>Ga0209574_10000221_pt1 | contig 15919 bp, 16 predicted proteins | sample AgamicMgMarz_FD_187168 | JGI IMG/M metagenome (GOLD analysis project Ga0209574, IMG submission 187168) | Agave microbial communities from Guanajuato, Mexico - Mg.Ma.rz (SPAdes) (version 2) | ecosystem: Host-associated > Plants > Phyllosphere > Phylloplane/Leaf | place: Guanajuato, Mexico... | reverse complement strand
CTCATTTCATGATTTCTGTTTTCAATTCTTCAATACTATAAACCACCCATTTATTCTCTTCTTTTCGTAGAGAAACTTTAATAATGTCATGCGTTTGATCGTCGACATTCTCATCTTTTATGACAAGATGATTCGTAAATTCAGCAATCACTTCGACCTCTTCTTGCCCTCCATCATATTGTTGTACATAAAGCTGTACATCATTTGGAATGGAAGTGTAACTATCTCCATATACGAACTTTTCAGAAGGATAAAATTGCTCATAAAGCTCTTTGTCCATGATAGATTTTGCAACCTTCTTTCGTTCCTCATATCCTTCTTTTTCACGATGATAAGACACATCGATGAATTGATTAACCGTATTCAAGTAATCTCGTTTTTGTTGTTCTTGGGCAGAAGGGCGAACTTCACTTAGTTGTTTTTTTAGCTCTTTATTTTCTTCTTTTAAGCTGTCATTTGTGACTTGAATTTGTTTCGAAGCTGTTGTGTTGGAGATATTATGGTTAAGGTAGATATTGAAAATGGTCACGCCTGCCACTACAAGGGCAAGCGCTCCAAATAGTAATGCTGCTTTATTTTTCATCGCCTTTTCTCCTTTTAGAATCGTTTTACTCTTCCATTGAATCGTTCACCAAAATAGGTTCCTTTTGCCATACTTGCGATGGCTACACCTGTTTTTCCTTGGCAGCCTAAAAACTGATTATTGCCGACGTATATCCCAACGTGACCGTCTATCTTATAGGTATCAAAAAACACCACATCCCCAGGCTTCATGTCTTTTGGATTGATTGCTTGCCCTTGTGTTTTGAGTGTGTCGGTTGTTACGCCCGACATTGGACCAACATTCATTCCTACTTGCTCGAATGCCCATCTGACAAAACTTGAACAGTCAAAACGTCCTGCGTTAATATCAGATTGAGAGCGCCCACCACCAAATACATAGCGTGTTTTACCAATCAACGTTTTGCCTGCGTCAATCACTTTCACACCCGATTTACCGCCACTTCCACCACTCGCAGGAGCAGCCGGTTTTCCGTCAGCTGTGATCGTTCCTGTATAATATTTCAGTACCGCATCGACATACTTCGCGTCGCCATAACAGGCGGAATAAGGAACCATTTCAGGACGCACACAGTGATAATTTCCTGTATGTTTTACCTTTTGATATTGCAATTGTGAAAAAGAGATTGCTAGCTCTGGTGTATATTTACCTCCATTTTTCATGACATAATTGATAAAACCACCGCCAAAATTGTAGGATTGAAGGCAAAGTTTCAAATCATAATGAGCCTTTTCTAGTACACTTTTAAAATGCAAAACTCCTTTATCGACCGATAATTCAGGGCTAGAGATACATCCAACTGATCCACAATAAGACTCACTACTTTGCATTGGATCGTTTCCTCTTCCTCCACTTTCTTGCATCATAAGTGCCATCATAATTGGCACATAAGAAGCGTCTAGCCCATGTTTTTGTGCGTACTTTTCAAGCAAGGGTTGATACTTCATGACCTCTGGTGACACATTAGCCGTTCCTACACCAATGCCTCCGCCTTCAATCTCTGTTACCTCACTTTGTTGACTATCTTTTTCAAATTCACCTGTAATGGCTACAATCGTACTCATGATTAAAAGGCCCGATAATCCTAACAGGATCAACGTGCCTCCAATCAAATATTTTTTTGGAATGAGCTGTAAAACAATATGCAAGGCTTACGCACCCCCACCATACAGCACTTTCTCTTCCTCATCGATTTCAATATGAAAGAGAATGTTTTTAACCGACTTAATACAAAGGAGCACATCCCCAATTGGCAGCTTCGGGATCTCAGCCAATTCACTATCGGTAATCCCTGTTTTAAACACTCGTTGAATGGTATCTAAGTTATTATCATCTTGCTGCATAATGAATTTATATTGTGTTAAATCAAAAAGCTTTTTAATTTTTTCAATCGCTGTTTGTTCCGATCCATCTGGCACAAAGTCACTAATTAAATGACTTGCATAGATCAAACCTGCAAAGTATTTACGTGCTTCTCGACTAAATTCGGTTAAGAAATCTAAGGCATGTTCATTGCCCCTTTTCGTGTTGACGATGTGATGAGCCTCGTCGATCACAATTAAGTAACGAATGGCATCTTCAAAGGCTAACGTCCCTTTTGTATAGGCAGCTAGTTGAGGTTCACCATTCTGCAGCATGCCATCCCATAATAAACTCATGACGTTGAAAAGCTGTGCTTGTGCAATTTCATCTTTTAATTTTGATAAATGACGGATGGAGAAAAATACGACTTGTTCATCGTTGAAATCTTCAATGGTAGAAATGCCATCAAACAAATGAGCGTATGTTTCAACCAAGTTTTCAATGTTCAGCTCGATTAGCTCAAGTCTACGTTTCCGGTACTCTCCTAAGTTTGGATGGTGTTCTCTTGTTTCCTCATCGGTATATAACTCTTGTCGAATGAGGTGTAGAAACTCACTAAACGTTGGATAGGCTTCTGGTGAAAGCCCTGTAATGTGATTGCTTGCACCTTTTTCATCGTTCCATAACTGCTTTTGAATATAGAGTTTACGAAGTAGCTTTTCATACTCTTTTAATTCATCATCTTTTGCTTCTGGTGCAATAAAGCGATAAAAAACGGTTAGTTTGGATAGGTGCTGCGTAAAACTGTTTATTTCGTGCTCATGTGTTTTAAATACCTGTAAGGGATTAATTTGTCCTTCTGATCCATCTAGAGCAATCTGTTTTCCTCCTAATTCTCTGACGAGACTTTCGAACTCTCCTACAATATCAAAGCCTCGAATCTTATAGCCTTTAATGGCATTATCTGTGGTGACTTTCTTTAAAAACGTGGACTTACCTGCGCCCATTAAGCCCATCAGCACCGCATTATAACTTTTTCGTTGTTGATCTTTATGAAACAAATCAAAGATGACGCTGCCACCTGTACGGGTTGTTCCTTGATACGTGCCGTATGGATCATCTAAGTGAGTAAAATGGAAAGGAAACCCTCCGGCTAGTGCTAATGCGGGGATTTCCTTTCCTTTTCGCTTATTAGGGTATTTCTTCTGTATGTCAAAATGCGTCACTAATGATTCCCACTCATACTCTTGTTCATTTAAGAAAATGGATCCTCTGAAGTTATGCGTTTCAAGATGATGAATGACTTCTTTTAATCGCTTTTCTAAGTCAGGAATCGTTTTTTCTGCAATATAAATGCGAAGGTGTATCCGTTTGATCACTTCACCATTTGTGACTTGACGGTATAGCTCTTTCATATCTAAATACTGTTCTTGGGCATCCATACGATCAATGTTTTCTTTGGCATTCACATGCCGTGCATTTTGTTCCGACATATTTTTATTAATGGCTTCTACAACTTGTTTTCGCTCATCGCTTACCACATCTAAGGTAGTAATGGCGTTGGGCATATTCATGATCGGTTCCAGCCAAAAATCATTCACGTTCGTTGGGTACTCATAAATATGGATACACGTCGAATATCCATCTCCGTTTCGAACGAGGTTTTCTTTAAAGCTCACGCCCCCTTGTGGTTGAATCTGTGCCACAAAATGAGGATTGTATCCTTTTTTCTGCTTGATCTCTTGGGGTGTTTTCTCTTTTTTACCAAAAGGTAAAGTTATCATGGTTTTATCATCCTTTCTTATTGTTTATTACCAAGCTTGGCGTTTTGATTGTAGAGTTTGTAAAGAAGGTTAATCTGTTTTTCATCCGAAACAGGTAAAAGAGGGATAGCCAGTTGAATATCTCGCATAAATTGGTCTTTTCGCTCTTTAACAGCGAGTTCAGTCGGTCCATATAAGAAAAGAAAGTATTCTCGATTGGTTCGCCCCCATTCTAAATATTGAAGTTCTTTCAATTTCTTTCGTAAGAATCGAAGCGATAACGCATTGTTAGCCTCTCGAATTTTTTTCTCAAGATACTGTTGTTGCTTTTGTGTTGAAACAGGCAAGTTTAATGAGATAATTTTAAATGGATCTTTATCGCCCTGGTATGTTTTCGCCAATGTATAGATATTGCGTCCTGCCTCTTGGTCATGCATGGCATTGATATCTGTACTCTGAAGCTGCCAGATCCCAAAAAAGCCTCCCTCATCCTTTAGTTGAAATAACCCACTATCCGTTTGATCGATAATAGGAATGATGTCAGCCACACTTTTCTTTACCTCCGGTAGCTTCTCTTTTTCCTTTTTGGCCTTTGAAGGTTGTAACAGAGAAAAAGGATTCTTTTTCTTTGTACGAGCAATCTGTTTATCCAGTTCCTTTTCATCAAAGAGAAGGGATGTACTTGTCTTTTTTTCTTTTAAAATAGGTTTCTCTTTTTCTAGGATTCTTTCATCAAATAATGCCATCCATCATACCCTCCTTTATTCTTGATCCCGATCTATCGCACAATACGTGCTCTTCTTTCGTACCAATGTAAGCAATAACGCCTCATACATCCGTTTTTTAGGGTTCGTACTTGGTCTAACGATCATCAATACTCCAAATATGCTCATGAAGATATAAAAGGGAATTTGAAGTGTAGGATGAATAAAAAAACGTAACATCATCGTGACCATAAGTGAGCCAATAATGAACAACAAGTCAAAGAGATAAAGAGATTTATTAATCTTTAATTCCGTAGAGATTTCTTTCGGAATGTTATAGTTTGCCATGACTCTTCTCCTTCCCATAAAAAAGAGAAGTAACGCTTGTTACTTCTCTTCTGGTTTATTTCGTTTCTTTGATCCAAGGTTTCGTAAATCTCGTCCTGTATTTCGTCCAATTTGATAAGAACGTTTTGTTTTATGGATTGTTTGCGAATTATCAATACGTTCTTTTACCTTTCCTACCCCTCCCTTAAAGTTATCTTTTACCACTTGTGCAATATTGCGTGTTTCTATTCGGTTCTGTTCTGGCATTGGAATATCGTCTGTTGAAGTAGGAACTGTGTCTTTTTCAATCTGTTGTTTTCCTTGGCGAGGTTCCTGTGTAGCTGCCACTTGTGCTTGTGCTTGATCCATCCCTGTCGGCATAGAGACAGAAGGTTCTCTTGTTGGTGTAGGATAGCTTACGTTTTCTACAGAAGAGCCACCTTCGCTTGTACTTCCGCCGTAACCGGAAGTTTGGATTTCTTCATGAACAGGTGTACTCATACTTCCTACAGAAGAGCTGCCTTCGCCTGTACTTCCACCGTAACCGGAAGTTTGAATTTCTTCATGAACAGGCGTACTTATACTTCCTACAGAAGAGCTGCCTTCGCTTGTACTTCCACCATAACCGGAAGTTTGAATTTCTTCATGAACAGGTGTACTCACATTTCCTACAGAAGAGCTACCTTCGCTTGTACTTCCACCGTAACCGGAAGTTTGAATTTCTTCATGAACAGGCGTACTTATACTTCCTACAGAAGAGCCGCCTTCGCTTGTACTTCCACCGTAACCGGAAGTTTGAATTTCTTCATGAACAGGCGTACTCACACTTCCTACAGAAGAGCTGCCTCCATTTGTACTTCCACTATGACCAGAAGCCTGCATTTCACCATGTAGAGGAGTACTTGCCTTTCCTACAGAAGAGCTGCCTCCATTTGTACTTCCTGTCTGACCAGATGCTTGCATTTCACCGTGAAGTGGGGCACTTGCCTTTCCTATAAAAGAGCTGCCTCCATTTGTACTTCCTGTCTGACCAGATGCTTGCATTTCACCGTGAAGTGGGGCACTTGCCTTTCCTACAGAAGAGCTGCCTTCATTTGTGCCTCCACTATGACCGGATGCCTCCATTTCATCATGTAGAGAAGCACTTCCACTTTCTACAGAAGATCCAGTACCTTCATTTGCACTTTCACTATAACCAGAAGCCCCCATTTCATCATGTAGAGAAGCACTTCCACCTTCTACAGAAGATCCAGTACCTTCATTTGCACTTTCACTATAACCAGAAGCCCCCATTTCATCATGTAGAGAAGCACTTCCACCTTCTACAGAAGATCCAGTACCTTCATTTGCACTTTCACTATAGCCAGAAGCCTCCATTTCATCGTGTAGGGATGTGTTTCCTCCTTCTACAGAGGAAGTTGATCCTTGGCTATCAGTAGAAACACCTGCTGCTTGCATCTCATCCTGTAAAGAGCTTCCTTGACCTTGACCTGCTCCTTTTCCTTCCGAAGAATTTCCTTCAGTATTTTTGCCCCCTTCTTGCTTTTCAGTAGAAGATAACCCTTGTTGTTGGGCTTTCTGCTCATTTCCTGCGTTTTGACCTTTAGAAGCAGCGTTTCCTTTCTCACCTGCCATTCCTGCCTTTTTCATTTCTTCATGTAGAGCTGGCTGTTTTTCTTTATTTCCTTGTGTAGCTAACCCTTTACCAAGACCTCCAACTCCTGCTGCTGTCTGAAGAGCACCACTACCAAGTCCTTTTCCTGCATTACCAATACCTTTTGCAAGGTTGGCTCCTCCTTTTAGGGTTCTGCCCATCATGCCAATACTACTTTCAAGTCCTTTTGCCATCGCAAAACCTCCTGCCAGAGCGCCCCAACCACTTTTGAGTCCGGCATCGATGCCAAAGAGACGTTCACACATTACTGGCCCATCTACAACAGCAATACTAAAGGCGATCAATGCGATCAGGTATGGAATACCCTCTAATTTATCGCTAATAAAGACCGTTCCCATCAAATAGACCTTCATAGATATAAAGATCATAATCGTTACGAGGAATGTATTCAGGATATTTTTTAAAACGGCTTTTAACTTCTGCCCATCTGCTACATCGGCAGGCGCAACTAATTGGGCTAAAATCGCATTGAATCCTAGCTCGTAACATAGTTTTGCTAACTTAATAGACGTAAATAACAACGTCATTCCTATCACAAAAAGGGAGATGGCAATCGTCCAGAAGTTCCATGACCATCGATAATAAAGTTCTGGAAAGAAATCAAACCATCCATTGTCTAATTCGACTAATCCTTCTTTTCCATCAGGTGTAATATCTGCCTTATGTGTAATGATTTTTTGTCCATCATCGGATAGCTTATCTTTCTCACTTACTTTAAAATCTTCATCCATCTTTTCTGTAATATCAATCATCATAATATTTTTTTGTGGCACTTTATTCGATTCTTTTAATTTGGGACTCTTCCACTTCGTAATATCGAATTGTGCTACATCTGTTATATTACTTTTAATAATCTTTTCACTTACCGTGCCTTTTTCATTCAAATCAACGGCTTCAATGGCTTGATCGGTGAATTTATCTGCCTTTAACATACTTGTGTTTAATAAAAGTAAGACTGCCATCGAAATAAAAATGTTAATCATAATCTGTTCACGATTGACTTTCTTCTGAATAATCAACATGTAGCCGATATACAGAAAGGAAAAAGCCAGTAACACATATAAAAAGGGTTGAATCTTCGTAATAAAGTCTTGAATTTCGGGCGAATTAAAAAACGCTTTAACTCCTAATACACTATCAGTAATCCCTTCTAATCCATCCACTAAAAACGAAAGAATTTGAATACATGCCCACCCTAATTTTCGCAACAAATAGCTGAGGATATTTCCAACATCTAGATAATCTGAAAACTCATGTAGCTTTTTAAGAATTTCTTCATCCTTCATCTGCTCATCTCCTTACGAAGGTATTACATGCCTTGAAACAACGTATCAACGGTTATCTCTAATCGTTCATCCAGAGGAGAAACACGAATTTGTACAGGTGCTTCTCCTTCCTGCCCTTTTTCCAAGTGTATTGTGCCATCTAATAAACCAATTAACACTTGATGTCCTTCTTTCACAATTGGTGCATAGTCCTCTAAAATACGCTCTAATTCCTTTGAAATACTCGTCATTCTTTCTCCTCCTTTTGATATTAGGCTTCTTGTTTTTCCATCTCATGTTGTAACTTCTTGATGATGGTATTTATTTTCACTTCAAGAAGTTTGTGAACATTTTTATTCAGTTGGTCACTAACTCCTAACATTGTTAATTCCTCTTCAAAATCACTCATGGACTGCTGCTCAATCTCTTCCACCGTTTTATTCATCGCTTTTGGTAAGTGTTCTTTTAGAGCAGTAGAAACGTTCTTATCTCCACCAAAGAACTCTTTGACTGTCTTAGTTTTATAGTTCTCATACGTTAGAGAAGTAAACGGATCGTCAGCTAGTTCATCTTGTTTTTCCACTGATGGAGCTTGTGATTGAAAAGGAAAGAAATTATGAATCACCAAGGATCTTGGGTTAACTCTTTCATGTAAAGACGAAATATCAATATCTAGAATCGAACGATCTGTGTCAAAGTCATCTCCAAGGTATTCCCAACGGTATTTCAACGATGTTTTTCCAGTATTATAGATGGGATGCGCTTTGACTCTACGACGTTTTTTATCTTGCCTTTTGACAACCCGAATGACGACACTTTCTCCTTCTTTTAATTCCATTAACTCATTAGGTGTTAAAAGATGCTTGTTATCAACACCTTCAGTCTTGCTCTTATCAGTAGAAAGTCCTTTTCCACTTCGAGATGTTGAGTTAATCGTGCTTTCTCCAAGCTTTTTCGAAACCTCTTGTGCTGTATCATAGTTGTTTGTGAGAACGTAGATCGTATTCCCACAGTTTCCTTCAATTGTTGCTGCGTCATCTCCATACTTATTTTTCAGCTGCGGATATGCTTGAATTACTAAATTAAAACGTATATTTCGACCTAAACAAACGGTGATAATGTTCGACATTCCTTCAATCGCAGGCATATTTCCGAACTCATCAAGTAAAAAAATGACTTCTCGATGACACTTGTTTCCTCTTGCCAATGAAGCATTTTTGGCAAGTATATAATACAATTGACGAACAAAAATCGACGCTATCACATGATTACTTGAATCATAGTCAGGTGTGACCATGAATATAGCAATTGGTTTTGTAAAATACGTCACTTCCTTTACATGAATGGTTGGATGCTGCTTTTCAACTGTAAATGCAGTAGCTCCTGTCTCTTTCGTGATTCTGTTAATAGAAATAACCGATTGTAGTCTGGACGAAGTAACAATTTTATCACTCAACTTTTCGGTTAGAATAATTTCATCGTTTTGCTTCAAATCACTTGTAAAGTTGAGTTCGAATAATCCTTTTCCATCCGTTTTAATGGTTTCCGTTTGACCGTCTGGAAAGATGATCTCTAAGCGAGTAAGAGGTGCTGCTGTTCCTTTGATTGTTTTTCCAAAACCCACACGTTTTAAATCGACGCTGTTTTTAGAGGTCATCTTGGCAATTTCATCAAACGTAAAAATGGATAAACCATTCATTGTTTGAGTGAAAATCCCTCCTCTTGTCGTACCTTTTGAGAAGTTCGATGTCGCATACTGCATTTTGGCTACACTTTCTGTTGGAAGCCCATCAAAATACAAATCCAACGCATTTTGAGTATCTCCTTTTTTATTAATCACAACCTCTTTGGAGCCTAACTCCGACAACATATTCGCTACTGTGTACATCGTAATTTTATGCTCTTCCTTTTCTTTAATACACTTATCCGTTACAGCAAGAATCATGGCGTTGCATAAACTCATGGCACATTGTTGCCAGAACGGATCTTTCGCATTTGGATTGTAGTAAAGCGTATAGGATAACGTATTACACAATGCTTGGGCAGTGGAATAATCACCGTCTTTATAGGTTTCTTTTATCATTTCTAACAGGTTATAGCTCATTGATTCTAATGGATTTAATAAGTTTAAAACTTCAATATGATACCCCCTCTTTTCAAGAATCTCCTTCGAAGCTGCAAGGATCTCAGCTTTTGGATCATTGAGTACAAGAGCAGGTTGCTTTTCAGCCCTAGAATATACGTCGATTGTTGGAAAAACAAACGTTTCCCCTTTCCCCGATCGTGTAATCCCAATGATCAAATTATTAACGGGTGAATCATCGATAAGTAAATATCCTCTTTTTGAAAAAAGCTTATGGGCTTTGAGAAGCTTCTCTATTCCCTTTAAAGCTTTATATTCCTTCCAATTCTGAATGAGGTCATAGGTTTGAATACGTGAAACAGGTACACCACCTCCACCTTGATACGTTGTCGTTTTTTCAGGTACTTTTCGATATTGCTTTTTTAGTTCACTTCTTGTTGTAAATCGCCCCGATCCTTTTTGATTGTGGTTTAAATCTTTGAAGTTGGATCGAATGTTGTAAGCAAACTTTGCTGTTAATAAGGCAGCCACTAAACACATGGCTCCATATAAAGATGTGTACTGTTGAAGATGAATCTCTGTCAAAAAAGATGTGTCCAAATGAAAAGGCTGCGGCTCAAATACATCACTAAACGTTGTTTGAACAAGGTTCCTCATTATGTTAAAAAGAAAGTTTAAGATGAGTAGAATAGACACAAAAAAACAAGCACTTAAAGGAATAAGTACTTGTTTTTCAGCGAACACATATTTGATCGATTTATTAGGTTGCATTTCTCATTCCCTCCTGGTCAAACTGTTCAGAGGTAGGAATCACATAATAGGCACTCGATGAAAGAGAAAAAAACGTTTGATCTCTTGCCTCATACTGATGTTGAAGGTAACGAAAAGCTGTGTTAATGTCCCATTGTACCTCTTTCATATCCTCTTCTGTCACCATATAGGCTTCATTAAAAATTAAGTCGTCTTTTTCTTGTTGAGTGAGCTTGGAGATATCTAGAGGTGGCATAGTTGGTTTCGTGCATAATCGAAACTTGAACGCATATTTCAAAAAATCATCTGTAAGAGTGATCGAATCGGCATTTTTAAAGATAAGTACAATCTGATTCTCTAAAAGAATGACATTATGAACACTGTTCGCAATACGTTGAGCATGGAGCTGAGTTGTGTAAAATGTGCCTAATTCGATTTCTAAAAATAAATCTTCTTCATAGTACTCAACCCCTACGACAAAGGCTTGCTTCTGATTTTTCACTTTCGCCTGTGTATACATCTTATTCATCCTTTCTTATAGATTCTTTAAAGCTTCCTCTTGTTTCTTTTGTTGATCCGTTAACGACTTAATTTTGTTTTCATCTTTTTTGTCCTTCTTGTTCTCTTCCTCCACTTGTTTTTTCGTTTCTTCTATCTCCTTTTTCGTTTTTTCATAGGTTTCTATTTTTTGGTTCAAGTCTTGGCTTTGAATATGTGCTGCTGCTTCTTTGGCCTCCTTCACTTTATCTAGCTTCAGATATCCATAAGCCTTCATTTCATATCTTTTATCGGTCATTTCTACTCCTGATTGGCTCATCATGTCCTCCCATCGTTGTTCGTGATAGGCAAGATCAAAGGCTCCATTTGGCGAAGGAAACGTTTGTTGAAACTCTTTTAACGCATTGACATCTCCCTTCTTTGAAATCATGCTTTCCACGGCTTCTGGATGGTTTTCCTGAAGCTGAACAGCTTCCTTATACTTTTTTTGATCGATGAGAAGACTCATGTAGACGTTTTTTTGTTCGTTCGTGAGACTTTGTTCATCAATAGAAGAAAGTCGTTTTAAAGCCCCTTCTGAGTCTCCTAAAAGTGCCCTTTCATATGTCCCTGTTATTTTTTGTTCCAGTTTGACTTGTTTCTGTAAATCTTGAATCGTTTCAGCTCGATCTTGGGAAGTAGCCACTGTTGAAAAACATGTTGCTGAAAGGATAAGAAGGGATAAAATCCCTCCTCCATAGATCAACCTTCGATTACGAGTAGAAAGTATGGGCGCTTGATTCGTTTGTACATCATCTTCTGTAGCTTCCTCTAAAGAAGAGGAACCATCTATTGTTTTCAGATGGTCCGGTACTTCCTTTTCAAGCTGTTCAAGAAAACTTCTCTTTCGAGCTTCCTGTATATCATCCATTTTTAAAGAACTTAATTTTTTCTTAATATGATCGACTACATGACGAGCAAGACCTGATCCTATGGATAACGTCCCTGCATATACCTCTTTATCCTCTTCATCGAGGATAAAAAAATCAGCATGAGCCTTTTTTCTAGTACGTTGATACTGTGTTTCTACTGTTTCTGTGATCTCGCATGCTTCTGGAATCGATAACTTTTGAAATGGCTTTAACTCTTTTGTCTCACTTTTTATAAACATGACAGACAGCATGTTTCTCCATTCCTTTCTTCTAAAAATGAGCATAGAAAAAAGCTATACAATCGACTGTATAGCTTTCTTAGCTTCCGAATCGGATATTTGTATTTACACCTTCAGCTAATGCATAAGCACCCATTACAACTACTAAACCAACTGCGCCTCCAACAAACCATGCGATACATTTATGACGACCTCGTTCTCCACCTAAGATTAAGTGATATCCACCTACACAAAAGGCAAGAGCTGCGGCAACCATCGCAATACGCTGCATCCATTTGATAATAGACTTTCCACTTTCTATGAGGCCGTTCATACCGTCAGCCGCACCAAGGGTTAAATGGGAAGTTAACTGTGTTACATCAACGCTATTCAATAAATCTAACATGTGTTTCACTCCTCTTTTTCGTTAATTTTGTGTTACTGGAATGCTTTGTGGTCTTACAGAAACTTGTTCAGCTACCTTTGGTTCGCTTTTCTCCTCCTCCTCTTCTTCTTGACCTGTAAAGGCACTTAATGCTTGAAGAATTAAATCTTGATTTTCTTCAATAAACTGTTGGTGTTGTTGATGTAACCAGTCGTTGTATTTGTGTCCATTCACTTTCAACAACTTTTCCACAAGATCTTTTGATTTCTTTAATTCCTTTTGGGAGATCGTCAAGATACCACCACCTTTCAAAGCAAATCTCTTATTCTTCGAAATACAGTTCTTTGGATGTTTCAATAAAATGAGAAAGTTCTGTTTCTAACTGAGATGGATCATAGTCACTTAATTTAATTTGTTGTTTTAATTCTCCATCCTTATAAGCAGCTAGAGTTTCCGCATTTTGTGTCAATCCATAATCTGTTTGGTTTTTTGAACCATCATATTGAGGATCGTTACTATCTAGTTCCTTTCCGTCTACCCCCTGTTCTTTTAAGGCTTTTTCTACCTCATTCATGTAAACATCTCGTTTGCTTTCCTCAAAGGAATACATCACAAATCCTGTGCCATCTTCTTTCATAAATTTTTTCATTTCTAGGGGATGTAATTCTTCTAGTTCACCATTTCCTTTCACTTCACTTGAATTGTAGGAAGAGACAAACGCTGTGCCTATTCCTAGAGCCACAACGATTCCTGCAACCGCAGAAAGTAACCATTTTTTGTTTTTCATAACCATTCTCCTTTGTTCTTAATATTCAGACATAACAAGCGATTCTGAAACCTACCGAGAGTAATATTTTACCATAGGTTTAGCGATCATCTCTGTCTTTTCAAGGCTATGAAAGGAAATATATACCCGTTTCTGGCTGGAAGGGCAAACCCTATATTGGCATGCATAGTTTTCACTAAGCCCAATAATGCACAACGTTTTCGGCATGTACGAAGAACCTCGTGTATCTACTGTTTGGAATGTTGTCGCTTCTTCGGAGTTACCCTCACGCCACCATTCTTCACAGATCGTGGATACACCGTCACTGTTTTATTGCTAGATCACCGATGAGTTTTAGGACGCACTCATCGAACCTTATCGTTATCGTATACCTTAACCCCCTTGTGATCCGTTTAGGGGAGGCACGCAATATGTAATTGTCAAGGTTCCCTTACTCGTGCTCTCGGCACGTTTCAAAATCGCTTGTATGCTGCAATTAAGAACTAGCAGGTCTTTTGTAAAACTTCCTTCAATTCCTCATCTTTTTTTCTTCGCTTGGCGACGATGGTATGTGCCTGATCCATCACTGAGCGTACTTCATAATAAATATCAGCTACACGTTTGACATCGCCTGTGCCTTTTTCTACTGCTATCCCTCCTTTTAACGTATACAACTTTCCATCAAAGGTTTTGGCACTTTTCGCCCGTGCATCTGATATATCATAGAATGCTAGTCGCTTTTGTTCTTCCATGTTCATCGCCCCTCGTTAAGTAATCTAAAACTTAGTTCATATCCTTGTGACTTGGTAAGAAAATATCTTCTAACTTAAGATCCAATGCCTCTGCGATCTTCTTCATATTTTCAAACGTTGGATATTGACGAGTCCCATTTTCGATTTGAGAAATAGTAGGTTGCGGGACTCCCGACAGTTGAGCTAGATAGGTTTGACTCCACTTTTTCTCCAACCTCTTTTCTTTTATGGTCTTTATTTCCAGCACCTCCTTGATTACATTATATTCGTTAACGACTAAGGTGTAAACATTTTTTAACGAAAAAACCTAAAACTTTTACGGTTAATTTCACAATAACTATTTATTTTGATAAAATTAATAAATAAATCTAAGGAAAGTAGATAGATAATTATGGATGAGCTAAAAAAATATATTGGTACAAAAATTAAAGAGTATCGTAAAAGCCTAGGTATGACCACCATTGAATTAGGCAAGTTATCTAACACTTCTCAGACTACTATTAGTGCTATTGAACGTGGAACGAGATTTGGCACATTTGAATCAATGCTAAAGATCTGTGAAGTATTAGGCATTACCCTTTACGACATATTACCTTCTGAGCAGAGTGAAAATTTAAATGTTCCTCAGATTCATAATGAACGCATCGCACTTATATTAGATAGGTTATCTTCTGAAGATATTGAAGTAACAGAAACTCTTGTTATAAACGATATGTCGCTCTTAAGAACACTGAATAAATTAACCCCTAATCAGAAAAGACATTTATCCAATCACCTAAATTCGATAATAAATAATGATTGATTATGTAATTTAAATGTTACAGGACTTAATACTTTTAAGGGAGGGTCAAAAAAATACCCCTCCTCAAACCATCATAGGCGTGGTATAATATATAACCTTCTTTTTATAGATTGTGGTTCTCAAAAACATAAAAAAAGCAAAATGCAATGAAAAATTAGCTACAAACTAACTTCTCACTGCATTTTGCTTTTTATAATTCGTAATTGTCTTTTTATTGTTTCGACAGATTTATATAATTTGTCAGCGATTTGTGATTTATTTAACCCTTGTTCTTTTAAGGTATAAACTTCACGTTCTGTTGGTGTTAATATCTTTACTTTTCTTTCTTTCCTTAATTCTCCAACCAATACATTTGTAACATCAGCATGGAGACTAACTTTCCCTCTAAACGCTTCTCTAATAGCATTAGGGATATCTCTATAAGATGTTTTCGTTATGTAATTAACAACCCCTGTATCAAAGCATTCAAGTATAATATCCTTTTCATCCCAAGAGGTTAGCATAATAGTTTTCTTTAAACCTTTTTTGTATAAATGCCTGGCGACTTCAAGACCACTTAGGTTTTCTTCGTCACCCTCATCTTTTAATAACGTTAAATCTAATAAAACTACATCAATATTATTATAATCAACTTGTAAAGCTTCTTCTTTGTTGTAAGCTTGTTTAACAACAATGATATCGTTCTCTTTTTCTATATAATCACTTATACATTGCATCCAAACAGGATCATCTTCTACAATCATTAATTTTATTTTGTCCATAGGCTATTCTCTCCTACTAGTTTAGAGTTAGATTGTTCATTTACCCTAAATTCAATAATTCTCTTGGAAGGCAAAGTTAATGTAAAAGTTGTTCCTTTTTCGACTTTACTTTTCACTAAAATATCGCCACCATGTTTTTTGAATACATTGTAACAATAGGTTAAGCCAAGCCCAAAATTTGTTTGATTATGTTTTGTTGAATAAAATGGATCTAACACGCGAGTAAGCTCATCTTTTCCGATTCCTTTGCCCTCATCTATAAAGTCAATATGAATCTTCTTTCGAGTTTTGTAGACTTTTATTAAAATTACACCTTGACCATTCATTGCCTCACTGGCATTTTTGATTATATTTAAATAAGTTTCTTGTAACTGTTCGGTATCACCAAAGACTAT
>Ga0209574_10000218_pt1 | contig 15960 bp, 14 predicted proteins | sample AgamicMgMarz_FD_187168 | JGI IMG/M metagenome (GOLD analysis project Ga0209574, IMG submission 187168) | Agave microbial communities from Guanajuato, Mexico - Mg.Ma.rz (SPAdes) (version 2) | ecosystem: Host-associated > Plants > Phyllosphere > Phylloplane/Leaf | place: Guanajuato, Mexico... | reverse complement strand
AGTTGGAGTAGTCACAATTTCTCCCGACTCCACGCTTGGCAAGCTGGCTGACTTTATCGTGAAGCTGCCTGGTGCTCCTAAGGATCAAGAACAAAGCAGTTATCAAACAGTACAGCCTATGGCATCATTGTTTGAACAAACGCTTCTTCTCTTTTACGATGCGCTGATTCTTCGCTTCATGGAGAAGAAAGAACTTGATACCCATACAATGTACGGAAAGCATGCAAATTTAGAATAAAAAAAGGTCTTGCTCTAGGCAAGACCTTTTTCGTTTTGAAACTTTCTATCTCACCAAATATTTATTTATCGCATAACTAAATGTACTTTATCATTAACTTTGTTTTTTCAAAAACCCTATTCGAATTTTGTTGCATCTCCATAAAACGGCTGCTCTGCGACTTTAATGGATTCTGTCAGGCATCCTTCATACGCTTCCATCATCTCATCTTGCTGATGTTCAGGAACTTCTTTTGTTCATTCGTTGTTATCTAACACGGCATAAGCAAGACCTTCTGAATCATAATCATAAAGATCTGGTGCGCTCCCTCCACATGCTCCGCAAGCAATACATGTTTCCTTATCTATTATCGTAAAAGCCATAAAAAAACCTCCTTTACCTTTTCACTTTCTCGTTCAGAAAGTTACGTTCAGTATAAGAAGGTTTTTTAAAATTTGTCTTAAATTATTTACTTGGATTCTCCAATATTCTCAAACATTTCATCTACATTTGGTTTTTTCTTAATTAATCCTGACTCTTTTAACCAGTCCACATTTGACTGCCATGATTCTTTCGTTTGACTGCCAAATCCATGTTCAGACTTCATTTTCGGAAGTAAAATATTTAAACTTTTTGTTTCCACGTCTTTTTCAAGAGGGAAGTTTGATTTATCTTGGTTATCTAATAGAATTTGAAGTGATTCTTTTGGATGTTTCTCTGTGTACTCATACCCTTTTGTCGCGGCACGCCAAAACGCTTTAATCGTATCAGAATCTTTTGCCCACGTTTGATCCCCAGTAACTGCCACTAGCTCATAGTAAGATGGTACGCCGTAATCCGAAGGATCAATGTCAACTGTTTTGTATCCTTTTTTGTGAAGCAATGGTACTTCGTGATTAATATATGCCCCTATTACGGCATCTACTTTTTTACTAATCAGCGATGAATTTAACTCAAATCCTACGTCTACTAGTTTTACTTTATTCGGATCTCCTCCATCGCTTTTTACCATTTTCTTTAGAACAGATTCACTTAATGGTGTTCCGCTGTAGCCTACTACTTTTCCTTCTAAATCTTTAGGACGCTTAATACCGCTATCTTTGAGCGCCACAACTCGGTTTAACGGAGATCTTACAATCGCTCCTACCGACTTTACCGGCACATCTTCATTTGCTCGTGCCATTGCTACATCAGGCTGATAGTAAAGGCCGAGCGTAACTTTCCCCGCAGCTGCTAAATTAAGCGAGTCTGTTGGATTGGCAGGAAACTGCACTTTTACATTCAGCCCTTCTTTTTTAAAATATCCTTTTTCTTGTGCAGCGTAAATGAAGCTGTGCACTGCATTTGGATACCAATCAAGCATAATTGTAACGTCTTTTAATTTTTTACTGTCACCAGCTTTATTTTCCTTGTCCTGACCGCAAGCAGCGAGCATCAAAACAAGCATCAGGCTTAAGCCAATTACAAACCATTTTTTCATTCTGTTTTCCTCCACTTTAATGAACGTTTTTCGAAACCTACTACAATAATAAAGAATAAAATACCAAGCGCGGATAAAATCACAATTGGTGCAAATACACCAGCTGCATCAAACTGTGTCATCATGCGACGACTGAAATATCCTAAGCCTGCTTGTGCACCTAACCATTCCCCAATGGCAGCACCTATTATACTAAAGGTAACCGCTACTTTGAGCCCTGAATAAAAATGAGGCAGTGCAGAAGGAATGTTCAACTTAAAGAAAATATCTTTTTTGGTTGCTCCCATCGTTAGCATGAGTTCTTTTAACTCTTTGTTTGTGGAACGAAGCCCATCAAACGTGCTAACGGTAATGGGAAAAAACGTAATTAATACGGTCACAATCACTTTGCTCCAAATGGAGTAGCCAAACCAGAGAACAAATACAGGAGCAATGGCAATGGTCGGAATCATTTGCGACGCAATAATAAGCGGATAGAAAGCACGCTCAATAAGCGGACTCCAATTCATCCATACGGCCAGCAGAACCCCTAGCACAACGGATATAACCAGCCCAATTACAACAATAGATAGCGTAGCTGGTAAATGCTTAAACAATAAATCCATTCGCAAATCCCAAAGCTTCGTTAAAATACCGGTGGGCGTTGGCAAAATAAACGGATAGTTTACAATACGTGCTCCAATTTCCCAAGCAGCCAGCAAAATGACGACTAAAACCACTGAAGCTCCGTACTTTTTCATGTGTTCACCTTCGATCTCAGCTGTTCAATTAAATAATCTTTCACATCAAGCACTCGCTGTTGATTCAAATCTTTTTGCGTTCGAGGTCTGCTAAGCGGCACTTGAATTTCTTCAAGGTGACTTACCGGCTTGTCTGAAAAGATAAAAATACGATCTGATAAAAAAAGCGCTTCGTTTACGTCATGAGTGATAAATAAGATGCTATGTTTACGCTTTTGCCATTGTTCAATCAGCCATTCCTGCATCGACAAACGCGTAATGGCATCAAGCGCACTGAAAGGCTCATCTAAAAGCAACACGTTAGAACCGCTTAATACCGTCCGCAGAAAAGAAACACGCTGCTTCATTCCTCCGGATAAATCACTTGGAAAACGGTTTTCATACCCTTTTAACCCAAACTCTTCGAGCAGCTGAGATACTTGCCTATGAGCACTCGCTTTTGACACATTGTGAAGCTCAAGCGGCAGCGCTGCATTGTCTAAAATCGTGCGCCACGGAAGAAGCAAGTCTTGCTGCGGCATGTAGCCTACTTTTCCAAGACGTTTTTCGTAAGACTGTCCGTTAATCACGATATCGCCTTCACTCTGCTGTTCAAGACCTGTAATGAGACGAAACAACGTACTTTTTCCAGATCCGCTCGCTCCAACGATACTGACAAACTCGCCTTCTTTTACGTCTAAGCTTAATGATTTTAAAATCGCTTGATCACCGTTTTTGTATGTAAAACTGACGTTTTGAAAAGATAACACAGACTTATTCATGAATTGGCCACATCGCTTCGTTATAAGCCATATCCCAGAACATGTACTCAAAACGTGTTGTATTTAAGAAAATTTCTTCGAGCTTTTCTAACTCTGCTTCTGATTTGTCTTCAGTAAGTGAGTCAAATAAATTGATACACCACGTCGCTAGTTCTCCAAATTCTTCTGAGCTGTACATTTCAATCCACTCACGATAAAACTCATTTTCAGCTCCAGGCTTTTCACTGAGTTCTTTTCCTATTTCCCAGTAGCTCCACATACAAGGCAAAAGAGCCGCCACTAATTCAGCTAATGTTCCGCTTTGACCAACGTGCAGCATATAGTGTGTGTATGCAAGCGTTGTAGGAGATGGCTGCGCTTTTTCTAATTCTTTTTCGCTGATTTCAAATTTCTTGGCATACTCACGGTGCAGACTCATTTCTTCGTTTAATGTAGAATCCAAAAGTGCAGCAAATTTCCCCATCGTTTGAACATCGGTAGCTTTCATGGCTCCAATCGCAAATAATTTGGCATAATCAATTAGGTAAAGGTAATCTTGAATCATGTAAAAGCGAAACTTCTCCTTTTCAAGCGTTCCGTCTCCCATTCCCTGTACAAAGGGATGATTATGATTTTGACGCCAAATGGGCTGCAGCTTTTCGTATAATCGTTCACTAAATTTCATGATGATCACTCCTTATGCGTATGCAGCCACGTATAAATGAACTGCACCATCACTTTTGTATATTGAATAAGCTGATTCATATCTAATTGTTCATTCACAGCATGTGCATTTGCTAAATTTCCCGGACCGTAAATAGCTGCCGGAATTCCCGCATCAGCTAGCCAACCGCCATCTGTTACGCTAGTTGACACATTGATTGGAGGCTTTTTCCCTTCAATTTGCTCATGAGTATTTGCAAGCAGCTGTACTCCAGCATGATTTTCATCAATTTCTAATGACGGGAAGATTTCTCCTCTGTCTTCAATCATTGATGTGCCTCCCCATTCAAAGGTTGGCAGATTATCTTTTAACCATGGATCTGCTTTTGCAATAGCTAAAATGTATTCTTCCACTTCTTTTGATACTTGGTCGTACGATTCATTAGGATAATAGTGAACGGTGATCCACAGCCTGCATTCATCTGCAATAAACGCAGCATGCCTTCCCCCTTCGATTACTGCTGGATTAATCGTATTTGTTCCCGGCAAAAATCCTGGATAGCTCTTTGTAACAGCCCAGTGGCGCTCCAATTCTTGCAGCCCTCCGATAACTTTTGCCATCTTTTCAATAGCACTCGCAGCTAACAGCCCTCCTCCAGCATGAATCATACTTCGGCGTGTACCGTCATGATAGGTTTTACTGCTTTTTATCGTAATCCATCCCGTGATCACTCCGCCTTGACCTTGAATATGTAAATCACTCGTATCGGCTACGAGCGCAAAGTCAGCTGTATATCCTTTCTGACAGCATTGCAGCGTACCTGCCTCTCCCACTTCTTCTCCTACAACGGATTCAAAAATCAAGTCTCCCGGCAGTTCGATTCCTGCTTCTGTTAGAAGCTGAACTGCAAATAATGCTCCTGCCAAGCCGCCTTTCATATCAGCAACTCCGCGTCCGATTATCATGTTGTCTTTTACCACAGCTTCAAACGGATTTGTCTCCCACTTTTCATTTTCTTGTACCTCAGCTACATCCATATGCCCGTTAATAATTAAGCTTTGATAGTCAGCTGATTTTTTTCCTTTTAACGTGCCCACTACAATAGGATCGTTGCAATATAAATCCCACATATCGATGGAAAAACCGCAGTTTTTAAGGAAATACGCTACGTAGCGCTGCGCTTCATGAGAATTTCGTGCAGGAGGCGCTGGCGTTTTATATGAAACAAGCGTTTTTAATAACTGGATTAGCTCCCCTTTGCGCTCCTCTACCTGTTTGACAAGCAAATCAATTGTTTCTTCCATGTATGACACCTTCCTTTACGCATAAAAAAACACTTCTTTCGCAGGAAAGAAGTGTTTTTGTTTATATACAAAAAATTATTATAACGAGTTCGTAAGGAAATACCATACAAAACATCCATTACAATACCTCTTTCCTACGCTAGTATTACCTAGTTCAGGTTATAAGGGTTAAGACTTCTCGTCTCTCTCAGCTTAGAAAGCACCCCTAGTGGCGTTGTATCTCTATAAAATTAAACGATTATCATATGTTTACCTGTAATAGTTTTATCATAGTAAAGCGTTTTATTCAATAGAAAGGTTCATGATTCAGCAATGAAAATAGTTTCCTTTTTAGTAAAATAAAAAGCACACACCTTTTTTAAGCAGTGTGTGCTCTTTACTTTTATAAGCTTACTAGTTAGCTATCGGCTTCTTTAAAAATACACCGTAACTAATAGCGCCAATTAAAAGCAGCCCTGCGCCTAATAGGAACACCGCTGTAAAAGTTCCGGTTGCATCTAATATAAATCCCGTTACAATAGGAGCCATCGCTGCTCCTAGAAACCCTCCAAAGTTTTGAATAGCGCCAAGTGAAGCAACTTGTTCCTTTGGTGCAACATCCGCCGCTAGAGTCCAAATGACACCTGATGGCAGCTGTGATGCGAAGTAGCCAATGGATAATAAGGCAATACTCAAGGCTGCATTATCAATAAAAGGAACAGGTGCCACCGATGCTGCTGCTAAGATCGCCCCGCCTACAATTGGAATTTTTCTTGCTGTCACTGCAGGAACTCCTTTTCGAATAAATCGATCTGAAATTGCACCGCCGAGCAAAACTCCTATAATCCCAGCTAAAAACGGAATAGCAGCAATCCACCCCGTTTGCTTTAGGCTAAAACCGCGCTCTGTTTCTAAATAGCTCGGAAGCCAAGTTAAATAAACCCATATCGTAAACATAATTCCGAAATTTCCGATGATCATAAACCATGTGCTTTTATATTTAAAAAGCTGTGACCATTTTGCTTGTGCGGTATGACTGATTTCTATTTCTTCTTTAGGGATAGCTTTCACTTTATTGGTAACGTAATCTGGATCTCGATAGATTTTTAGCCAAACAAACATTACAATAAAGCCGGCTGCTCCTATAACAACAAACATTCCTCTCCAACTGATTGTTAAAAGCAATACCGTTAGAAATGGCGGAGCAATCGCATTAGCAATTTGAGATCCTGTATTAATAATAGACGTAGGCAAGCCGCGCTCTTCTTTTTTAAACCATCTTTCTGTCACTTTAATTCCCGACGTAAAAAAAGGAGATTCTGATACACCTAGAAGCATTCTCATGGCATAAAGAGCGGAATACGTGTTAGTAAACGCACTTGCTACCGTTGCCACAGACCATAGGCCAGATGCCCATGCAAACATTTTTTTTGGTCCGTATTTATCAACCAACCAGCCGGCAGGTAAATTTGCTAAAGCATATGGCCATAGAAAAGCTGAAAGTAAAAGACCCATTTGTGTAGAAGACAGCCCAAACTCTTTGGCAATTGTGGTATTAGCAATACTTAAATTGGAGCGGTCCAAATAGTTAACAACTGCTCCGATTAACAATACAGTAATGAGCCACCAGCGTATATTCGTCTTTTTCACATCTTTTTTTATAGGACCTAAATCTTTGTTAACGCTTTCATTTATTTTAGATGTAACCGCCATAGAATATCCCTCCATAACTTTAATAGTTAGAGTGAATGAGCTGCCTGCTTATCATCAAACAGCCCTATTCGCTAACTTTCATGCGTTTATTCAGAACATGAATCAATTATTAAACACTGCTCTTTGGACGAATGCTATTTAGCTTATCATCTAATTCTTTGACTTCTTCTTCTGTTAAATCGATTTGAGGAGATCTCATGCCACCAACGTCAATGCCTCTTAATTTTAATGCTTCTTTAAAATAAGACATGTTGCTTCCGTTTAAAAGAGCTTCACAATATTGAATAGCGACTTTTTGCATCTTTCTCGCCTTTTCTAAATCATTCGCTTTAAATGCATTATAAGTCTCTACAAACGGCTCGGGATAAACGCCGGATACACCGGATACAACTCCTTCACACCCCATGGCCAGAGCCGCTAAAAATAAACGGTCCGTTCCGGGAAGAACAGAGAAGTTTCCATCGTTAATATTTAAATAATCATTTACGCGTAAATAGTCAGGATAGCTATATTTAATACCAATTACATTTTTACATGTCTCTGCTACTTTTTGAGCTACCTCTGCCGTTAAATCATTGCTTGAACACTGAGGTATATTATATAAATATAAGGGGAAATCACTTGGAACACTGTGGGCTACTTTTGTAAAATACGTTTCTAGCTCATTATCGTTGGCCCCAAAAAACATAGGCGTAACTACTCCGATACCGTCGGCTCCAATTTCAGAGGCATGTTTTGCAAGCTCAATGGTATCTTCTTCGTTCATAGCCCCTACGTGTATGAATACGGTTACACGATTAGCCGCTTGTTTCACTACTGTTTCTGCCACTTGCTTTCTTTCTTTGACAGATAGACGAAGCATCTCTCCTGTTGTACCAAGCGGATACAAGCAGTGCACTCCTTTTGAAATTAAAAACTCTGTTAAATTTACTACTTTCTCTAAATCTACTTCACCCGTTTTAGTAAACGGTGTAACCATTGCTGTTGTAACTCCGTATAAATGTTTCATTTCCTTCTCCCCTTTGTTAGTAGTGAATTACTCTATAGTTAGTAAAACGTTTTAGTACAACGTTTTACTAATAAAAAAATAAAAAGCTTGCTCTTATATTCTTCTAAATCGGTCTCTTTTTAAAGAGACCTTATGAATGGCATTGCTTTTTATTTGATTCTCGTCGTATTACGGTGAATAATTTCCAAATTAAATATTTGTTGGTCCACATCCCCATATGGATCAGAAATTGTTTTAACTAAAAGCTCCCCTGCACAATAAGCCATCTTCTCTACCGGCAAATTGACAGTCGAAAGTTTTGGGTTAGTAAATTTAGAGAACTCTTGGTTATCAAATCCCATCACTTCACAATCAGCTGGCACAGAGATGCCGTAGTCATTAAGAGCAGAAAGAGCTCCTAATGCAACATGGTCACTCAAACAAATCACAGCGGTTGGAACTTGTCCTTGTTCAATAAGCTGTTTGATGCTGTCATAGCCACCTTGTTCTGTATATGAACAGTAATGGTGACAATACGTAACGTCAGTCTGTTCAATTCTATCTGTCACACCTTTTACTCCTGCTTCTAAAGCCTGTGAAGACACGTCTGGAACTAAAATACTGATATGCTGATGATGATTGCGAATAAAATGATCTGCTACTGCTTGACCTGCTTCATAATTTTTGGATTGTATAACAGAATATATAGATGATACACGATTAAATAAAACAATCGGAACACCGGGTTTAGATCGGTGAATATACGCCTCATCAGCTGCCGTTGTATTTGCAATAATAGCTCCGTTAAAATATGAAGATGTTTGAAGACCTTTTACAGAAGAAATACCTTCTTCATTTTGAAACGTTTCGACTAATAATTTAATAGTAGGACCGCTTTTTAATGAAGCTATGTAGCTTTGAATACCTGTAAGAATACGTCCCACTAACGAGACGCGCGTATCAATTGGCCAAATAAGAGCAATTGTTAGCTGCGCTGATTTGTCTTGTCCACGTAAGTTACGCGCGGACATATTGGGGATATAGCCTAATTTTTTCGAAGCTGCAATTACACGCAGTTTAGTAGCTTCAGAAATTCTGCTTGCTCCCGGCTTGTTATTCAAAATGAGGGAGGCAGTCGTAATTGAAACATCTGCTGCTTTTGCAATATCTTTAATTGTAACCAGATGACCATCTCCATTTTTAGTTTAACGTTTTACTAAACTCAGTATAACGCTTTCATTTTAGTTTGACAATTCTTTTTTTATTCTCATCTTACATAAAAGAGGCTGGGACATAACGCAAGCAATCCAGGCTAAAGACGAACAAATGGGATTAATGAGTTGGACTGCTTGTTACACCGCTGTTGATTTCCGTGCAAAGCTTCGCTTTCCGCGGGCGGTCTATGAGCCTCCTCGTCGCTTGCGCTTCTGCGGGGTCTTCGCCTTTCTCTCCAATCAACAGCTAGAAGGAACTAAACACATGAAACCTATGTTTACCATAAAAAATACGAACTACCAATTAATAGCTCGCATTTAACTTCAACTAAAATATTTTTATCCTATATTCATCTATTTAGACAGGAATAAGCTTAAGTTTTTGCCCCGGTCTCACTAACGAAATCAGCTCATGATCTTCCTCTATCACATACCCAATCACGTTAACGTTAGCATTGGCAGGCAAATTCGTTTTAGCTATTTGAACCTCTCCTCTGTAACGTCCGTAGCCATCATTGTCCATTGTAATTGCTCCGATTCTGCGTTCTACTGTATGACATGGCGGCACTGGTTTTACAGATCGAGTATCAACTAAACGCAGAACGTCTCTTGATACATCCGGACGCACGCTGTACGTTCCCTCTATATGAGGTGAACGAATGCGCAGCGGAATAATGCGGCTTTCTTGATATTGAACTAAACGCTTTAATAAACTCGAACCCGGGTATGGATCTCCAATATAAACCTCCGCTACTCCGCATCTGTATAAATCTACTGCAGAGGTAAAAGGACATCTATTACGGTCTTTTTCTCTAGTAGGAAGACCTTGATAAATAGGGCCTCTTTTTTCACCTTCTCCAGGAATATAAGCGCAGACTGGAATACGAAGTTCATTAAATAAATCTGTCTGCTGTTGAAAAAACGTTTCTTCAAGTCCTGTTTCAGGCCGCGGATAAAAATTATGCCATGCAAGCAGCTGATGATGATGAAGCCCTGCAGATAAGAGTGCTTCAATTTCTTGTTTGGATAACGTACTTGCATTAACAGCAATATAAAATTCATTCGCAAGCGAAAGAGTTTCTTCTACGCTAAAGCCATCGTCTAGTCTAATACCAGATACGCCAAGTGAAGATAGCGACATAAGGCTTTCGATACCTAAATGAACTGGCGTATGCTTGGATACGTCTGCATACACGCTTATTCCACAATCTCTAGCCACATGAAGCAATTCTTTTGCCCGTTCAGCCAAATCTCCTGTTTCCTCTGGAATGTGAAGCGAAGTGAATGCACGTGTGACGCCGCACTCACTTGCTTCTATTAATCTTTTTTTAGCATTTTTATCATTTAAATAAAACGAAATGCCAATCATTCAAACTCCCTCGCCATTTCATCGTTGAATCCAAAGAAATACGTACAGACAAAGCCTGCTGCATAAGCAACAACTAACCCGAGTAAATAAAGAAGAATTTGATGCGCATGAACTAAAAACGTAAGCGGTAAACCTGATACCCCCACTGCTACAGTTGCAATATGAAAGTGCGCCTGAAATGCTCCGCCGATTCCAGCTCCGAGACAAGCGGTTAAGAATGGACGCCCTAAAGGAAGTGTGACTCCAAAAATAAGCGGCTCTCCGATTCCAAGCAGCCCTGAAGGAAGAGCGCCTCCAATTGCTCGCTTTAAACGTTTTTTCTTTGTTTTGATATAAATAGCAAAAGCGGCACCTACCTGACCAGCTCCGCCCATTGCCAGTATAGGAAGAAGCGGATCATCTCCAATTGAATTGATAAGCTCTAAATGAACAGGAGTAAGACCTTGATGCAGTCCTGTAATGACGAGCGGCAAGAACGTTGCTCCTAAAACAAAGCCTGCTACAACTCCTCCAACCTCTAAAACTCCTAAAAGGCCTTTTGTGATTCCGTCTGAAATCAAGCCACCGATTGGCATGAACACTACATACGTAATAATGCCTGTAATTAGCACCGTAACGGTCGGTGTAATAATAATATCCAGTGACTGAGGGACAAATTTACGCACTCGTTTTTCCACTACGGCCATAAAGATTGCTGCAAGCAAGACGCCTATTAAGCCGCCCCGCCCCGGCAAAAGTGCTTCACCGAAAAGTTTAATATCAGCTACGGCAGGATTAATGACTAAAATACCGGCTAAGCCTCCTAGAGCGGGCGAACCACCAAATTCTTTTGCAGCATTAATGCCTACTAAAATACCAAGATAAGCAAATAAGCCGCTTCCGATAACGGTTAAAAGAATAGCAATCTGTGAATCTGCCGGAAGCCACTTCGCTTGAACAGCTGCTTTTGTCACTCCGGTGATAAGTCCAGACGCTACAAGAGCAGGTATTAACGGAATAAAAATACTCGCAATTCGTCGAAGCAAGAGCTTAAACGGAGTTGCGTTTTTTTCTTTCAGCTCCGATTTCCGCTGAGCCGCACGATTTTCTAAATTAATACCGCCAGATTCATCAATTAACTTTCCAAATTCCTCTGTTACTTTGTTTACTTTTCCAGGACCAATAATGATTTGCAGCGTTTCTTCTTCAACTAATCCGAGTACGCCTTCAAGCTTTCGTATATCTGCCTTTTTTACAATTGAATCATCTTTTACAGTCACGCGCAGCCGAGTCATACAATGCGTATACGCTTCAATATTCGATGCTCCCCCAAGCATCTCCAAAATAACCTTTGCTAATTGATGATTATCTAAAGACATGTTAATCCCCCTTTGTATTTTCCTCTTAGATGGACACGGTACTGAGGAAACAGACCACAAAATCCCCTTTTTGTAATCGCTTTCTTTTTTTATTTCTTAGTTTTCAAAAACTGAATGGCATCCCTTGTTTTATCAATATATTCAATCGTCTGGTCATACTGCTGCGCTGCAATACTTAAAAATAACACATCAATCACATAAAGCTGGGCCAAACGAGACGATGTAGCTGCGCTTCGAAACGGCGCTTCTTGAGAATAAGACGTATACAAACAAATATCAGCTAAAGACGAAACGGTAGACTGTCCGTACTTGGTTAAGCTAATCGTCTTTACTCCGCGATTTTTAGCTAAAGATAAGACGTTGCTTACTTCAGGAGTCTCCCCTGAAAAAGAGATGCCCACAACTACATCGTCTTTACTTGCATTTGCGATGAGTGTAGCTGCTAGATGGCTATCTGCAAAAGCAGTCGCATTTTTATTAATTCGAAGAAATTTTTGCTGCGCATCCATAGCAATAATATGTGAAGCACCGATTCCAAAAAAATGAATGTTTTTGGCTTCAATCAGCGCCAAAACAGCCCGCTCTGCTTCTTTGTAATTCACAAGCTCGGCCGTATCACTTAGACTTTGAATGCTGTTGCTTGCCGTTTTTTTGACAATAGATTGAATCGTTTCATTTGTTTCAATATCCCGGTATCCTTGCTCCGTATCTCTAGCTAAATCACCGGCTACTCTTACCTTTAATTCTTGAAACCCGCTAACCCCGATAGATTTACACAAACGAATAACAGCAGCACTGCTAGCATTCGCTAGTCTACCTAATTCTCCAGCCGTACTGTTTACCACAGTATGCGGATTATTTAAAATATATTCAGCAATTTTCCTCTCCGAATCAGGAAGCTTAGCCACCGTGTTTTTAATCATTGTTAATCCGCCTGTTGACATCGTTTCTCTCCTTTATACGTAATGTTCAATCGCTTTTCTCACATAACCGCCCGCATTATTCAGTAACATCTTCGCGGTGTCGTAATTTTCATTTGTTTTGATCATAACCACTGCTGTTTTTACCTCATTATTTGCTTCTTCAAGCGTTTGACTTGCTTGTTCATAAGAAACACCTGTAATTTTACAAATAATACCTATCGCTCGTTCTTTAAGCTTTTCGTTACTCACATGAACATCTATCATTAAGTTCTCATACGCTTTTCCTACTTTGATCATAGCCGCGGTAGAAATCATGTTAAGAATCATTTTATGAGCGCTTGCTGCTTTTAACCTTGTGGAACCTGTTAGCACTTCCGGACCTACTACCACCTCAATACTATGGTCCGCTTCTTTTCCAATAAGAGAATTATCATTGCAAGACAGCGCCACCGTTTTAGCTTTTACAGATTTTGCATATCTTAATGCACCAATCACATAAGGAGTGCGTCCGCTTGCAGCAATTCCAATGACTGTGTCTCGTTCATTCAAATGAATTTTTTGTAAATCTGCTGCTCCCAATTCTTCTTTATCTTCAGCACCTTCAACTGCTTTAACAAATGCTTTTTCTCCTCCAGCCATCAATCCCTGTACCTGATCGGGATTGGTACTGAAAGTAGGCGGGCATTCAACAGCATCCAATACTCCCAGCCTTCCGCTTGTTCCTGCTCCGACATAAATAAGCCGACCTTCCTTTTGAAACGATTCACTTACAAATTCAACTGCCACCTCTACGTCTGGAAGTACTTTTTGTACAGCCAGCGCCACTTTTTGATCTTCTTTATTCATTATGTTTAAAATTTCTTTTGTACTAGCTGTATCTATCTTCATTGTGTGTTCGTTTTGGGACTCTGTTGTTAATAACGTAAGCTGTTCATTCATCTTTTGGGCTCCTTTTTCATCATGTAGTGAAGTTATGGTTATTATAATTTGTTTGAAATATAATTTCAATAATTTATTTTATTTTTTAAAATTATATTTTAAATCAACATAAAAAAAGACTTCAGGCATATAGCTGAAATCTTTTTTTATGTTGATTTATGATTGTTGAGCAAATGTTAACAGATACTCATCTTGCATTAAAACTTCGTAATCTTTTTCACCATTTCTTACGACGTGTACAGGGACTGTTTTTGCCGGAAGTAATTCAACTGGCTCACGATAGCGTTTTGCTACTCCGTTAATAAGTTCGTTTACTAACTGCTCGTTACTCAGCTCACCCGCCTGATATTTTTCTGCAAGTGGTGTCATGACTTCCGCTAATATACTTGCACCGTTAAATCCTTGAATTTCGACTTGTACGACGTACGCATCATCTTCAGCACTATACGCTGCATCTTTAATTTTATATTTTGTAGATGAAAGAGCTTTTAGAAAAGCGCTGCTTACTTCGTTTAACTGCTCATCGGTTATATTTGAGCTCAATGATGATAAAGCACCTTCAAAATTCGTTTCAAAAAACTCTACAAACGAACTCTTTTGGAACTCCCCTTTTTCTTTCACCTGTTTCTTATCTTCCTGATTCGGATGTTTAGCAACAAATTGATCTGTATTTTGATAAACAGTTGCTTGAATTAAAGCATCCACGTATTGTCCCGCTTCCTTGGCATAGGCAGCTTGCTTTTCTTTACTTGGCGTTTCGGTGCTGCTATCTTTAGAAGCAGCACCGGCTTTTGCTTCCACTTTCGGTTTTGTTACATTGTCTAATTGGTTATATGTATACGTATACGTATACGTTTGCTTAGACTTTGAGTTTTCTGTTTTTCCGTCTACTTTAACTGAATACGACTGATTTTTTACTACTTTCTTTACTTGCTTCGTTTCTTTATCAATTGTCACAACAAGCGAAAAATCTTTTCCTTTAATTTGGTCAAGGTCTACAGCGGTATCTCTGCCTTGATTTGTTATTTTATAATAAGCTTTAGCATCATCTGCTACAATTTTTTGCTTTTTGTCTTTGTCTCCGTTAAATGTTAATACATACTCTTTGTCTTTTTCGGTGACGTCAAATTCATTTGGAAGATTTTTATCATATTTTTGATAGTAGCGTATTGGATTTTGTTGAAGCTCCATGGCGTTATTAATTAAAGCCGCAACGTACTTTTTTTCTTCTCCCTGTACTTTTGTGCTTTCTTCTCCAGCCACAGCTAACGTTTCATCACCGTCATGATACATCTTCAATTCTTCGCCGTTCATTTTTGTGTTAATGTAACCTGCTTTACTTTTAAAATCAAACTCTTGTACTCCGTTTACTTGGTAATCAGAGGATCCTTCTTCTTTTCCAGTGACCTTCACTTGAACATTTTTCACCTTTTCTTGTGCTTCTTTCACGTCACCCGTTAATTCCTCTGAAGACGGCATCCCACATGCCGAAAGCAATAGAGCGAATGATAGTGCTAAGCCTGTATTCATTATTTTTTTCATATAAGAAACTCCTTTTTAAATATTTTTCCAAAAATAAGAATCTATGTACTTAGCAAATACATATTTTTACCATTTGCGAAACTCAACTTTACTAAATTACCATATTTACATTTAAATGGTAACCAACAAAAGAAGGAAATTGCACCATAAAAAAGTCACGAATCCGTGACTTCTCTAACAACATTCATAACTTATTTTTTGTTAGCGTTTTCATTTTAATCTCTAATAATTCCATTACTTGTCCCTATCAGTACTTCTTTACCTTGTTGATTTCGATACACTGATTTAATTTTCACTTTTTGAAAACCATCTGCTTTTTCTACTTCAGTTACTGTGCATTCACAGGTAACTGTATCTCCCGCAAAAACTGGACGAAGAAATTCGCTCACCATTTCTCTTGCAATGTAGTTTAAGTCTCCTCCTATTTTTGTCCCAATACTAGCAGTCATAAGTCCATGCACCATTAGCCGCCCTTTTTCGTCACGTTCTATATGATGTTTGCCCCGGTCTCCGGTCATCTCCGCAAACTGCATGATTTCTTCCTCTTGAAAAGTTCTTTGCCACGTAAATGTATCTCCTGCTTTACATTCCATCTTATCCCTCCCCTTAAGATTATGACTTTACTTTTAACTATATCACAAAATGAACGATCATTCATTTCCACATCAAAAAAATAGCAGAATAAATATATCCTGCTATTTTTGACAAGTAGGACAGTAATAAAGCCTTCTAGAAGCAGCTTGCACTTTTAAGATAGGCGTGCCGTCAATTCGGCAAGCTTCTCCTTCAC
>Ga0209574_10000215_pt1 | contig 15998 bp, 12 predicted proteins | sample AgamicMgMarz_FD_187168 | JGI IMG/M metagenome (GOLD analysis project Ga0209574, IMG submission 187168) | Agave microbial communities from Guanajuato, Mexico - Mg.Ma.rz (SPAdes) (version 2) | ecosystem: Host-associated > Plants > Phyllosphere > Phylloplane/Leaf | place: Guanajuato, Mexico... | reverse complement strand
GCGCTTCCTATTCTCACAATACCAGCAGCTATACCTGGTGGCGTTAAAGGAGAATACTTTAAATATTCTCCCATTAATCCAACTGTCACGATATATTTCATAAAACCTGTCAAAAACACGAAAATTATTGGGAGTAAAAATCTTTTTATATGAACTTTGATTTCTTCACATATTTCCGGAATAAACAATAGTAAAAATATCTCACCATAGCCATTCGTGGATAACGTGTAAAATTGCCGAAACATCGGTGAAAGACCCTCGTAAAACAAAGGCAAAAAATTAAAAGCTTGTATATTACTAATACTCAACAAAAGAATGATGACATTCGTGATTAAACAAAGGCTTGAAAAAAACACACTGATTTGAATAATACTCTTTATACCGCCCTGAACACAAATTAAAAAAATATGAAACACCAGTAAAGTCGCAATAAACGTCGGGGTATGTTTCGATAAAAGTAGACTCGTGATTGTCCCCCAAACAATTGCTAAATCTTTTCCCATCATTATGACAATAAATAACCAATACACACTCAAAACTAATACAGAGATAAGTTTGCCAAATGAGTTTTTGATAAGATCAATGAAATCTTCGCCGTCTTGTCTATAACTCAACAAAGATCGATAAAGAAAAAATAAGAAAAGTGTCCACATTCCCCCCAGGACCATTGCTATTCCTTGATCTTGGGATCGATCCAAAAAAGTGAAAGGTATTAACGGAATTGTGCCAACGCTTATTCCATAAACCAGAAAGGAAGATGCCCCTAATCCTTTATTTCTCATTTTTACCTTCCTCCAAAAATCCACAGTAAAATGGGTTTAACTAAACGAGTTAAGTATAGACTGATTGACATATCCACTTTAAATAACACCAGTATATATAAAAAAATTCCTATGAAAGAAATAGACCAATATCCAAATTGGCTACCGTCTTTTCGACTAAACATTTTTTTGTTGTAAATCAAACAGAAAACCATCAGTAGGGTAAGCGATATGATTTCTAACATTTATATTTATCCTCCCTAGCCATGAAGTCCAACACTTTTTATAGTAACGTCTGTCTTAAAGTCAACATCAACTTCTGGTAAGGTACTACCCCAATTGTTGTGATTTTTCTTCCAATAAGAAGGCCGAAATCGATACAAATGGTTCCCAAGTCCTAAAGCGTCGCACTGGTATTTGACTATGATTTTTTTCGTAAGTGCTGTCAGTTTGCGATTAAGTTCTTTTTTGGTCAATAACTCTACATTCGATACGTCTTCGGTAGTTGTAATTCCTCCCAATGGTGCCTTATCGACATTAAAAGTTAACACCCCATTAAAAATAAATTTAGGTTTATTATCAGATAACACGGAATTCAACTTAAAATGACTGTTGCCAAGAACCACTTCAACTGGTTTATTTTTATACATAACCTTAACCTTAACACCTAAAATGGGTTTCTGATTTTGTAATAAAGCTACAAGCTCCATTTCTTTGTGATTAAGGTACCCTGCTAACTTACCTCCACTTAAAACAGCTGCCCCTGAAATCATTAATCGTGTCTGACCTTCGGATTCCATGGTATCCAACAACGGTACAACCGAATCCTGTGGTTTTCCTGATGCTTCTTCGAGAATTTCAATCGCTTTCGTTTTAATGCCCTGACGATTGATAAGTTTAACCATCGAGTCGGATATGGATTTCTCTTCAACAGCACTTGATTTTAAAAGATCATAAGCTTTACCTTTAACCCCTACAATATAGGTACTTCCACGAATAGAAGCTATACGAGTAAATTCTGACACTATCTCTGTAATTCCGTTTTGAAGAACACTTTCACCAAAAACAACAACCTTATTATGCAAAGCGGATACTTCCTTGGGATGTAATAATTTCTGTTTGGAGATTGCGTCATTTATAGTTTTTCCTGAAATCGATTCTAGGAAGTATGCCTGGGACGCCCCTTTTTCTTGTCCGCCTTCAGTTTCAGTATTTAGTACTTCTGACGTTATGGTCACCACTTTTTCTTCTTCAAACATTCCTTTTTCTTTTTCGTCAATACCAGTACCTAGTATTAAGGCTAAGTCTTCAATCTGTGTTCCTGTACTACAGCCTCCCAACAAAAAAAGTGTAAGAAATGCTATTGCTTTTCTCAAAATATCACCCCTCAGTCTTCCTCTGTATGGCTATTGCTAAAAAACCATCGTTTTGTTGATTGGGTGTGAACCTTACTTACTGGACTCATGTAGCTGACCCCAAACGAATTGGAGTTAATAAAATGAGTAAGAATAACTGTAAAGCTTAAAAGTAATCCAGGTAAGCCTGCGATAGAGGAAGTAACTAAGAGTGGAAATCTTAGAAGTCTCACAGATGATCCAAAACTATATTTTGGGATGATAAAAGATGTAATACCTGTAAATGCAACGATAATTAACGTAGGAGCTGATACGAGACCAGCCTGCACAGCCGCCTCCCCAATAACCAAGGCACCCACGACACTAACTACCTGCCCTACATTCTGTGGAAATCGCATTCCTGCTTCTCTGAGGAATTCGAACGTAAATTCCAGCAACAAGATTTCTAATACTATTGGATAAGGAACTCCAGATCTCGCTGAAGCAAAGCTTGTGAGAATCTCTGTTGGAATTAATCCCCAATGAAATGTAGTAATTGCAACATAAAAAGAAGGAAGTGTTAGTGAAAAAAATAAAGCAATTAAACGAAGTACCTTCACAAAAAAAGAAAAAACTGGAAGATCATAATAATCTGCTGGACTCTCCATGAACTGCCAAAAAACTGCTGGAAGTATTAAGACATCAGGTGAACCATCAATCAAAATCGCAAGCCTTCCTTCAATAAGATTGCTGATAACTGTATCCGGTCGTTGTGTATTTTGAATGATTGGCAAGATTTTTAGTATTCTTCTGTCAACATATTTTTCAATAAAACTAGAGTCTATAATATATTCTGTTTCCATTTTTTTTAATTGAGATAGTAATTGGGTGACTAAATTAGAATCCGCAACACTCTCTAAATAATAAACCTCTATAGAAGTATTGGAATATGTACCTAAATTCAAGGAAACAATTTTTAAGTCTTCTGACTTTAATCGTTTTCTAATCAAACTTCGATTGATCGATAAATCTTCTACAAATCCATCCTTAGGCCCACGTAAGGATACTTCCATCTCCGGGCTATTAATACTTCTTTTCTCAAACTTAGCGAGTTGAATTTCAAGAAACTCTTTTGAGTTACTTTCCAATATAATTAATGAACCATTTAACAAAAAACTTGGTATATCTGTTTCTTTATCATGAATTATAATGTTCAAAGCCGATAATGAATTGATAATACTATTCAATGTCAGTTCGTCCGGACGAAGGTTTAACAAAGGTTTTATTACAGATTCTTGACAAAGATCTAAGTCGACGATACCTTCAATATGAATTAAGCAAATTTCTTCTCTATGGATGTATCTTACCTTTAAATCAGGCGGATTTAGAAGAGCGTTAAAAATAGCGTTAATCCGATTTTTTAACAGATCATTTTCCATTGTTAGCACCTCAGAAGTAATTATTTCCTAAAGGGGTTTTAATATATATGATTTGCAGGTTAATTTAACAGATCATTTTCCATTGTTAGCACCTCAGAAGTAATTATTTCCTAAAAGGGTTTTAATATGTATGATTTGCAGGTTAAGGTAAAAAAGCGGTTTAGAACTGAGAAGAATTTTCAAACTTCATGAGACCCAAATTCTATCTTTTGGATAGGTGACACAAAGGAATAAAGAGGTTATTTTGAAGTGGGACTCAAGGTGATATGGCCATAATAATATAACGATTGTAAAACAAAAAATCAGGTATTCTGTTGTTCCTTTGATGGATACAATCTTCATAAGAAAAGTTCGCAAAAATACGAACTAATACTCCTAAACAGAAAGATTCTGAGCATAAAAAAATCGAACAGTTGACATATCATATAGATACGTCCTGTTCGATTTCACTTTCAGCCCCTATCTAAAGACAATGGGCTCTCTCGTTCAGGAAATCTGTAAAAGCCGGATTTACATTACACTGGTATTTCTCAATAACGCGGTAATTCTGATGGTCATTAAAGATACTAATACGGACCGGTATTTTGCAGTCACAGTCTCCTAAGAATATATTAGGAAGCCGCATTCGTCCGCTAGTTATAACGATATCGGAATTCTCTAAATAACATTCTTACTCATTCAAAATATCCTATTTCCCTTTCAGGAAACACGCTCTCCCTCTGATAAGAGTCTCATTCGTTGTAGTATGCAAGTAAAGCTCTTGCTCCTTCTTGAGCCTTCTTGGCTGATTCTCCATTTCGATATACAAGTTCAGTGATAATAGCACCCTCTATGAGAAAATATAAACTATCTGCTACTTCTCGATGCTGTTGCATCCCCGTATCCTTCACTAATTCCGTTATATATTGCAGCAGAAGCTTCTTATGTTCAATTGAAGCCTCATGAAAAGGATGAGAAACACCCGTAAACTCTGCAGCTGTATTAAGGAATGCACAACCATTGAAATCTGACCCCTTAAACCAAGTATCTAAGACATCAAAAACCGCTATTATCTTTTCGTTCGGTGTAGCGGCAATCTCGTTAACAGACGTCTCTAACCAATCTCGCCATTCCTTATCTCTTTCATTAAGATAAGCTAAAACCAAATCTTCCTTAGAAGGGAAGTGCTTATACATTGTCATTTTCGCTACTTTAGCTTCTGCCACAATCGTGTCTACCCCTGTAGCCTGAATTCCATTTTTATAAAAAAGATCTGAGGCTACTTTTAAAATGTGTGATCGTAGAGTTTTTCTCATTACGTTTCAACTCCTTCTATCTCTACATGATATAGACCTGTCTGTATTATTTCAAGGTTTTTAATATCGTTTTTCATCAAAACACAAAGCGTAACGGCTATTTTCAAATGAGATGAACTTAGAATTCCTAATACAATTGGTCATTTTTTGACAAAACCAAACGAGCAAGCTCCATCCTTTTACCATGTAAGATGACAGTTGGCACGTGGATTTGTCCAATATATCCACATAAACTTTCATTTTGCAAGCCATCTGCAGTTTTTATCATTGCATCAAACGAGGCTTCAACCCCAAATTGATGGAACCATTCGCTAAATTCCTTGTCCACTTCATTTTCAAAGAAAATCTTACCGTAATTGGCTGGCATACTTAAGCGATTTTCTTGAGTTGCTTGAATAGGTTCATCTACTTGTTGTTTTCTTATTCCATAAAGATAATCAGATTGTTGTGTAGCCAAACCACATAACATCAACTTTGATACTTTATGACCGTGATGTTTTGTCATATAGTGCATTGAAATAACACTACCCATAGAAAATCCACTTAGTGAAATATCTTCCAAATCTAGATTGTCAATAACTTTTCGCACATAATCAGCTATGCGATCATAGTCACATATGGACCATGGCCGATCTGATTTTTCGTCATCTCTGAGACCAATTCCAATAAAGCGATACCCTTTCTTAAATAGCCCATTTATATCATATTGATACATTTTTTGACTAACTGGCCAATCATGAATAAATACAATGGGTTTTCCTATTCCAATATCTTCTACAGACACCTTTATGCCTTTTTCTACTTCAATAGGGTGTCTCATGATTCTTCTCCTCCTCGTTAAATTTAAAAAATTCTTAATTCCGCATCAAAATTACTTCGAGTCACTAAATCTACTGTTTCTAGTAATAACAATGGAATTACATCTATACTTTGATAAATATCAATTGAAATTTTTTGAAATACGTTCCAAGTCAATATTTTTTGTTGATATACTAATCACACACTTTTTCAAACTAATAATATCAGTTTATTAGAGTTTGATAGATTACTTACAATTATTATTAAGTTCCGTACCAGACCTGAGAATTATCTCTAAATAAAGTTCAATACTTTGCAAAAGAAGCGTCTAACCTAACCGTTCTTTTCAGTTTATTCATTGAAATGTAGTCCAAATGGTCAAAATTCCGATGTACGTTCATAGGAAACCGATCTTTGATTGAAAAAGATATGGAATTCATATAATACGCACCATGATCTATAGGGATAATCTTATTATTCAATTAACTTAGTTGATCTTAAATAGGCGAGAAGACCCCATCCTCAAGGAACTCAAAGAGCAATAGCCCAATGAGTAGGGTGCGGCCTTCGACAACCGTTTATAACCACTAGATAACTGCTGAGTATTGATTGTAGATTAAATATACACTCGGCAAAGTAATACTGTGCAGATTATACTTTGAAAACTGACCATACGGGGTTGGTTCGAAAAAGATTTCTTACCGTACATCATTCAATTAACATTCGTTTTTACAACTCGAAGCAGCGAAAACTAAACAGGTTAGGTTTATTTCACTCTTCTTCCTTCGTCAATACAACCTCCAACAAATTAAGTTCTCTGCTATCCAACGCTTCCGTCAGTGCTTGAGAGAACTCCTCTGCATTTGTCACACGTCTATGGGCAATTCCAAAACTTTGGGCATACGGGCCAAAATCTGGGTTAGTGAAGGAAACTTGTGTAACAGCAAGGTTAGCATCGCGCTGGTGTTTCTCGATTAAACTATAGCTCTTATCATTAAAGATGATAACGGTAAAATCAAGACCAAAGCGTTTTGCTGTCTCAAGCTCCTGAGAATTCATGAGGAATCCCCCATTAGTTTGCTATATTACTTACAATAAGTTTAAAATTTTTATGCTTGGATTAGGTACTAATTCTAAATGAAAATCAATCTTTAGTAACGTTTTACTTAAACCGTTCTCCTAAAAATTGTTTGATTAAATTGGCACTAATATCCAGGTCCTCCTCTAATGGAAAATGTCCGGTATTCAGCAAATGGACTTCACAATCTTTCAGGTCTCTTTGGAAGGCCAACGCTCCTTCCGGACCAAAGAATATATCATTTTTCCCCCATGCCACTAGTGTGGGTGGCTGATGAGTTCTGAAGTATTCCTGCCAGAAAGGGTATAGTTTCAGGTTGTTTCGATAATCATAGAATAGATCCAACTGTATCTGTTTATTTCCTGGACGGTCCAATCCCAATTGATCCATCTTCCATGCATCAGGGCTAATCTGGTTGGGGTTACGAGTCCCATTTGTATACTGATACTTTGTAAAATCCGCCCCCAGGAGATCATTTAAACGACGCTCATTTTCTTCAGTTGGATTTTCCCAATATTTGCGTAGAGGATCCCAAGCCGATAACAATCCCTCTTCATACGCATTCCCATTTTGGGTGATGATAGCCTGAATTCGTTTAGGATGTTTCGTCGCCAGCCTGAATCCCACTGGAGCGCCGTAATCATGCACATAGATGCTGAATTTTTCTAGTTTCAACTCTTCCACAAATGCATTCATCAGATGGGCCAGGCCGTCAAACGTATAGTCAAACTCCTCGAATCCGGGTTGATCACTGTTTCCAAAACCCGGATAATCCGGTGCGATAATGTGATAGTCATCCATAAGCTTGTTGATTAAATTCCGGTACATATGAGAAGAAGATGGAAAACCATGAAGCAGCAAGATGGTATGATTGCTTGTATGGCCAGCTTCCCGATAAAAGATGTTGATACCATGAACATTGACTGCTTTGTATTGGACGAACATATTTTTCACCTCGGGTTATGTTATTTTCAATAAGTGGAGCTATCCACTTTAAAAGCTCATTCTTCAGCCAAATGGGGAAAGAGACTACAACCTTAAGTGATAACTTATTTTTAGCTGATCATCTTCTCCCTGAAACTAATTATACGGACAGGTCTGTATAAATTCAACACTTTTTGATTATCTGGAGTTAAACCCCATAGCAGGTATTAATTTGCTGGTACAGTCATCTCCGATAATCAGTTCTAAAAACCTTATTACCCAACGAACATACTACCTATATGGTATAATAACCACTCAGGTTCCAATCGTCTAAATTATTCACTTCTTAAGACTGTTAGATTGAGAAGTGCACTACATATTGATACCACAATATAATAAGAATCTGATTTCAAAAGGATAGCCTTCCGCTATCTCTTTCACATTCAACTTCCGCTCATCAAATCGTACGTGAGGTTCTCCCTATACTGCTTTCTGACGCTCTTTTTTCTTTGGTATAAAGACATAACATCTTCCAGAATTCCATAGCTTTTACATTATTAGTGTAGTTAATCATTTTCTTGGCACTCTCTGACTCTTACCTCCTTCTACACACATGAATGAAGCAAGAATTCTTCCCTAGACAACGTTTCGCTGTTGTTATCATTCCCGGTACTATGCCCCCTCTCATTCACCATTTCATTTCTCAATTATAGGTTCCCGCTTTACTTCCGTAAGGAAGTGATGAGGAGGGTATCCCCAGTTTCGTTAACTACTTTCCTTACATGTGATTCTCCTTATCCCGAGAGATTCTTCGATGCTGTTTTCAAATTCTTCATATCTTCTCCATGGCCTTCACCCATCATATCCAGGCTCGACTTCTCCTTGTTCTCATATGAGGATGTCTTTGACGAAGTGGTAAGATTCAATTCACTTTAAATTATAACCTGTTAGGTTGTTCGCACTTCAATGGAGTTACTTTGTTACAGAGTTTCACCCTTAACATTTCTCCATCAGATGCCTTTTAGCCACTGAGCGTCTTGGTACTTACTCAGATTGGACTTTCACCAATTAGTAATTAATGACTTGTTGGGTCCACATAAAAAAGGTCACAGCAACCAGTGCCGTGACCCTTTAAATATATTTTTTATTTACTAAGCCATGCGTTAGCAAGTATCATTGCGCTTTGTGCTGCTGAACTATCGGCCAAAGCGTTAAGCATTACAAAATCATGGATAGTACCTTGGAAACGTACTGCTGTTACTGATACGCCAGCTTCGCGAAGTTTATTAGCATATGCTTCACCTTCATCTCGTAATACATCTGCTTCACCTGTAATGACTAACGCTTCTGGAAGTCCTTTCAGTTGCTCAGTAGTTGCACGGAGTGGTGAAGCCGTGATTTCATTTCTTTCTTCTTCATTTTCAGTATATTGATCCCAGAACCAAGTCATGGCATCACGACGAAGGAAATACCCTTCTGCAAATTGTTTGTATGATTCTGTATTAAATGATGCATCCGTTACAGGATAGAAAAGAAGTTGCTTATCAATACTTGGACCTTTACGTTCTTTAGCCATCAACGTAATGGCCGCTGTCATGTTCCCTCCTACACTATCACCAGCCACAGAAAGTCTTTCTGGATTCATACCATGCTCACTGCCACTTTCAGCTACCCATTCCAATACAGAATAAACCTCTTCAATCGCCATCGGATATTTGGCTTCAGGTGATAAGCTATAGTTTGTAAAGACTACCGCTGATTGTGAGCCGACTGCAATCTCACGAATGAGACGGTCATGAGTATGTTCATTCCCAAATACCCAACCAGCTCCGTGAGTGTATAGAACAACCGGAAGATTATCTGGTGCATTTTTAGGCTTAACAATTCTTACAGATACTTTGCCAGTAGGCCCACCTTCAATCGTAAGATCTTCTATATCAACTGAAGGTTTTTCAACCAGGCCAGATTGAACCTTATTTACGGCTTCACGTCCCTTTTCAGGACCAAGGTCGAATAAATAGGGTGGATTTGCAGTGGCTTCTACAAATTTTTGAGCTTCAGGATCAAGTACTATGTTACTTGCAGGTTTCACTTCCTCTTGAGTTTTATCTTTTTTTGCAGCTGGAGCTACGTTACTTGCTTTAAACATTTTCATTTTTGATTCCTCCTGATTATTTTATATTTTTTAAAATTATATTTTTTAAAATTATATTGCGAACAATTAATTAATTAAAAATATACCTGTCTGTCTACCCTTTGTCAACCGAAGACCCCTAAAAATTTTTCTTTAAATGCAGGATGTCTGATGTTTAATACATTTACCGATAAATGCTGTAGTTTTCAAAACAGTTCTTTACTTATCAGAAATTAATCGAAAGAGTGCCTGATTAAATTTATTAAAAAGGGAGTTCGTTCGATGTTAGGATTGAAATCTTTTCGTACAGCTAAATCTATTCTTTTGGGAATAGAAGCGATGCAGATTATTAAAAAAGATCAATTTGCTTTACAGGACAAGTCTGTCCAAAATAAAATGAAGTTCATTTTTCAACTGTTTGGAATCGCTGCATAAAAAGGCAGATTCTATTAAGAATCTATATATCTGTTTCAAATGGATATAATCGTTGCACTAGAACCAGTTACCATCACATCTGCTAGTGGAAGTTAGTTTGGACTTTAATATAATTGCTTTTTGTTGGTCATCCTTAATTGTAATGTGCCTTTAGTATAATCTTGTCTTTAACAAGATTTCTGAAAAGAATTCTCTCACTTCACGGAACGTGAAGGGTGTAGCCGAGTGAGTAAGTGGTGAGATGAATTTTTGGTTGGCGTAAGCCAAAATGTTTTCTAATTGTCTACCTATTGGCTATCATTCCCTCATACAGATTGTTCTTCGAAAACTGAAGATATGAGGTTGATACGAGAAACGATTCGTACCATAAAATCTTCAATCACTCGCCACCATACCAAAAGAGCGAAAACCAAGTCTTGACGTTAGTGTGGACAAGACCGTCATAATCGCTAAATACGGTGGGTTTTCGCCAAGATCGGAAACTGGTGTATCTTGTGTTACAAACACTAACCGCAGGGACTGCGGGGTTAGTTTGGTAAATATAAGTGGCTAATAAAAGTACTTACTTCCCTATTATTTATTAAATAGATAAGTGTTATTCACAATTTTTCTATGGAAAAGGCAGCTACACTAAAGACTTTAATAAATATAATTCTTTTTTAAATAATTAATTATAAAGATAAAACTTTTATAGGACACGTCAAATCGCTTCCCACCCCTTATCCTTCTAATATTCTAGCTCTTACCCAGTCCTAAAAAATCATAAAATCCAAGAAACGTAAGCCGAATCAATAAGTTCAAAAGCATTTTTAAAGTATTTTCATCTACATATTTTCATCAAGTTTGACACTCGAATCTACAAAAAAACATAAGAATATTAATACAAAAAAACTTATTAATATTATACTGTGATTGTCCACAGATTCCCCACAATATTATAAAGATTCCCCTCAATTTATTCACAATTTAAGAAAGTTGCTCTATGTTATTCAATCTATCTTCATTTTCCCTATCTTTTTTGATGATTTTTGATGGATTAGATAATTAAAGATTGAATTGTAGGGATTCATAGGATTAAATTATAAACATCTCTTCTTTTTTATCCATATATCAACAGAAAAATATTTATTTTTTGATGAAATTTTGTAGAATAAATGGCTGGCTTATTCAATGTTTGTTTGCATCTTGTGTGTAATTTGAATGATCAATTCAATTTGTCATGCTCTCTAGCTCTTATAATGAATACATATACAGTAACAAATCCAAGATTCACTTTACTTTTAAAGAGAAAAAAGGTTCTTATGCTCCTCCCCTTTTATTCCTTCGTAAAAAATCCAGCGGAAATAGCCCTCATTTTTTCATTTTTTGAAAAAACGAGAGCTATACTCTTATAAAGAGGCCGCTATAACCTGATCCGCACCCTGGACCTCTTTACCACAACTCATTAATTTCTCTAAAGAACGTAAAAAAGGGACAAGACAGAAATCACGAGGGGGTTCAATAACCCTCATTTTTTCTTGCGGTAGTCGATCAATCTGTTCAATGAAAAATTCCCGTATATCACTAGGTATATAAGGTTTTTTATGCCCTCTTGACTTTAAAAGTTCACGAACTTTGACTTCTAGGGCTAAGTAGGCATCAATACTAACTCCTTGATTATAGGCATAATCTCTGAAAAGGCGTTCTTCCTGGTATTTTATATAATGGCGGTGATAGGATGCCTGGCTAACAGGTACCGCGTATGTATTCTTAAGTAAAGCGGAAGCACGCTTAAATAAAATCCGTAATCTTTGGATAGAATCTGTTGCAAACTGTGTACTAAAGTCAAATAGGGCTTGCTCCTGCTTTTCAGGCGGCAAATGTTGCGTAATAAGAGGATAAAGCCCCTCTTTTGCTGCTAAATCCATGACACGATATTGCGACGCCTGGTTGAGTAATTTTTTAATTGTATAGATAAGTTTTGTTGGATACCCTTCCTGACGATCAATGAGTGCTCTTAATCCTCGCAAAACCTCACGAATCTGACGATGAGACACATGTTTCAACAAATGGATGAATTGGTCGATCTCTTTAGAGAACTCGCCAATATTCAATTCCTCTAAAACCTGCATAATAAAGCGGGCTTTTCTTTGATACGTCTGTTTTGGTTGTAATGGATCGCGATAGTAAACCGTTGCTTCCCCTTCTTTTGTGCAAATAAAGTCCGTATGTAAAGAAAGGGACAATGTCGTGTATTTTCGTTTATTCTTGTTCCCCTTCTCCATCTTACAAATAGAAAACAAAGGGGTTCCCGTACACTTAAGCGGAGTAGATAATTCTTCAATTACTTCCTGAATCTGGTGAGGGAATTTCTTATGCAACAGTCGATACATTCCTCCCATATAGGTGGAATTCCCTCCCTCATCGAACCTTTCCAAAGAACGTCGGAACGTTCTTGGAGAGGTTTGTTGCATACTGATATCCAAAAATAGCTTTTTCGCTGCTACGGATAACTGGAAGAATTCCTTTGTAAAGACAACCGGACTTACATATGTAAAGAAGTTGGCCTTTCCTGTTTCTTCGTTTTTAAAATGAGGAAATTTAATGGTTGTTCGGCCATACCAATTTTTCTCTACTTCAATAATACGGTGCAGTCGAAGTTTCTCCAATGCAATATAAAACTGGGAATGTCCAATAAACGCTAATCCCTCTTTATAGGTCTTATAATTTTCCCATAATAAATGAGTGGTTGCGTTTCGGATGACACCATTTGTGTTACATTTTTTATGTAAATAGATAAATACCTCAAGGACTGCATTCGTGACGCCGTACAGTTTATGTCTTCTACCCTTATTCTGGTGGGAAAAAGATGGTTTTGCGCATTCTACCCATTCGGATTGTGTTATTCTTCCTTCATAAGTAAGATTAGCAATTGCTTCGTCTAAGTATGTATCTTTGTATTTATAGTAAGGCAGTTCCATTGCATGTAGAAGAGCTTCCCACGATTTACGGGTAACAGGAACCGCGGTTGTTGCATGTCCCTTTAAGCTACGTACATTTCCGATTACGAAGTTTTTTCCCATCTTTTTCCCCTCCTTGCTTGCCTAATTTTAAGTAGAAAATACCAATTCTGAGTATAGCAAATTAACAAATGGTTAATTCCTCCTCTTTAAAGGAAACATGCAACAATGCAACAGGCCTGGAAGCTTAGAGCGGCAAGGGCTAAAAAATTCTTTGAAAAATTTTCATGTGACAGATATGGGAAACGGAAATCGCTCGTGTTGCAAGTTTAAGCACTAGTCACTTTTTATAAAAAGGCATCAGACCTTGATATGGAAGGGTTTGTGAAATATAATCCGTTTGACTAGGTGACAGATATGAGAAAACTGTTGCATCTTTTTCTGAAAATGATGTGAGAGATTTGGGAAGGATTTGACCATATCTATCACGTATCGAGTAAGATGCAACACTGAAAGGTAGATGAAATATTGATTTATCAAGGTTTTCAACGGTTCACATTATTGCAACCAGGTGACAGACTTGGGAAAACCGTTGCATTATTTTCTGTTTTGCGTGAGAGATTTAGGAAAACTGTTGCACATGTTTTGTGAAAGAGGTAGAAACAAAGTGTTGCATGAGGCTTGGCTTTATTTTTGAACAGTATATATGTAGAATAGAGGTAAAACATGTTGCACCTTACAAGGAGCGAAAATATGAACCAATTGAAAAAACTGTTTGAAGATACTCTTTTTGTTGCATATACTCTATTTAATTCAACTAAATATGCTGAAGTTATCCTGAAAAAATGGAATCTTTTTTGTAAAGACATTGTGCAGGATAAATCAAAGATTGGCAACTCTCTTCATAACTCATTATCGTTTCAAAGGCTGATGAAGTGGGTTAGCAGTAAAGATATTGAGGGTGTGACTGCTTTCGAAGTGGTCGCTAATATAGAGGAATACAGAGTAGAACTTTTGTCGTTGCTGGCCCCTGATATTCAGGATGAGTTTAAAATAGATGTTTCTTCTAGCTTAAATCCATCACTTCCCTCTATAGAAGACGAGAGTTATATAGAACAAAGTAGTGCGGATTTTATGTATCATCTGCGGGAAACCATCTCTCAAAACAAATTTACTTATAATAATGAAATGGAGACCATGGTGTATCAACTGTCTGATAAATTTAACACGTTGACGGTTTTGTCCTCCCATTTTGATGAGGATATTAAGTTGCAGAGTCAGGCAGAGATTAATAGATGGTCGGATCTCGTTTCCTCTGCCTTGAATTCAATGGATGATTTTACGGCGGATTGTCTGGATATCGTGACCTATCTTTGGACACAAAATGCTAAATCAGAAAAAGAATCGATTCACTTCAATTATGAGCAGGTTCTTGAAATGTGCGAAATGGGGCGGGAAAAGAACGGAAAAATCTATTATCGGGTGGAAGATCGCTTAAAGGTGATGAAACGTCTTGCTGCACTTGCCAGCATTTTTATATACGTAAATGATAAAAATGAAATTGTTGTAGTAAATGATGATATTGATGAGACAAGATTGAAGTATAAGAAGCAAAAAATACGTCGCTTATTCTCTATGGATGAAATCATCCTAGCTAAAGATGCTAGAACGGATGAGTTGTTAGGTATTGAATCGTGCAACATTGCCCCAGGTAGCTTTCTATCGAAGTACCTATTCGGTTCTCAGAAGTTGACGGCTTTATTATCGAAAAAAGCCTTAGAGTACAACAGCTATACCCATCGCTATCACAAACGACTAACGCGCTATTTGTCTTGGCAGTGGCGAATTAGACAAACCTATAATAATCTATATCGTCCTTTTAAAATTGGGGACGAAAAAGGATTGTTAAAAGTGATGGGAATCAATATAGAATCCTATAGACCTGTGCGTATTCGTGAAATGTTTGAGAAAGTTCTAGATGATCTTGCAAGAGATAATGTCATTAAGGGTTGGGACTACTCTCCTTCTGTGGATGAGGAACAGTTTGAATCCCATTCTTGGTTCAGAGATTATTGGCTGAATCTCTCTGTCACGATTAGTCCTCCGGATGAATTAGTTCATATGCAAAGAGAACTTATCGGTGCGCAGCAGCGTGTAGAACCTCTTCTTGAAATGGAAGTATTAGAGGAACCGGTCAAACAAAAAAAGGAGACTTCCTCTGTAACAGTAGATTATATTTCGTATTTTAAAGAAAAAGTCTTAGAGTATAAGGAAAGCCAAAATACAAGCTTGCGTGAAATAGCAAAGGAAACAGAAGTGTCTTATTCATGCCTATCTCGTTTGTGTAACGGGAAAACGCAAAGACTTAGTGAAGAAAACCGAACTAAGCTTGATAAATGGCTCGAACGCCAGAGAGTCATTGAAATGATTTAACGCATTCGTATAGAGTGGGGATTCACGAGATTTAATGTGATCTGTGCTTATGAAAGCCAACATATTTAGATGATAGACACGTATTTCTGTCTTTCAGAACACGTCAGTTTCTTTAAGGGAAGGAAAGAAGAGCGAATGACTTGCTGGTTTGCTTGCTGCTTCTGTTTTTCCCTGATTTACTCCACATAATGCGACCATTAATAATGTAAGAACGGTCATTGATTTCATAAAAACTCTCCTCTTTTTTATATTTTTATAAGAAACAAAAAAAGCACCTTCCAATTAGAAAGATGCTTGCTCGCCACAATCATTTATAAATAAAAACCGAGTCAATCAACGATTTTGACATGCAGAGAAACGCTCTCTGACGAAATTAACTTTTGTTTTGCATAGTACTGCTCATTCGATGCAAATTTCAGCACCTAGAA
>Ga0209574_10000213_pt1 | contig 16136 bp, 12 predicted proteins | sample AgamicMgMarz_FD_187168 | JGI IMG/M metagenome (GOLD analysis project Ga0209574, IMG submission 187168) | Agave microbial communities from Guanajuato, Mexico - Mg.Ma.rz (SPAdes) (version 2) | ecosystem: Host-associated > Plants > Phyllosphere > Phylloplane/Leaf | place: Guanajuato, Mexico... | reverse complement strand
CCATTTACATAGCAAGTAACGGTTTAAAAGAGTATCTAGAAGCGATTGTAGACCATTACGATTTGAATAAGTGGGTAACAGAGACATTTAGTATCCAACAAATTCAAACTCTCGATAAAAGAGATTTAGTCCACACGATTATAAAGAAATACGATATCAAATACGCTGCAGTAGTAGGAGACCGTCTATCTGATATAAATGCTGCAAAAGATAATGGTTTAATGGCAGTGGGGTGCAATTTTGATTTTGCTCAAGAAGCTGAGCTTGCGCAGGCTGATGTGGTAATAGATGATTTGATGGAGCTTAAAAACATTGTATCTAATATAAATAATAGTTTTTCAATCTAATAGACCCTTAAATATCATCCTAAGGCAAAAAAATTATTGATCTTCACTATTTGTTGAATTCCTAAAAAAGGAGAATAATTTAATGTTGAACACCCGCATAGCTCACCCAAAAGATGCCGAAAAAATTGTTGCGATAAAAAAAGGTATCGTTATGACAAATGATGTTCTTCTTCGATTACCTGAGGATAAACAAGAAACAGCAGATGAATATCGAAAAAAGATGCAAAAGAAACAAGATAATGGTGGATTGACATTAATTATAGAACGCAAGGATGAAGTTATTGGATTCCTTTCTTTTTCCAGATCTTCTTATAAGCGTTTGCATCATACTGGTTCGTTTGGTATTAGTGTGAAGCCAGAATGTTCGAACTTGGGTGCTGGAACTAAGTTACTGTCTTATTTAATAAAATGGGCAAAGGAGCAAGAGGGGTTAGAAAAGATAAACTTGGATGTATTCTCAAACAATAAACCAGCTATCCACTTATATCAAAAATTAGGGTTTAAAGAAGAAGGGAAACAAGTAAACCAGATTAAATTAAAAGATGGTTCCTACGCTGATATAATCTTTATGTCGTTGTATTTATAAATTTCTCGATAAAATTCTTTGTATTAGCTGATTTTGTACATGATACACAAAAGGATAAACCTTTAAAGGTCTATCCTTTTAATTTACGTTACAATATTATTTTTATAGTAAGGGTAATCCATTTGTTTTTGAATCTTTGCTGCAGTTTCTGCTCCGTCAATTAACTCACATATGTATAGACCTAAATCTACTGAAGTTGAAACTCCGCCACCTGTAATGACACCTGCATCTTGAACAATCCGTTCTTGTTCTACTTTGTTTGTATATTGTTGTAATAAATCAAATGCATTTGGGTGAGTGGTAGCTTTTCTGTTTGTGAGAAAGCCAGCCGCTCCTAGTAAAAGTGAGCCTGTACACACGGATACTTTATACCTCACATCTTTTGCCGTTTGTAACCAATCAATAAACTCGGCATTATATTGTAAAATCCTAGTCCCCGTTCCGCCTGGCACGAAAATTAAATCGTATTCCGATAGGTGAGGCAAAACTTTATTTACTTTAAATGTAATACCTCTGTCATCATGTACCTCCTTAGTTAGCCCGCATAAATCCCATGTTACATCATCTTTTAACCCCAGCGTTTTTAATCTTGTAGTCCCATCGTAAAACCCAATAAAATCTAATGCTGTTAATTGATCAAACAGAATAAAACCAATTTTCATCTTGTATGACATCTTCCTTACTATAGTTGATCATGTAATTTAATTCTCTATTAATTTTTTAATCTCCTTTTACGTTATGTATTACATTAAATTTCCAATAAATAAATGTTTGTAAATTTAAATAATTTATGATAACATACTAATTGTAAACGGTTTCTTATCGTATCAATTAAATAAAATTGGCGTGTTACTGGTAAAGCAGGCAAGACCAAGATAATTTGTTTTTTCTCATTTTTGGATGAGAGAAGTACATTTTATTTTGGTCTTTTTTGTGTTCTTATTAATTTAGCACTATTTGCTTGTAATGCGCGTAAAGGGGATAGGGGTATGGATTACAAACAGTTAGGTAGGGATATTCTGGATTTAGCTGGGGGGAAAGAAAATGTAGCGATGTTAACACATTGTGCTACGCGACTTAGATTTGAGTTTAATGATATATCTCAAGTCAATGCAAAAGAAATCGAAAAATTGCCTGGCGTTATTTCAGTTGTAAACAAGGGAGGACAGTTTCAAGTTGTTGTAGGGAATGAAGTGCAACAATCGTACCGTGCTATTATCAATGTTATCGGTGAAAAAACAGATAGCAATGGACCGAAAAAAGGACAAAATAGTGAAAAGAAAAGCTGGGTTTCGCGCTTTATTAGCGTCATCTCAACAACGTTTACACCAATGATTCCCGCTATTATCGGAGCTGGTATGATTAAAGCTATTTTATCAGTATTAGTATTAGCAGGATTGCTTACTGAAAAAAGCCAAACGTATTTCGCTTTAAATACGATTGCAGATGCTGCGTTCTTCTTTATGCCGGTATTGCTTGCATACGGGGCTTCCATAAAATTTGAAACCAGTCCAATACTAGCCATGACAATTGCCGGAGTGCTTTTGCACCCGAACTGGAGTACAGTGCTGAAAGCTGGAGATACGCTCCATTTTATGGGTGTTCCTGTACGTTTGACTGATTATGCAGGTTCAGTGCTTCCAATTATTATTACTGTATGGATTATGTCGTATATTGAACGTTTAGCTGAACGCGTATCACCTTCAATGGTTAAATTTTTTACAAAACCGATGCTGGTTCTGTTAATTACCGCACCCCTTGCTTTAGTGGTTATCGGCCCATTTGGCACATACCTAAACGATTTAGTAGCTGTTGGGGCAGAATCAATCAACGAACGTGCAAGCTGGCTTATTCCGTTATTAATGGGAGGACTGCAGCCGTTTTTAATTGTAACAGGAACCGCGTGGGCAATGACACCAATCGCGACTTCGCAATTAACAAGACATGGTGCAGAAATGATCAATGGTCCTGGAATGCTCGCTTCTAATATCGCTCAAGGCGCTGCCACATTGGCTGTCGCGTTAAAAACAAACAATAAACAACTTAAACAGCTCGCTGGTTCGGCTGGTTTCACTGCATTAGTTGGAATTACAGAGCCATCTCTTTATGGAGTCACTCTTAAATTGAAAAGACCTCTTATTGCAGCAATGATCGGAGGGGGATGCGCAGGAATTTATGCCGGACTTTCAGGTCTTGTCCGCTATGCGTTCGTATCACCAGGTCTAGCTGCACTACCAGCATTTATCGGTGAAAATCCGATGAATATTGTTCATGCGCTTATTACCATAGCCATTGCTTTTGTCGTTACATTTATCTTAACGTGGATTATCGGTTTTGATGATCCAATTGATGAATCAGAAAAAGTAGCGCCAGAACCTCGAGAAGAAATAAAGCCTGTCACAGTCAAGAACCAGATAGAAGTTGGATCTCTTCAGGTTATGAGTCCTATCGAAGGAGAGTTAATGCCACTGAGTGATGTTAATGATGATGTGTTTTCTAGCGGATTGCTTGGAAAAGGCATTGCAATTGTTCCTGCTAGAGGAGAAGTATTTGCTCCCTTTTCTGGTGAAATTATAACATTGCTAGATTCAAAGCATGCAATTGGTTTAAAAGGAGACAACGGGGTTGAACTGTTAATTCATGTAGGCATTGATACGGTTACTTTAAAAGGACAACATTTTGAATCATATGTCAGCCAAGGAGATAGAGTAGAGGCTGGTGATAGAATGCTTGAATTTGACATGGAAGCCATTAAAGCAAAAGGCTTCGAATTAGTTACTCCAGTCATTGTTACCAATGATAAACAATTCTCTGAAGTTGAACTCGCTAAGCCCGTCAGTACACATAAAGGGGAAATGATTCTCTCTTTAAAATAAGGTTTATTAAATATATAGGAGGTAACAAAGAATGAAGTATAATCATATCAAGCCGTTTCCTGAAAGTTTTTTATGGGGAGGATCAACATCTGCTTATCAAGTGGAGGGGGCATGGAATGTAGATGGAAAAGGCCCCTCTGTCATCGACATGATGAACCATTCGGAGGGAACAGCTGGCTTTACTGTAGCGAGTGATCACTACAATAGATATAAAGAAGACATACAATTGTTTGCAGAACTTGGATTAAAAGCTTATCGATTTTCTATTGCTTGGACGCGGATTTTTCCAGAGGGAACAGGAGAAATAAATAAGACAGGTTTGGAATTTTATAATAATATCATCGAGGAATTAAATAACTATGGAATTGAACCTATTGTTACAATGTACCATTTCGACTTACCCTATACTCTTGAAGAGAATGGAGGATGGAACAATAGAGCAACTGTAGATGCTTTTGTTGAATATGCACGTACATTATTCGAATACTTTGGTAAAAAGGTAAGATACTGGCTAACAATCAATGAACAAAATACAATGATTCTGCATCCAGGAGCAATTGGGGTACCAAAAGGCGGAAAGTTGCCAACTAAAAAAGAACTCTACCAGCAAAACCACCATATGCTTATAGCTCAAGGAAGAGTCATGCAGCTTTGTCACGAGATGTGTCCAAATGGGAAAATTGGGCCAGCAATTAATTTGACGACGATGTATCAAGCGACGTGTAAACCAGAAGATGCTATCGCAGCCCATAACTGGGAGACTATTCGCGGCTGGAGCTTCCTCGATCTTGCTGTACATGGACGCTACAATGCTCTTTTTTGGAACTATCTTGTCGAGCGACAAATAGAGCCTATAATAGAAGAAGGAGATTTAGCTGCTATCAAAGCTGGAGCTCCAGATTTTATTGCGATTAATTACTACTCGACGGCAACTATTGCCGAGAGCAAAGGTGATGCAAGTGATGTCAGTCCAAGAGCTGGTGACCAGCAAATTATGCTTGGCGAAGAAGGTGTATACCGTGCTGCGGAAAACTCACACGTTGGAAAAACAAGATACGGATGGGTTATTGATCCCGTAGGTCTGCGTTTAACATTAAGAAAAGCTTTCGAACGCTATAATTTACCCATACTGATAACTGAGAACGGTATAGGTGCCCCAGATGAATTGACTGACGAGGCAACAGTAGAAGACGACTATCGTATTGACTATATAAGGGATCATTTAAAGCAAGTACAATTGGCACTTACTGACGGTGTTCAAGTAATTGGCTATTGTCCATGGGCCGTTATTGACGTGGTTAGTACTCATCAAGGCTATGGAAAAAGGTATGGATTTATTTATGTAAACCGTGGTGAAGATGATTTATTAGATCTCCGGAGAATAAAAAAGAAGAGTTTCCATTGGTATAAGCAAGTCATTGAAACGAATGGAAGAATGAGTTGATTAAAGAGAATTTTATAAAGGCAAAGTGGTGAAGACATGAGAGTCATTAAAATACTTAACAATAGCTTGATTTTATCAGAAGATGAAAACCAGCATGAGATCATAGTAATGGGCAAAGGAATTGGATTTAAAAGCAAAACTGGTGAATTAATCGACCCTGCCAGCGTGGAAAAAGTGTTTGTTCCCATTAATAGTGTTGATACAAAAGAGTATATTCGTATTCTTGAGAACATGCCAAAGCAGCATTTAAATGCAATCAACCAAGCACTATCGAGCGTTAAGCATGAGTTAGATGGCTACTTAAACGATCGGACGTTTATCATGTTGATGGATCATATTGCCTTTGCTATTGAACGTTTTCAAAAAGGCATTACATTACAAAACAAACTTTTATGGGAAGTACAAAAATTTTATCCAAAAGAATACGAAATAGGACTTCATATTCTCAAGGAATTGAACGGGTTTCTTGGTCTCGAAATGCCTGACGAAGAAGCTGGAAATATTGCCTTTCATTTAGTAAATGCCCAGTCTGACAAACAGAATATGGAAAGTACAATGATCTCTATTAAATTATTGAAAGATATTTTAAACCTTGTTTATTATCAGTTGAAGATTAGAATTGACAGCAATTCCATACGCTATACAAGATTTGTGACACATCTTCAATATTTTATTCAACGATTGCTTGATGATAAACAACTTAAAACAAAGGATTCATTCATCTATACGCAAACGAAAAATGCATATAATGAGGAATATACCTGTGCAGAATCTATCCGTAGCTATGTAAGGAATGTGATAGATCTTGATATCACAGATGAAGAGGTTCTCTATTTAATGATTCACCTTATTCGAATGGCCAATTCAGAAGAATAAAGCGTTATGATAAAAATTAAGTACTATAATTTTTGATATGGTAACTAAAAATTAGATGAGATATAACGTTGGAGCCCTCTATGCTTTCAAAGTATAGAGGGTTCTTTTTTTTGTTTTAGAGAGTGAAAAATTAACAATTCCCCCTGTAATTTAAAATGTTTACATAATCTTTTCTTGTCATTAATAAATGGTTTACAATACTGAGCTATGCTTAGGTTAAGATTTCCAAAATAGTTTTATATTAAAAATAATTCTATGAGAAAGGAGATTTTTGATTATGAATTCGCATATGATTCGTAAATCTGATAGCGCTCACTTATGTATTAGAGGGTATAAGATAAAATTGACACTCAGCCAGTGGAAGCTTGTAAGCACTCCGAGATAATGGTTAGCCCAACTATAAAAAAAGGAAAACCTCCATCTTAATTGAGATGGGGTTTTTTGCATTTCTTTTATTAACCTTTTAATTGGTTAACTATTTAGACTTTATAATAAAAAAGACTAATAAAAGTTAAAAAATGTAATAAAAAAGAGAAATATTATTTAAGCGAAATTAAAATAAAGCACAACTAAATATGCATTTTTAAATATTTTACCACTTTTTATTGACCGTAAAAATTTAAAAGAATTAAAATAAATAAAAAGTAAGTAGTTACTTACATTTTAAAACTAGTTTGTAGGAGGATGAATATTTTTAATGTATAGTTTAAGTTTTCAAAAGGTGGACGAGGCGAATGAAAAAGTTGGAGCAAAAGCTTTAAACCTTATAAAAATGAAAAAAGAAAATTTACCGATTCCAGATGGCTTTGTTATTCAAACAGAAGCTTTAAAGCGATATATCGAATGGAATGGGATTAATCGTCAAACGGATAATATACACGAGAGAATTTTGCATGGGGAAATTTCTATTGAAATTGAATCTGATCTTATAGAGGCATTTCGAAACCTAAAGAGCTCTTATACCTCAGTAGCTGTTCGGTCATCATCCAGTGCTGAAGATTTAGAAGGCGCATCTTTTGCTGGACAGTATGAAACCTATCTTAATGTGAAAAGTGCAGAGGATTTTTTAAGCAAAGTGAAAGCGTGCTGGGCCTCATTTTTCACTGAAAGAGTCGAACAATATACTCAAAATATGTATGCTGATTTTGATGAAACTTCAATGGCAGTTGTTGTTCAAGGATTAATTGAGTCCGAAGTATCGGGAGTCATATTCAGCCAAAACCCTGTTACTCATAATACAAAAGAAATGATGATTAATGCCAGCTATGGGCTCGGAGAAGCAGTCGTCTCGGGTATAGTAACACCTGATGTTTACCTGGTTAATAAACAAACCTTTGAGATAGAGAAAGAAAAAGGGCTAAAGGAAGTAAAAATAATTCCACTTGCTGAAGGCGTTGAAGAAATCGAAACAACGGAAGGTGAGCAGCAAAGGTTTTGTTTAACAGACGAGAAAATCATTGAATTGGCCGAAATAACAAAAGAAGTAGAAGCTCTTTACCAACATCCCGTAGACATAGAGTTTGGTGTTCAAAACAATCAAGTATATCTATTACAGGCAAGAGCGATTACCACATTAACAGAGGCCAAAGAATTAACTCCTTTCCAAAAAGATATATCTTTAAGTTTCGAGGATATGGAAGAGTTTTGGATTTTAAATGACACAAGTTTTTCTCATGCTGTTAGTCCTTTGTATGCTTCATTTATTATTCCGGCATTTTCTGAAGGAACAGCTGCTAGTTTTAAAAAGTTAAAGTTTATGTTTAATAGACTTAATTTAAAACTTTATAAAGGACACATCTATACAAAAACGGAGCCTTTTAAAGGAGATTCTAATAAAAGATTCCAAGAAAATAAAGAATTGATGGAAAGTATTTATCCAATCTTAACAAAACGAATGAACCAAATGATTACGGAACAATTCTTGCCTTACTATAACAAGTTAGATAGCTTTACCGGGGAAAATCTCAATCTTCAAAGAGGAAAAGAGATTCTTCAAAGTTTGACTGATTTTTATAAAACGGCATATGACTTGCATTTTGACATTGTTATGCCTCAAATGTCTTTAAACACTAAAGTTGAAGAATACTATAAAAACCTTACAAATAAAAAATCCGGACATGATGTTTATGAGCTATTGACCGGGAAAATGAACAAATCGTTGGAAACGGATCAACAGCTTTCTAGACTTGCTTTAACAGTTAAAGACGATGCGGAACTTACTAAGATCTTTGAAGAAGAATGTACAGAAACTTTATTAAAGAAATTAGAGGAAAATAAAGCAGCAAAAAGCTTTATGGCTGAAGTAGATACTTTTCTAAAACAGTATGGATATCGAAGCGTCGTAAGTCACGATTTTGTAGGAGAAACTTGGCTAGAGAATCCTCTTCACGCGTTATCGATTATTCAAGGGTATGTTAATGACGGTTACAACTTTGATGAAAACTTCCAACAAACGGTCAAAAAACGTGAACAGAACTATAATGAATGGTTGATGCAGATAGAGGATAGCCAACATAAAGAAGAATTTAAAAAATATTATCAGTGGGCGCTAGATGCATCCGTTATAAGAGATGACCATCACTTTTATATCGATGCAATGTTGGACGCAAAAGCTCGTTTATTCCTACTCAAGCTAGGTAATTTACTAGTACATCATCATGTTTTTCTAATGAAAGAAGATATTTTCTTTTTATATCTTGATGAGGTAGAGTCTCTTTTAGAAAATCCAGTAGACGTGACAGAATTAGTTGAGAAACGTAAAAAAGAACACGCAGAACATGAACAAATGTCTAATTTGCCTAGATACTTCGGAGTCCCTGAGCCAGCTCAGCTGAAAGAAGCTGAGAAATATATGGGAGCTATTGAGGAAAATGACGCTAACAGCGAAAATTCTATTAAAGGGTTAGCCTCTTCCTCGGGAACATATACCGGAAAAGTAAAAGTCATTTCAAATACGAAGGAATTTTCCAAGCTGGAAAAAGGTGATGTTTTGGTATGTAAGACCACTACTCCACTTTGGACTACTTTATTTCAGACTGCGGGGGCTGTTATTACTGACGCTGGAGGTATTCTTTCTCATTCGGCAATAATTGCACGTGAATATGAAATTCCTGCAGTGGTTGGTACGAAAATAAGTACGGATAAGCTAAAAGATGGCGATACGGTTATGGTCGATGGTACAAATGGAATTGTCACGCTTTTAAATGAATAAATAATTCTCTTCGCTTCCATTTGACAACAGCTCTTTTTCCTTTATATACTGCCTAATGGAAAGTAAATACTTACATTCAGGAAGCATAAAGGATGATTAACATGAAAAAAGATGAAACAAAAAAGAAGATAACAAAAGCTACAATAGAACTGCTTAAAGAAAAAGGCTATAAAGGTACTACCACTAGAGAAATTGCAGAACAAGCTGGCGTTAATGAATTAACTGTTTTTCGCCACTTTGGCAATAAAGAAGGCATTATTCAAGCTATTGTCAAAACAACAAGCTTTTCACTTGAGATTTTTGATAAATCAATTGAATGGGAGCTTGAAAAAGATTTGACGAATTTCGGTTACCTGTTACTAAAAGACTTTGATAATAACCGAGACATGATTTCAATTGCTTTAAAGGACCCTTTAATTTTCTCACAGGCGCACGAAGAAATTTTAAAAAAAATTAATGATACGAAAGAAATACTAAAAGAATACTTTGAAGAAATGCAAAAGAAAGGATATATCAAAGAATTAGATTGCTGTACACAAGCAGAGATTTTCCTAAGTACGTATTGGGGATATTTTATGTATAAACTAAATTTTGGAGACAAAGCCTTACATGCAGATTATCAAGATATGATAAAAACCAGTATAAACACGTTTATAAAAGGAATTTCTCTCCATTAAAAGGAGGCAATAATGTTTGGGTAAACATAAAGAGCTTATCTTGATTATTTCATTACTAATTGGGACATTTCTTGTACCAATAAATTCGACAATGATTGCCGTTGCTCTATCAACCATATCAGCTCATTTTAATGAACCACTTGCAAATATTTCGTGGGTAGTAACTATTTATTTAATTGTAATGGCTGTTACTCAGCCTATCGCTGGAAAGCTAGGAGATCTATATGGAAACAGAAATATCTATTTATGGGGCGTAGTGTTCTTTCTTATAGCATCTTTAGGCTGTATATTTTCAACTAATCTCATTTCCCTTATTATCTTTCGATCACTGCAGGCAGTAGGAGGAGCTTTACTTACTCCAAACACTATAGCAATCATTAGATATGTGGTGCCAAAAGAGCGGCTTCCTAAAATTTTAGGTGTATTTGGAATGGGAATGGGCTTGGGTGCTGCAATTGGACCATTGCTAGGGTCTGTACTGCTTGAAAACTTCAACTTGGAAGCTATATTCTGGGTGAATGTTCCTTTTCTTTTCTTAGCTTTAATCAGTGGAATAGTTATGATTCCTAAATTTAATGTTAAAAAACAAGCAATTACTTTAGATATTCAAGGTTCCATTTATTTAGCAATTAGCATTTCTTTGTTGATCTTGTTGACACACGGTATGGAATTTACTAAAGCTTTAATAATGGGAATAATATTTATTTTATCTACAATCTTGTTTATTAAAAGAGAAAATACGGCAGAAAACCCGATTATCGATTTTTCTTTATTTAAAAATTCTACTTTTACAAGCGCTAATTTATCTATTATGCTTAGCAATTTTGTTATGTATGTGATTTTATTAATTATGCCTCTGTTAATGAAGTCTCAATTTCATTTATCTACAGCGCAAACAGGGCTTGTTTTATCAGTTTTTTCGATTTCAATGTCTCTAAGCGGCTGGATAGGTGGATTATTAAACAATAAGTTTAGTTCTAAAAAAGTGATTGGATTTTCTTTTGCTATAATTATTGTCTCTAATATTCTTTTTTTATCTTTAGAGAACGTTGGATCTATTCTTTTTCTTATAGTGGCTTTAATTATTGGAGGTTTTTCTACAGGAATAGGTTTAACAAGCATGCAGGTTGCCTCGCTGGACTCAGTAAGTAAAGAGCAATCTGGTACAGCCTCTGGCATTTACTCAACGTTTCGTTATTTTGGAAGTATTATTTCGTCCACGCTTATTGCTCTCGTTACAAGTTATAACTACATCTTTATTATTTTAGGAGTATCGGGGATAGTAGGTATACTAGTAGCTAAAAACATTAAATCTGGTAGCCAAGACATGATAAGCAGCAATAATTCCAGTGCAAAAGCATAGTTGTTTTTTGATAAAGCTTTTGGTTATATACACAATTTACTAATCAATCAATAAAAAATAAGTACTGCTTCTAAAATAGGAGCAGTACTTATTTTTTTGCTTAAAAACCTTAGAGAAAATGGCAGGTGAATTTATCTGTTCCCTTCAAAAATGACTTGTTTTAAATAAAAAATTCTAATAATTCAATCTTGTTATTGACGAACTCGCATTTCAGATGTACACTTAAGCCACAAAGCTACTTAGTATACAAGTTACCTAAGTATACTAAAATATATTTTAATGAATATATCATTTAGAAAACAGCAAGTCATAAATTAATGAGGTGACTAAAATGAAAGAAATTAGTATTGAAGAATTAAAAGAAAAAGCCATTCAATTAAGAAAAACAGCTCTTACAATGATTTATGGAGCACAGTCTGGCCATCCAGGAGGTTCACTTTCTGCAGCTGATATTATGGCAGCGCTTTATTTCAAAGAAATGAACGTTGATCCGCACAACCCTAACTGGGAAGATCGTGATAGATTTGTACTTTCTAAAGGTCACGTTTGTCCCATTCAATATTCCGCTTTAGCTTTACGAGGATTCGTTCCCTATGAAACGATATACACGTTAAGAGAATACGGTTCTCCGTTTCAAGGGCATCCAGATATGAAAAAGTGCAAAGGTATTGATATTTCAACAGGCTCACTAGGACAAGGACTTTCGTGTGGCGTAGGTATGGCAATCGCAGGTAAACGAGATTTTAAAGACTATAGAGTTTTTTCTTTAGTAGGAGATGGAGAATGTCAAGAAGGACAAATTTGGGAAGCTGCTCAAACAGCAGTTAAGTACCAATTAGACAATTTAATTGTATTTGTAGATAATAACAGACTTCAAATCGATGGATTTTGTGATGAAATTATGCCATTGCAAGATTTAGAGAAAAAATTTGATGCGTTTGGTTTTGAAACAAAGCGAATTAATGGACACTCCATGGAAGAGATTGTAGAAACATTGGATGAAGTAAGAGTAGCGAAGAATGGAAGACCAAAATGTATCATCTGTGACACTGTAAAAGGTAAAGGAGTTTCGTTCATGGAGGATGTGGCTGATTGGCACGGGGTTGCTCCTAATGAAGAACAATATCATCAAGCAATGGAAGAAGTAGCAGGAGGTTTACGATAATGAGCATACTAGAAAAAGATCTTACAGTAAAAAAAGCTACGAGAGAAGCCTTTGGAGATGAAATCGTAAAATTAGGGAAAGAAAATAAAAATATTTATGTCATTGATGTAGATATTGCAAAGTCGTGTAAAACAGTAAACTTTATCAAACAATTACCCGACCAGCATATTAATGTAGGAATTGCAGAGCAAAATGCAGCTGGGTTAGCAGCCGGACTCGCTACGACTGGTAAAATTCCTTTTGTAAGCACTTACGCGGTCTTTGGTTCATTAAGAATGCTTGAACAAATTAGACAAGAAGTTTGCTACCCTAACTTAAATGTAAAGATTGCTTGTTCACACGGCGGTCTAACGCCAGCTAATGATGGAGGAAGTCATCAAGCTATAGAAGATATGGGTGTATTAAGAGCGGTTCCAAATATGACTGTCATTATGGGAGCTGACTATTATTCTACTAGAAAGCTAGTAGAACAAGCTGCTAAAGTGTACGGACCTGTATATCTTCGTTTTACTCGCGATACTGTTCCAATGATCTATGATGAAAATGAAGAGTTTACAATTGGAAAAGCCAAGAAAATTAAAGATGGAAGCGACATCGCTATTATTGCCAACGGCGATACAGTACGACTCGCTTTAGAGGCAACTAAAGAATTAGAGAAACAAGGCATATCTGTGAAGTTACTAGACATGCATACTATTAAGCCTTTAGATCGAGAAGCAGTGGTTGATTGCTTAAATATTGGAAAAATCATTACGGTTGAAGATCACAATATTCTAAATGGCCTTGGCAGTGCCGTATGTGAAGTAGTTGCGGAAGAGGGAAAAGGTACGGTTCGAAGAATTGGTGTACAGGATCAATTTGGACAATCTGCCCCTTATGAAAAACTGTTAGAGTTAAATGGAATTACTACAGAAAATATTATCAAAACAGCTAAAGAATTGATTTAAGACTAACTAAATTAAATAGAAGAAGCTAACAAGATGGGGGAAATATAATATGTTTGATTTAAAAGAGAGAGTAGCAATCATTACTGGTAGCGGTTCCAAAAAAGGAATTGGACGTACAATCGCCCTGACACTTGCAGAGCAAGGAGCGGCTGTTGTTATAGCAGATATCAATTTTGATGGCGTACAGGATACCGTAAATGAAATAAAAGAAGCGGGCGGCAAAGCCCTAGGAATAGAGTTAAATGTAACAAGTAAAGATTCTTGCGATGCGATGGTTAAAAAAACGCTTGAAGAATTCGGCAGAATTGATATTTTGGTTAATAATGCAGGAATTTCTCAAAAAGTTACCGTTCAAGATATGACGCTCGAAGACATTACAAAAGTGTTTAACGTCAATATGTTTGGATTGTTTCTATGTACGCAAGCAGTATTAGAAACAATGAAAGATCAAAAGTATGGTCGAATTATAAGCCTGTCTTCTGTTTCGGCTAAAAGAGGTGGAGGAGTTTTTGGAGGACCGCACTACTCGGCATCTAAGGCAGCAGTACTAGGTTTTTCAAAGAACTTAGCGCGCGAGGTAGCCTTAGATGGCATTACAGTTAACTGTGTAGCTCCTGGATTGGTTAATACAGAAATTTGGAAGTCCCTTCCTGAAGAAGATGCAAAGTCTGTGATTGATAGTATTCCTATGGGTAGACCAGGTGAAGTGAAAGAAATCGCAGCTACAATTGCCTTTTTAGCTTCAAAAGAAGCTTCTTATATTACAGGAGAAGAAATTGATATAAACGGTGGCTCACATATGGATTAATATTCAGGTTCGTTATACAGGCATGCCATTATGGTATGCCTGTATAGCTGCTTATTAATAAAATCATTAGTAAAATGGGAAACTGACTACATAAATAAAGATTTTTTTGCTAGAAGATACTAGGCTTGTTGCCCCTAAAAATAGAACAGTATATAATAATTATGTCTACTTAATTATGAATAAAATGAGCTAATAATTATAGAGAGAAGTGATTTCCATTAGTTTTAATCCAGTTTCCAATAATAAATTATATATTCAAATTTATAATCAAATTCTTTCTGAAATTCAATCTGGAGCGTTTCAAGTAGGAGATAAACTCCCTGCTGAAAGGGAGTTGTGTGAACAATTTGGTGTAAGTCGAGTGCCTGTTAGACAAGCCCTTAGCGCCCTAGAATTGAACGGTTTTATTTATTCTCGTCAAGGAGAAGGTGTATATGTTAAAGAGTTTCAAACAGAAGCTAAAAATTCTCAATCAACACTTTTAACGGAATCTACCTCCCCTGAAGATATTGTGGAAGCAAGAATGAACATAGAGCCTCTTATTGTACGCTTTGCAGCTTTGAGAGCTACAGAAGAAGATATTAAGGACCTGCGTGCGACAATTGATAAGATGGAGGAAGAAACGAACGAAGGCGTGTATGTACCAGAAACAGATGAAGCCCTACATAATGGTATAGCGAAGGCTTCTCATAATGATTTATTTATTAGTATTATGGCAGCTATTAGCAATGCGATGAAACAGCAGGAAATGTGGAAGTTTATAAGAGATCGAACCGTCACGAGACCTGACTACCGAGAAGTTAATTTTAATGAGCATAAATTACTTATTAATGCAATTGAACAGCATAATGAAGAAGAAGCTGTGAGAATTATGAATTTTCACATGCAAAATTTATATGATCGTTATTGGAAAGCTTAATTCCAACTCATTTTTCATTAGAATAATACCAAATATAGAAGTAAAAGGCAGCTAAAGTGTAGCTGTCTTTTTGCTGTTGAAAAGACAGCATAAAATGAGCAAGATTCAGTGTTTTCTTTCCAAACAAACTGTATATTCCTTTTCATTTTTAATAAAATTCAGAAAATATTTAATCTAATAATTATATTGACAATTTATAGGTATGTAAGTACACTATTTATATAAGGTAACTTAGTATACAAGTAGCTAAATCTATAAAACGGAGGTAATGTAAATCTTAAAATTCATTATTCTTTACAGCTCGAGATTTTTTGAAGAGATTAGCAGAAGGGTTCAAAAATGTAAGCGTTTTTTACCGTTATTGTGCATTACAAATGTTTTGGATTATTAGGATAGAAATTAGAAAGTAGATTTATAGTGTTTTCATATCGCTAGTAAGATTTTGGTGTATGATATTTTCTAATAGTTCTTACTTTTTTTAATGATAAATAATACAGGGGGATACTTCGCTTTTTCATTTTTTATATTTCTATATGAAAGGGATTACAGAAGTAGGGACTAGATTTACTGAGACTTAGAAATAGATCAATCATCTTTTATATAAACTTTTAATCCTTTCTGTCAATTAGCCTAGAGTAAATACTCGGGACAAAGACCGAGGAGTATGAAGAATAGAAAGATGGTAACCCAGGGAGGAATTATTTTGGATCCAATTAACTTAGAACGTTCAACTACTAAAAAAGTAACGTTAAGACTCATTCCATTTCTATTTTTATGTTTTACCATATCTATACTTGATCGAGTAAATATTGGGTTTGCTGCATTACAAATGAATGAAGATTTAGGTTTTTCTAATGCTGTTTTTGGATTAGGGGCAGGGATTTTCTTCCTTGGCTATTTCCTTTTAGAAGTACCTG
>Ga0209574_10000212_pt1 | contig 16165 bp, 15 predicted proteins | sample AgamicMgMarz_FD_187168 | JGI IMG/M metagenome (GOLD analysis project Ga0209574, IMG submission 187168) | Agave microbial communities from Guanajuato, Mexico - Mg.Ma.rz (SPAdes) (version 2) | ecosystem: Host-associated > Plants > Phyllosphere > Phylloplane/Leaf | place: Guanajuato, Mexico... | reverse complement strand
CCTCGACGCGTGCGTGCGCGAGCGCTGGGGGCACGCCTTTCGCCACAACGAGCACTCGCTGCGGATGGTCGACGAGATCGAGCGGATCAACCTGACCGAGCAGGTGCGCGACGGGATCCTGCACCACACCGGGCCGGACCCGCCCGCGACGCAGGAGGGCCGCATCCTCAAGCTGGTCGATCGGATCGCCTACATCAACCACGACATCGACGACGCGATCCGCGCCGGAGTGCTGCGCTTCGAGCAGCTTCCGCACGCGGAGATCGAGCTGCTCGGGACCACCGGCTCGGACCGGATCGAGACGCTCGTGGTCGACCTGCTGGACCGCTCCGACGAGGCCGGCGACATCGTCCAGGGGGAGGAAGTCGGCGGCGCGATGCTTCGCCTGCGGGAGTTCATGTTCGAGCAGGTCTACCTCGGGCCGGACGCGCAGCGCCAGAAGCCGCGCATCGAGCGGATGATGCGCGCGCTGTTCGACCACTACGTCGAGCACCCGCCGCCGCCCCTGACCCCGGACGCCACCGACGAGCAGCGCGTGGTCGACTGGCTGGCGGGCATGACCGACCGCTTCGCGATCCGCTCGTTCGAGGACCTGTCCCTGCCGCAGGGGTTCTGACGATGGCGCTGTTCACCCGCGACTCGATCGACCGGCTGCGCGACGCGATCGACATGGTCGACCTCGTCGGCGCCAAGACCGACCTGCGCCGGGTCGGGTCGCGCTGGACCGGGCTGTGCCCGTTCCACGACGAGCGCTCGCCCTCGTTCTCGGTCAACGCCGAGGAGAAGCTCTTCTACTGCTTCGGCTGCCAGGCCAAGGGCGACGCGTTCGGGTTCGTCGAGCAGGCCGAGGGCCTCGACTTCCGCGAGTCGGTCGAGCAGCTGGCCGACCGCTACGGCGTGGAGATGAAGCTGGAGAACGAGGATCCGGAGGCCGAGCAGCGGCGGCGGCGCAAGGAGCGGCTGATGCAGCTCGTCGACCGGACCGCCGACTTCTACGCGAAGTTCCTCTGGGAGTCACGAGAGGCGGCGGCCGCGCGCGAGTACCTCAGCGGTCGCGGGCTGGGAGAGGAGATGCTGCGCGAGTTCCGCGTGGGTTACGCCCCGAGCGCGTGGGACCGCGTGATCGTGGGGGCGCAGCGGGACGGCTTCGGGCCACCCGAGCTGGTGGCGGCCGGCCTCGCCCAGCGCGGACGCGAGGGCGGTGGCCTCTACGACCGCTTTCGCGGGCGCATCATGTTCCCGCTGGCGGACGCGCGCGGGCGCGTGCTCGGGTTTGGCGCTCGTTCGATGGGCGAGGGGCGCGGGCCGAAGTATCTGAACACCTCGGAGAACGACGTCTACCACAAGGGACGCCAGCTGTTCGGGATCCACCTCGCCCGCGCGCACGCCGCCAAGAGCGGTCGGATCGTCGTGGTGGAGGGTTACACCGACGTGCTGGCGATGCACCAGGCGGGCATGCGCGACTCCGTGGCGATCATGGGCACGGCGCTCACGGCCGAGCAGATGGCCGTCCTGAGCCAGGCCGCCCCTGTGGTGCTGCTCGCGCTCGACGCCGACCGCTCCGGTCAGGAGGCGATGCTGCGCGCCGCGCGCCTTGCCCGGGACCGCGGGGTGGAGCTGCGCGCCGTCGAGATGCCCGACGGGACCGATCCGGCCGATATCCTCGCCGCGGGAGGTTCGGAAGGTTTTGTGAAGCGGCTCGACGAGGCGCTCGCAATGATCCAGTTTCAGGTTCGCCGGGTTCTTGCCGATGCTGATCTCGGCACGCCCACCGGTAGGGACAAAGCTCTTGAGGAGGCGCGCAGCTTGCTCGCAGCCACACCCGAAGGAACTCCGATGCACCGAGAGCTGGTCCGCGAGATCGCGGACCGTCTAGACCTGCCAGCCGACTCGCCGTGGCTGGCCGCGCCCGCACCCAAGCCCGCGGTCCGCTTCGGCCGCCCGGCAGAGGCCTCCGGGCCGACCCTCCCCGCCGGCGCTTCGGCCGGCGAGGCCGCACTCCGCGCCGAGCGCGAGTTTCTCGTTCGCTGCCTGGCGAGCGGCGACCTGGGGCGCGACTACCTCTCGCGGCCGAGCGACGACCAGCTCTCCTCCGACCCGACCCGCCGTGCGCGCACGCATCTCGTCGTCAACTTCGAGGACCCGCTCGCGGCTCTCTCCGAGGACGACTCCGCGCTGGGCGCGCTCGTGACCGACGTCGCGCTGGCGGCGCAGGAGCAGCCGCCCAGCCCGGAGGCGGTGCTGCGCATGAGCATCCTGCAGTTGGAGAAGCGGCGTATCGAGCGCGAGATCCGGCGCGCCGCCCAGGCCGGCGACCACGCACGCCAGAGCGAGTTGGCCGCGGCCGAGCAGCGCGTTCGCGGCGAGCTCGACGACGTCATGGGGCAGACGGCATGAGCGCCGACGGGGAAGAGCTCGACGGCTTCGACGCGCCGGACGCCGAGGAGACCGAGGAGGATCTCGACGGCGTAGGCGGACCGATCACCGCCGGCCTGCCGGTCGCCCCGCCGGAGCAGGGGGCCGAGGACGCGGTGCGCATGTACCTGCGCTCGATCGGACGGGTGCCGCTGATCACGCGCGAGGACGAGGTGCGCCTGGCCAAGCGCATCGAGCAGAACGACATGTCGGCGAAGAACGCGCTGATCGAGGCGAACCTGCGGTTGGTGGTGTCGATCGCCAAGCGCTACTCGGGACGCGGGCTGACGCTGCTCGACCTGATCCAGGAGGGCAACCTGGGCTTGATCCGCGCGGTCGAGAAGTTCGACTGGCGGCGCGGGTTCAAGTTCTCGACCTACGCGACCTGGTGGATCCGGCAGGCGATCACGCGGGCGCTGGCGGACCAGTCGCGGACGATCCGCATTCCGGTGCACATGGTGGAGCGGATGAACCGGGTGGCGCGGGCGAAGCGATCTTTGATGCAGCAGAACAACCGCGAGCCCTCGTTCGAGGAGATCGCGGAGCTGGTCGAGATGACGCCGAAGAAGGTGGAGGAGATCCTCAAGCTCGGCCAGGAGCCGGTGTCGCTGGAGGCGCCGGTCGGCGGGGAGGAGGGCGACGCCTCGCTGGGCGACTTCATCTCCGACGAGGTCGGCGACCGCCCGCTCGAGGTTGTGGCCAACCGGATCCGCGACGCGGACCTGCAGCAGGTGCTGGACTCGCTGCCATGGCGCGAGCGGCGCGTGATCGAGCTGCGTTACGGCCTGGGCGACAAGGGCCCGATGACCCTGGAGGACATCGGCCACGAGGTCGGCGTAACACGCGAGCGAGTGCGCCAGATCGAGTCGAAGACGCTGGCGATGCTGAAGTCCTCAGGCGGCGCGGACCGCCTGGCGGGCACGGCCGACGAGGCCTGATCCAGGCCCCTTAGGCCGCTATGCTCGAACCGCCGTTCCCCGGTGATGTAACGGCAACATGACTGACTGTTAATCAGTTCTTGGTGGTTCGAATCCACCCCGGGGAGCCTCTTCCAGCTGTCGAACTCCGGCCTCGACCTCGGCGTGACAGTTCGCGCAGAGCAGCCAGTCCCTACGGCAGCCGGGCCGTGGCCCGCAGGCCCAGTGCCGCTGCCGCGGCCAGCAGTAGGCCACCGCCCGCGGCGAAGGCGACCGTGATCTCTCGCTCTTCCTTCTTGGTGGCTACCTGGGATCCCAGGGTCTCGTAGATGCGGGACACCTGGTCGGCGTTCTCCGCCTGGAAGGCGCGTCCGCCGGACTCCCTTGCGATCCGTCGCATCGTCTCCGGGTCTGGCGCCACCGGGAGCAGCGAGCCGGTTGGCGTGCTGACCCGCCCTGCCTCGGTGCCCAGCGCCACGGTGTGGATCGGGATCTGACGGTCCTTGGCGGCGCGCGCGACCGGGATCGGGTCGCGCCCAATCGTGGTCTCACCGTCGGATAGCAGCACGATCGCCGCGGGCGGCCGCTTCGTCGCACGCCCGCGGTCGACGAGGCCGAGAGCGGTGGCGAGCGCGTCGCCGGTGGCCGTGCCGCCGTCGGCGTTGAGGCTGTCCAGGACGGCTGCCACCTCGCCGCGATCGTCCGTCGGCGCCTCGACCGTATGCGGGTCCGTCGAGAACGCGACGAGCCCCACGCGAGCCTCCTCGGGCACCTCCTCGAGGAAGCGCTGCGCGGCCGAGCGGGCGGCGTCGATGCGGCTCGGCTCGACGTCGTCGGCCAGCATCGACCGCGACACGTCGGTGACGAGCACGACCGAGGCCTGCTCCCGCGGGACCGCGACGGTCGCATGCGGGCGCGCGAGGGCGAGGCTCAGGGCAGCCAGGGCCGCCAGGAACAGCGCCAGCGGCACCCTGCGGCGCCACGAGGAAGCGCGCGGCAGCAGCGGAGCGAGCGTCGAGACACCCGGGAAGCGGACCGCGTAGCGCCGCGCACGACGCCGGGCGCCTAGGTGCGCGGCGAGCACGAGAGGCACAAGGGCGAGTGCGGCGAGAAAGACGGGCGCCGCGAAGCTCACGTGAGCCTCCGGCCCAGCTCGCGGGCCCATGCGCCCGCCGTCGAGAGCGTGACGTGCTCGGCGCCCGACCGGCGCAACGCCGCAGCCACCGCCGCTCGCTCCTCGCGCACGGCGCTCGCGAAGCGGTCGCGCAGGCTCCGATCGGTGGTGTCGACCTCGACGCGCTCACCCGACTCCGGGTCGACCATCGCCATGCGCCCAACCGCGGGGAGCTCGCGCTCGCGCGGGTCGTAGACCTCCACCGCCATCACCGTGTGCCGGGCGGACAGCGCGGCGAGCGGCCGGGCCCAATCCGGCGGACCGGCGAAGTCCGAAACGACCACAACGAGACTCCTCGGGCGCGCCAGGCGGCCAACGCGCACCAGCGTCGGCTCGAGCGGTTCTCCGGCCGTGCCGTCGGGCGCCACTCCCTCACCGAGCGCGCGCCGCAGGCCGATCCTTGCTCCTCGCCCGCCACGGGGTGGCAGCAGCCGGGTGTCCGGTCCGCCGAACGTCAGCAGTCCCACCCGGCCGCCGCGCCTCACCGCGATCGCGCCCAGCACGTCCGCGACCCCGTCGGCCACGTCGCTCTTGAGGCGATCCGCCGTGCCGAACGCCATCGACGGAGACACGTCCACCGCCAGCCAGGTCGTGAGCAGCCGCTCCGGCACCTGCTGGCGCACGTGCGGGATGCCGGTCCGCGCGGTCGCCGCGGCGTCGATCTGCCGGACGTCGTCGCCCGGCTGATACGGCCGCAGCTGCGCGAGCTCGGTACCGCTGCCGACCCCGGCGCCGCGGTGCTCGCCGGCGCTGACTCCGCCAACCCGCCGCACGAAAGCCAGGTCGAGTGCCTTGACCAACGCGCCGGGAACCGTGCCCGGCCCCTGCTTCCCGGGGGGCGGCCGAAGCCCGCCGACGGCCGCCACGGGGCTCACGCCGCCAGCGGCTCGGTGTCGACGCCGCGGCGGTCGGGCTCCGGCACGGCCTCCATGATCTGGTCGAGCAGGTCGTCCGGGCGCGTGCCGTCGCTGAGCCCCTCGTAGCTGAGCACGAGCCGGTGGCGCAGCACCTCAGGGGCGAGGTCGCGCACGTCGCTCGCCAGGACGTGACGCCGCCCGCGCAGCAGCGCGAGCGAGCGCGCGGCGTGCACGAGCCCGATCGGCCCGCGCGGGCTTGCCCCGTAACTGACCAGCCCCTCGACCTCCGTCAGGCCGTAGCGGCCGGGCCGGCGGGTCGCGTCCGCGAGGGCCACCGCGTAGTCGACCACCTCCCGGTCGACGATGACGTCGGCGGCCGCCTCGCGGAAGCGCAGCAGGTCCGCGACCGATAGGCGCTCCTCCACGTGCGTCACGGGGTCCAGCGACCGGCTCACGACGGCCGCCTCGTCCCCGGGCGCTGGATAGTCGACGAGGATCTTCATCAGGAAGCGGTCGACCTGGGCCTCGGGCAGGGGATAGGTTCCCTCCGACTCGATCGGGTTCTGGGTGGCGAGCACCAGGAACGGCACGGGAACCGGATGCGTCCGGCCGCCGATCGTCACCTGCTGCTCCTGCATCACCTCGAGCAGCGCCGACTGGACCTTGGCCGGCGCGCGGTTGATCTCGTCGGCCAGCAGGAAGTTCGCGAACACGGGCCCCAGCTCGGTGTCGAGCGTCCCGGTGTCCGGGCGGTAGATGCGGGTGCCGACGAGGTCGGACGGGACGAGGTCGGGCGTGAACTGGATACGGCTGAACGTGCCGCCCACCACCGACGCGAGCGTCTTGATGGTCAGCGTCTTGGCCAGCCCTGGGACGCCCTCGAGCAGCACGTGTCCGCCCGAGAGCAGGGCGACCATCACCCGCTCGAGCATCGCATCCTGCCCGATGATCACCCGCTTGATCTCGAAGAGTGCGCTCTCGAGCGCCTCCCGTGGTTCCTCGTGGACGGCGCTGTCGCTCATGGCGGCCAACCTAGGAGGTCCCCTGTCACCGGCGCATAACGCGCTCACTACCCTGAAACGAGTGCGCGTGCTGGTGGCTGAGGATGAGCGTAGGGTCGCCGACGCTGTGGCGCGCGGCTTGCGCCGGGAGGGGATGGCAGTGGACGTGGCCTACGACGGCGCCAGCGCGCTCGACAAGGCCCGGATGCACCCGTACGACGTCCTCGTGCTCGACCGCGACCTGCCGGTGATCCACGGAGACGACCTCTGCCGCACGCTGCGCGCGGAGGAGCCCGACAGCCGCGTGCTGATGCTGACCGCGGCGGCCGGCGTCGACGACCTCGTCGACGGGCTCTCGATCGGCGCGGACGACTACATGCCCAAGCCGTTCGAGTTCGCCGAGTTGGTGGCTCGGTTGAGGGCGCTCGCGAGGCGCACCCACCCGGCCGCCCCGCCCACCTTGACGGCTGGTGACCTGGAGCTCGATCCGGCTCGGCGCACGGTCACGCGTGCGCGGCGGCCGATCGACCTGACCCCGCGCGAGTTCGCCGTGCTCGAGGCGCTGATGGCGGCCGACGGCGCTGTGATGTCCAACGACGAGCTGGTCCGACGCGTGTGGGACGAGAACGCCGACCCGTTCACGAACTCCGTGCGGATGACGATGCTGAGGCTGCGCCGAAAGCTGGGCGAGCCCCAGGTGATCGAAACGGTGAAGGGCGCCGGCTATCGCCTATGAGGACGCCGCGCTTGACGATCCGCGCCCGGCTCACCGCTCTCTACGCCGTGCTGGTCGCGCTCTCCACCGGGATTCTGCTGCTCGTGAGCTACTGGCTGCTCGGCCGTCATTTCGACCGGACGCTGCCCGCTCCGCTGGCGGGCGACGCCCTCGACGAGGTTGCCGTGCAGTACGCGATCGCCTTCCTCGGGGTGCTGCTGCTGGCCACCGCGATCGGCTGGGCCCTGGCGGGGCACGTGCTGGCCCCGCTCAAGCGCATCACGGGCACCGCCCGGCGGGTGTCCGAGCAGCGCCTGGGTGAGCGCATCCCGGTCGGCGGCCCCGACGACGAGCTGCGCGAGCTCGAGGAGACGCTCAACTCGATGCTGGATCGGCTGGCCGACTCCTTCGACGCTCAGCGCCGCTTCGTGGCCAACGCCAGCCACGAGTTGCGCGGGCCCCTGACGGTGATCCGCTCCGAGGCCGAGGTGGCATTGGCCAACCCGGAGCCCGATCTCGACGAGCTGCGCGGGATGGCGGAATCCGTGGTCCACGCAAGCCGCCGCACCGAATCGCTGCTCGCCAGCCTGCTGATCCTGGCCCGCGGCCAGCGCGGGCTCGTTCGCTCCCAGCCGGTCGACCTCGCCGAGGCGGCCCGTGTTGCGCTCGACTCCGCGGCCTCCGCAGCGGCGGCCGAGAGCGTCCGGCTCACCGCGCGACTGGACCCGGCACCGGTCGACGGCGACCCCGCCCTGCTGGAACGAGTGGCGGCCAACCTGGTCGAGAACGGCGTGCGCTACAACCGCCCGGGCGGCTTCGTCGAGGTGCGCACCCGCGCGGGTGTCGGTTCGGTCGAGTTTCGCGTGGAGAACAGCGGGCCACCGATCGACGGCGCCGACGCCGCCCGGCTCGCGGAACCGTTCGAGCGGCTCGCCCGCGAGGCCGACGCCAAGGGCGCGGGGCTTGGATTGTCGATCGTCCGTGCCGTCAGCCAGGCGCACGGCGGCACGGTCGCAATCGAGCCGCGCGCCGAAGGCGGTCTGGTCGTCTCGGTGCGACTGCCTAGAGCCGCCGCTCGCCGCGATCCGTCCACGGACAGTCGTCACGTACGTCGAGCTCCTGCCTGACCTCATGGGTCGCCGGGCTCTTGGTGGCGACGGCCAGGCGGTCGTCGATCTGCGTGAGGCCGCGCACGCCGCTGGCGAACAAGCCGAGCCCCACGAGCGCGACCGACAGGATCGCAACACGCCTCACCCAGACCAGCCTAGCTAGGCGCGTCACGGCAGCCGTCCGAACCAGCGCAGGGAGAGCGCGCCGCCGGCGAGCAGCAGAACGGCGGCCCCGCCCGCGAACCCGGCGGTGATCTCGCGGCGCTCGTCGTGCGTGGCGACCTGCGAGCCGAGCCGCTCGTACACGGACGCGAGCTCGTCGCCGGCGTTCGCCGAGAACGTGCGCGCGCGGCTGATCGACGCGATCCTGCCCATTGCCTCCCGATCGGGTGGCACCGGCCGTGTCACCGAGCTGCCGTCGGCGCGCCGGACCTCGATCGTGCCCGCGTCGGTCCCGAGGGCGACCGTGTAGATCGGTATGCGTGCGCGCGCTGCCCGCCGCGCGACCGGAATCGGGTCGCGGCCGTGAGTCGACGTTCCGTCCGACAGCAGGATCACCGCGGCCGGCGGACGCCGGCTTTCACCGGCGCCTCTGCGCTCGAGCAGGCCGAGCGCCGCGGCCAGCCCCTCGCCCGTGGCCGTGCCGCCGCTGGGGGTGAGGCGCTCGATCAGCGACTCGACGTCGCCGCGATCCGCCCGCGGCGCCTCGACGAACCGAACCGAGTGATTGAAGGCGACGGCTCCCACGCGCAGCCTGTTCGGGGCGCGATCCAGGAAGTTGCGCGCCGCCCGGCGTACGGCCGCCATGCGCGACGGTTGCACGTCGCCCGCCTGCATCGACCCGGAGATGTCCGTGGCGAGCACGACCGCCGCGCGCTCCTCGGGCACGGCCACGGTGGCCTCGGGCCGGGCCAGGGCGATGGCAACAGCCGCGAGCGCCGCGCCGTAGAGCAGCAGCGGCAGATGGCGACGGAACCCGGGACGAAGCGGAGCCACGGATGGCAGCAGCCGCGGCGACGCGAAGGCCACGCTGCGGGCGCGCCGCCGCCGGTCAGCAGCCACGTAGAGCAGCGCGGCAACGGGTACGACCAGGAGCGCGGCGAGAAAGCCGGGCGCGGCGAAGCTCACGGCGTCTGTTGCGGCCGCGTCGCCAACTCGACCTGGACCGTGCGGTCCGCTCCGCCGCGCGTGACCTCGAGCTCCAGGCGGTCGCCGGGCTTCAGGGCGTCGATCGCCTCGGGGACGTCCTGCGGCTGGGCCACGTCGCGACCGTCCACGCCGGTGATGACGTCGCCCGAGCGCACTCCCGCCGACTGCGCCGGACTACCGGGGGTCACGCTGACGACCTCGGCCCCGCGGGCGTGCGGCGCGGTGGTGACGCCCAGGTAGGCACGTTCGATGCGCTCGCCGCGACTCAGTGCCGGAAGCACCTCGCGCACGCGATTCGAGGGCACCGCGAACCCAATCCCGACGCTGCCATTGCCCGCGCCGCCGGTCGCGATCTGCGAGTTGACGCCGACCACGCGGCCGCGGGCGTCCAGCAGCGGCCCACCCGAGTTGCCCGGGTTGATGGGGGCGTCGGTCTGGATCACCTCGGCGATCTGGAACCCGTCCGGAGCGCGAATCTCGCGGCCGAGCCCGGAGACGATGCCGGCGGTGGCCGTGCGGTCGAGCCCGAACGGGTGTCCGATCGCCACGACCGCGTCGCCGACCTGGACACGATCCGAGTTCGCCAGCGGCAGCGGCCGCAGCGCGCCGCTGGCGCCGGGATCCACGTGCAGGACGGCCAGGTCGGAGGACGGATCCGTGCCGCGCACCTCGGCCTGCACCTGGCGTCCCGTGTCCCCAAAGCGAACCAGCGCCGCGTCGGCGTCGCCGACCACGTGTGCATTGGTCACGATCGTGCCGTCGCCGCGCACCACGAACCCCGTGCCCGACGCCGATCCGACCTGGACCGACACCACGCCTGGACCGGCCGCCTGGTAGACACGGCCCACCTGCGTCGGCGCGAGCTTGCCTCCGCTTGCGGCGGGCAGGACCGCGGCCTGCCGGCCGTTGCCGTCCTGCAGCAGCGCCACCGCCGAGAGCGCGATCGCGGCCATCGCCGCCGTCAGCGCCAGCGCGGGCACGAGCAGCCCACGGCGCGGCCGGCCCGGCGGCGGGTCGGGAGCCCCCTGCTCCTCTGGTGCCCGCCACCGGGCCTCGGCCTCGCGCGCCTGTCGGCGCCAACGCGCCTGCGAAAACGGCCCGGCATCGGGATCGCGTATGCCCTCGCGGTCGATCCAGAGGCTGGGCGGGCGCGTCATGTGCGCGACGCTAGGTGGCGCTAGGTCACCGGGGCATAACGGAGTGGAGCGCGTCCGCGGCCGCCGCCGCGCCGTCGTGGCCGGCGCACCAGTCACGGACGTCGGCCGCGCGCTTCGCATAGCCGGGGTCGGCCAGCAGGCGACGCACCGCCAGTCGCACGCCGCGCGGGGTGTGGAATCGGCGTGGCAGCGATACGCCCAAGCCGGCCCAGCGCACTCGCGCCGCGTTCTCCGCCATGTCGCCCGCGTGCGGGCATGCCACCACGGGCGTTCCGCTCGCCAGCGCTCGCGCCACGGTTCCGTGTCCGGCGTGGCACACCACCGCCGCGCAGCGCGGCATCGTCCTCGCGTACGAGACCCAGTCGACCAGCCGCGCGTTCGCCGGTACCTCGATTGGCAGTTCCGGAGCGCGCCGGTTCGTCGTCGCCAGCACCCGCACCGGCTCGTCCGCCAGGCCGTCCAGGGCCGCTCGCAGCAGCCGGTGGTCCGGGTCCTGCGACGTGCTCGGGGCCACCAGCACCATTGGCTCGTCCCCGGGTGGCTCCTCCACATCGCCGAACGGCTGCTCCCACAGCAGCGGCCCGGTCACCCGCAGCCAGGCTGGGCGGTCGCGGCGCGGGTACTCGAGCTGGGGGAGGGTCGCCACCAGCGCCAGCGCGCGCGAGGTGCCCCCGTGCACATGGTCCAAGGGCGGCAGTCCCACCCGCGCCCGCGTCTCGTTCAGCTCCTCCCGTCCCTGCTGCTCACCCCGCATCAACAGCGGCCGCGCCGCTCGCCACAGCCGTGCCCCGACCGCGGTGCGCGGGTACACGGCCCCGACCGCATAGACCGGGAACCCCGGCTCGCCCATGGGCAGCACGTGCGGCACCAGCGTGGCCCACGGCCGCTCCTCCAGCTCGGCGGCCAGCGTCGCCGCCACCGTCAGGATGTCGGCCACCACGACCTCGGGATCGACGGCGCGGATCAGCGCACGCGTCTCCGCCGACGCCCGCACCGCCGCCTCGTACGGCTTGAGCGCCCGCCCCTCGCTCGGGAACACCTGATACTCCGGGGCCGCCGCGAAGCGCATCCCCTCGCGCTCGGCGTGCTCGCGCCACTTCGACCACGTCTCCAGCGTCACGTCGTGCCCGCGCGCCGCCAGCTCACGGCCCAGCGCAATCGCGGGAAAGGCGTGGCCGGGATCGCCGAACGCGGCGACCAGGATGCGCCGGCGGGTTCGCGTCAGAGCATCTCCGCGAGCTCGCGGATCGTTCGCCTGCGCTGCTGCGGTTCGAATGACATCGGGGAAACGATCAGCGTGCCGACTCCGGCGGCGCGGTACACCTCGAGCCGCTCCTTGACGCGGTCGCGCGGTCCGCAGATCGTGACCGTGTCGATCAGCTCAGTCGGGATCGCGGCCGCCGCCTCTTTCTTCTTGCCGTCCAGGTACAGGTCCTGGACCTCCTGCGCCGCGTCCTCGAAGCCGTAGCGGTGCACCAACGCGTTGTAGAAGTTCTTCTCGCGCGAGCCCATGCCGCCCACGTAGAGGGCTATGAACGGCCGCATCGCGTCGCGCGCCCGGTCGATGTCGTCGTCGATCGAGACCTGCACCGTGGGCGCGATGTCGAACTCGTCGAGTGAGCGGCCGGACCGCGCCGCGCCCTCCGCCAGCAGCGAGCGTGAGTGATCAACGTGCTCGGGCGAGAAGAACACCGGCAGCCAGCCGTCGGCGATCTCGCCTACGAGCGCCGTGTTCCTGGGTCCGATCGCCGCGATGTAGATCGGGATGTGCTCCTGCACCGGCGCGATCATCAGCTTGAGCGCCTTGCCGGGCCCGTCGGGGAGCGGGAGCGTGTAGGTGTCGCCCTCGTAGGTGAGCCGCTCCCGCGCGAGCGCCTTGCGCACGATCTCCACGTACTCGCGCGTGCGCGCGAGCTGCTTGCCGAAGCGCTGCCCGTGCCAGCCCTCGGCCACCTGTGGCCCGGATGTGCCGAGCCCGAGCAGGAAGCGACCGTTCGAGAGGTGGTCGAGCGTGACCGCGGTCATGGCGGTCATCGCGGGCGACCGCCCCGGGATCTGGAGGATCGCCGCGCCCAGCTTGATGCGCTCGGTCTGGGCGGCGAACCAGGCCAGCGGGGTGGCGGCGTCGGAGCCATACGCCTCGGCTGTCCAGACCGAGTCGAAGCCGGCGTTCTCGGCCTCGAGCAGCAGCGCACGCTGATCCTCGGCGGTCAGGCCGAGCCCCCAGTAGCCCAGCATCAGGCCCAGGCGCATGCAAGTCTCCTTTCGCCGGTTGTGGGAGTCGGGCAGCGAGGCGCATCCTACGGCGACCACCGATGAGACGCCGACGGCCAGCCCGCGACCTGCGCACCGCCATCGACTGCCTTCCGCTGCACACGCGCGAGGCGATGCTCGAGGGGATCGGCGCCGGCCGGATCATCGTGGGCGCCTACACGGACCGACAGGGCGGGGTGTGTCCGATGCTCGCCGCGCATCGCAACGGCGGTCGCACCAGCCTGGCCAGCTTCGCGCGCGCCTGGGATCGCTACACGGGTGCGCCGCGCCGTGCGCGCCGAGCCACGCCGCGCGAGCTCACCACCCTGCGCGCGATGCTCGAGGCGAGCATCGCCATGGAGGGCCCGTCGCTGAGCGACCTGCCACGGCCGCAGCCGACCTACCCGTACGGCTGGGCGTGGCTGCGCCCGTTCAGGCGCCTCGACGAGTACGAGCGCGCGCTGGTGGAGCTAGATCTCGCTGTCGCCCGGCCGGATGAACTGCAGCTCGGGCACGATGCAGTTGCGCGAAGTGCGCAGTAGATAGCGGACCGCCTCGGCGATGTCCTCGGGCTGGATCATCTGCTCCTTGGGCACCTGACCCTCGACCCAATCGGTCATGCCGGTGGCCACGAACCCGGGGCACAGAGCGGTGACCTGGATGCCGTCGCCCGACAGCTCCTTGTGCAGCCCCTGGCTCAGGCCCACGACCCCGAACTTCGTCGCGGAGTAGGCCGACAGCCAGCCCTGCCCGTGCTTCCCGGCGATCGATGCGGTGTTGACCATCAGCGCCTTGCCATGCTCGGCGCCGGCCTCCTTCAGCATCGGGATCGCCTCGCGCGCGATCAGGTAGACGCCGCGCAGGTTCACGTTGAGCTGGAGGTCGAGCTTCTCGGTCGGCATGTCGGCCACCGCCGACCCGATCCCGATCCCGGCGTTGTTGATCAGGACGTCGAGCCGCCCGCAGCGCGCCCGGTGGGCGGCGACGAGCTGCTTGATCTCCTCCTCCTCGGCCATGTTGGCCGGCACCGCCTCGGCGTCGATCCCCTCGTCCTGCAGCTTCCGTGCCGCTGCCTCGAGCTTGTCCGGCCGGCGTGCCGAGATCGTGACCGCATAGTCGTCCTGTCCGAGGGCGCGGGCGATGGCCAGCCCGATGCCGCTCGAGCCGCCGGTGATCAGTGCAGCGCGGGAAGCCATGGCGCGGAAATCTATGCGAACCCCGGGTTAAGGATGCCGACGGTAGGCATGCCGATCGTGGAGGTCTTCTAGCCTTCGCCGCGACCGTGAGCAGCCGACGCGCATTTGCTGCCGTTCTCCTCGCCTGCTCGCTCGTCGCGGGTGGCTGCGGAGGCGGCGATGAAGGGGACGGCGCCAGCAAGCCGCCGCCCGAGGCCCGCCCCGATCAATTCCCGCGCGCCACCGGCCGCACGCTGGCGGAGCTGCGCAGCGACCTGCCCAAGGGCGGGCCGGTGCTGGCCCCCACTGTCTCGGTGTTCGTGCCCGGGCAGAACCGCCTCGGCTTCGGTCTGTTCACCACGTCGCGGGCGCAGATCGCCGACGCACGGGCCGCCGTCTACATCGCACCCGCGGGAGGTGGCGAGGCCCAGGGCCCATTCGTGGCGCACTACCAGTCGCTCGCGGTCAAGTCCCCGTACCTCAGCAAGAACACCTCGAGCGACCCGGACGCGGCCAAGACGCTGTACGTCGCCGACGTGCCGTTCAAGAAGCCCGGCAGGTACGAGGTGCTCGGCATGGCGCGGCTGGACGACCGCCTGGTGGCGGCCACCTCCGCGGCACCGCAGCTGGTCGTGGTCCCAGAGAAGGACGATCCCGTGCCCGGTGTCGGCGACACCCCGCCGGCGATCCACACGCCGACTCGGCTGGACGTCGCCGACGACCTCGCCAAGATCGACACGCGCGACCCGCACGACGACATGCACGAGGTCGACTTCGCCGACGTGCTCGGCAAGAAGCCGGTCGTGCTGCTGTTCGCGACCCCGCTGCTGTGTCAGAGCCGCGTCTGCGGACCGGTTGTGGACGTGGCCGCGCAGATCGAGGACCAGTACCGCGATCAGGTCGACTTCATCCACATGGAGATCTTCAACGGCAACGAGGTCAACAAGGGCACGCGGCCGCAGGTCAACGCGTTCCGCCTGCCTTCGGAGCCCTGGGTGTTCGTGATCGACAAGCAGGGCAAGGTCGTAGCCCGGATCGAGGGCGCCTTCAGCGTCGACGAGCTGGAGTCGGCCGTGAAGCAGGCGCTGAAGGAATAGTCCCCGCGGCGGGCGCGCTACGGTGCCGCCGGGGCCGGTAGCTCAGCGGTCAGAGCAGCGGACTCATAATCCGTCGGTCGATGGTTCGATTCCATCCCGGCCCATGCGATCGCAGCGCCAGATCGGGTGCGCCAGCCGCGAGCCGTTATCCCTAGCTGCGCACCTTCGCGTCGATCGCCGCGTCCGAGATCGCCCGGTGCGGCTCGACGTGGGGCCCGATCGTCACGCCCGGCACGCCGGGGCGCAAGCCGGCCGGGCGGGCAGGCCGCAGCCGTCGGCGCGCGCGATCAGCTGCTCGCACTCGCGCTCGGCCCCGGCCGGGATATCCGCCTTTGGCCGCCTGGCCAAACGCAGGCGACCGAGTGGGTTTCGAAGGAACTTTCGTCCCACCGGCGAAAACCTCGCCCGTGACGCGAACGGGCACGACTGCACTCACTCTCTCCGACGAGATCCGCCAGCGCTTCGACGAGTTCTCCCGCTCGCAGAAGGACGTGGGGCAGTACATCGTCGACCATCTCGAGGAGGCGGCCTTCCACACCGCCGAGGAGCTCGCCCGCCGAGCCAACACCTCCAGCTCGACGGTCGTGCGCTTCGCACAGGCGCTCGGATTCGAGGGTTTCCCGGAGCTTCAGGCCGCCGCGCGCGACGAGTACCGGCGCGCGCGTGAAGGCGGCAACGGTGGGGCCGACGTGGCTGGCGCCCCGCTCTTCCCGATCGACCAGACCGAGTTCGAGGCCGCTCTCGCCGCCGACCACGCCAACCTCGCCGAGACCGCTCGCAAGGTCGACCGCGAGGAGGTTGCCGCGGCCGTCGACCTGATCTCGCACGCCGAGCGCATCGTGCTCTGCGGCACCGACCAGATGGCGTTCTTCGCCAGCTACCTGCGCCACCTGCTGATGCTGCTCGACCTGCGCGCCGAGGTCGTCGCCTCGCCGAGCCAGGAGAACCTCGCGAAGCTCGGGCGCGTGCACGACAAGACCGTGATGGTCGGCTTCTCGGCCGGCCGCCCGCACCCGCTGGTCGTGCGCGCGATGAAGCTGGCCCGCAACCGCCACGCCGCGACAATCGCGATCGCCGACGCGACCCTCTCGGAGGTGGCGAAGCTCGCCGACCATCGGCTCTACTACTCCTCGAACAGCCCCGCGT
>Ga0209574_10000211_pt1 | contig 16167 bp, 18 predicted proteins | sample AgamicMgMarz_FD_187168 | JGI IMG/M metagenome (GOLD analysis project Ga0209574, IMG submission 187168) | Agave microbial communities from Guanajuato, Mexico - Mg.Ma.rz (SPAdes) (version 2) | ecosystem: Host-associated > Plants > Phyllosphere > Phylloplane/Leaf | place: Guanajuato, Mexico... | reverse complement strand
GGCAGTGGTCGCGATGACCCAGTCCGGCTCCCTGAGCACCTGACGACGGGTGAAGCGCACCGTCTCCCAGCCCGCCGGGCGGGCGCGCTGGTCACGACGGCGATCGCTCTCGAACCCGTGGCGGGTGCCGTGGGAGCCCCAGCCATCCGTTTCTACGAGGGGCCCGTCGGCAATCCACGCGAAATCAGCTCCCACGCGTGGCCCGTCGTCGATTTCGATCCATCGGTTGACCGCCGGCTCCGGCAGGCCAGCCGCTCGGCAGAGCTCTCGAGGAAGCGATCCTCGAGGTCGTTGACGGTGAGGCCGGGATCGTCGTCGAGGTCGGCGATCAGCTCGCCCAGCAGGCCGGCGCCACGGCGGCCGTTGGCGCAGGCGAGCACGTCATCCGTGCTGGCTCCTCGCGAGCTTGCCGATGACCACATCGCGAGGGGGTTCCTGAAGTTGGTCAACCCATGGTTCCCTTTCTTCAGGGATCGCCCGCCGGGGCCGGTCCGTTGGCGGCGCTCCCCTCATCGCTGCCGTTGAGCGCCTCGCGGCGCCGCCGCGCCCCCGGGGCCGAAGCTTCCGCTACGAGACCGACGCGGCGACCCCGTGGCGCTCTGCCACGAGCTCGACGATGTCGCCCATGATGCGGCTGACCTCGAAGTCCTTGGGCGTGTAGACCCGGGACACGCCCGCGTCGAGCAGGGCGGTTTCGTCGGCCGGCGGGATGATGCCGCCGACCACCACGGGCACGTCGGCGCCGGCCGCCTCGAGCTCGCGCAGCACCTCCGGGATCAGCTGCGCGTGCGACCCGGACAGGATCGACAGGCCGACCACGTGGACGCCTTCGTCCACAGCCGCCCGGGCGATCCGCGCCGGCGTCAGGCGGATGCCCTCGTAGACCACGTCCATGCCTGCGTCGCGTGCCCGCACGGCGATCTGCTCGGCGCCGTTGGAATGCCCGTCGAGGCCCGGCTTGCCGACCAGGATCTTGATCCGCCGCCCGAGCGCCTCGGACACCCGCTCGACGCGCTCGCGCAGCGCGGCGAGCGAATCGTCTGAAGGCGCGGCCGCGGCGTCGCCAACGCCCGTCGGCGCCCGGTACTCGCCGAACACCGAGCGAAGGGCCTCAGCCCACTCGCCCGTGGTTGCTCCCGCCTGGGCCGCTGCCAGCGTGGGGTGCATGATGTTGGTGGAGTCCGAAGAGGCCGCCGAACGGAGAGCATCCAAGGCGGCATCGACGGCCGGCGAGTCGCGCGCGGCGCGCCACTCTTCGAGGGCGGCGATCGCCCCGGCCTCCACGGCCGGGTCGACCCGCAGGATCCCGCCGTCCTCGCCCTCTTGCAACGGCGAGGGCTCTGCCTCCGTGTACACGTTCTTCCCGACCACGGCCAGCTCACCCGTCTCGATGCGGCGCATGCGCTCGCGGTGCGACTCGACCATCTGGGTCTTCATGTACGGCACGGCCGCCACCGCGCCGCCGCGCTCGGCGACCAGCGCCATCTCCTCGCGGGCGCCGGCGACCAGCTCGGACACGAGCCCGTCCATGACCTTCGAGCCCTCGAAGATGTCGGGGTACTCGAGCAGGTCGGTCTCGTAGGCCAGGATCTGCTGGATCCGCAGCGACCACTGCTGGTCCCACGGCCGCGGCAGCCCGAGCGCCTCGTTCCAGGCCGGTAGCTGCAGGGCGCGGGCGCGGGCGTCGCGCCCCATCGTCACGGCCAGCGCCTCGAGCACGATCCGGATGATGTTGTTCTCGGGCTGCGACTCCGTCAGCCCGAGCGAGTTCACCTGCACGCCGTAGCGGAACCTCAGGAACCGGTCGTCGTCCACGCCGTAACGCGTGCGCCCGATCTCCTCCCAGAGCTGGCCCAGCGCGCGCAGCTTGGCGTGCTCCTCGACGAAGCGGATGCCGGCGTTGACGAAGAACGACATGCGCCCGAACACCCGCGGGAACGACTCGGCCGGCACTCGCTCGCGCACGCGGTCCAGGACGGCCTGGGCGGTCGAGAGCGCGTAGGCGACCTCCTGCACCGGCGTGGCCCCGGCCTCCTGGAGGTGGTACGAGCAGATGTTGATCGGGTTCCACTTGGGCACCTCGTCGACGGTGAACGCGATCATGTCCGCGATCAGGCGCATCGAGGGCTCGGGCGGGAACGCGTAGGTGCCGCGCGAGAGGAACTCCTTGATGATGTCGTTCTGGGTGGTGCCCTGGAGAGCGTTCCGCGAGACGCCGTTCTCCTCGGCCACGGTCATGTAGAGGGCGAGCAGCCACGCAGCGGTGGCGTTGATCGTCATCGACGTGTTCATCTCGTCGAGCGGGATGCCGTCCAGCAGCGCGTGCATGTCGCCCTTGTGGGCGATCGAGACGCCGACCTTGCCGACCTCGCCGCGCGACAGCTCGTGGTCGGGGTCGTAGCCCGTCTGGGTGGGCAGATCGAACGCGATCGAGAGCCCCGTCTGGCCCTTCGCGAGGTTTCTGCGATAGAGCGCGTTGGACTCCCGCGCGGTCGAATGGCCGGCGTAGGTGCGCATCACCCACGGGTGGTCGGGCTCGGGGAGCCGATGCTCGCTCACTCCGAGAATTGTATGGTCGGGTCGCTTTGTCTCGTGCCATTGACGTCATGCACCTGGGACGAGACCGGGTGATCTGCGCGTATGAGGTGAACGGCCTCATCATCGACCCGGGCCCCGGCTCCTGCGTCGAGACGCTGCTCGAGCAGCTTGGCCCGGCCAAGCCGCGCGCCCTGCTGCTGACCCACATCCACCTCGACCACGCCGGCGCCTCCGGGGTGCTGTGCCGGCGCTTCCCCGACCTGCAGGTATACGTGCACGAGCTGGGCGCGCCGCACCTGATCGACCCCTCGAGGCTGCTCGAGAGCGCTGGCCGTCTCTACGGCGACGACATGTGGGAGCTCTGGGGCGAGGTCGCGGCGGTCCCCGAGGGCCGCATCCACGCGCTCAGCGGCGGTGAGACCGTCGAGGGCTTCCGCGTCGCGTACACCCCCGGCCACGCCTCGCACCACGTCTGCTACCTCCACGAGCAGACCGGCGACGCCTACGTGGGCGACGTGGCCGGCGTTCGCATCCCGCCCTACGACCACACGGTGGCGCCCACGCCGCCGCCCGACATCGACGTGGAAGCGTGGCTCGACTCGATCCACACCGTCGCCGCCTGGAACCCGCACTCGCTCTGCCTGACTCACTTCGGCCAGGTAACCGACGTGGCCGACCACCTCCACCGGGTGCGCTCGTCGCTGATCGACGCCGCCGACTCCGCGCGCCTGGACGGCGAGGAGCGCTTCATCGCCAGCTTCGAGCAGCGCTTGGTGGATGGCACCGACCCGGCGGCGGTCGAGGCCTTCGAGCAGGCGATCCCTCCGGACCAGGCGTACGCGGGGCTGGCCCGCTACTGGCGTAAGCGAGCCGGATGACGCAGACGGTCGAGCAGCCGCGCGTCTCCGGGCCGTCGGACACCGGTATCGGCGGTCACTGGCGCGTGATCGTGCTCAACGACGACCACAACACGTTCGAGGGCGTGGCCACCGCGCTGTCGACCGTGCTGCCGGGCGTCAGCTACGACAAGGGCATGGCGCTCGCCAATCAGATCCACAGCAGCGGGCGAGCGATCGTCTGGTCAGGCGCGCGCGAGCTGGCCGAGCACTACTGGGAGCAGCTCGGCGGGCGCGGGCTCACGCTTGCTCCTCTCGAGCAAGGCTGAGCACGTTGCCCTCGCCGACGATCTCGTAGAACTCGGGCAGCACCGGGACGTTGAAGTAGCCCTGCAGCTCGATCCGCTTCTCCGCGATCGTCTCGGAGTACCAGTAGCGCTCGAAGTGGGCCTTGCTCGGGAAGACCGCGTCCTGGATGAAGTCCAGCCGCCCGTCGAGCGCCCGGTAGAAGCGCCACGAGACAGCGCCGAAATCGAGCGCCGCCTCGGCGGCCGGACCCCAGCCCTCGGCGAACTTATCGCCGCGGAACGGGTTCACGTGCCAGGGGATGTGTACGAGAATCATGCGCCCACCTCCGCCCGGATCGCGCCGGGCCCTGCCTCGGTCTTGCCCTCGCCCTCGTCCGCGCCGACGAGGATCGCGATCTTGCCGAGGTGCTTGTTCTCGCGCATCAGCTGGTGCGCCTCCGGCACGCCCTCGAACCCGAGCGTCCGCCACAGCACCGGCCGGATCTGGGCCGACTCGATCAGCTCGTTTGCCTTGTTGCACTCGTACGCGTTGGCGAAGTGCGATCCGATGATCTGCTTTTGGCGCATCCACAGGTAGCGCACGTCGAAGTCGAGGTCGAAGCCGGTGGTGCCGGCGCAGATCACGACCTTGCCGAACGGCTTGACGGTGAACACCGAGGTCGGGAAGGTCGCCTTGCCGACGTGCTCGAAGACGATGTCGGGTTGGTCGCCCAGGATCTCCTTGACGCGCTTGGAGAACGCGCGCGACACCCCGAAGCGCTCCTTCTCCTCCTCGGGCGTCTCGCCGCCCTTGCGCATCATGCCGGCGAACTCGTTGCGGTCGATGTAGTCGACGGCGCCGAGCTGCTTGACCAGCTCGCCCTTCTCCGCGCTCGATACGACGCCGACGGCCTGCGCCCCGGCGGCCGCGCAGAGCTGGATGGCGAACACGCCGAGCCCGCCGGCGGCGCCCCAGATCAGCACGCGCTGGCCGGGCTGCAGGTCGCACTGGGTGATCAGCATGCGGTACGCGGTGAAGTAGACGAGCCCGTACGAGGCGGCCTCGTCCCAGGTCAGATTCCGGGGGCGGGGGAGAAGTTGCTGCGCCTGGACCTTCGTGAACTGTGCGAACGAACCCCAGGTCGTCTCATAGCCCCAGATCATTTGGCTGGGCGCCGCGAGCGGGTCGAGGCCGTGGACCTCCTTGTCCTCGTACGAGGCCATGTTGCAGTGGATCACGACCTCGTCGCCAGGCTTCCAGCGCGTGACGCCGGGGCCGACCTTCCAGACGACGCCCGAGGCGTCCGAGCCGCCGATGTGGTGGCCGAACTCGGGATGGTCCCCGTAGCGCATCACCGACACCGGCTGGCCGAGCGCGGCCCAGACGTTGTTGTAGTTCACGCCCGCGGCCATCACCCGGACGATCACCTCGAAGGCGCCGGGCTCGGGGACCTCGACCTCCTCGAGCTGGAAGGCGTCCTTGGGCTCGCCCAGGCGCTCCTCGCGGATCACCCACGCGGACATGGTCTCCGGCAGCGTGCCGGGCTCGACATCGAGCTCTGACACCTTGGTGACGTCAACTGACATGGGCGGGCAGATTACCGCCGCGCCTTGAGGCACGCGGCGTCTAGCTCTCCCAGACCGCCTCGGCAGCCGCCGCCTCGGGGCGTCGCGCCGGGTCGGGCCGAGCCGATGTCTTCGGCTGGATCAGCCAGAGGGCGAACACCGCTCCGAGCGCCGCCACCCCGGCCGACAGCCACATGCCGTTGGCGAAGGCGTGGATGAAGGCGTCGTGCGAGGCGGTGACGACCTGCGGCGACAGCGACTCGCCCTGGCTGCCGGCCCCGAGGCTGTGGACGAGCTGCTCCCGCTCCGCGGCGGTCACGCCGGTGCCGGCCAGCTCGTCGGCCAGCTCGTTGCGCGCCAGGTGCTGGAACAGGGCGCCGATCGCCGCCACGCCGAACGTCGCGCCGACCATGCGGCTCATCGACAGGATGCCGGAGCCCACGCCGGCCTTCTCGGGCGCCACCGAGTTCATCGCGGCCGTGGACATCGGCGACATCACCAGCGCCATGCCGATGCCCATCAGCACGAACGCCGGCAGCAGCAGCCCGTAGCCGGTCTCGACCGTGATGCGCGTCTGGAGGAACAGCGCGAAGGCGACGAGCGTGAGCCCGGTGACCATCAGCGGCCGCGGCCCGATGCGGTCGGACAGCCGCCCGGCCACCGGCGCGATCAACACGATCATCAGCGTGGAGGGGAGGAAGCGCACGCCGGCCTCGACCGCGGAGTAGCCGAGGATGTTCTGCAGGTACAGCGCGGTGAAGAAGAACATCGCGAACATCGCGAACGAGACGATGAACGCGACCAGGTTCGCGCCGAGGAACGTCCTCGAGCGAAACAGCGAGAACTCAACCATCGGCTCGCGCACACGCGGCTCGATCAGCGCGAAGATGCCCAGCCCGGCGACGGCGACGGCGAACAGCGCCACGATCCGACCCGAGCCCCAGCCCCACGAGTTCCCCTCGACCAGGGCGAGCACCAGCGCGCTCAGGCCGATCGACAGGGCGACGATGCCGGGCCAGTCGATGGCGTGCTCGCGCGACTCGTCGCGGGACTCACGGGCCGCGAACAGCGTCACCGCCACGGCGCCGATCGCCACGGGGAGGTTGAGGAAGAAGATCGCCCGCCAGGACACGTACTGGGCGAGCGCGCCGCCCACCACCGGGCCGATCGCCAGTGCGAGCGCGGATACGCCCGCCCAGGTGCCGATCGCCTTGCCGCGCTCCTCGGCCGGGAACGTGACGGTGATGATCGAGAGCGTGGCGGGCATCATGAACGCCGCGCCAGCGCCCTGCAGGGCGCGGCCGGCCACGAGCCAGCCTTCGCTCGGAGCGAGGCCGATCGCCGCGCTCGACAGCGCGAACACGACCACGCCGAAGAGGAACATCTTGCGCCGGCCGAGGATGTCGCCGAGGCGCCCGCCGGTGACCAGCAGCACGGCGAACGTCAGCGTGTAGATGTTGACGGTCCACTCGAGGCCCGAGAGCGAGACGCCCAGGTCGTCCTGAATGGACGGCAGCGCCACGTTCACGACCGTGTTGTCGAGCATGATCATGAAGAGCGCGAAGCACATCGCCGCCAGCGTCCACCAGCGGCGGTTGCCCTCGTTCAGCCGGATCCGGTCAGTCATGAGTCGAGTCTCCTTGCGATGGGGCTCACGCCGGCCGCGAGCGCCTGGCGCTCCTCGTCGGTGAGCTCCCCTACGAAGCGCTTGATGCCGGCGAACCGGATCGCCACGAAGTGGTCGATGGTGCTGCGCCCGCGAGCGCTGAGTGTCAGAAGCTTGGAACGGCGGTCGCGCGGGTCCTCGGTGCGCTTGACCTCGCCGCGCTGGACGAGGCCGTCGACGGCACGGCTGATCGCGGGGGCGGAGAGGCCGAGCCGGTCGGACAGCGCGTTGAGTGGGAGGGGCTCCTCTGCGTCGCCGAGCAGGTGCAGGCATTTCACCTTGGTGAACGTCAGTCCGGCCTGCTCGATGGCGGCGAAGAAGTCACGGCTCGAGGACACGAGCAGGTGCTTCATCAGGACGCCGAGATCTGTGGCGACGGTGTCGACATCGGCGGCCGGGCTAACGGATGCGTGCATGCATGCAAGTATTGCAGACACGCATGGATATGCCAAGTCCCCGCGGCGATAGGATCACGCCGCCGTGAAGAAGGCGACCCTCTTCGCCGTGCCCGCCTCGCATCCGTCGCTCGCCGCGGAGCTGATGCTGCGCCAGAAGGGGATCGAGTACCGCCGGGTCGACCTCGTCGCGGTGGTCCACCGCGGGGTGCTGCGCGTGCTCGGCTTCCCCGGGATCACGGTCCCGGCGCTGAGGCTCGAGGGCAAGCGGCTGCAGGGCACGCGGGCGATCGCCGCAACGCTCGACGCGCTCCGCCCAGACCCGCCGCTGTTCCCGGCCGACCCCGAGGAGCGCCGGGCCGTCGACGAGGCCGAGGAGTGGGGCGACAAGGTCTACCAGTCGGTTCCGCGCAGGTTGGTGTGGGCGGCGCTGCGGCGCGACCGCTCGACATTGGCGACCTACCTCGAGGGGGCCAAGCTCGGGGTGCCCGTGCCGGTCGCTGCGCGAGTCGGCGCGCCGGTGATCCGGGCCGCGGCGCGCATCAACAACGCGACCGATGAGAACGTGCGAAGGGACCTGGCCAGCCTGCCCGCGCTGATCGATCACGTCGATGGCCTGCTGCGCCTCGGCGTCATCGGCGGGGTCAAGCCGAACGTGGCCGACTTCCAGATCGGGACCTCCACGGCGCTGCTCGCGACGCTGGGCGACGCGCGCCGGCTGCTCGAGGGCCATCCCGCTCTGGAGCACGCGCGGCGGATCGCGCCGAGCTATCCCGGACAGACGCCGAAGCTCTTCCCGGAGGCCTGGCTGCCAGCCTGATCCCGTTCCGTCGGACCCTGGGCCTACGGTGGGTGGTTCGATGGAAGCCGCTACTCCCCTCAGACAGCCGCACGTGGGCACAATCGGCGATCGGCTGGTCGTCGACGGGCTCGTGGTCGAGGACGAATGCGCCGTCCGGCTGGTGCGCGAGCGCGAGCAGAACGGCGACGATCCGGTCAGGGTCGTGCGCGACGCCGTGGAGATCGGCGCGCGCGTGCTCGACCGCGAGCAGACCGGGGCGAACACCGAGTTCGTCAAGGCCGAGTTCGAGAAGGCGTCGCGGGACGTCCAGCAGGAGTTCACCGACAAGGCGCGCACGATCGCCGAGTTCTTCGAGGCCCAGTTCGCCGCCGTGTTCGGCGAGGACGACGGTCAGCTCGCCAAGGAGCTGGAGCGGCGCTTCGGGGACGGCAGCGCGATCTCGGTGCAGAACCGGGTCCGCGAGGCGGTCGCGGAGACGCTGACCAAGTCGCGCGAAGACCTGGTGCGCCAGTTCTCGGCGGCCGACGAGCGCAACCCGCTGGCCGACTTCAAGAGCGCGGCGGTCCGCGAGATCCAGCAGGCCGCCAGCCGCTCCGACGCCACGCAGCGGGCGCTGCTGACGAAGCTCGGCGAGCTGCAGAAGGAGCTCCAGGGGCTGCGCGACGAGAAGGAGAAGCTCGAGGAGGTCGAGGCCGAGCGCGAGCGCGGCACCGCCAAGGGGCGCAGTTTCGAGGAGGCCGTCTTCGAGGCGGTCGATCGGATCGCCGCGGCGCAGGGCGACGACGCCGAGGCTGTCGGGGACGTTCGCGAAGCCACCGGCAAGGTGGGCGACATCGTCGTATCGCTGGACGCCTGCAACGGGCCCGCGCGCGGGCGCGTGGTGTTCGAAGCCAAGGACCGCCGCCTGTCGCGCCCGGCCGCGCTGGCAGAGCTCGACAAGGCGATGGCCGAACGGTCTGCCGACTTCGCGGTGCTGGTGGTGCCGACCGAGGAGGAGGTACCGGCAAAACTGGAGCCGCTGCGCGAGTACAACGGCGACAAGGTGGTCGTCGCGCTCGATCCCGACTCGGGCACGCTGGCGCTGGAGCTGGGCTACCGCCTGGCGCGGGCGCGCGTGCTGATGAAGCGGTCGGACGCCGACGGCATCGACGCCGGCGAGCTGCGCAGCACGATCGAGCGTGCGCTGGCCGCGCTGGCCGAAGAGCGCAAGATCAAGCAGCAGCTCACCGGGGCGAAGGGCAACATCGAGCGCGCCTACGGAATGGTCGAGGTGATGGCCGCACGGGTGCGAGAGCACCTGGCGGAGATCGATTCCATGGTGCGCCCGGCGGACGCCGATCCCGTCGAGGAACCGGCCGACGACCAGCTCGAGCTGTAATCCGGGCCGCTGACCAGAGCCGCTCGGCGTCATCGGGCCTCGGCCTACCCAGCAGGCCTTCGGCCCTGCTTGCTTGATCGGCTGGGCCAGCGGACCGAATCTAGGGCAGCAGCAGGTCCGAATTCGAGTCCGGGCGCTCTGCCCCGATGTCGAGCACCGCCGGCTCGATCTCCTTCGGCACCGCCTGCTCGGAGCCGGCCCGCACCTCGTAGGTGCCGGGCTCCAGGGTGCGCTTGATCGTGAGCGTGTCGCTCGGGGCGAGCGAGCCGGCGTCCTCCTTGATCGACTCGCCCTCGAGCGTGACGGTGTGCGGCTTGTCGGTCTGGTTGGAGATCGTGATCTCGAAGGGGCCGGCGCCCAGGTCGCGTGCGGGGGAGACCGTGACCTTGTCCTTCTGAATCACGCCGCTGAGTTCGATCCGCACCGCGGCGCGCGGCTTCCTCTCGAAGTCCTCGTCCCCGCACCCGACAGCGAAGATCGCGGCGATCGCGCATGTGGCCAGGACTCGTCCCCCCATGGCTGCGGCCACCCTAGCCGAACCAGACCGAACGGCGCGACGCTCGCAGCTCGTCCAGCTCCAGCTGGATACGAGCGCGGATCTCCCAGTCGTCGAGCTGGCGTTCCGGCTCGTCGCCAGGCACGAGCTCGCGCAGGTCGCGCAGCTCGACCGGCTGCTCGGGCGCCGGCTCGGGCTCGGGTGGCAGGTCGAGCACGCCCGCGTGCGGGTGGTACCCGAGCAGCGGGCTCTCGCGCGAAAGGCCGTGACGACTGGTCGGCCTGCGCGGCTCAGCCACGCTCGAACGGCAGCTCGGCGACGCGCGCCTCGGCGCCGTCGACCGCCACCGTGTCGCCGGGCGCCGCCTCGCGCCGCACGAGGGCGAGCGCGATCGGCCCGAGCCGTGGGGAGACGCAGGCCGAGCCGATTCGCCCGACCACCTTGTCGCCCAGCACGATCTCGGCGCGCCGCTCGGCCGGCTCGGAGAGCAGCAGGCCGCGCAGGTGGCGGTTGGGCTTGCCCTTGAAGTGCAGGCGCGCCACCGTCTCCTGCCCGACGTAGCACCCCTTCTCGAAGTTCACGGCCCGGTCGTTGATCCCGGCCTCTTGAGGGATCGTCTCCGCGTCCATGTCGAGCCCCAGTCGCGGGCGGCCGGACTCGATGCGCAGGCACTCGGCCACCTCGTCCGACACCTCCTCCACGTCGAGCTCGGCGTGCAGCTCCTGGGCGCGGGCGGTCGAGCAGAGCAGGTCGATGCCGAGATCGGTGCGCACCCACAGCCCGGCGCCGGAGTCGACGAACGAGTGCTCCTCGGCCGGCGGCGGGGGGTCGATCAGGTCGTCGGCGGCGGGGCCGATCAGCGACAGCAGGGCGTGGCCCTCGCCGACGTCCTCCCAGTGCACGTCGCGCCCGAGCGTGTAGGTGTTGAGCATGTGCCGTACCACGGCGTGGCCGATCGCATCGGTGTCGAGCCAGAAGAAGTCGGCGCCGCGCAGCACGCGCAGGTCGGTGCGCAGCTTGCCCTTGTGGTTGAGGATGGTCGCGTAGCAGCCCTGACCGGGGGCGAGCGATTCCACGTCGTTGGAGACCTGGCCCTGCAGGAAGTCCGCGGCCTCGCCGCCACGCACGGCGAACATGGCGCGCCCGGGCCGCTCCAGCAGGCCCGCCGACTCCGTGACGAGCTCGTACTCGCTCGTTGCGATCACAAGTCGATCGTACTCACGCGGCGAGTCGGGCCCGGCGCCCTGGCCGAATGGACGCGTGCCGAGCAGCCCTCGAGCCCAAGACCGCGCGGACGGCCGCGATGGCTAGCGCACCGTGGCCGCCCTTGTGGGCGCTGAGGGCAAGCGGCTCAGGTACCGCGAAGCCCGCTAGGCTCGTCCGCGGCGGCTAGTCGGCTCGTAGCTCAGTTGGTAGAGCGCCCGGTCGTGGTCCGGGTTGTCGTGGGTTCGAGTCCCACCGGGCTAGCTGCCCTACTTCTTCTTGGTGCGCTGCTTCCGCTGCGGCCGCTCGGGCGGCTTGGTTTCGAGCCCCGCCTTCACGGTGTCCTCGAACGGGAGTGGGATATGGAGCTTGCCGTTGCGCTGCTGCTTGGGTTGTTGGCCGCGGTCAGACGGCAACGCGATCAGGCTCGTGCGACTCCGGGTGCTTGTAGACGGTCATGACCTCGTACGGCAGGGTCAGGAGGTCGAGTGTACGCCCCCGGCGATCTGCGAACTCCACGATGGCCCGGTCCTCAAACGCATCCACAATCACGCCACGGGCCCCCGCCGGCAAACCGCTCGTGCGCGCGTGGAGCACCACGAGCGCATAATCGAACTCGGGTCGGCGGACCAGCGGGTCGCCAGATGGGAGCGGCACGTCAGAGAGAACGCTTCCGCGTCGCGTAGGCAGTGATGAGCCACGGCGTGTGATTGGCGTCCACTCCCCACCCAGTCTTGACGACACGCGACTTGCCATTACGCCCAACCACGAGGATCGGAACCGAAAACTCCATGAACGAAGGATCATCGAGGCAGACATGCGTGGCCTCCGATTCCGGGAGCTGTGAGAGGAGTTGTTCGCTGAGGTAGTGCCAGTCATCGAGCGTGATTCCTAGGAGCCTGCGGAAGCCTCTGGCCTTCCCAGGCTCAATATCGGGACGAAGGGCGTACCGCGTGAGCTTGTACGGATCAATGTCGGCGTCGCTTGCAAACGGGACCCTCGCGCCCTTCCTGATCGGGTACCGCTTCTTGTAGTCCTTCGACGCCACAAACCGCCCCCGAAACGTCCGAGAGCAGTGCCAGCATGACGCCACCGCAACGTCCTGGCAAACCCTCGACACAGTCTTTGCATTAGACCCGCGCAGCTACCCACTGAGCGGGTCTTCTGCATTCTGCCGGGTCTTGCGGATGCCACGAGTCTCACCTCCCCACAGTGTGCCAAGGAGCGGACGGCTCCTAACCAAACCCGCTCTAGGCGCTAGTCGCCCCTACAGCACGGACGGCAGCGATGACGAGCGGGATCGCCAGTAGGACCGCAAAGAAGATCGCGAAGACCACGGCGGCGCGGACATCTCGGCGGCGGTGCGGGGCGAGGAACTTCGGCGCGAACCTGTCGCGGGCAGCAAGCAACCCCACGGCCAGCGCGACCATCGCAGGCGGTAGACCAGCCCACGGGTCGCCGGTAGTGATCGACGTACCGACACTGACCCCGATAAGCACCACGACAACCTGCCAGACCCGTCTGCGGTACCAGGGCATCTGAAACAAGGATCGGCACGGAGCCTTGAACTCTGAATCTGCTTGCGCTGGTTTCGCGTGGGTTTGCAATGTCCATAGTCCCGCAAGTTTTAGCCCTGCCTAAAACATGCTTCAATAGGCACTCATGCGAAAACTGTGGGACAACAAAGTCTCGCGCCGCAAGCTCCTCGGCGGCGCGGCCGCCACGGGCGCGGCGCTGCCCGTGCTGCACGAGTTGATCCCGCATCAGGGCCTGCACGGCGGCACCTCGGCGGCCCAGGCCGCGGTCGAGCACCACCAAATGGCCCACCGCGGATCCGGGCACCTCGGTGCGGTCGGGCGCGTGAACCACGGGAGCAACGGCTTCGACCCGCAGGAGATCCTGCGTGACTTCGACGAGGGGGAGGTCAAGGACGGCGTTCGCGAGTGGGAGATCGTCGCCGAGGACCGCGAGATCGAGGTGGCCCCCGGCGTCAAGTACGCCGCCTGGACCTACAACGGGCGGGTGCCCGGGCCGACGCTGCGCGCCCGCGAGGGCGAGCGCCTGCGGGTTCGCTTCGTGAACGGCTCGAAGCACCCGCACACGATTCACTTCCACGGCATCCACCGCGACGTGATGGACGGCGTCCCGGGCATCGGCGCCGGCAACATCGAGGCGGGCGGCTCGACGACCTACGAGTTCGACGCCACGCCGTTCGGGCTCCACCTCTACCACTGCCACTCCACGCCGCTGGCGGACCACATCGCCAAGGGCCTCTACGGCGCGTTCATCATCGACCCCAAGGACGGCCGCCCCGCCGCCGACGAGGTCGTCATGGTCATGAACGGGTTCGACACGAACTTCGACCGCTCGAACGAGATCTATGCCGTCAACACGGTCGCGTTCGCCTACATGGACGAACCGGTTCAGGTCAAGCGCGGCGAGCTGGTGCGGATCTACCTCGTCAACGCGCTCGAGTTCGATCCGCTCAACTCGTTCCACATCCACGCCAACTTCTTCGACTACTACCCGACCGGCACGCGTCTCGAGCCGCGCGACTTCACCGACACGGTGATCCAGGGCCAGGGCGAGCGCGGCATCCTCGAGCTGCGCTTCCCCTACACCGGCAAGTACATGTTCCACGCCCACGTGAGCGAGTTCGCCGAGCTCGGCTGGATGGGCTTCTTCGAGGTCACCGAATGACGCGGACGGTGTCGCATACCCGCGTACCCGGAGACCTCGAAGTCGAGGTGAGCGGCTGATGCAGGCCGCCACCGCCACCGTCCGCCGCCCGGCGTGGCTGACCGGTCTGATCCCGGTCGTCGTGCTGGCCGCCGCGATTGGCTTGTTCGTGGCGCTCGACGCGCCCGGGCTGGATCGGGTCGGCGTGCCCCAAGAGGAGCTAGCGGTCGAGCGCACCGTGCTGAAACCGGGCGAGATCGACCTGCAGGTGCGCAACGACGGCGCCGATCCGGTGCAGATCAAGCAGGCGATCGTCAACGACGGCTTCACCTCGTTCACCCAGACCAAGGACGAGATCGGTCGGCTCGGCGGCGCCGAGGTGAAGATCAGCTACCCCTGGATCGAGGGCGAGAGCTACGAGGTGATGCTGCTCACCGCCACGGGGGCGACGATCGACCACACGATCGAGGCCGCCGTCGAGACGCCGGACGCCGACCTCGGCTTCTACGGCCTGATGGCCCTGATCGGCCTCTACGTCGGGGTGATCCCGGTGGCGATCGGCATGCTCTGGCTGCCCTGGCTGCGGACGGTCGACGCGCGCTGGATTCGCTTCCTGCTCGCCTTCACGGTCGGGCTGCTGGCGTTCCTCGCGATCGACGCGCTGCTCGAGGGCTCGGAGCTCGCGGGCGAGGGGCCGGAGGCGCTCGGCGGGGGCGCGCTGGTCTGGCTCGGCGCCGTGGGCGCCTATCTCGCGCTGGCCGGGGTGGATGCCTGGCTGAAGGGTCGGACGCGCGGCGTGCCCGACGCGGAGGACGAGCGCGCCGGCGAGCCCGGCTCGGCGAGCCGGCTCGGCGAGCGCGCCGCCCTGCTGGTCGCGCTCGGCATCGGCCTGCACAACCTCGGCGAGGGGCTCGCGATCGGCTCTGCCTACGCGATCGGCTCGCTCGCGCTCGGCGCCGCGCTGGTCGTGGGCTTCGCCCTCCACAACACGACCGAGGGGCTCGCCATCGTCGCCCCGGTGGCCCGCTCCGGCAAGGCGAGGGTGCGCACGCTGATGCTGCTCGGGCTGCTGGCCGGCGCGCCCGCCGTGCTGGGCGCCTGGATCGGCGCCTCTTTCTTCCACCCGAGCGTCGCCGCCGTGATGTTCGGCATCGGCGCCGGGGCGATCGCGCAGGTGATCGTCCAGATCGCACCGGCGATCCGCGCCGACGACGGTCGCCTGCTCAACCCGCTGGCCAGCGGTGGGCTGCTGGTCGGCCTGCTCGTGATGTACGCGACCGGGCTGATGGTGAGCGTCTGATGGCCGTGCGCTCGGAGGTATCCAACGCCGTCCAGGACTACGCCAAGGCGATCTGGTCGCTGGCACAGCGCGGCGATCAGCCCGTCTCCACCTCGGCGCTCGCCGAGCGCCTCGAGGTGTCCCCGGCGTCGGCCTCGGCCATGATCAAGCGGCTGGAGTCGATGGGCCTGGTCGAGCATGAGCCCTACCACGGGGTGCAGCTGACCCACACCGGCGAGCGCGTGGCGCTCGAGGTGCTGCGCCACCACCGCCTGCTCGAGCTCTACCTCGCCGAGGCGCTCGGGATGTCCTGGGACCGCGTGCACGAGGAGGCCGAGGTGCTCGAGCATGCGATCTCGCCGGCGCTGTCGGAGTTGATCGCGGCCAAGCTCGGCAACCCGACGCATGACCCGCACGGTGACCCGATCCCAACCGCCGACGGCGAGATCGACGAGGCTCCGACCCACGCGCTATCCGACCTGCAGCCGGGCGCACGGGGCGTGTTCGTGCGCGTGTCCGACTCCGATCCCGACATGCTGCGCTACCTCGCCGAACGCGGGATCGCGCCCGGCGATCGCTTCGAGGTGCTGAAGCGCGAGCCGTTCGAGGGGCCCCTGACCGTCCGGTTCGGGGGCGGCTCGCATGTGCTCGGCGGGGCGCTGCCCCGGGCGATGCGCACAGTCGTTCGGTGAACCGGGCTAAGGTTCCCGCGATGGGGCTCGGCGACGACTTCCAGGCCGTGCTCGACACGCTGCCGCCCGACTGGACGCAGCTCGAGCTGGACCTGCGCATCTGGGACGAGGACCGCTACGTCGACGTGGCCCCGCTGGTGGCGCAGATCAACGCGATGCCCTACTCCAAGCACGACTGGCACTGGCGTGTGCGGGTGGCGCGCGAGTTCGGTCACGCCGCCGCCGCGCAGACCGTGCGCGGCACCCTCGCGCTGATCGACGACCAGGGCATCGAGGGCGAGCTGGTGTTGCGCGAGGCGCGCACAGGGCGCGTGGAGGTCACGCAGATGTGGGGCCGGCCGGAGTCGGTG
>Ga0209574_10000210_pt1 | contig 16178 bp, 9 predicted proteins | sample AgamicMgMarz_FD_187168 | JGI IMG/M metagenome (GOLD analysis project Ga0209574, IMG submission 187168) | Agave microbial communities from Guanajuato, Mexico - Mg.Ma.rz (SPAdes) (version 2) | ecosystem: Host-associated > Plants > Phyllosphere > Phylloplane/Leaf | place: Guanajuato, Mexico... | reverse complement strand
AGCTTGTCGAGCGAATCAACCAGCAGCCCTGCCGACGGATCCAGCGTCAGCATAGACATCAATCTGTCCATGCTAATCGAAGTGCCGACAGGAATATTGTTGGCCGCGCTGGCCGGTATCCCGGTCGTCGAAAAGACCATCTGGTTGACGAAGTTGGGCCGCTTGAGAGTCGTTCCGGTAGTCAGGATTCCATACTCTGGCCCGAGGACAGTCGTGTTCGGGACGACGAAATCCGGCTGGTAATAGTTGAACACGGAAGGCGGATTCCAGACATCCTGATCGAGCCCGAGAGTGATGCCGTTGATAACGCCATCGCTGATGGTAGCTCTGTTTGAAGACTTCGGCTCGAAGGGACGCAGCAGGTTGACCGCAAACAGGAAAGGCTCGCGGAGCTTGCCGTAATCCGGGTCTGTCTTGAAGTCGCCGCGCGCTTCCGGGTCGAGCAGGATGGCTGTAATCACTGCTTTCATATCGCCGCGTATGCCTTGCCCGTTATCGTTAAAGGCGCTGGCGACGCGCTGGACGTAGGCCGGACTCGGGTTGCTGGTGACGAGATGTTGAATCAGCAGCTTGCCGATAAAGGGCCCGACGTTCGGATGGTTGAAGATGTTGTTTAAGGCGCGGTCTAAATCCTGTTCGGGCGTCAGGCCCGCCGGAACGACCGGGTTGGCTATCTGATACTGCATCAGAGTCTTCTGACTCGTATCATGCTCGCTCGGCGTCGCGCGCATCGGAGAGAGGTAATTGGGGATGCCAACCGAAGTCTCCGGGCAGGCAGAGCCGCAGAGCCTCCAGCCGGTAAAGATTTTGGTAAAGTTGTTGATGGTTTCCTGATTGTAGGTCGGGATGCGGTTGCCGTTCTGGTCCAGAATTGGCGTCCCGTCCTGATGGAGCATGTCCAACCCGACGGAGAAGAGTTGCAGAATCTCGCGCGCGTAATTCTCATTCGGATTCGTACGCGTGCTCCGCACCATATCCAGATAGTTGCCCATCGCCGGATTGAGCGTAATCTCGTAGAGCAGGTTGTCGAAGCTGCCGAAGGCGTTGCGGTCTAGAATCTGTATGTAGGGCAGCATGTGCGCGGCCTGCTGCGTGTCGCGGCCCGAGACGACGAAAATCTGGTGCAAGGCCCAAGAGACGCGCCGCCTGAGTTGCTGGTCTTCACCATAGATAGCTTCCTGAAACATCCAGTTTTGCAGCTTGTACATGGTGAAGTTGTCGCGGAAACAGGCTGTGCCTATGCCGCAGCCTTCTGGATTGGTCGCCATCATTTCGACACTCGGATACGGCAGCGACGAAAAGCGTTCCGGGCCGTTGGGCCAAGACTTTTGCGCGAACTGCTCTTCGAGCCAACGGCGAATGCCGATGCGCCGCAGCTTCAACTCCGACTCGAAGGTCGGGCCAAAGGTCGCCTGTTCGAGAAAGCGTATGTGGTCAGGCAACATCGGGCGCGCGATGCGCTCGGATTCTCCTCCCGCTGTCTCCGTTCTTGGCCTGGGCCGCGAGCGCGGCGCAGGCGTCGGCACAGCCCCTTCATCATCGCTGATGCCGCCGCCGATGTGGCCCACAGAGAGGCGCACGCGATTGCTCGCCATCCCGCGCCAGTTGAGCCGCACCAGCACATCGCCCGCATCGCCCAGTTCAGGGTTAAGCTCAAGCGTGATGGCGTAAATCCAACTCAGGTTCGGCATTGGACGCAGAGAGATGACGGGCAAGCTATAACGACGCCCCGCGGCGGTCGTCGCGTCCGCGCGGAAAGCGTTTGCGCCTTCGCCGGCCATCAAGTCCAGATTGGTGACAAAGAAAGTGATGCGCGTCCCTTGTCCGGCATGCCAGAGCGGCTCGCCCGTGAGGGGCAAGCGGTTCATCCTCAGGGACGTGGGTTCAACTGCCAGAGCGCGCGTCGAATTCTCTTCGCTGATGAGCACGGGCGCGTCCGGCAGAGTTTGCGCCAGACTGAGCGAAGCGCACGCCAAGACCATCAGAGACACACAAATCCATCTCAGATGGCGTATCCGAGAGCCAACAGGAAATTTCTTGTTCATAGGATTACTCTCTCCGTCGTGGAGACAGACACCACGGCCTAAAGAAAAACAGACGAAGGCAAAACCACAAGTTTCAAAGGCAGGGGGGGCACAACAATTTGGGTTCCAATCGAACCGACTATATACACTAACGATAATTAAATCGCAATGTTTTTTTCTCTCTGGGCCAGAGAAAACGTTTCACTTTAATTTCACAAAACCTTTTTAAAGTTTATCAGAGGCAAGCTGTCGGAAATTATTTGATTGACATTTGAACGGGACAGTTTTAATTTTCATCGCGTCGCCCGGTACAAGATAACTTGATTTCGGCTCGTGCTCGAAGCAAGAGCCTGAAGCCATACGCATCTTCCCCCCCTGCTAAAATGTGTCCGAGCGAGAAGGCGTAACTTTTTACAATCTCTCGTCGCTCTTCCTTTAATCGCCGCGCGTGCGGTCTCACAATTTCAAGAGGTAATACTTATGCGAGCAACCTCGACGCGAAAGACAGTCTCATTTAATAGAGCATTAACATACAGTCTTGTTCTCTTACTGATTCTCGGCCTGCTGCTGACCGTGCCGCGCCAAAGCACTGCTCTGGGCGGCGCATCTCAAGACGACTCGCGCATTATGGTCTTGAATCTGACGGAGAACTTTGACGGCGTGACGGCTCCGGCTCTGCCAGCCGGTTGGACGACTATCGGCGCGGGCTCGAATCCGGCATTTGTGACGGCCACAGGTTCGAGCGAGAGCGCGCCCAACATGCTCTCTGTTCCCAATCCGAGCAGCGCGGGCCAAACAGAGATTGTCTCACCGAGCTTCACTGTGCATTTCACAGGCGGGAGAATAACATTCAGACACAGCTATAACTCTGAGGTGAACTGGGATGGCGGCGTGGTGGAAATCAGCATCAATGGCGGAGCTTTCGTGGACATCATCACGGCTGGCGGCACCTTCAACACAAACGGCTACAACGGCGTGGCGAAAGGGACTGGTAATCCTTTGCCGGTGCCGCCCGCGACCAGCAGACCCGCCTGGACTGGAAGCTCAAGCGGATTTCTGACCACGGATATTAATCTGCCTCCGGCGGCTGCGGGCCAGAGCATACGCTTGAAGTGGCGTTTCGGAACTGACAGCAGCGTCGGCGTCGCCGCACCGGCGGGCGGATGGCGCATAGACAATATCAGCATCATCAACAACATCTCCGGCGAGAATGTCGGCGCGATGACGATTCCAGATTCCGGCAACGCCTCTCTCTATCCTTCTTCAATAACTGTCTCCGGCATGATTGGCGCGGTGTCGAATGTGGTGGTGATTCTGGACGGACTCAGCCACACCGCGCCGGATGATGTGGACTTGTTGCTAGTCTCTCCGAGCGGGCGCAGCGTAGTCTTGATGTCGGATGTCGGCGGAACAACTGCGGCGACGAATGTTGTGCTCACGATAAGAGACCAGGCGGCGAACTCCATGCCGGACGAAGGGCCGCTCGTAAGCGGCGATTTCAAGCCGACCAACATCGGCGCGGGAGACGCTTTCCCGCCGCCCGCCCCTTCTTCGCCTGCCCCTGGCGCGGCTCTGACCTCCTTGATTGGAGCCAACCCGAACGGCGTCTGGAGCTTGTATCTGGTGGATGACAACGGAAACAATGCCGGAAGCATTGCGAGCGGTTGGGCCATACGCGTAGAGACTTCGACCATTAGCTGCTCGCTCTCGCTTTCGTCAAGCGTGCAGGCGTTTTCGATAAACGGAGGCGACGGCAGCTTTGATGTCATCACTCCTTTCGGTTGCGAATGGAGTGCAACGGCTGTCTCAGACTTTTTAAGCATCACCTCCGCGCCGAACGGCGCGGGCGGCACACAGGTGCTCACGTTCCACGTCCAGCCGAATATGTCCGGCCCGCGCTCTGGCCGCATACAGGTCACGAACACTGGCGTCACGCGCCTCTTTACCGTGCAACAGCAATCGGGCTGTCCGTTCTCCCTGAATCAGGAGTCGCAAAACTTCCCGAGCGCGGGCGGGGCTGGCAGCGTACAGGTGACTGCTGCGGGCGAGTGCGGCTGGACGGTTGCGACGACGCATGATTGGCTGGACATCGGAACCGCCTCAGGCACCGGCAACGGAATGGTCAACTTCACGGTTGAACCCAACAACACAAACAGCCCGCGCACAGGCACGATTCTTATCGGCGCGCGTGTCTTAACAATTACGCAGGCGCGTACCATTACGCGCACGCCTTTTGACTTTGACGGCGACCTCAAAGCAGACCTCTCTGTCTATCGAGCAGGCGCGGGGGCATGGCACATCAACAACAGTTCCAACGGCTCGCCAAGCTCACAACTCTTCGGGCTTTCCACGGACAGGATTGTCCCTGCGGATTACGACGGCGACAACAAGACTGACATCGCAGTCTTTCGCGCGGGCGCGTGGTACATCCTGCTAAGCTCTAACGGCGCGATGAGGTCAGACCAGTGGGGACTCGGTACAGACAGGGCCATGCCTGCGGATTACGACGGCGACGGCAAAGCAGACCTCGCCGTGTGGCGTGAATCAAACGGCGCATGGTACATACGCAGAAGTTCTGACGACAGCATCAGGTCTGAGCAGTTCGGCATCGGCGGCGACAAGCCTGTGACGGGCGATTATGACCGCGACGGCAAGAGCGACCTGGCGGTCTTTCGTCCGAGCACGAACACCTGGTATGTCCTGCAAAGCTCTAACGGAGCGATTCAGGGATACCTCTTCGGACTCTCGACAGACATTCTAGCGCCAGCCGATTACGACGCGGACGGCAAGACGGATGTTGCTGTCTATCGTCCGAGCGACGGCACTTGGTACATACAGCAAAGCTCGGCTGGATTTACGAGCCGTCAGTTCGGCCTCTCGACAGATGTGCCAGTGCCTGCGGACTATGACGGCGACGGACGTGCGGACATAGCAGTCTTCCGTCAGGGCATCTGGCATATCCTGCAAAGCACGAACGGCACGACGAGAACTGAACAGTGGGGCGTGGGCGGCGACACGGCTGCGCCCTCAGCTTTCCTCTCGAATTAATCGATTGTCGGCTCAACACTGATGCGCGAAAAAGAAGTTTCCCGCAAACGGGCTGGTGGCGCAAAGGAAAGCACTCAAGCTCTTCTTTGCGCCGCCAGCCCGTTTGCGGGGACTTTTCGTTTTCAATCAGCCGCGCTCGAAACTTCTTCCGCCTCTTCTTCCTGCTTCTGCACATGCTCTGACTTGAGCAGCGATGTCTCATATCGCACATCGCCAAAGAGCGTGTCGCTCACGGCCTTGACGAATCCGAGGATGGTTGGCCCAAGGACTATGCCCGGGATGCCGAAGACATAGACGCCCGCGACCAGCGAGAGAAACATCCAGTAGAAGCTGAAACGCCGCGCGCCCGCGCTCGCCAGTTTGGGCCGCAGGATGAGCGACGAGCCAATCGTCATCATCAACCCGATGCCCAGATAAATCGCCGCGCTCCCCTCCTGCCCGCGAAAGACGAAGAGGTAGATCGTAATCGGCACATAGATGGCCCACTCTCCTACGAGCGGGAAAAATCCGACCAGAAAAGTGACGATTGCCAGCACCACTCCGAGCGGGATGTCAAAGACAAAGTTGAGAATCAGAATCACAGTCGCCTTCAAACACTGGTCTATGAAGACTGCGCGCAGCGCGCCGCGCAATGCGCCGCCGATGTTCTCCGTCAGCTTTTCATAGAGCGGCAGGTAATCTCCGGGGACGCGCACCTTTATGTAAGCGTTGATGCGCGCTCTCTGCGTCAGCACATAAAAGACCGTGAAGAAAAAGACCGCGAGCGACGAGAGCAGCAGCGCGCTCTTTTGTCTTAAACCTTCGATGGCGGAAGCAGAGCGATTGACGGCTTCGGCAAAGGCAGACTGAAGGCCCGCGCGCGTGCTCTCGCGCACGCCCGGCAGATAGGATTCCAGAGAGTTGCTGATGGAGTTGATAATCTGGTCGCTCTTCTCCGTCACCAGATTCGAGTAACTGGACAACTCGTACCAGGCGTATCCCGTCAGCAGCAGAAGCGGGACGACTATCAGCGCAATTGAGATGAGCGCGCTCCCCGCACGCGCCCTTAAATGTCTTTCGAGCCACTCCTGCACCGGCAGCAGATAGACCGCAGCCACTATGCCCAAAAGCAGCGCGACCGCGACATGCCCGACCAGCATCGCAAACAACACAACGGCGAGCACGACCATGATGCCGTAAACCAGAATCCGTTTAGCATCCCCAATCGTCAGGTCGCCCAGTCTTGTCGAATCATCCGTTGCCATGTGTTTGAAATACTATAACACGCGCCCGCGCGCTCCTGCGCTGTCAGGATTTTCCGCCAGGTGCAACCGGAATCCGGCGCGACTCACGATGCCTTTCAACTGTCTCCTTCAATTTCGCCAAACATTCTCGCGCGGCATGCTTGTTGCCGTCTCGCTTCACAGTCTGATGATTTGATTTTTTGACGGAGACAAGAGGCCATGCACGGAAAACTTTTTCGCACGCTCCAGATTTTAGCTTTCACTTTCGCAGTTTCTCTGACAGGCACGCAGGCTCAAACCGCGCGCGGCAATGAAGGGGGCTATTCCGAATCAGTCCCCTTGACGCGCTCGCGCACCGCACGCACTCAAAGCGAGACAGACCCCGCGCGACTCTTGCGCGCGGCGCGCACTATCTACATCGAGCCGAATGAAGAGATTGATGCGGAGTATTTACAGTACAAGCTCGGCAAGTACACGGACTTTCAGCAATGGAAGCTCTCAATGGTCAAGGACAAAGATAAAGCAGACCTCATCCTGACCATACACCGCACCGCGCTCAACTATCTCTTCAGCATCGAAGACCGCGAATCCAGCATCGTCGTCACCAACGGCAAGACCGTCGCCATCAACGGCCTCGTCGCCGCCGAAGAGATAGCCAAAGTCATCATCAAGCGCATGCGAAACGTCCGCGCACTTCCCACAGACGAGCCTTGATTGAAAGTGATTCTGAACCGCACAAACTTCGCGCCATCTTTATGAGGAGATAACATGCTTATGCGACCACTGATAGCTCTGATGCTTATCGCCCTTCTGACACTTTCGACAACGGGCCGGGCTGCCATCGAGCAGGAGGAGGAGACGCTGGCCCGGACATCCGAGCAGGAACAACTCACGCCCGGAGAGAAGCGCGAGGCGCTTGCGCTGGCCGAAGAGTTCTTCAAGCGGCTGGAGCAGGAGCAGGATGTCACGCCTTTAGTGAGAGAGCTTTACGTCAGCGATTTTGCCGCGCGCATGCAGCAGGACGACATGGGCAGCCTCTTCCCGCTCGCAGTCACCCCGGAAGTCGCAGCCGAGGCCACGCCCGACGAGATACTTCGCCTTTACGCCGCTTCAATCAATGTCATGTATCTCGCGCTACGGCTCTACATCGCGGACTGCTTGAAACAGAGCCAGAAGCCGCGCGCTGAGCAAGCCCTTGCGAAAGAAGAGATTGCGATTGAAGAAATCATCCCGCCCACTGTCATCAAGCTGATTCAAAGCGACCCGTTGTTGGCAAGGCTGCTGGCAAAAGAGTTGCAGAAAGAGGCAGCCCGAAACGCTCCCGCTCAGGAGACAGATGAAACCAATCAGGCGACAGCATCAACCGACGACGCAGAAGAAGAAGCGCAGAATGGCGAGCCGCAAGCTATTGAAGATTTGGTTCCCTTCAAAACAACCGAGCGCATGCGGCACTACCTCTCGATGATGGAACAGGGTCTGGGCTTAATCCGCGAGCATCTCAAAACCCTGCCGCCGGAATTCACTCCCTCCGTCAAGGATTTCTATCTCAAGCAACAGCTGAAAGAGGCCGCAGGGAAAGGGGCGGAGAAACAAGTCATTCCGAGATTCGTGACCGGCATCGAAGCGCGCATTCTGGACAGCGAGTACATGGGTTACGCGAAAGGCACGCGCTTAATCTGCGCTCAGGCGCTAGTCCACATAGACATGACGCGCATGCCTGACGGGACGCTCAAGATAGTCAAAGTTCATCTGCCGATGGATTAGAGAACGGCAATGGATAAAGCTCAAAGCAAAAGGGCAGCTGATGGATAGCTGCCCTCTTTGTCTGACCTTAAAACCACTCGCTCTAATCCGCGACAGGCGCGACCGCGCGGACGGCTTCCGAGACTCCGTCCGCGTACTTCTTGAAATTCTCGTTGAACAGTTTGGCTAAGTGACGCGCCTTCTCATCGTAGGCGTCTTTGTCTTTCCAGGTGTTGCGCGGAACGAGGACTTCTTGCGGGACTTCGGGACAGGAGACGGGGACGCCGATGCCGAAGATTGGGTCTGGCTTGGTCGCCACTTCCGCGAGCGAGCCGTTGAGGATGGCGCGAATCATGGCGCGTGTGTATTTGATGCTCATGCGCTGGCCTTCGCCGTAGGGGCCGCCAGACCAGCCCGTGTTGACGAGCCAGCACCTGGAGTTGTGCTCCTGCATGCGTCTCCCCAAAAGGTCTGCATAGACGCCCGGATGCAAGACCATGAAGGGCGCGCCAAAGCAGGTTGAGAAAGTCGCCTGCGGTTCCGTCACGCCGCGCTCTGTGCCCGCGACCTTCGCCGTGTAGCCGGAAAGAAAGTGATACATAGCCTGCTCAGGCGTCAGCCGCGCGACAGGCGGCAGGACGCCGAAAGCGTCAGCCGTCAGCATGATGATGTTCTGCGGATTGCCTGCAAAGCCTTCCGGCTTGATGTTCGGGATGCTTTCAAGCGGATAAGCCGCGCGCGTGTTCTCGGTCTTGGTCGCGTCATCAAGGTCTAGCGCGCGTGTCAAGGGGTCGTACATCACATTCTCAATCACAGTTCCGAACATGCGCGTCGTGCGATAGATGTCCGGCTCCGCTTCCGGCGAAAGCTTGATGACCTTCGCGTAACAGCCGCCCTCGAAATTGAAGACGCCGTCATGTGACCAGCCGTGCTCGTCGTCGCCTATGAGCCTGCGCTCCGGGTCTGCCGAAAGAGTCGTCTTGCCCGTGCCGGAAAGTCCGAAGAAGATTGCGACATCTCCTTCGTCACCGACATTCGCGGAGCAGTGCATGCTCATCACGTCGCGCTGCGGCAAGAGATAGTTCATCAAAGTGAAGACGCTCTTCTTGGTTTCTCCGGCGTAGGATGTGCCGCCGATTAAGACCAGCTTCTGGCTGAAATCCACTAAGATAAAGGTTGGCGAGCGCGTGCCGTCGCGTTCCGGGTCGGCTGTAAAGCTCGGAATATTGATGACTGTAAATTCCGGTTGATGCGGCGCGTCCTCGTCCAGCGGTTTGCGTATGAACATTGTGCGCGCAAACAGAGAGTGCCATGCAAGCTCCGTGATGATGCGCACGGGGAGTTGATAACGCGGGTCTGCGCCGACAAAGGTGTCCTGCACAAAGAGGTCGCGCTCTGTCAGGTGCGCCATCATGCGTTCTTTGAGGGCATCAAATTTCTCCTGCGAAAATTCTTTGTTGACTTCGCCCCACCAGACCTTGTCTTCGCTCGAAGGCTCGCGGACGATGGCCTTGTCTTTGGCTGCGCGCCCCGTGTGCTCGCCCGTGTCAACAATCAGCGCGCCGTGATTTGAAAAGAAACCCTCGCCGCGTTGCGCGATAATTTCATAAAGCTCAGGTGTATTGAGATTCCAATAAACTGTCCCGGCCTCCGTGATGCCGTAATTATCCAATCCATATTCACTATGCCTGTGACCTTTATCCTGCATCTATTCTTCTCCTAAATTAAAAACAGCGACGGGCGACGAGTGACGAGTCATAAGAGAAATGCCGATAGCATCTCTCTTACCACTCATGACTCATCGCCCGTCACTCGTCACTTTGTTGTCTTTTTCTCTCATGCGCCAGTTCGCGCAGGGCCGCGACCAGATTGCGTGCCGAACGCTCAAGGGCGTCGGCGCAGGCTTCCAGTTCTTCCGTGTCCGTTTTGGAACGCAGGGCGACCGCCGTGAGCGCGCGCTCGATATGCGTCGTCAAACGACCTGCTTCGGTTTCCGTTTCCTGTTCGGCTCTTGTCATCTGAGGGATTGAAGTATCCATAAAGATTTCTCGCGGGTGGCTCAAGAGTTAGAGGACTTTCTTTGCCGACCGTCACTCCCATACACGCAGAAGGATTCCATAGCCTATGCGCGTTTATCAAAATTACGAATTTGTTTCGCGTGCGTAATGTCTTACATCAAGCAAGGCTCACATATCAAGTCGGAAACGCACAATTTCACGGGCGGCAAAGCGCGCGAAATTTATGATAGACAAGCCGTCAGTCTTAAACGTACAATCCGCACGCTCTATTTCGGATTTCAATTAAGAGGCGCGTGGCTCTCCACACCGCGCCGTCAAACCTTTGATACTCCGCCGCCTCTGGTTTCCCAAAGCGGGCCTTCGAGTAAAAACGGCCAGAGCGCGCCCACACACAAAACATCCAAGTGGCTCCGGCCAGCCCCGCCCCAGAGCCCCGCGTGCAAACAGAAGACCCCATGCCCGGAATTAAAGGAGATTGAAGATGAAGAGAATCTATTTAGGACTGCTGCTGCTCGCGGCAGTCGCTTACGGCCTGGCCTGCGAAACGCAGCCCAACAATAACAACTCGACGCCCAACGCCAACACCAGTCCTTCACCGACGCTCGGCTACAACACCAACGACAACCGCAATGGCGACCTGCTCGCCTTTGGCGAGGCGTTGATTACCATTACGATTGCCGATAATGACAAAGGAGAGCCGTATATCGCAAAGGTTTCGCCCGAGACGGCAGATTTGAGCGGAGGGCTGAAAGCTTACTGGCTGGTTGAGAATCAATCCAAGAATCCTAAAGCTCAGAATGCGACGGTTGAGATTGGCCCATTCAGCACGGGAGGAACCACCTCCGGCACGCCCTTTGGGCCGGACGCCTGCGAGAACAAGTTTATTTTGAACTTCATTAAGGAAGGCGATGCGAGCCGCGAAATCAGCAACCCTGCGATGGGCGCTGCCGGGACTTATAAATATGACGTGACGCTCAAACAGGAAGACGGCACACAACTCTTCAAGCTTGACCCGCAAATCATCGTCGGCTCAATACGTGGAGGGACAACGACGGATAGAGAGGCCGCAAAGACTGCTTCGCCATCGCCGTCGCCAAAGGCTTCGCCGTCGCCTTCACCGAGAAAGCCGTAAGAGATTTATTGTGACTCTTTGATGTCGGATGAGGCAAACAGCGAGTGATATTCGGCGCGACTCCGCAGGGCTTCCAGGTCGGGGTCGCGCTCTGCTTCCGAGCGGCTGTAGCCGTGTCGCAAAGCGTCCGTTAAATGCGCGGCAGCTTGCTCTGTATGACCCGTCAGGCAAAAGACGACCGCGCGCTGGTACATCAGGTTTGTGTTGTGCGGCGCAATCAAGCTGGCCTGTTCGATGCTGCTCAAGGCGTCCTGACCGCGCCGCAACTTCGCCTGACAGATGGCGAGTCTCCCTAGAAGCTCCGCGCTCAAAGGCTTTGTCTTCAAGGCATCCTGTATGAGCACAGCAGCCTTTTCAAACTGCTGCACAGCCTCCCCCTCTTTGCCTGAGAGCAGCAGCGCGTCGCCAAGATTTCTGTAAAGAATATCGTCGCCAGGGTCAAGCTCTATCGCGTTCAGATAAGCCGCGACGGCCTCCTCATATCGCCCTAGATAAAACAGGTTACTCCCTAAATTAGAGAAGGCTTTCGCCGCCGGATGTATCTCTATGGCGCGCTTGTGCATGGCCGCCGCATCCTCATAACGTCCGAGCAGGTAATACATCGCGCCGAGATTGTTATAGCCGTGATAGTTGTCCGGCTGGATATTGATGACGTAACGGAACTGCTCCGCCGCGTCGCGGTAGCGTCCGAGAGTGTAGTAGCAGATGCCGAGGTCGTTATAGTTATCCCAGAAGCCCGGACGTATCTTGACGGCCAGCTTGAAATGATTGAGCGCAAGCTCTAACTCGTCGCGCTCCCTGTAGCAACGCCCGAGCCAGCGATGCGCGTCGTCGCTCAAGGGCTGACGCTCGATGACGTTCTTAAACTCTTCGATGGCGCGTTCGATTTTGCCTGTGCCGTGATAGACGATGCCGAGCGAGAGATGCACCTGCGCGTGCTGCGGGTCGAGCACAAGCGCGCGGTCGCACGCGGCGATGGCGCGCTCGACCCACTGCTCTTCATGCGTCGCCTCATACTTGAGCCAGTAGGCTTCGCCGAGTCCGGCCTGCGCCAGCGCGAAAGTCGGGTCGAGCTTCAAGGCTTCTTCAAACATCTGGATGCCGTAATCTATGTTGCGCGTGATTTCGCGTCTTTCCAGAAAAGCCCTGCCCTTCGAGTAACGCTCGAAAGCATCGAGGTTGACGGGGCGCGCCTCTCCCGCGACGGCCACGCGCATGTCGGTCGAAACTCTCACGCGCAGGGCATTCGCAACGTCTTCGCAGACGGTATCCTGAATCCTGAACAACTCCGATTCGTCGCCCGAATACCGGTCGCCCCAGATGACGCGCCCGCTTGCGACATCGGAGAGGCGAACCATGATGCGCAGGGTCTGCCCCGCGCGCATGACTTCGCCTTCGAGCAGGATGTTTGCGCCAAGCTCTCTGGCGTAGGCGCGCGTGTCGCCAATGCCGCCCCTCGCGCTGGCCGCTTTTGAAAGGACGGACAGGTCGCGTATCTTCGCCAGCCCGGTCGTGATGGAGTACGCGAGGCCGATGCCGATAAAAGAGTTTTCGTCCTGCGAGCCGACGGCTTCGAGCGGCAGGACGAGGACTGTCGGCGGCGCGCCCGTGACGGCGGGCGTGGCCGTGGCGACGGTCGAGACGAGAGAGTCTCGGAAATTAATGCCGGACAAAGGCGGCGCATGATGATGCACGGAGACAAAACTTTCCGGCCTCACGGGACAGCGTGCCAAATCTTCACGAAGAGCTTCCAACTCGCGCCCCACTTCGACAAAGGAATTGAAGCGGCGACCGCGATTCTTCTCCAGCACGCGCGAGACGAAGGCCGTCACGCTCGGCGGCAAATCCGCTGAAAAGCAGTCGGTCTTGACAGCTTCATCCTTCACAATCAACGCCGCAATCTCAAAAGAGTTTGAGCCCCTGAAAGGATGCATGCCCGTCATCATCTCAAAGAGCACGATGCCGAAAGAGAAGATGTCCGAGCGCAGGTCAAGCTGTTCGCGGCGCAGTTGTTCCGGCGACATGTAGGGCAAAGTTCCGACCACCGCGCCCGAATCCGTGAGGCTGTCCACGAGCGTCGGCCCGTCCTGCTCCGAAGCGAATGGCCCAAAGTTTCGCGCCAGCCCGAAGTCCAAAAGCTTGACGCGCCCGCGCTCGCTGAGCAGAATATTTTCCGGCTTGATGTCGCGGTGAATCAGGTTATGAGCATGCGCCTCCGCGAGCGCGTCAGAGATTTGCAGCGCGATGTCGAGCGTCAGCGTCGGCGTCAGGTCGCAGGCCAGAATCAACTCGCGCAGGCTGCGGCCCTCGACGTACTCCATCACGATGTAGGTGTGATTCTCCGTCTCGCCAATCTCGTAGATGGTGACGATGTTCGGATGATTGAGCCTTGAAGCCGAGCGCGCCTCGCGCAAAAATCTCTTCTCGACGTTTGGCGAAATCTCTTTGTGGCGGGCGATGAACTTGATGGCGACGGGGCGGCGCAGCTTCATGTCTTCGGCCAGATAGACCTCGCCCATCCCGCCCGCGCCGAGTTGCGTGCGTATCTGGTAATGGTTGAAACTCGTTCCCGCGCCGATGTGAATCATCTCTTAAATCCGCCCGTCCGCCCTCCCGCACGCATCTTTGGCGAGACTAGCGTATGTCTGCATAAAGTCAAGAGGCTGATGCTTACAAATCGTAAAATTCCTGTGTGCTTATCAAAAATCATAAGCCAGCAGGACAGCCTTTCCGGCCTTCCGCGCGTCTTAATTTTTCATCGCCCGCCGGGAAGACGAAAACTTTTCCCGCCCGCCGCGCGTATGAAGCTTTCCCTTCGGTGATTGGAATCAAATTTAAGATAAAGAGGACGCCTGATTGATGCGAATTTCCACTTTTGTGACTCTCATGCTGGTGACGCTGATGCTTGTTAATACGAGTTATAGTATTTCTTCCAAAAAATCGGATGACGCTCCGTTCTGGACTGGCAAGCCTGACGCCGCGGCCTTTGAGAAGGCTATGGACCAGAGGCTTCAGCAGGCGCAAGTCGCGCTCGACAGGATGCTCGCCGTCAAGGGCAAGCGCACGATTGAGAACACGCTCAAGGCTTACGACGAAATCCTGATTCACCTGGACGCGGCGGGCAACCGTGCGGGCTTGATGGAGGTCGTTCACCCGGACAAATCCATACGCGAGGCCGCCGAGAAAATCACACAGAAGGTTTCATCCTTCGGCACCGCGCTCTCTTTGAACCGCGCGGTCTATGACGCGCTGTCCGCGCTTGATGTCAAAGCGGCTGACCCCGCGACGCGCTATTACGTCGAGAAGACATTGCGCGAGTTTCGTCTCGCGGGCGTGGACAAGGACGAAGCGACGCGCGCACGCATCACCGCTCTACGCGATGAACTGGTTTTAATCGGTCAGGAGTTTGACAAGAACATACGCGGCGACGTGCGCAAGATAACCGTCAGCAATGTTTCCGAGTTGGAAGGTCTTCCGGCTGATTACATCGCGCGGCACAAGCCGGATGCCAATGGCGTCATTACGCTGACGACGGATTATCCTGATTCCCTTCCCGTCTTCACCTACGCGAAGAACGAAGACCTCAGGAAGCGCATGTACATAGCCTACAACAATCGCGCTTACCCGCAGAACATGGACGTGCTCAATCGCATGGTTGCCAAGCGGCACGAGTTGGCGAATCTCATCGGCTATTCAAACTGGGCAGACTACATCACGGCCAACAAGATGGTCGGCAATGCGAAGAACGCCTCCGATTTTATAGACAAGATAGTCGCGGCCTCTGACGCGAAGGCCAAGCGCGAGTACCAGTCGCTTCTCAAGCGCAAGCAGCAGGACGTGCCGGGAGCGACCGCCGTTAATGCTTGGGAGAAAAGCTATTGGTCGGAATTGTTGCGCCGCTCTGAATACAGCTTCGACTCGCAGCAGGTGCGGCCCTATTTCTCTTACGCGAACGTCAAGCAGGGCGTCCTCGATGTCTCAAGCAAGCTCTTCGGCATCACTTTCAAACAACTGAAAGATGCCCCGGTCTGGCATGAGGATGTAGAGGCTTACGAGATGTTCGAGAACGGCAAGCTCATCGCACGTTTCTATCTGGACATGCACCCGCGCGAGAACAAGTACAAGCACGCGGCGGAGTTTGTCGTCCGCACAGGCGTCAACGGAAGGCAGATTCCAGAGGCCACGCTCGTGTGCAACCTGCCGGGCGGAGACGCGAACGACCCCGGCTTGATGGAGCATGATGATGTCGTGACTTTCTTCCACGAGTTCGGCCACCTGATGCACGAACTGCTCGCGGGCCGACAGCAGTGGATTGGCATCGCAGGCATCAGCACCGAGCGCGATTTCGTCGAAGCTCCTTCGCAGATGCTCGAAGAGTGGACTTGGGACGCTCCGACGCTCGCCACCTTTGCCAAGCACTACAAGACGGGCGAGCCGATTCCGGCTGCGCTCGTCAACCAGATGAAGAAGGCCAAAGAGTTCGGCAAAGCTTTAGGCGTGCGCAGGCAGATGATTTACGCCAAGCTCTCGCTCTCGATTTACGACCGCGACCCGAAGACGGTCAACACGGACGTGCTGGTCAAAGATTTGACGCAACGCTTCGAGCCGTTCCCGTTTGTTGACGACACGCACTTTCAGACAGCCTTCGGACACCTTGATGGCTACTCTGCTGTTTACTATACATACATGTGGTCGCTGGTGATTGCCAAAGACCTTTTCAGCCAGTTCGACAAATCCAACATGCTCGCGCCGGGAGCGGCCAAGCGTTACCGCGACACAGTGCTCGCGCGCGGAGGCTCGCGCCCCGCAAATGTGCTCGTCTCGGATTTCCTGGGCCGCCCGTTTAACTTCAAAGCCTACGAGGAATGGTTGAACGAAGGCGATTAAAGTAATCAGAGCATTCTCTTTAACACGGAGGAGTTTCGGATTTGAGATTTCAGATTTGAGATTCCTCCGTTCTTTTTAAGCCCGTGCGGTTTGGTATCGGAAT
>Ga0209574_10000208_pt1 | contig 16233 bp, 20 predicted proteins | sample AgamicMgMarz_FD_187168 | JGI IMG/M metagenome (GOLD analysis project Ga0209574, IMG submission 187168) | Agave microbial communities from Guanajuato, Mexico - Mg.Ma.rz (SPAdes) (version 2) | ecosystem: Host-associated > Plants > Phyllosphere > Phylloplane/Leaf | place: Guanajuato, Mexico... | reverse complement strand
GCGGCGTGTGCGCGACCGGCTCGGGCTCGCCGGTGGCCTCCTCGGCGCCCTCCTCGGCGGACTCGTCCTCGACGAAGTCGGCGTCCGCGTACTGGCCGAACTCGCTCTCCTCGCGCTGGCGCTGCTCCTCCAGCACGAGATCCGGCTCGAGGTGCATGCCCGGGATGACCTCCTCCTCGGGCTTGTCGTCGCCGCGCTCGCGCTTGGGGCGGCGCTCGCGGGACTCCTCGCCGTCGGCGGCCGCCTCCGCGGCAGCGGGCTCGTCAGCGGCGGGCTCCTCCGCTTCAGCGGCGGGCTCCTCAGCAGCGGGCTCTTCGGCCTCTGCGGCCTCCGGCTCGCCCTCCGAGGCGGCGGCCGACAGCGCCTCGGCGCCCTCGATCTCGGGGCCGATCGCGGCGCCCTCGTCGGACGGCGTGCTCTCGCCGGGCTCTCCGGGGACGCCCTCGGGCGTCTCGTCTTCGGGGGTGTCCGGTTCGCGATCCTCGGCGAACATCAGGCTTCGACCTCCAGGGGCTCGGGCTTCTGCGCGGCGTGCGGGTGATCGGGCCCGGCGTAGACCTTCAGCTTGCGCAGCTGGGCGCGGCCGAGCCGGGTGCGGGGCAGCATGCCCTTCACGGCCAGCCGGATGACCTCCTCGGGCCTCCGCTGGAGCATCTCCTCCAGCGTCCGGCTGCGCAATCCGCCCGGGTACCCCGAATGGCGGTAATAGCGCTTCTCCTGGCGCTTGTTGCCGGTCACCGCGATCCGCTCGGCGTTGACCACGATCACGAAGTCGCCGGTGTCGATGTGCGGCGTGTACTCGGGCTTGCGCTTGCCGCGCAGCACGTCTGCGATCTGGGTCGCCAGCCGACCCAGCGTCTTGCCGGATGCGTCGACAACGAGCCAGTTGCGCTCGCGCGAGTCGGGTGTCGCCACGTACGTCTTCATTGCAAAGGGGCCGCCTGGGGCGGCCGGCTCGAAGAGTGTAGCGGCCGGTGTGGTGCCGGCCACGGGCGGGTATATAGTGGCGCGGTCACAAAGCCAGCCGAGTCCCCACCGGAGATCTGCCGTGACCGGTCGGGGAGCGGGGGAACCATTCGGAGGCCGAGCAACCCGGCCTGCGGAGGGGCGAATCCACCGGACTGCCCCGGTGGTAGCGCGAAGCGCGAGCCCGTCAGCTAACCCCGTAGGCCGGAGGGAAAGAAAAGGCCGGACGAGTGCGAGAAACCCACCTTGCCGCGGGGCGTTGCGCCGGTGCGCTCTGTCTCAGCCTGGGCCTTTTGGCCCCGGTTGCCACAGCGCAATCGACCGGCGGAGGCGGCGGCACCTACGTCGCCACGCCGAAGGTCTCCAAGGTCACCTGCGTGCGCCGTTGCGCCTCGAAGGCGCGCGCCCAGAGCGGCAGCACGATCAAGATCGCCGGCTCCGGCCTCGCCTCGGTCGCCACGGTCCGATTCGACGGCAGCTACGGCCGCGGCGACGACCAGTCGGTGTCCGTGCGTTCGCACTCCGACACCTCGCTCGCGGCGCGCGTGCCGGTCGGCGCAGTGAGCGGGCCGGTCACGGTCGTGACCGCCGCGCAGGCCAAGTCCAAGGCCACCGCGCCACTCGCGATCCTGCCCCCACCGCCGCCGGCCCCGAACCCGGTGCTGAGCGTGGTGCCGGGCTTCAGCGCGGACGCCGCGCTGCGAGTCGAGACCGGCACCAGCCGCACGCGCGCGTACGTGGGCGCGCGGCGCGCGGTCACGTACTCCTACCGGGTGACCGGGGCGCTGGCCACTCCCCCGACCGTCGAGCTGGTCCGCGCCAGCGACGGCGCGCCGGTCAAGACGTGGGCACCCGCAACCGTTCCCTCCGGAGAGGTGCAGAGCATCTCCTGGGACGGGCGGATCGGACGCGCCGCCGCCAAGCCGGGGCGCTACTCGTTCCGCCTCACGGCCGCGACCGCCGCGGGGGCCGAGCTGCGCACCGCGCAGGCCGGTGATTCCGAGCGCGACGCCTTCGACCTCTACGACAACATGTTTCCCGTGCGCGGGACGCACGACTACGGCGAGAAGGGCGCGGACTTCGGCTCCGGCCGTGCAGGGCACCGCCACCAGGGCCAGGACGTGTTCGCCAGCTGCGGCACGCCGCTGGTGGCCGCCCGCGGCGGAACGATCAAGTTCAAGCAGTACCACGCCGCCGCCGGCAACTACCTGGTGATCGATGCGGCGGGCACCGATGTCGACTACGCGTACATGCACCTCGCCGAGCCGAGCCCCTTCCGGGTAGGCGACCGCGTGTACACCGGCCAGCGCATCGGAGCCGTCGGGGACACCGGCAACGCCGATGGCTGCCACCTGCACTTCGAGCTGTGGACTCCACCCGGCTGGTACGACGGCGGCAAGCCGTTCGACCCGCTGCCGTCGCTGCAGGCCTGGGACGGCTGGTCCTAGAAACGCCCTAGGCTGCGCACACCTGTGTCCGACTACGCGATCAAGCGGCTCGAGGAGATCCCGGACGTGCTCGGCGACTACCCGGGCGAGATGCGGATGACCGCGGCCAGCGACCTCGGCACCGAGCAGGTCTCGTTCACCTGGCGGCGCATGCCCCCGCAGACGGGCGGCAAGGGCAGCTACGGGCACCGCCACAAGACGCAGGAGGAGATCTACTTCGTGGCGGCGGGGCAGGTGCTGTTCAAGCTCGAGGACGAGGTACTCGAGGTCGCGGCCGGCAGCGTCGTCCGGATCGCCCCGCACGTGGTGCGCTCGGTGTGGAACGACGGCCCCGAGGACGCGGTCCTGATCATGTGCTCGATCAAGAGCGACGACCCCGCCGGCGACCACGAGACAGTGCCCGACTTCTGGCCCGAATAGACGCTACTGGCGCCACTGGCGCAGGCCGTCGCCCTTGGGCAGCAGCTCCAGCGCGGCGCGCAAGCTGAGCCCGAAGACCACGAGCACGAGCAGCAGCTCCACGATCCCGTTCGTGAGGGTGGCGGGGAACGCGACCAGCACCGCCGCACCGACCCAGCGCCAGAGCCGCCAGTTCGGCTCCCACGGGGCGCGCCCCTCCTCCTCCGGCTCGTCCGGGTCGCGTGCGTGGACGTAGGCAACGAAAGGCATCTGGTGTGGCGCTAGGCGTGTAGGCAATTTGTACAGCCGAGCGGACCTCTTGTCGATGTATGAGCAAATGGCTGAGCGGCCCGATCGGTTCGTGCTGTCCGTCGTCGACTGGCAGACGATCGTCGACGCGCTCCAAGACGGGGTTGGAGTGCTCGACACGAACGGGCGCATCCTTGCCTGCAACAGGTCCGCGGCCGCGATCCTGGGGCGCCCGATGGCGCAGCTGGTCGGCCAAACGCCACTCGACCTGGAGCTCGGAGCCGTGACCGAGGATGGCGCCCCGCTCGCGCCCGACGGGTACCCGTCCGCGCAAGCCCGCCGGTCCGGGGAGCCCGTGCAAGAGCGGACGATCGGCATCCACCACCCGGACGGCGAGCTGCGCTGGCTGTCCGTCAGCGCCACGCCGATGGGGCCCGATGCCCAACCCGAGGCAGTTGTCCTCACCTTTCGCGACATCACCGACCGCCGGGACTACGAAGCAGAGCTGCACCGCCTCGCCGAGGTCGACGAGCTGACCGGGCTGCCCAACCGGCGCGCGTTCCTCGCCGTGCTGGCCGACCACCTGGCGTCGCGCCGCCGTGAGGACTCACGCGGAGCGCTGCTGGTGCTCGACCTCGATCACTTCAAGGAGCTGAACGACACGCTCGGGCACGCCGTCGGCGACCGGGTGCTGGTGCACGCGGCGCGCGCCATGGAGGAGCGGCTGCGCACGACCGACTGCATCGGCCGCCTGGCCGGCGACGAGTTCGCCGTGCTGCTGCCGCGCGCGAACGAGCAGCAGGCCGAGCAGGTCGCGGGTGCGCTCGGCGAGCGCCTGCGCGAGGAGGCGCTGCCGACCGCGCGGGGCGTCAGCCAGGTGAGCGCCAGCATCGGCGTGGTGCCGCTGTCCGGCCCGGCCGGCGCGAGCGTCGACCGCGCGCTGCAGTGCGCCGACGACGCGATGTACGCCGCCAAGGCCGCCGGCCGCGATCGCTGGATGCTGGCGCACTCGCAGGACCCGGCGCCGGGCGGCGACGCCGCCCAGATGGGCGTGCAGCTGGCCAAGCGCTCGCGCCAGCTCGCGCTCGCGAACGCGCTCGGCGCACGGCTGGACGGCATGACGGACCTCGGCGAGATCGCGGAGGCGACCGTCGAGGAGCTGCACCGGGCCTTCGGCTACCACCTGTGCGCGGTGATCCGGGTGCGTGACGACGATCGGGTCGAGGCGCTGGCGGTGCGCGGATCGCCCTTCGTGGCGTTGGCGATGCGCGACTGGACCCAACCCGTGAGCGAGGGGATGATCGGCCGCTGCCTGCGCGAGCGCGCCCCCCTGTTGATCAACGCCGTGCATGACGATCCTGACTACGTCGTCACACCCGAGACCGCCGACGTGCGCTCGGAGATGGTGGCGCCGCTCCTGGTCGAGGGCTCTGTGTGGGGGGCGATCAACCTCGAGGAGCTGGTCGAGGACGCTTTCGACGACGAGGATGCTCAACTGCTGTCGATCCTCGCCAACCAGGTGGCGGCGGCGATCCGGTCGGCCCAGCTGGTGCAGCGGGTCGGCGCGACCTAGGAGGGCTCGCCGAAGAGGTAATCGGCGACGTTGGTCGACAGCACCTCGTCGGCCGCCCGCTCGATGAACAGCCGCCGGCCGGAGGCCGACAGCGTGACCAGCGCCACGTGCTCGGCGCCGTCGCTGTAGTAGCCGACCTTGCCGGCCGCAGGGGTGTCACCCGGCGCGGCGAGCCCAACGACCCCACGCGCGAGCTTGGGGTACCTGGCGACCAGCTGGTCGTAGGTCGGGTGCCCGGGGAGCTTCTGCCGGTCCGCGACGATCTCGGCCACCAGGGCAACCTCGACCATCGCGACCGTCTTCGCCTCCTCGTCGAGAACGACCGCGCCCTGCTGGGTGAGCGGGACCGAGACGATCAGCTGGCGGCCGACACGCTGGGACTTTCCGCGGATCGTGACCTTGCGCGGCGCCAGCCAGAGCCGGCAGAAGGCATATCCGCGCGAGCGGTCGCCGGTCACGAGCTTGCCGCGCTGGCGCGGGGCGACCAGCGCGTTCTCGTTGGTCCGCGCGCCCTCTTCCAGGATCCTCGAGCAGGAGACGAGCACCTTCTTGCCGGCGATGCGCCTGTAGAGCTTGGCCGCGTCGGTCGTGAAGCTCACCACGATCCCGCCGCGCTCGCGGACGACTCGGACACCGTCGGCCTCGCCGACCGGCAGCTGTGCCTGCGCGGCGGCCGGCGCCAGCAGGATGGCGAGCGCGACGGCGATACCGATCAGGGCCTTCACATTGCTGTACCTACCCCAAAGCGGCGGCGCGTAACGCGAAGCGCGTCGCGAGTTGGCGGTTACTGGACGGCCGGTCGGCTTCAGGCTCGGCCGCATGCCCGCCGACACGGGCATCGAGCCGCCGCGCGGCGACCGCTACGTGCAGGGCTGCGCGATCGTGGTCGACACGTATCCCGTCTACCCCGCCGCGGGCGGTGTCGCGCTCGAGCTGGAGATCTGGAGCAAGGGCGGCTAGCTTGCCGGCGATGCCGCCCTCTCCCCTCTCGCTGGTCGAGTTCCCCGCCGACGACGTCGAGCGCGCCCGCAGCTTCTGGGAGGGGCTGCTGGGCGTCCAGCTCGAGGCGCGCGCCGAAGGCGAGGGCGAGGGCTGGCAGACCCACTCCGATGGCACGCAGATCGGGATCCACGGCCGCGGGCGCGGCCCCGGCGACACCTGGTCGTTGCCCTACTTCGAGGTGAGCGACATGGCCGCGGCGCTCGAGCGCGTCGCGGCGCTCGGCGGGAGCGTGATCCACCCGGGGGACGCCTGGTCGGTGTGCCGGGACTCGGAGGGCACGCCGTTCGGGCTGGCGCTGCCACAGCTGGGCACCACGTAGCCCTCGGCGCAAACGGTGATCGCCGTGTAATGGGCGCGGAAGCGCCGGGCGAACCGCCAGAGCGCGCGCTGCTGCCGCTGCGCCGTCAGCTCCCTCGAGGCCCGGCGGAGCGCCTGCTTGCGCGACATCCCTCGGTACCTGTCCCGGTGACTCGCGTAGTAGCGGTTCGCGTCCTCGGCTGTCACCTTCGGAGCGCCGGCCGTCGCCCGCCGGGTGAGGCGCCCCTGCAGGAGGTCGAGGGCGACTCGATACAGGATCTGCTGCTCGGTCAGCCCGGACTCGCGCAGGTAGGTGCGGTAGTCGCGCTCGGACTTGAACGCCCCGCGCCTCTGGCGCTCGAACTCCCTGGCCACCAGCTGGAGCGACACGACTATCCCCAGGCGCGCCGCCTCCTGGCGCACCCAAGCGCCCTGCACCAGGAAATCGACCACGCCGTCGCCGCAGGTCGCGCCGGCTCGGCTTGTGCTTCCGGTCGGCCGTCCGCTGCTCGAGCATCGCGAGGCAGCGCTCGAAGCGTGGGGGATCGAGCTTCGCGGCGCGCGCGCTGGGCGCGAACCAGGCGTCTAGTGCAGGTCGCGTCGCTTCAACAGCACTGCCCCGGCCGTGAAAGCCGTCCCGATCCAGGCGAACATCGCCAGCACCGCCAGGCCCGGGGAGAGCAGGTTCAGGTCTGAGTTGCCGACGTCCTCGGCGGACATCTCCTGGATCGCGCCCGAGAGTGCGCTGAACGGGGCGAAGCGGCCCACGTCGGGCGCGAGCGCGACCAGGCTCGGCTCAATCACGAACGCCAGCATCAGCACGCCGACGATCGCCACCGGCTGGTTGCGCACCAGCGTCCCCAGCGCCAGCCCGAACGCCCCCATCAGCGTGGCCACCTCGGCGTTGCGGATGATCTGGCCCACCAGCTCGCCGAGCTCCGGCGTCGGCTGGTCGCGCGCCGACAGGATGATCATGCCCACGATCGCGATCGTGATCGAGATCAGCAGCGAGAGCAGCAGCCCGGCGGCGGCGAACGCGAGCGTCTTCGCCACGAGGAAGCGCAGGCGATTGGGCGCCGCCAGGAGGGAGCTCGTGATCGTGCGGTGGCGCCACTCTCCGGTGATGCCGACGATCGCCAGCATCACGATGAAGAGGGCGCTGGTGTCGGCGGCGAACACCTCCCTGAGCACGTCCTCCGGGGTCGGCTCCGACAGCAGGCTCACCAGCACGCAGATCAACAGCGAGGTGCCGACCGCGACCCCGGTCAGCGCCAGGAACGTGCGCGTGGTGCGCAGCTTGATCAGCTCGGCGCGCAGCAGGGCGGTCATGCCTCTCCCTCGGTCAACTCGAAGAACACGTCCTCGAGGGAGCGCGCGACGGCGACCAGCTCGGCAAGCGCGATCCGATGGTCGGCCGCCACCTGGCCGACGGCCTCGGGCAGCGCGCCGCGCACCAGCAGCGCGCCCGAGCCGTCCGGCTCCACGGCGTGGTCCTGCTGGCGCAGCAGCGTGGCGAGCCGGTCCGCGTCACCCGCGCGCACGCGGGTGACGGGGCCGTCGGCGCTGCCGAGCACGCTCTCGAGCGTGCCGGCGCCGCGCAGCACGCCGTGGGAGATGACGACCACGTCGTCGACGCTCTGGGAGACCTCGCTGAGCAGGTGGCTCGACACCAGCACCGCGCGCCCGCGCGCCGCCTCGGCGCGCAGCAGGTCGCGCATCCAGCGGATGCCGGGCGGGTCGAGGCCGTTGGACGGCTCGTCGAGAATCAGCACGTCCGGGTCGCCCAGCAGCGCGGCGGCGATCGCGAGCCGCTGGCGCATGCCCATCGAGTAGCCCTTCACGCGCCGGTCGCCCGCGCCGGCCAGGTCGACCTGCTCGAGCACCGCGTTCACGCGCGAGTCGGGGTGACTGCCGGCGGCGGCGAGGATGCGCAGGTGGTTGCGGCCGCTGCGCCCGGGATGGAAGCTGGCCTCCTCGAGCACCGCGCCCACGTGGGCGCTCGGATGCGACAGCTGCTCGTACTGCAGGCCGCCGAAGGTGGCCGTGCCGGCCTGCGGGTGGATCAGGCCGAGCAGCGTCCGCAGCGTGGTGCTCTTGCCCGCCCCGTTGGGTCCGAGAAAGCCGGTCACCCGCCCGAACTGGACCGAGAAGGACAGGTCCTTGACGGCCTGCACCTTGCCGAAGCTCTTGCTCAGGCCGTTGAACTCGATAGCGGCATCGGTCACGCCGGCCACAATAGGGTCGGGCGCGGCCGGTCCGCATCGGCCGCGGGTATGGGATTTCGTCTCATCCCTCAGGAGGAGCGCGGTCGCACGAGGCCCACGTCGTAGGCGTAGACCACCGCCTGGACGCGGTCGCGCAGGTCCAGCTTGCGCAGGACCGAGGACACGTGGGTCTTGACGGTGGCCTCGGTCAGCACCAGCCGAGCGGCGATCTCGGCGTTGGAGAGCGCCAATGCGACGAGGCGCAGTACCTCCAGCTCGCGCTCGGTGAGCTCGTCGAGATCGGCGGGCGCGGCCGCGTCGTCGGGGAGCACGGCGGCGAAGCGGTCGAGCAGGCGGCGGGTGACGCTCGCGGCGAGCAGGGCGTCCCCGCGGGCGACGACGCGGATCGCCTCGACCAGATCCGGCGGCCGCACGTCCTTGAGCAGGAAGCCGCTGGCGCCCGCGCGCAGGGCGGCGAAGACGTACTCGTCCACGTCGTGGGTGGTGAGGATGATGATGCGCGCCGTGCTGCCGGAGGCGACGATCTGGCGGGTGGCCTCGATGCCGTCGACGTTCGGCATGCGCACGTCCATCAGCACGACGTCGGGCTCGTGCTCGGCGACGAGGGCGATCGCCTCGGCGCCGTCGGCGGCCTCGCCCGCCACGTCGATGTCCTCGCGCGCGTCGAGGATCATGCGAAAGCCGCCGCGCACGAGCGCCTGGTCGTCGGCGATCACGATCTTGATGCTCATAGCGGCAGGCGCGCGTGGACGCGGTAGCCGCCGCCGGGATAGGGGCCTGCCTCGAGCGTCCCGCCCAGCAGGGCGGCGCGCTCGCGCATGCCGACCAGCCCGTGGCCGCCCGTGCCATTGCCCGCGGGCGCGCGGCCGTCGTCGCGGATGTCCAGCTCGAGCGCGTCCGGCGCGTAGCTGAGCGTGACGTCGGCGCGGGTGGCGCGCGCGTGGCGCAGCGTGTTGGTGAGCGCCTCCTGGACGATCCGATAGGCGGACAGGTCGAGCCCGGCGGGCAGGTCGGCCGGCTCACCCTCACGGCGAACGGCCACCCGCAGGCCGCCGGCGCGCAGCGACTCGGCCAGCTCGTCGATCCGGTGGAGGCCGGGCTGCGGCTCGGTGCCCTCCTCCTGGAGGCCCGGCCGAACGGCGCTCAGCAGGCGGCGCAGCTCGGCCATGGCGTCGCGGCCGGCCTGCTCGATCGAGCGCAGCGCCTGGCGCGCCTGATCCGGGCGCTCGTCGAAGACGTCGTCGGCCGCGGCGGCCTGGACGACGATCATGGAGACGCTGTGGGCGATCACGTCGTGCAGCTCGCGGGCGATGCGGGCCTGCTCGTCGGCCATGGCGCGCTGGGACTCCTTGTCGATGGCGACGCGGCGGCTGCGGGCGGCCTCGCCGAGGGCCCAGGCGCCGACGGCGAGACTCATCGTGAAGACGCTGTCCTCCACGGTGGCGGTGAAGAAGTTCGTCGCGGAAAGGCCGACGACGCCGGCGAGCCCGACGAGTGAGACCGCCGGAGCGCGCGCCGCCGCGAGCGAGCCGACGGCGAACAGCGCCGGGATCGGAAGCACCACGCTGGGATAGAGCAGCTGGAAGGCGAACCCGGTGACCACGGCCAGGGCCGTGACGCGCTCGGGTTGCCGGCGCCGCCAGCGCAACGCGATCGCCTGGACCAGCACGATCGCGAGACCGGCCACGAGCACCGCCGTCGGATCGTCGTGCTTGTCCCCCTCGTCGAGGACGACCAGCAGCAGGAACACCCCGACGCTCCACGGGATCGCGAAGTCCGCGAATACCGCGAGCTTCCTACGGCGGCGCATGGACGAATCGTGGCCCATGCGGAGGCGGACCGCATCGGTCTGGAGTATGAGGTTGGCCCGCTGAGCGCGCGTTTGGAGCATGATGCGGCGGTCAGCCCGCCAGCACTGGAGGTCCCCATGCTCCGCACCGCCTTCTGCGAGCTCTTCGAGATCGACGCTCCCGTCCTGCAGGCTCCGATCTGGCCGGCCACCTCCCCTGAGCTGGTCGCTGCCGTATCGGAGGCCGGCGGGCTGGGCAGCCTCGGCGCCGTCAACACCTCGGCCGACGACCTGCGCGCCCGGATCGCCCGGGTGCGCGAGCTGACCGGCCGGCCGTTCGCGGTGAACCACGTCGTTCCGCGCCTGGACGAGGGGGCGTTCGAGGTCACGCTCGAGGCGGCCCCGGCGGCGGTGTCGTTCGCGCTGGGCGACCCCGGCGGCCTGGTCGAGCGCGCGCACGCGATCGGCGCCCAGGTCTTCCACCAGGTCCACACCGTGGCCCAGGCGCGGGCGGCCGCCGAGCAGGGTGTGGACCTGGTGATCGCGCAGGGCAGCGAGGCGGGCGGACAGGGGATGGCGGATGGCGTGAGCTCGCTGGCGCTCGTCCCCCAGGTGGTGGACGCGGTGGCGCCGATCCCGGTGCTCGTGGCCGGCGGCGTGGCGGACGGGCGCGGACTGGCCGCCGGGCTCGCGCTCGGCGCCGCGGGCGCGAACGTGGGCACACGCTTCCTGGCGTCGCAGGAGGCCAGCGCCAGCGAGGCTTGGAAGCAGCGGATCCTCGAGATCGAGTCGGAGGAGACGGTGCGCTTCGAGACCTGGAGCGAGATCCTGCCGGCCGCCGGCGGCTACGGCGTGGTGCCGCGGGTGATCCGGACGGAGTTCGTGAGACGCTGGGAGCGCCAGCCGGAAGAGGCCCGCGAGCAGGCCGAGCGGCTCGGCGCCGAGATCATGGCGAGCGTGCGCGAGGGGCGCCAGCACGAGATGACCCCGTTCGCGGGCCAGACCGCCGGGCTGATCCGCGAGCTGCTGCCCGCCGCCGAGATCGTGCGGCGATTGGTCGACGAGGCCGAGGCAGCGCTCGCCGCCGCCGGCGCGCTGAGGGTCTAGGACGCCTCGACGGCGGCCTTGATCGACCTGCCGAAGTCGTCGGCGCCCTTGCGGGCCTGACTCAGGGCGAGCCCGACGAACAGCTTGCCGACGCCGTGGCCCTCGAGCACGTTGTGGATCGTCACTCGCGTGCCGTCGCCGTCGGGCGCGAGGTCGTAGCCGCCCTCCGTCGCGGTGACCTGGTTCTTCGAGCGCTCGGCCCAGCGGATCTTGGTGGGCCGCTCGAACTCGGTCAGCTCGAACTCGCGCTTGGTCTTCATGCCGGCGTCCTTGACGGTGCTGGCGAATCGTGTGCCGACCCCGACCGGGCCGTCCGTGGTCTTGGCGATCTCCAGCACACGCGGGCTGAACCGTGGGTCGTTCGTGCCGTCGGCGAGGAAGTCGAACACCTCCTCGATGGGGCGATCGATCACCGTGGTCGCTTCGAACCGACCTGCCATGGGGCCTCCTTCTCCGGTGTTCTCCAGTGGATCGATGAGGAATGATGACGCCGATCGGAAGCGGCTGGCGCGAGTGGCCCAGGCGGCGCTGGACTTCGTGAGGCGATTTACGCAATGGTTGGCATGTGAACACTCCAGAGCAGCCCCTCGTGGTGCCCGATCCGGCTGGCCCACCGTCGCCGGACCACCCAGCCCGCTTCGAGATCGCATATCCGACCGAGCTCAACCGCTGGCTGCCGCTGGTGAAGTGGTTGCTGGTCATCCCCCACTTCTTCGTCCTGCTGTTCGTGGGCATCGGAGCGTTCTTCGTCGCGATCTTCGCGTTCTTCGCGATCCTGTTCACCGGCCGCTGGCCGCGCGGCGCGTTCGACTACATGGTCGGGACGTTCAGGTGGGCCTACCGCGTGACCGCCTACTTCCACCTGATGGTCGACGCCTACCCGCCGTTCTCGATGGCCGACGACCCCAGCTACCCGGTCCGGTTGAACGTCGAGTACCCCGAGCGGGTGGACAACTGGCGCCCGCTGGTCCAGTGGCTGCTGGCGATCCCTTACCTGATCATCGCCGGCGTGCTCTATTGGCTGACCGGGATCCTGACCTTCGTGGCCTTCTTCCTGATCCTGTTCACGAAGCGGATCCCGCGCGAGATGTTCGAGCTGATGGTCCCGGGGCTGCGCTGGAACCTGCGCGGCAACGCCTACGCCTACTTCGTGACCGACCGCTATCCGCCGTTCGTCTGGGGGTAGGGCGCGCGGCAGGTGCGCCCGGGAGCCCGGCGAAGCCTCCGGGCATGGCGTACGTCTACCTGCTGCGGTGCGCGGACGACACTCTCTACTGCGGCTGGACGACCGACGTCGAGCGACGGCTGGCGGCCCACGCCGCAGGCACGGCGAGCCGCTACACCCGCAGCCGGCTGCCGGTCGAGCTGGTGGCGGTGATCTCGGTCCCCGATCGCTCGGCCGCGCTGCGCGAGGAGGCGCGCATCAAGCGGCTGCCGCGGGCGGGAAAGCTGCGGCTGATCGAGGCGCACGCCTAGAACGTGCCGCCCGCCGGCGCGCTCTAAGCCCGTCCGCCGCGACGGTCGCGCCTGAGCGGCGGGCCGCCTCGGCGGTAGAGTCGCGCGGCCATGGCGAGCTTCGAGACGATCCGCGTCGCCGCGGTGCAGGCCACGCCCGTCATCCTCGACGCCGAGGCGTCTGTGGAGAAGGCGGTCCAGCTGATCGGCGACGCCGCGCGCGAGGGAGCGCAGCTGGCGGTGCTGCCGGAGACCTTCGTGCCGGTCTATCCGTCGAACGCCTGGGCGCGCCGGTCGGCGGCCTTCGCGGGGTCGGACGAGCTGTGGGAGCGGCTGTGGCAGAACTCGGTCGACGTGCCGGGGCCGCTCGTCGACCTTCTGGTCGACGCCTGCCGGACCCATGAGATACACGTGGCCATCGGGATCAACGAGCGCGAGAGCGAGCGGCCCGGCTCGCTCTACAACACGCTGCTGCTGCTCGGCCCCGAGGGTGTGGCGCTGAAGCACCGCAAGCTGGTCCCGACCCATCAGGAGCGGCTCTTCCACGCGTTCGGCGCGGGCGACGACCTCGGCGTGGCCGACACCCCGCTGGGGCGCATCGGCGGGCTCGTGTGCTGGGAGAACCGGATGCCGCTGGCGCGCTGGGCCGTCTACCGCCAGGGACCGCAGATCTGGCTCGCGCCGACCGCGGACGACAGCGACGGCTGGCTGGCCACGGTGCGCCACATCGCGATCGAATCGGGGGCGTTCGTGGTCTCGGTGCCGCAATACATCCCGCGCGCGGCTTTCCCCGCCGACTTCCCGCTCGAGCTCCCCGACCAGGAGGTGTTCGGGCGCGGGGGCGCGGCGATCGTAGAGCCGACCGGAGGCGAGCTGATCGCCGGGCCGCTGTATGACCAGGAGGGCACCGTCTTCGCGGACTGCGACCTGCGTCGGGGGCTGCACGCCAAACGCTGGTTCGACGCGGTCGGGCACTACAGCGGCGAAGCCGCGCTGGGGCTCCCGGAGCGGCCGGCGCCATCGCCCGCCGCGCCGTCGAACGTCGACGAGGACACTCCCTAAGCTCCCCGCGCATGCCCGACCTCGATCAGCTCTCGTCCAAGCAGCTCCACGACCTGGCGGTGAGCCGCGCGCGCAGTCACGCCGACCTCAAGTTCTTCTGGGATCTGTTGAAGTTCCTACCGGTGGCCGAGGCGGCGGCCGGGGAGCTCGAGGAGGCGGAGGCCGACGTGGCCTCGGCGATGGCTCACATCAACGACCTCACGGATGCGGGCGAGGGCGAGGTGGCCGAGCAGCTGCGGCCGTTCTACCTGGAGTACCTGCAGCGCCACGGAGTCGAGGCGCCTTAGGGCGCGAACAGCTCGCGCACCTCGGTCGAGTAGGTGCCCTTGTCGGCCAGGTCGGCGTTGAGCGCGCCGAAGAAGCGCTCGCGATTGTTCGGACCGACCGACGCGTTGAGGTCGTAGGCCGCGTAGAGCATGAACAGCCGCAGGCGCGGGCCGATCGTGGGCTCGGCGCGCATGGCGGAGACGGATGCCTCGAGGTTGGAGCCGGCCTGGGCGAAGGTGAGGTTCACGGGCCAGCCGTAGTTGTCGGTGAGGGGCTGCCCGTTGTTGGTGCTGATGCCCCACTCGGTGATGTCGATCGGGATCGTGTTCGGAGCGCCGTTGGCGGCCGTGTGGGCGATCAGGCGCTTGAGCTTCGGCTCCCAGATGTTGCGTGGGCCGTAGGGGTGGACGGACCAGCCGTCGACGAGCTGAGCGAGGTTCGGGACGGCGTCGAACATGCTGTCCACCCAGGCCGCGGAGCCGGTGCCGCCGTCGTCGGCCTGAGCGACCAGGCCGACCTGACGACCGGTGGCGGCGATGGCGGCGTGCGCCTGGGCGACCCGAGTGGCGTAGAGCTTGGCGCGGTCCTTGTAGGACTGTTGGGAATAGGTGTCGCCGTACTGGTGGGAGTACGAGGTCTCGTTGCCGAACTCGATCTGGCGGACGGCGAGGTGACCGTCGGCCCGCCCGTTCCAGAAGGAGCCGCCGGCACCGAACTCGGCGGCCCACCCGGCGAGGTTGCGGGCCTCGGCCTCGGTCGGCATGCGACCGTGGAAGCCGGCCAGCAGGAGCACCTGGACGCCCTGCGCGGCGTGAGCCGCGACGCTGGCCCGCAGCGCCGAGGCGGGTGCGTCGACGGCGAACTCGAGCCGCACGATGTCGGCCCCCAAGCGCTTGGCGGCGAGCGGGGAGCGCACGTTGTCGGCCGATCCGACCAAGCCCGGCTTGAAGCCCCGGACCGCGGGGAGGAGCAGCGGGCGCGGTCCGGGCCGAGGCGCCGGCCCGCCTTCCGTCTTGAAGCGCCGTGCGGGCGAGTAGAGCCGCTTGCCCCCGCGTCGCCTGGGATCCACGGCGAGTCGGTACTCGTAGAGCACGCCGGCGCGGAGGCCGGTAACGCGCTTGGAGATGACGAGGCGCTTGCGCTGCTTGGTGCAGGCGAAGCGGCGCTTGCGACTGATCCTCCGCCACGTTCCTCCGTCGGCGCGGCGCAGCTGCCACCAGAGCCGGCCGTGGACGCGGGCGCGCCTGTGAGCGCGACGGTGCTTGCGGGCGCGACGGTGCTTGCGCGCATGGCGGTGCTTGCGGGCGGCGCCCTGCTTGCCGGCACCGCAGCTCATCTCTGCCCTGAGCGTGGCGGCGTCGGCGGTCACGTGCGTGGCACGCTTGATCTGGACGGTGCAACCGCCGGCTAGAGCGGCGATTACGAGGACTGCGAGGGCGGCGGCAAGACGTGCGGTGATGCCCTTGCCATCGGAGGCCTTCGCCAGGTCTCGAAGAGCTGGGCGCGGTCTTGCGGGGTGTGCGAGGCTTGCCCCTTGAGGCAAGCGGGCAAGACATCGGGCCGGGTCGCGGCGGGCTGCCTAGCGGCGATCGCGTGCCTGGCTCTGCCGGCCGCGGCCGGCGCCGCGCCGAAGCTGAAGGTCGCGGGCAACAAGCTGGTCGACACGCGCAGCGGCCAGACGTTCGTGCCGCGCGGCGTGAACTGGCCGAGCTTCGAGTACGCGTGCAGCGACGGCTACGGATACTCCAACGTGGCCAGCTCGGAGAAGGTGGGGCCGGACGCGGCCGGGGCGGCGCTGATCGCGAGCTGGCGCATCAACACGGTGCGGATTCCGCTGAACCAGGACTGCTGGCTGGGCGACGACGGGCTGCCGCGGTTCGGGAAGGTGGCCGGGTACCGGGCGGCGCTGAAGCGGTGGGTATCGGAGCTGCACGAGCAGGACCTCGTCGTGGTGCTGGATCTGCACTGGTCGGGACCGGCCGGAGTGGTCTCGGATGGCCAGCGCGCGATGCCGGACGACCGCTCTGACGACTTCTGGAGGTCGGTCGCCTCCACGTTCAGGAAGGACCGCGCGGTGATCTTCGACGTCTTCAACGAGCCCTACTCGCGATATGACGCGAACGGGACGCTGATCTTCGACCTGACCTGGGAGTGCTGGCGCAACGGAGGCTGTGCGGCTCCACGAACCGGGGACCGCCAAGCGCTGGACGGAGGGACGTTCACGACGGTCGGACTGGCAGCGCTGGTGGACGCGATCCGGGCGACCGGAGCGAAGCAGCCGATCATGGTGGGCGGGATCGACTACGCGAGCGACATGCGCCAATGGCTGGCGAACCGACCGGGCGACAAGGGAGTGGTGGCGAGCTTCCACAACTACGGCGGCCACGCCTGCCA
>Ga0209574_10000207_pt1 | contig 16336 bp, 15 predicted proteins | sample AgamicMgMarz_FD_187168 | JGI IMG/M metagenome (GOLD analysis project Ga0209574, IMG submission 187168) | Agave microbial communities from Guanajuato, Mexico - Mg.Ma.rz (SPAdes) (version 2) | ecosystem: Host-associated > Plants > Phyllosphere > Phylloplane/Leaf | place: Guanajuato, Mexico... | reverse complement strand
GGCTGCGCCTTCCAGGCGTCCTCGGCGCCGTCGCCAGGGAGGGTCTGCCGCGGCCGCGCCTTCGGGTCGGCCGTGTACTGGGCGGTGGAGGCGCTGCTCGGCTTGACGCCGAGCGCCCCGTTGGGCGCGAGGAAGTAACGTGACGCCTTGGCCTCCTTCGGCGGCCACGCGCTGAAGCTGAGCTCCCAGGTGGCCCCGATCGAGCCGGGACCCTGGGGGCCGGCGCCGTTGTCCATCAGGACCCGCACGTGCGGGTCCTGCCGGAAGATCGCCTTGGCCTGGGCGACGTTCGTCATCGTGGCGAAGCGCGACTGCAGCACCGGCGCCGCCGGCGCCGCGGCGAGCGCGCCGTAGAGCGCGCCGCCGAGCGAGAGCACCGAGTTCGGGATGACCGGGATCTCGTTGGCCACGTAGAGCTTGAGGAACTCCGCCCAGCGGGTGATCGTGGTCGGGCCGAGGGAGTCCACGTGCACGCCGTTCTGGAGTGAGATGAATACGTTGGGCCGCCCGTTCAGGTACCGGAGGCTCTCGGCGAAGTGGCCGCTCGTCTGCTCGTCGTGGAACTGCCCGACCAGGAAGGTCGGCACGCGGTCGCGCTTGAGCCATTCGCCGGGCGAGCGGTGGGCGAACAGCGACGGCGTGCGGAACGGGTTCCGCTTCTGCAGCCGCAACGCGTCCTGGGTCTGGAGGCGCAGCGTCTGGTTGGCGCGGCAGTGCTTGTCGCCCGCCTTCACCAGCGCCTGCGCCCACGGCTGCCCGCCGCCCGGCGCCGGCCTCGCGTCGCCCATCCGCTCGACCACCCACGACTTGGCGAAGCCCGAGTTGAAGATCCCGCCGGGGTAGCCCGTGCCGGTGTAGATGTCGTCGGTCACCGACAGCGGCGCGATCGCCGCCAGGTGCGGGGGCTGGGTGCCGGCGGTGAACAGCTGGGTGATCCCGGAGAACGAGATGCCGACCAGGCCGACCTTGCCGCCCTTGACCCACTTCTGCGCGGCCACGGCCTCGACGGCGTCGTAGCCGTCGTAGGTGGTCGGGTAGTCGAACAGGTCGAAGGCGCCGCCCGAGCAGCCCGAGCCGCGCATCTGCACGCTCACGACCGCGAAGTCGAGCAGCGGAGCGATCAGGGAGCCGACCGCCGTCGACGTCGCCGGCGCGAGCGGGTCGTTCTTCCCGATCGACTGGAGCAGGTCGTGCGGCGCCGCGACCTGATAGCCGGAGTGCTCGATGACCGTCGGGAACGGGCCGTCGCTGAGCTTCTTGCCGGCCGGCAGGCGCACGGTCATCGCCAGCTCGACGCCGTCGCGCATCGTCACGTAGTTGAGGCCCTGCTTGAGCTGCTTGCGTGCGTAGAAAGAGCGCGGCGGATTCGCGCCAACGCGCAGGACCTTGAACGGAGGACTGAGGTTGCGGCCTTGCTTGACGCGGTAGCCGCCTCCCGGCCGCAGTTCGCGGAAGATCTTGCTGCCGAAGCGATCGGGCTTGCCGGCGCCGACCACCTGGCCGCGCGCGTCGAGCAGCTGCAGGCGCTTGCCCTGCTTGGCGCCGAGCACGTAGGCCTGCTCGATGCTGCCGCGCGCCTTGAGCGCCGCCTCTGCCGCCGTCGGAGCGGCCGCGACGAGCAGCACGGCCAGGACCAGGGTGAGGCGGACTCGCAAGGCCAAGGGAGCGGACGCTATCCGAACGGGATGCGTGCGGGCGACGGTTGACACCTGCCAATCTCTGTCGCATGCCGCTTGGACAGGTCGGAATCTGGCGCCGCTACCAGGAGGGCACGGGCCCGCTCGGCGAGATCGAGTCGCTCGGCTTCGGGGCGCTCTGGGTCGGCGGGAGCCCGTCGCTTCGGGAGGCGCGTGCGTACCTCGAGGCGACCACCACGCTGACCGTCGCCACGGGCATCGTGAACGTTTGGCGCTTCGAGCCGGCAGACGTCGCAGCCGGACACGCCGACCTGCGCCGCGAGTTCGGCGAGCGCTTCCTGCTCGGAGTCGGGATCGGGCACCCGGAGGCCACCAGCGAGTACAGGAAGCCGCTCGCGAAGATGCGCGACTTCCTCGAGGGGCTCGACGGCGCCGATCGGCCGGTGCCCCGCGAGGAGCGCATCGTCGCGGCGCTCGGGCCGAAGATGCTGGAGCTCGCCGCCGAGCGATCGCTGGGCGCCCACCCCTACTTCACCACCCTCGAGCACACGCGTTTCGCCCGCGACCGGATCGGCCCGGGCGCCCTGCTGGCCCCCGAGCTGGCCGTTGTCGTGGACCCGGATCCGGAGAGCGCCCGCGCGCACGCGCGCGCCCATGCGGCGCCCTACCTGGAGATGACGAACTACACGAGCAACCTGCTGCGGCTGGGCTTCACCGAGGCCGACCTGGCCGACGGCGGCAGCGACCGGCTGATCGACGCGGTGATCCCGCACGGCTCGGCCGAGGCGCTCGCGGAGGCCGTGCACGCGCACCTCGAGGCGGGCGCCGACCACGTGTGCCTGCAGCCGCTCGGCCATGGCACCGAGCACGTGGACGACTACCGCGCGCTGGCGCGAGCGCTGCTCTAGTCGGGCAGCAGCGGCGGGGTCCAGCCGGGGTCGCGGCCGACCAGGACGGCCCGGGTGATGGCGTCCGAGCCGAACCGGTCCCGCACGTCGTCGAGTGTCGCGTCGAGCGCTCGCTGGCGGTCGAGCGGCAGCGCCAGCTGCACCGCGTCGTCGTTCTCGAGGTTGGTCAGCGAGATCCCCAGCAGCGAGCAGCCCTGCTGCTCGATCAGCGGCGTGGCCGCCGCCAGCAGGTCCCTCGCGGTCACCAGGATCGTCTGGGTATGGGCGGTCGCCTCGGCGAGGGTATGGGAACGCGTGGCCCGCGAGAAGTCGGCGAAGCGGAGGCGCAGCACGACGGTGCGGCAGACCCGGCGGGCCGCCCGCAACCGGCGTGCGACGCGGTCGACGATCGCGACCAGGGTTGCGTCGAGCTCGGCAGGCGACTTGAACGTGCGCAGCCCGAGCGCGCGCTGCGACCCGATCGAGCGGCGGCGCTGCCCCGTCCGCACGCGGCGTGGGTCGCGGTTGTGCGCGAGCGCGTGCAGGTGCCGGCCGGAGCCCTTGCCGAGCATCGTGACCAGCGCCGTTTCGCCGAGCCGCGCCACCTCGCCGACCGTCTCGATTCCGCGCTCGTGCAGCTTGGCGGCGGTCTTCTGGCCGACCCCCCAGAGGCTCTCGACCGGGAGCGGGTGGAGGAAGTCGAGCTCGGCCTCGGGCGCGACCCTCAGCAGCCCGTCCGGCTTGGCGACCGCGCTGGCCACCTTCGCAAGGAACTTGGTCCGCGCTATGCCAACGGTGATCGGCAGCCCCACCTGCTCGCGCACCCGGCGCCGCAGTCGCCGGGCGATCTCGGTGGGCTTGCCCGAGATCCGTTCCAGCCCGCGGGCGTCGAGGAAGGCCTCGTCGATAGACAGGCCCTCGACCAGTGGCGTGGTGTCCTCGAAGATCTCGAAGACGGCCTTGCTCGCCTCCGAGTAGGCCTCGAAGCGCGCCGGCACCACGACGGCCTGCGGGCAGAGCCGGCGCGCCTTGGTCGCGCCCATCGCACTGCGGACGCCGTGGGCCTTGGCCTCGTAGCTTGCCGCCAGCACCACGCCGGGCCCGACGATCACCGGGCGCCCGCCCAGCCGAGGATCGTCCCGCTGCTCGACCGAGGCGTAGAAGGAGTCAAGGTCGGCGTGCAGGATCGTGGCCTCGTCTGACACGAACAGATGTTCGCATCAGTGCGCGACGGAAGTGGCGGCGCGGCGGGCGCCGCGGCGCCGTGCGAACCACACCAGCGGGGCGAGCAGGATGCGCTGCATGCGCACGCCCAGGACCGGCGCGTGGGCCTCCTGGTCGTAGGTGCGGGCGAGCAGCGCCAGGTCGAGCAGGTTGCGCGGCATGCCGCGGTCGTTCATCTGGCCGGCCTGGGCCATCGAGATCACGTCGGCGAACATGTCCTCCATGGCGAGCGCGGGACGGACCTCAACGCGCAGCCGAGCCTCCTCGTCGCCCGCGTTCGCGAACGAGTGCGAGACGCCGGGCTCGACCTCGACGACGTCGCCGGGACCGGCGATGACGGTGCGGAAGCCGACCTTGAAGCGCATCTGGCCCTCGGTGACCTCGAAGCGCTCGGTCTGGATCGGATGCACGTGGGGGATCGGCACGGCGCCGCCCGGGCGCAGGGCGAAGTCGAAGGCGAGCAGCTCGCCATCGGTCGTGGCAGCGGTGTGGGTGAAGGTGAAGCGCTCGCCGGTGATTGGGTTCTCGAGGGTCTGGCCTGGAGTGATCATGCGTCCAGTATCCGACCCCCTCTAAGGACTGTCTATGACCTATACGCGCTCATATATGCCTGAACGTCCAGAGCCCTGAGATGACCAGCTGGGAGCCGGAGGGAGTGGGGAAACAATCCCTCACTCTCCGGCTCGGGGCGCCCGCCTGGCAAGGAAGAGGTCGGCGACGCGTGCTCCGCACGCGAGCCGGCCGATGACACAGCCAGGCGCTGCGCATCCGGAACGGAGAGGGAGGGATTCGAACCCTCGATGGAAGTTGCCCCCCATACTCGCTTAGCAGGCGAGTGCCTTCAGCCACTCGGCCACCTCTCCAGGAGGGTCGATGGTAACCCGCTCGCTCAGGCGAGCACGCCCTCCAGTCGCAGCAGGAACTCCTTGCGCTCCACTCCGCCGGTGTAGCCGCCCAGCGCTCCGCCGCTGCGGAGCACCCGGTGGCACGGCACCACGACCGGGATCGGGTTCGACCCCAGCGCGTTGCCGGCGGCGCGCACCGCGCGCGGGCTGCCGGCGCGGCCGGCCACCTCGGCGTAGGTGCTCGTCTTGCCGTACCCGATGCGGGCGGTCTGGCGCAGTACCTTGCCGGTGAAGCCGCGGGTGAGCGACCAGTCGATCGGCACCTCGAAGTCCACGCGGCGTCCCTCGAAGTACTCGTCCAGCTCGCGCCGCACGTCGTCCAGGCGCTCGGGGGCCTCGAGGATCCGGGGCGACAGCCTGCCGGCCAGGTCCTCGACCACCTGCCCCTCGTCGCGCAATCCGGTGTAGGCCAGCCGCACCAGCCCGCGCGGGGTGGTGGCGACCACGAGCGGGCCGAGCGGGGAGTCGACGGTCGCGTAGGCCACGTCCAGCAGGCCCGCGCCGGCTACGCGCTGGAGGTCCAGCGGCGCGGCGCTCGGCAGCGTCGCGGCGGCCTTGCGCAGGGCGGTTTCGATGTGCTCGTTCATGCACTCCATTCCTCTCTGAGCTTCTTGAGACCCTCGAACACGTTGTGCCTCGCCGCGTCCTCGGAGCTCTCCAACAGCTCCGCCAGCTCGTCGTATGGCATGCCGAGCACGGTGCGGCAGTAGACGGCTGTGCGCTGCTTAGGCGGGAGGTCGCGCAAGGCGGCCCACAGCTCCGGCTGGCCGTCGAACACCGGGGCCTCGGGCTCGGCGGCGGTCATCTCGGCGACCGCTTCAACCGGCACCGGCCGGCGCCCGCGCGACCGGTGCAGGTCGATCGCCTTGTTCTGGGCGATCCGGAACAGCCACGCACGCAGGTTGTCCGCGCGTCGCAGCTTCGGGTACGCCCTCAACGCGGCGATCCAGGTCTCCTGGAAGCAGTCGTCCGCCTCGCCCCATCCCGCGGTCGCGAGGCAAAAGCGATACAGGTCGGTACTGTGCTCGTCGAGCAGGGCCTGGAAGGGCGGCAGCTTCACGTTGATAGAACGGTGGCAGGCCGCCGCCTGTGAGACTCGGACGCCTAGGGACTCACGCGTGGATGAAGACCGGGGAGCCGAGCGGGATGTGGTTGATCAGCCAGCGCGCCTCGTCGGACTTCGCGCGCATGCAGCCGAGGCTGACCGGCTGGCCGATGCTCGACTCGTCGTTGGTCGCGTGGACCGCTAGGCGGTCGCCGCCGGGCCAATAGGCCGGCAGGTCGGTCTGGTGGCCGGTGAGCGCCAGGACGCAGCACCCGTAGGGCGACCCGCTCGAAGTGACCTGGAGCCGGTCGGTGACCGTGAACCGGCCTTTCGGCGTGGGGTTGTCCTTGCGGCCGATCGCCACCTGCAGCTTGCGGACGGTGCGCCCGTTGTGGCGGACCTCGAGCGTGCGCTTGGAGAGGTCGGCGTGGAGCGACCAGCTCACGCAGTCGAGCGTCGTCTTGGCGCGTGGGAGCCAGGCGATCTCGCCGTTCTTGAGCTCGGACGCCTGCACGCCGAGCCAGTCCCCGCGCTGGCTGACGACGCCGAGGATGCGCGCCGACCCCCACTCGGTGCGCGGGGTAATCCGCAGCCGCTTCGCGCCGCCCGGCTCGCGATAGAGGACGGTGGACCCGCTGATCGAGGCGGTCGAGTAGCAGGTGGTCTCGCCCGGCTCGGTCGGGAACGGCGCGGCCAGCGGGCCGCCCTTTTCGGGGACGAAGTCGCGCGTGCCGTCGCCCCCGCCGCCGGTGCCGCGGGGTGTGATGCGCTGGTTGTCGCCGAACTGGGTGGCGCCGATGACACCGGCCGCGCCGATCAGCGCCGCGATGCCAAGCCCGATCAGGGCCAGCGGCACGGCGCGCCGGGGCGGGTCGGGGGCCTCGCGCTGGCGCTCGGCGAGCATCTCGGCGATGGGGTCGTGGGGAGCGTCCCCGACCGCCGTCGAAGAGGACGCGACGGCGGGTTCCGCCTCCGCCCTGGGCGCGGCCTCCGCGCGCGAGGCAGCGGCCTCGGCGGCGGCCGGCTCGGGCGCGGGCGCGGCCTCGGCGGGCTCCGCTTCGGGTGCGGCCTCCGCCGGCTCGAGCTCGGGCGGTGGCGGGACCGGGGTCAGCGCGGGCGGCGCCTCGACCTCGGGCTCCTCCTCGGGGAGCGGCACCGCCGCCAAACGCGAGCGAGTCCCGCCGGCCGCGAACTCCTCGCCGAAGGTGTTGGCCGCCTGGCTCCAGGTGGCCGGCTCCAGCAGCGCCTTCAGGACGGCGCCCAGGTCCTCGCCGCGCTGCAGCTCCATCTCGTCCGCCAGCCGCTCGATCGCGCGGGCCCGCAGGCGCGCCACCTCGGACGGCGAGCACTCGTAGAGGCGGCCCAGCGCCTCGTCCGGAACCCGCCGCCGCAGCGACAGCGACAGCAGCTCGCGATCCCGCGGAGGGATGCGATCGAGCGCGTCGGCGAGCTGTTCGGGGCGAATCAAGGGCGGCTCTCAAGCGTACTGGCGAACCTGGCCGGAGCGGGACGATTGACGCGCCGCCCCGAATTCCGCTTCCATGGAGGCCGCAATGGAGGGGTGGCAGAGTCCGGTCGATTGCAGCTGCCTTGAAAGCAGCCGGTCCCGCAAGGGGCCCGGGGGTTCAAATCCCTCCCCCTCCGCTCGATGAACCCAGCCCTGGCCGACGCCGAGCCGCGCCCCTTCTGGCTGGCGCAACCGGGCGCTCCCGATCCGGGGCCGCAGCTCGCGACCGACGACGAGGCGGATCTGGTCGTGATCGGCGGCGGGCTCACGGGACTGTGGGCCGCGCTGCTGGCGCGCGAGGCCGGGCAGGAGGTCGTCCTGCTCGAGGGCGAGCGGATCGCATTCGGGGCGAGCGGGCGCAACGGCGGGTTCATGGATGCGTCGCTGACGCATGGGATCGAGAACGGCGTGGCGCGCTGGCCCGACGAGATGGAGCAGCTCGAGCGGCTCGGCCGCGAGAACTTCGCCGCGATCAAGGAGGCGATGACTCGCCATGGCATCGATGCGGGGTTCGAGGAGACAGGCGAGCTCTCCTTTGCCGCGGCGCCCTACCAGGCCGAGTACATCCCGGAGATCGTCGCGACCGCCCGCGCCCACGGATGGCCCGCCGAGGCGCTGACCGCCGAGCAGGCACAGGCCGAAGTCCACTCGCCCACCTACCACGGCGCCGCCTTCCTGCCCGAGGGGCGCGGGCTGGTCGATCCGGCCCGGCTCGCCTGGGGCCTCGCCGACGCCGCGCGCAGCGCGGGCGTCCGGATCTACGAGCGCTCGCCGGTCGCGCGGCTTGAGCGCGACCGGGAGGGCGTGCGCGCCACGGCCGGCGCGTCCGTTCGCGCTCGCCGCGCGATCCTCGCCACCAGCGCCTTTCCGCCGCTGGTTCGGGCGATTCGCCGCTACGTCGTACCGGTCTACGACTACGTGCTCGTGAGCGAGCCGCTCAGCTCCGAGCAGCGCGACTCGCTCGGCTGGGCGCGCAGGCAGGGCCTCACCGACATGGGCAACCAGTTCCACTACTACCGCCTCACCAGCGACGACCGCATCCTGTTCGGCGGCTACGACGCCGTCTACAACTTCCGCAACGGCATGGGCCCCCACCTCGATGAGCGGCCCGTGTCGTTCGAGCTGCTCGCCACCCACTTCTTCCAGACCTTCCCGCAGCTCGCCGGCCTGCGCTTCACCCACCGCTGGGGCGGCGCGATCGACACCTGCTCGCGCTTCTCGGTGATGTTCGGCAAGGCGCTCGGCGGACGCGCCGTTTACGCCGTCGGCTACACCGGCCTCGGCGTCGCCGCCAGCCGCTTCGGCGCCCACGTGGCGCTCGACCTGGTCGAGGGGCGCGACACCGAGCGCACGCGCCTCGGCATGGTGCGCGCCAAGCCGATCCCGTTCCCGCCCGAGCCGCTGCGCTGGGTCGGCATCACGCTCACCCGGCGCGCCCTGGCCCGGGCCGACCGCCGCGATGGCCGCCGAGGCCCCTGGCTGCGAGTGCTCGACCGGCTGGGACTGGGGTTCGACAGCTAGCCATCGCGCACGAGCTCGTCGGCGAGCAGGTCCATCAGCAGGCCGTCCTGCCACACGCCGAAGCGGTCGCGCTGGTAGCGCCGCATCACCCCGACCGGCTTGAAGCCCACCTTGCGGTAGCAGGCGATCGCCACCTCGTTGGCTAACTCCGGGTCGATCACCAGACGATGGAAGCCATGCTCGTCGATCAGGTGCGTGGAGAGCACGCGCACGGTTTCGGTTCCGAGCCCGCGGCCGTGGTGGGCGGGGTCGAGGAACAGGTCGAGCCCGGCGTGGCGGAACATCGGATCCGTGTCCTCGTACCACTGCGCGTAGCCGATCACCTCACCGCTCTGCAGGACCGCGTACTTGAAGATGTCGGGCTCGTCCGCCAGCCAGCCCTCCTGCGGGTCCTGCCACCACTGCACCACCTCGGCTCGGCGGCGCAGCTCGTCCAGGCGCTCGCGGTGCTCCGGTGCGACCGGCACCAGCTCCACCCGCGGTCCCTTCAAATCGTCGCCGGCGCGCCGAACTGGTGCAGCAGCTCCGGCACCGCCACAGTCCCGTCGTCGCGCTGGTGGTTCTCGGCGATCGCGATGATCGTCCGGCCGACCGCAACCGCCGTGCCGTTGAGCGTGTGCACCGGGCGCGGCGACGCGCCCTCCTCGGGCCGGTAGCGGATCTCCAGGCGCCGCGCCTGGAACGCGGTCGTGTTGGAGCACGAGGTGAGCTCGCGGTAACGCCCCTGGCCCGGCAGCCACGCCTCGAGGTCGTACTTCTTGGCGGCCGAGGCGCCGAGGTCGTTGGCGGTGATGTTGACCACCCGGTAGGGGATCTCGAGCGCGCGCAGGATCTCCTCCTCGATCGCGAGCAGCCGCTCGTGCTCGTCGGCCGACGCCGCGGGCTCGACGAAGCTGAACATCTCGACCTTGTCGAACTGGTGCACGCGGAAGATGCCCTGGGTGTCCTTGCCCGCGGCGCCCGCCTCGCGCCGGAAGCAGGTGGAGAACCCGGCGTAGCGGCGCGGCAGCTCGCCCGGGCCGAAAATCTCACCCGCGTGCAGCGAGGCCAGCGCCACCTCCGAGGTGCCGGCCAGGTACAGCTCGTCCTCGGGCACGCTATAGATCTGCTGCTCGGTGTCCGGCAGCATCCCCGTGCCGAACAGTGCCTGCTCGCGCACCAGCACCGGGGGCACGACCGGCGTGAACCCCTTCCCCTCGAGCAGGCCGAGCAGCCACTGCACGAGCGCGAACTCCAGCCGCACGAGCGGGCCCTTCAGGTAGACGAAGCGCGAGCCCGACACCCGCGCGCCTTCCTCAAGACCGAGGTGCTCGGCGAGCAGCTCGACATGGCCGCGGCCGGCCTTGCCGCCCTCGCCCTCCGCGCGCAGCACCTCGTCCTCGGGCGGCGACGTGGGGTCGGCGGGGTTCGGCAGCGCGGCGAGCAGGGCGGCGCGGCGCTCCTCGACGGCGCGCAGGGCCTCGTCGAGCTCCTTCTCGCGCGCCGAGACCTCCTTGGTCTCGGCGATCGCCGCGGAGGCGTCCGCCCCGGTGCGCTGCAGCTCCCCGATCTGCTTGGAGGCCTCGTTCTTGCGCCGCCTCAGCTCCTCGAGCTCGGGCAGCAGCGCGCGCCGGCGCTCGTCCAGCTCGAGCGCCTCGTGCAGCAGCGCGACGTCGAACCCGCGTCTGCGCAGGCCCTCGCGCGCGGGCTCCGGGTCCTCGCGGATCTCCTTGAGGTCGAGCACGCGACCTCGGCCGGGCTACTCGCCCTTGCCCGAGTACTTCGACAGGAAGTCAGCCACCGCCTCGGCGTCCTCGCCGACGACGATGTTGGCCGGCATGATGCCGCCGGAGAAGCCGCCGTTGCGGATCGCGAACAGCACGTCGTCGCGGCTCTCCTTACGCGTGTTGAAGTTGGGCCCGTTGGTGCGCTCGGTCTCCTCCGTGTCCTTCGGCGGCTTGGAGCCGTAGGCGTTGGCGGCGTCGAGCGAATGGCACCCCGAGCAGCGCTCGTAGAAGAGCTCGGCGCCCTTGTGAGCGGTGGCGTCCTGCTTGGAAACCTCGATCTCACCGCCACAGCCGGCGGCGAGCAGCGCCGTCGCGGCGGCGCAGAGAATGGCGGTCGGGCGACCCACGGCGGCGCATAGTATCCGCTCCCTATGCGTCGCCTCGCTGCCCCCTGCGCGATGCTCCTGCTGGCGGTCGGGTGTGGTGGGGACGACTCGAAGCAGAGCAGTCGCACCGTCACCGCCGACAGCGGCGCAACCGTCAAGGTCATCGCCCGCGAGTACGCGTTCGACCCCGATCGGCTGGTCGTCAAGGGCGGCGGCCCGCTGACGATCGAGCTCGAGAACGAGGGAGACCTGGCTCACAACCTCCGGGTGACCCGCGACGACGAGGAGATCGGCGGCACGCCCAGCTTCCCGGGCGGACGCACGGAGTCGGCGACGGTGCGTCTGCGACCCGGCAGGTACGAGCTGCTCTGCACCGTCGGGGACCACGCCGAGCTGGGCATGACGGGCGAGCTCGAGGTGAAGTAGTTGCCCCGACGGCGACCGGTTCGCCGCCGATGCTGACGACCTCCGGGCGAATGCTTCGCGGTTTGGGGTCGTCACCGGCCGTCGCCGGGGCAGATGGGGTTTCGCCGCCCGCCGTGGCGCTCCTCTAATGCAAGCGCTTGACCAGGCGCAGCCGCGTGCCGTGCTCGCCCGGGTCGAGGGCGACCTCGTCCATCAACAGCCGCATGAACTCGAGTCCGCGGCCGCTCTCGGGCATGTCGCCGCGGCGGGTCACGCGCGGCACGAAGCGGCCGGTGTCGACCACCTCGAACGCGAGCGCCCCGGGCTCCTCGGCGACCAGGATGCGCACCGGGTCCTCGGGTGAGCTCGACCCGTGCTGGATCGCGTTCGTGACCGCCTCGCTGATCGCGAGCTTGACCTGGTAGCACGCGTCCGCCGGTAGGCCGAAGGCGATCGCCGCGCGCTCCGCGAAGTCGCGCGCCTCCTTGAGGCGGGCGAGGTCGGCGCGAATCGAATGCTCGCGCGCGGTCGCACAGCGGCTCGGGGAAGTCACTCGGGAAGTTTTACGGCATCGGAGTGATCCGCTTGGGCCGACCCTGCGAAAGGGAGGGACAGCAGGAGGCAGGGCTCACCGCCCCGCCCCGCCACTTCCAAAAGGAGGACTCGCAATGCGCAAGCTGCTGATCGCCCTTGCGGCGCTCACAGCCGCAGCCCTCACGGCCACGCTCGGCTTCGGCTCGAGCCACCGTGAGGCACCTGGGATCACCCTCGATCCAACGGCAGACAACACCGACACGTACGCGTGGACGGCGAAGGATGCTCCCGGTGCACTGACGGTTGCCGCCAACTGGATTCCCGGCGAGGTGCCGGCCAACGGCCCGAACTTCTTCGGGTGGGATGACCGGGCTCGCTACTACATCCACATCGACAACACCGGCGACGGTCGTCCCGACGTCAGCTATCGGTACCAGTTCAAGACCACGGTCAAGAACAAGAACTCGTTCCTCTACGCGCTGCCGGGCGCGAGCGGATACGACGATCCGAAGCTGAACGTCCTCCAGCGGTACTCGATCGTCCGGGAGCAGTGGAGCTACCACGGCAAGAAGGCCTCCGTTCGCGCGAAGACCATCGCCCGTGAGCTGCCCTCGGCGCCCCCGAACATCGGGCCCAAGACGATGCCGGACTACTCGGTGTTCGAACAGGGGGCCGTGAAGTCCCTGCACGACGGCACGAAGGTGTTCGCCGGCCAGCGCGACGATCCGTTCTTCGTCGACCTGGGCGCCACGTTCGACGGCATCAACGTCCGCGACCTGACCGGCAACAAGGGGTCGGGCAAGGACGACCTGAGCGGGATGAACACCCACTCGATCGTCATGCAGATCCCGGAGCGGCTGGTGACCAGGGACCACGAGTCCGTGTCGAGTGCCGATTCCCGCAACGCGGTCGTCGGCGTGTGGTCCACCACGGAGCGCAAGCGGCTCCAGGTGAACGGCCCCGCGTCGCGTAAGCGCGCGAAGCAGTCCCGGCACTCCGGCTGGGTCCAGGTGTCCCGTCTCGGCAACCCGCTGGTCAACGAGGTGGTCATCCCCCTCGGCAAGAAGGATCAGTTCAACCGCACCACGCCCGACCGCGACGCGGAGCTCTACGGCAAGTACGTCGTGAAGCCCGAGCTCGCGGCGATCCTGAACGCGCTGTTCAGCGTCAACGCCCCCGAGAGCAACCGCACGGACATCGTCCAGGCGCTGCTCCAGGGCATCCCGATGCTCAACCAGCACAAGGGGATCGACGGGCCGCCTGCCGTCGACACGATCAAGCTCAACCTCGGCGTGCCTCCGACTGACACGGAGAACCGCTTCGGGGCGATCTCCGGCGACGTTGCCGGGTTCCCGAACGGCCGTCGCCTCGGCGACGACGTCGTGGACATCGAGCTCCAGGTCGTGGCCGGCTTCCTCAAGAGCAACAAGGTGCCGCTCGGCGACGGCGTGGACCGGAACGACAAGCCGTTCCTGTCCTCGTTCCCGTACCTGGCGTCGCCTTGGGACGGGTTCACCTCCGCGCCTTCGACGCGGGTCGAGCCCGGCCATGCGCCGGTGCCCGCGGGCGGTTAGCCGTAGAGCGCGACATGCGGGGAGCGCTCAGCTCGAGCGCTCCCCGCGGTCTCAGTCCTTGGAGGACCTGTTTCGATGACTCTCTCCCCACCACATCTCTTCCGTTTCCTCGCCCCGCTCGCGGTGTTCGCGGCTCTCCTCGCGGTGCTGATGGCGGTCAATGGAGGCGGAGCGCCGTCGCTCGGCGGCTCCGCGGACCCGGGCGCCCCCACCGGCGACGCGGTCGCTGACTTCCAGCGCGCCGTGCGGGCCGCGCCCGACAGCGCAGGCGCGTACGCCGGGCTCGGCTCCGCCTATCTCGCCCGCGCGCGCGAGACCGGCGACCCGGGCAACTACTCGCGCGCGGAGCGCGCCTTCGACGCGGCGCTGCGTCGCGATCCCGGCGACCTCGGCGCGCTGATCGGCTCCGGCACGCTGGCCGGGCTGCGCCACGACTTCCGCGCGCAGCTGGTGCTCGGGCGCCGTGCCGCGGCCGTCGCGCCGCGGCTGGCGCGGCCGCTGACCGTGATCGCGGACGCGCAGGTCGAGCTGGGCCGCTACGCGGCGGCCGAGCGCACGCTCCAGCGGCTGGTGGACGCGAAGCCGGGGCTGGCGGCGTACTCGCGCGCGTCCTATTACCGCGAGCTGGCCGGCGACACCGCGGGCGCGATCGAGGCGATGCGGCTGGCCGCCTCCGCCGGCGGGGCACCCGAGAACGTGGCCTACGTCCAGGCGCTGCTGGGCGACCTCGAGCTGCAGCGCGGCCGGGTGGGCGCGGCGCGGGTGGCCTACACGACGGCCCTGAGGGCGCTGCCGGGCCATCCCGGCGGACTGGTTGGACTCGCACGAGCTGACGCGGCGGGCGGCGATCTGGGGAGAGCCGCCGCCCGCTTGCGTCGGGCCGCCGAGCGGCTGCCGCTGACCTCGACGCTCACCCTGCTGGCGCAGGTGGAACGGGCGCTGGGTCACCCGGCAGCCGCCGCGGCCGCGCTGGACGCCGCGCGCGCGCAGCAGCGGCTCTACCGGGCCGCCGCGACCGCGCCGGACGCCGAGGCGGTCCTGTTCGAGGCCGACCATGGTGCGCCCGCGGCCGCCGTGGCGCTGGGGCGCCGGGTGTGGGCGGCGGCGCCAAGCGTGCGCTCGGCCGACGCTTTGGGCTGGGCGCTGACGCGCGCGGGCCGCCCGGCGGCGGGCTACGCGTTCGCGCGGCGCGCCGTGGCGCTCGGCTCACGCGACGCCCTGGTCCGGCTGCACGCCGGGATAGCGGCCAAGCAAGCGGGCCTGCCCGACCCGGCCGCGCGGCATCTCGCGACCGCCTTTGCGGCCCGGGCCGCGCTGGCACCCGAGGCGCGGGCGCTGCTCGAGGAGGCACGGCGATGAGGAAGCGCACCAATCTGACATTCGGCACCTATTTGGTGCTCAACGTCAGACTCGTCGCCGTTGCCCTGGTCGCCGCCGTTGCGCTGGCGCTCACGCAAGCGCCCAAAGCCACCGCCCACCCCCTCGGCAACTTCAGCGTCAACCACGTCTCCACCGTCAGCGTCTCGGACGACCGCGTGGACGTCCGCTACCTCCTCGACCAGGCGGAGATCCCGACGGTTCAGGAGCAGGACCTCTCCCGCGCCGAGGTGCTCGAGCGCAAGCGGGCCGAGGTCGAGCGCCGGCTGGTGCTGCTGGTGGACGGGCGGCGAGTGCCGCTCGCGCCGGCCGGGCCACCGCAGCTGAGCTTCCCCGCCGGCGCCGGCGGGCTCGCGACGACGCGCTTGGAGCTCTCGCTGCGGGCCACGGTGGACAGCCCCCGCCGCGTGGAGCTCCGCGACGGCACCTTCCCCGGCCGCATCGGCTGGAAGGCGATCGTGTCGGCGCCGGGCGAAGGCACCGCGGTCCGCACGGACGCGCCGGCCGGCGACCCGACGGCTGGCCTGCGCCGCTACCCGCGGGCTCTCCTCAGTCGCCCCCTCGATCAGCGCGACGCCACCTTCCGGGTCAGCCCTGGTGCCGGGACGTTGGTGGCCCCGAAGGCCCAAGGCGGGGGTGCCGAGACGCGCACGGAGGAGGACGGCTTCGCCGGCCTGTTCGAGAACGCCGCCTCTGACGACGAGAGCATGCTCCTCGTGCTCCTCTTTGCCGCCTTCGGCTGGGGCGCCCTGCACGCGCTGTCGCCCGGCCACGGCAAGGCGATGGTCGCCGCCTATCTGGTCGGGACCCGCGGCAAGCCGCGGCACGCGATCGCGCTGGGCGCCACGGTCACGGTCACCCACACGATCGGCGTCTTCGCGCTCGGCGTGGTCACGCTCGCGCTCAGCCAGTACCTCCTCCCGGAGGACCTCTATCCGTGGCTGACTCTGATCTCCGGACTGCTCGTCGTGGGCATCGGGGCGGGCGTGCTGCGCACGCGGATACGCACGGCGCGCCATGCGCACCATCACCACCACGAGCACGACCTGAGCTGGAAGGGCCTGATCGGCATGGGGACGGCCGCCGGCCTGATCCCCTGCCCGTCGGCTCTCGTCGTCCTGCTGGCCGCGATCTCGCAGCACGAGGTGGCCCTCGGGCTGCTGCTGATCACGGCCTTCAGCTTGGGCCTCGCCGCGACCTTGACGGGCCTCGGCCTGATCGTCGTCTCGGCCCGCAGATGGATCCCGCCCCGCCTCGCGGCAGGGCGGCTGGCCGCAGTACTGCCCGCGGCGTCGGCGCTCTTGATCGTCGGCGTCGGATGCGTCCTGACCGCGAAAGCGGTCCCGGGCGTGGTCTAACCAACAAAATGGAGGACTCGCGATGAATTTCGAATTCCTGTTCAAGCCGGTCGAGGAGCTGGACTCGCTGATCACCGGCCTATTCGACGGCGCGCCGCTGCTGGTGGCGCTGGGAATCGCCTTCCTGCTCGGCCTGCGTCATGCGTCGGACCCGGACCACCTGGTCGCGGTGACCTCGCTGGTGGCCGCCGAGGACGGCGACACCCGCAAGGCGGCGCGCCTCGGCGCGTGGTGGGGCGTGGGCCACGCCGGCGCTCTCGTCGCGCTCGG
>Ga0209574_10000205_pt1 | contig 16385 bp, 15 predicted proteins | sample AgamicMgMarz_FD_187168 | JGI IMG/M metagenome (GOLD analysis project Ga0209574, IMG submission 187168) | Agave microbial communities from Guanajuato, Mexico - Mg.Ma.rz (SPAdes) (version 2) | ecosystem: Host-associated > Plants > Phyllosphere > Phylloplane/Leaf | place: Guanajuato, Mexico... | reverse complement strand
CATTCGCGTACGACGCTTCGAAGCCCAACACGCAACCGAATCAGAGGTCGTCGCCTACGCGGACGTGGTCGAGGCCGGGCAGCGCGCCGGTGCCCGTATGGTCGCGGACAGCGTCGGCCGCCTCGGTCCCGTGCTCGTCGCCACCGGCGCAGATGGCTTCGCCTCCAACGCTCGCTGCTTCCGCAAGGTGCCCGACGACCTACACCCGAGCGGCGGAGGTGGCGGTGCCGGCGAACTCGTCTGGGAGATTCCGGGCGGCGGATTCGCGACCGTCGGTGCTCGCCCCTCGATCACCTGCGCTGTCCCCGAATGCCTTGCGCCGGCCGCGGAGGGCGACAATTCCGCCGTCCGCATTCACAACCTCCACGAGTTCCAGCGCGCCGCACGGCAGGCCGGCGCCGAAGGGCTCGGCTACGCCGCACGGCTCGCTCACGACTCGTCGCCTGTCGTGCGCGGCTGGGCGCGCGCGCTTCAGCTGCTCGAACGCCGCGCCGCCTGAACCGCGACCCACTCAGCCAGCGTCTGGCCCGCCAGCGCTGCCGCATACTCCCAGCGCGGTCGTCCGGCGGGTAGGGCCTCGAGAGACGCCGCAGCCCATCCGTCCACGGCCTGCCCCTCCAGCGTGGCCGCAAGCTCCCACGCCGTCAGCGTGTGCTGCGGGACCGCAATCGTGAGTCGCCGGCAGGGCGGACCCATCTCGCGCGGCCCGCGGCCGCGTAACGCGAGCCCGTAGCGAACCAACCGCCGGCCGCGCCCGGCGGCGAGGCAGCCGGTCGCATCAGCGGCGGCGTCGAGCGCACGCTCGAGAGCGGTGGCCGCGAGGCCGGTGTCGTGCGCACGCGCCCGCAACGCCCGCTCCGACTCGATCGCGAGCCCCGCCCACAGCGGAGTCGGGAGCCCCTCGACCGCCGCGCCACGCTCCACCGCCGCCGCGAGCCTGGCGTCCAACGTGAGCGTGACTGCCTCGTGGGCGAGCCCCGGCCGCATCGGGTGGACTGCGAGGTCGAACGTAGCGGCACGGTAGGAGTCGACCGCCTCCGGCGACCCGCCAGCAAGCACGCGAAGGGTCATATACGGTTCAACCGTACAGAATGAGTGTGTCGGAATGACCCCGTTCTACGGGGCAAACGATCCGCCGGTCGGAGACGTCGTCCCCGACTGGCTTCTGGGCGGTAATCGCAAACGCAGGGTTCTCGCCGCACTTGCCGACGAACGCGAAGCCGGCTGGAGGGTGCCCGACTTGATCGACGACCTGCGCTGCGGCCGCTCGACCGTCTACGAGATTCTCCGCGCGCTACGGACGCTCAACGTCCTCGAAGAAGCCGCCGACAAGCGCCTCCGGCTCGACCACGAGACGGACCTCGGCGAGGCCATCGTCCGACTGCTTGACGCGCTCGCGCCGTTCACCGATCAGCCAGTCGATCGGCCGCCACGGACTAGAAGTCGCCGCAAGTCCGCGGGCAGATCCCGTCGATCAGCGTGAGCGGTCGAGCTCGGCGGCGACGCCTTGCATGTGCGCCTCCAGGTCGGTGATCAGCTCGCGCGCTCCGGGTGAGAGCCGGGCGGCGCGGCGGGTGATCGATCACCACGAAAGCGTGGGGGCACTGCCAACGGCTGCTCAGGCGTAGCCAATGCGCTGGTGCGAGCGTCCTCGTCGGCGCCCAGCCCGCGGGTGCCCGTGCCTGCGACTGTTGATCTCTGGGTGTTGATCTCTGCGTGTTGATCTATGGAGGGCAACAGTCGCCGCCGCCCCGCCTCCGGCCCGGATCCATTCCGCGCCTGGGCTTTCAGGGAAGGGGGGCCCGCCGCCTTGCGCCGGACCCCCCTTCCTCGACCTTCAGGTAAACCTGGAGGGCAGCCCAGGGTTGAACTTGGAAGGCCTACGGCGGGCGGCGGCAGGAGCGAAGGTGGGTGGGTCCGGGAGCACGAGTGGCGAAAGTGGCGGCCGCGTGGTCAGGTAGTCGGTGATGAAGGGAGCGATGCGAATCGTTGGAAGACGTGACTGGGGATGAGAGCGTCGTGGTCAGACTCGGAGGCGATGGGTTGGTGTGGGTAGTGAGTCGCAACGGACGCGCGGGGAATCGCACTGGGAGTCGAGCGTCTCTTGTCTATCGCGTTGAGGGACGGCCGGCAGCGGCGCACGAGGCTCGCCGAAGCCGAGCGGCATGATCGACGACGACCGCATTCGGGAGGCGTTGCGTGCCGTGCGCCGGTACGTCGGCTCCGACCTTGCCGCCCTAGCGTCCCAGCGGCGCGCGGGCGTCGTGAGGTGGCGCCATCCGGCGGGTGGCACCGACCCTCATTGGCCTGATCCGTGGGCGAACGAGCGCTGGGGGTGTGAGCCTCACTGGCTTGACAACGACGAGCGAGAGACTGGCGTTCGCGTCGGTCTTGATGTCGCCGACCGACCGGTGATATGCGAGCTTGACCGGGGAGACGTGATGGAGCCGCGCGTCGACGAGGTCTGGCTTCATGGGGAGGGCTGGACCGATCGGATCACAGCCGCGGGCGTGTTCAGGCTGCTCTTCGAGGAAGCGCGTGTCATCGCGGTCGTCGGCGTCGAGGGCGGTCAGCTCCAGGTGGAGCGCTGGGCATGGGACGGCGGGGTGCCGGTCCGCGGCGACATCCCGTGGGTCTCGGAGGACCGGGCGGTGAGCCTCGCCAAGGCCGCCGAGATCGATGACGGGGTCGGCTGCTGCGCCTATCGACGAAGCTCGAGGAGTCCCCGCGAGTTGACGCGGACGACACCGAAACGCTCGCTCGGGCCCTTACGCGTGCCCGCGAACTCGTCCCCAACCAGGTTGGCTTCGACTACCGGCTGCACAGGCGCGAGGCGCAGCTGCGCGAGAGCGATGAGCTCATCTCCTTGCTCGCGGAGGGGATAGAGCGAGCCGTTGCCGGGGCGGTCGCGGAGTCGGGGATCGAGGATCCATTCGTTGCCGAGGTTCGCCTTCGAAAGGACGAGTTTCCACCGTTTGTGCGCGTTGGCAGCGCCCGCTTTCGCGACCGGATGCGTTCCCTGAGTCCTGAGCCGAACGCCGCCCTCGCATCCCTGTTCAAGGCGCAGCCGCCGGACGGCGTTGACGTCGAGCTGGCGGATCGCCTCGGCGATGAGCCGCTGCGCGCCTGTAGAGAGCTCAACTGGGCGCTCTCGACCGAGCGCGAGTACGAGGACCCCAATCGCCAGCGAGCAGTGGAGGCATGCGAACGTCTCGGCCGCGACTTGGGTGCACGCCTCAACGCTCGGGGCTGGCCCGATGCAGCGGAGTCCTTCCTCGTGCTGGTCTACATCGGCAACCCCTATCGCGACATCGATCCGTTCGCGCTCGCAGTGGCGACCGCTGGCCCGGAGCGAGTAGCAGCGTTTCGGGCTTCCGTTGGGTCTCAAGCGGAGCGCTGGCCGGACTTCCCGACACCAGTCGGCACGACCAAGGGGCGCTCGCGGCTCTGCTCGCAGAGCGGGGCCTACCCGAGCAGGCCGAACATATCTCTCACGACGTCGCAGAGGTCGGCCTTCGGCTGCAGCCCGCGAGGAGCGGCGAGCGCAGCCGACTCGGTGGGCCGGGCCTGCTTCCGCCCGGCGAGCAATGGCCCCATGCCCGCGTGGAGCGGCCACTACGTTCCTCGCGGGTCTCGACCTGACCGAGCTGCCGGTCCACGAAGGGTTGCCAAAGGCCGGTTGGCTGCTCTTCTTCGCCGACCTCGACAACGACGAGGCCGAAGGGCTGATCGACGAAGCGGCGAATGCGCCGGGCGAGGCAACACGCTTGTTCTACGTCGCCGCAGGGGTCGACCCGATCGAGGTCGAGCCGCCAGCGGCCCTGAATGACGTGCTCGAAACCCGACGCGTCGAGGCCGTTGCGCAGCTCGCGCTGCCCGACGACGACGTCGGCGAGCGCCTGAGCCTCGACGCGGCTGAGTCCGAGGCCTACGAGGAAATCGCCCGCCTGCTGCGGCGACCTGGAGTGGTCATCGGACGAAGGCGGCCACTGGGTCCTTGGAGCCTGGACAGGGGTGCAGGGTCACCCCACGGACGACGACACAGCCCTCCTCCTGCACCTGGCCTGGGACGAAGACTTCGAGTTCCTCGATGGCGGTGCGATCCAATTCCGCATTCCCCGTGGCGCTCGAGGCGCTCGACTGGAGCGCCGTAGTGGCCGAGGCCGACTCCTGCTGAGCGCGACGGCCGGTCGGCTCGACGCACGGAGGGGCCGTGATCGCCTGCTCGGCTGACGAGTGAGCTCTTCTGCGTGGAGGTGAGGTCGAGGCCCCGGCCAACGCATTGCGAGCCACGGGAATACGCGCTCGTGACTCCCGGGGCAGCGACCCACACCGTCACCGCTTTGGGCTGGACGAATAGTCCACTTGATAGATCAGGATCTCGTGAGCATGATCAAGGACCGTTCGACCGTTGCGGTGGCGGTCGCCCCACAACGCCAGAAGGCTGGGATCTGACAAGGGAGTGAGTCGGTTGAGTTGGTGTCGTCTGCTGAAGTCGTCGCCGCGTGGCGGTACTCGTGCCGTGGCCGCGCTGGTAGCTGCCGCGGCGGTAAGCGTGGGGCTGCACGGCGGCCCGGCCGCCGCGGACCCAACCCCGCCGGCGCTGGTGTCGTTTACGGCAGACGACGCTGTGATCACTACGCCGGGTTCAACTGTTCTCCGCGCGAGCGCCGACCGCGAACTCTCTAACAGCGGCTATGTGATCGCGATCGTCGACGACGACGGCGAGAGCTCGGACAGCACCTGCGACTTCAGCCCGTGCCCCAAGCGGGTATCGGCGAACTGGAGCGACAACTCCAAGGCGCCCCGCGAGCGGCACTTCCACGCAGAGATACGAGAGCTCGGTAGCGGCGCAGTGGTGTCGCGCTTGGACGCGACGATCGAAATCCAGCCGCATGATTTCCAGCTGGACATCTCGGCTGACGACCCGTCGATCACGGCCCCTGACTCGACGGTCGTCCGTGCCAGCCTCGAGGAGGACCTGTCCAACACGGGCTACCAGATCCACATCATCGACGATGACGGCGAAAGCTCGGACAGGACCTGCGACTTCAGCCCGTGCCCCAAGCAGGTCACGGCGACCTGGACCGACAATGCCAACCCCCGTCCGCGCCACTTCCACGCCGAGGTTCGCCACATCAGCAACGGCCATGTCGCCGCTGTCTCAAATCCCGTAACCGTCACGATCGAGCCCTACGACTTCGATCTCGAGATCGCACCCGACGCCTCGTCGATCACCGTCCCCGACTCGACGGTAGTGCGTGCGACCGTCAACGGAGATCTCAACAACACCGGCTACCGGATCCACATCGTCGACGACGACGGCGAGAGCTCGGACAGCACCTGCGACTTCAGCCCGTGCCCCAAGCTCGTCACGGCCCCTTGGTCGGTCAACCCGAACCCGACCGCACGTCACTTCCACGCCGAGGTGCGCAGCTTCGTCACGGGCCACTTGGCGGCCACGTCGGACCAGATCACGGTGGTGCGCCGCAGGTTCATCTTCGACGTCGACCTCGACACCGAGGAACAGGCAGAAGGTGGGTGGCGGGCGACCGCTACCACCAACCACGACGTCTACAACACCGGCTACCAGCTCAAGATCAAGCAGACCGGCGGCAACGACATCTGCTCGGTCGGATCCGGCACCACCTGCGGACCGCGCACGCTCACCGTCGGCAACACCTACCGCGCCGTCGTCGAGGACTTCAACGGACACGTTGCCGGACAGTCTGCTGCGTGGACGCTGACGGACGACGGCCCGGTGGAGGAGAAGGCCGGCGATGTCGATCTCGCGGCGCTCGCGCTCGCCCTGGAAGGCACCGATCTGTGCACGCGTGTGGGCCTCGCGCCCTACAAGACGGAAGTCGTCCCGCCGGCCACCAGCGGAGGCGATCAATGGGAGCTGTGCGTGAACCTGGTCCAAGCAGGGAAGGGCACGCTCGCCATCCTCGCCGCCATCGCCGCCATGGAGGGCGGCCAGGCGACGATCAACTGGCTCGTCAGCGATGCGCTCAAGGAGGCCCCGCCACCCGAGACCGAGCCCGACGCCGACGACGCCACAGCCCCACGGCCAGTGCCCCCACCGTTCCTCCCCGACGTCGAAAAACTCGCGCAGACGCTCACCCAGACTCAGGATGTCCCGCAAGACATCGCAGACGACGTCGCAAACCAATGCCTCTTCCTGCACTGGCGCGCGGGCCAAAGCGGCAAGAATGACTGCCGAACGCTGCCGATCTTCGCCTCAGGCAACGACGTCCCCGAGGCAACCATCCATGACCTAGAGGCACTGGCGTCATCGCCCTTCTGGGTCTCGCTCAACTACCGCCACCGCAGCGAAACTCCCGGCGATCGAGAGTGGATGAACTCGGAGGCCGAGTGTCTGGATCGGGTCCCCGGCGTGACCTCGTGTGACGAATACCCCTTCTGGGCAACAATGCAGGGAGGCCCATTCGCTGTCAAACGGCCTCATTTGAAGCTGATCTCGTCCGCGGACAACCGCGACCAAGGACTGCGCTACGGAAACTTCGTGCAGAGCTGCCACATGAACACCGGCGATGCCTTCCTCGGCATACCGCTCGCGCCGCAGCTCGGCGTCCCGACCCAAACGCGCATCTGTAACGGCCACTAGCAGAGGTAGTGTGGGTCGATCTGTGGCTACAGGGGCAGCGGTGCTTACGCTTGAGCTTCTCGAGGAGCTCAAGCAGCGGTGGACGCGTCAGGGCGCGGCCCTAGTCGGGCACCTGCGCCCGGGCTTGTCACCGCAGCAGATGGACGCGATGACTGAACACTTGGACCTCCGGCTTCCGACGGAGGCCCGGATTTGGTGGGCGTGGCACGATGGGGTGAGCAGGACCGTGCGACTGGGCGTTCACAGGGAACTCGGACCGAACCTGCCATTCCTACCGCTCGAGGACGCCGTCGCCCTCTACCGACACGCGCGCGAGCAGGCAGCTGAGGTAGCGGGTGATCAAGCGAATTACTGGTGGCGACCAAACTGGTTTCCCATCACTGAACGCCACGGGGAGATCCGATGCGACTGCTCAGTCGAAGAGGGATCCCCTACGCCCATCTACTGGGCTTACTCCCACGACCACGATGCAGACGGGCTCACCAACCCCAGGCTCGAGTCCTTCGGCGCCATGGTTACCTGGTGGATCGATGCGATCGACAGCGGCGCATGGGAGTTCAACGCAGACGCCAACCGTTGGGAGTATCAGCCCAAGCTGCTCCCCCCCGAGCGCGAGCGCAGCGGTCTCGTCTGACAGCCCGGCCAGCCGAACTCGGCTCCGGTCTGGCCAGATTGGAACACGCTATTGGCCAGCGTTGACCTTCCCTTCGCCGGCCGCCGCTTGGAGTGGCGGTTCGCTCCGGAACGGGAGCCCAGGGCATGGCCCCAGAGCCGCCATCGACGCGGCCCAGGCTATGGCCTCGTTCTGAGTAGGGCGCTCGCTCGGGGGCCACTTTCCGCGCTCGCACGCCTTGAGAAGCAGGGACGTCGAGGTAGCTGCTCGCGCCCAGCCATTCGGAGGTAAAGGCCCGGGGGGGGCCGTTTTCGCCCCTATGGGCCTCTCTAGAGAAGAGGGACGTGGCGGCTCGAGATCACACGGCGCAGTTCAGCGGTTCGTCGGACAGCCGTGAGCGCCGACCACAGATACCAGGCGCAGGCTTGGAGCCCGCGCGACCGCAAACGCCTGACCCGTACCTTCCCCACCCTCGCCGCGGCCCGGAGCTGGCGCTACGACGCGCTCGTCGGCCTTCGTCACGGCACGCTGCGCGCCGCCGGCAGCGTCACCCTGCAACAGGCGGCCGACGAGTGGCTCGCCGCCGCTCAGGCTGGGCTCGTTCGCAACCGCTCGGGCGATCCCCACAAGCCGTCGGCGCTACGTGGCTACGAGCAGTCGCTCCGCGCTCGCCTCCTTCCAGCGCTCGGTGGCGTCAAGCTCAGCGACATCCGCCGCTCGGACGTGCAGCGGCTCGTCAACCGGATGATGGTCGACGGCCTCGGCGCCAGCACCGTGCGCAACTCCCTGATGCCGCTGCGGGCGATCTACCGCCAGGCGCTCGCTCTCGACGAGGTTGCAGTTAACCCGACCGCAGGTGTCCAGCTGCCCGCCGTGCGTGGCAAGCGCGAGCGGATTGCCGAACCCGCCGAGGCGGCTCGGCTCATCGCCGCTCTCCCGCAACGCGACCGCGCCGTGTGGGCCACCGCGATGTACGCCGGCCTGCGATCGGGTGAGCTGCAGGCGCTCACCGACGAGCTCGTCGACTTGGAGTCGAACCTGATCCGCGTTCAATGGAGCTGGGACCCTAAGGAGGGTCGCGTGGCGCCGAAGAGCCGCGCTGGCCGACGCACCGTTCCGGTTCCGGGGGCCCTGCGGAAGCACCTCCTCGAGCACCGTCTCGCCCGTGGCCGGCGCGGCGGTCTCTTCTTCGGCCGGCCCGACGGTCGTGCCTTCTCGAATCAGTCGCTGACCCAGCGAGCCACCAGGACCTGGCGAGCCGCCGGCCTCGAGCCGATGGGCCTGCACGAGTGCCGGCAGACGTTAGCCTCGCTGATGATCGCAGCGGGGGTCAATGCCAAGGCCCTCTCGACGTTCCTGGGCCACGCCTCCGTGATGATCACGCTCGACCGGTATGGCCACCTCTTCCCGGGCTCCGAGAAGGAGGCCGCTGGCCTCCTCGACACCTACCTCGAACGCTCCATCGGAGGGGGTACCACGTGAGGGCGCGCTGCACGTGCGCTGCGCTGCGCTGCACAAATCGGCCCTTTTCTGGGGTCGAGAGGGGCCGCCTGGGGTCGACCAACAACGCCGAACCGACCCAGAAACAGCCTGCAAATCAGCGACTTCAGCGGAGGGGGAGGGATTCGAACCCTCGGTGGACCGTAAGGCCCACAACGGTTTTCGAGACCGCCCCGTTCAACCGCTCCGGCACCCCTCCGAGGAGGGCTAAGGCTAGTCACACTCCCGGGACCGTGATCGCTTGGGATGCGACCCCGCTGACTGGCCGGCGATCTGGGCGACCGCACCGTGGTCGCCGTCGTTCGTTCCAGGCGGGGCTCGCTTGGGCTAGGTGGGGCTGTGCGTCATGTACCGCCGGCCCGGAGCCAGCTCGTCCATCTCCGCGGCCGGCAGCGGCTTGGCGTAGAGGTAGCCCTGTCCGATGTCGCAGCCCAGCTCGCGCAGCAGCTCGGCCTGCTCGGGTGTCTCGACGCCCTCCGCGACCACGCACAGCTTCAGCGCCCGGCCCATGCCCACCACGGCCGCCACGATCTCGCGGTCGGTCGAGTCGGCCGCCATCCCGCTGACGAAGGAGCGGTCCACCTTGACGATGTCGACCGGCATCCGCCGCAGCTGCTCGAGCGAGGAGTAGCCGGTGCCGAAGTCGTCGATCGCCACCCGGATGCCTTCGCTGCTCAGGTCGCGCAGCGCGCGGAACCCGCTGTCGCCGTCGACCATCGCCGTGCTCTCGGTCACCTCGATCGTCAGAGAGTGCGGATCCACCCCCGACTCGCGCACGCAACCAAGCACCGACGAGACCAGGTCCGGGTGCGTCAGCTCGCGTGCGCTCAGGTTCACGGACAGGTGCAGGTGGGCCGTCTCCGGTCGCGACTGCCACTCGGCCAGGTGCCGGCAGGTCTCGCCGAGGACCCACATCCCGAGCGGCACGATCAAGCCGGTCTCCTCGGCTACGCCCAGGAAACGGTCCGGCGCGATCAGCCCGCGCTCGGGGTGCTCCCAGCGCACCAGCGCCTCGGCGCCGACCACCTGGCCGGTCGCCAGGTCTACCCCGGGCTGGTAGTAGACGCGCAGTTCGCCCTGCTCGAGCGCGCGCTGCAGCTCCTGCTCGATCCTCATCGCGCTCACCGCGTTGTCGCGCATCGCGCTGTCGAACAGCTCGGTGCGCGCGCCGCCGCGCTCCTTCGCGCGGTACATCGCGGCGTCGGCGTCCTCGATCAGGTGCTGACCGTCGCCGTTGTCGTCGGCCTCCACCAGCGCCACGCCGATCGAGGCGCTCAGGCGCAGCTCGGCGCCCCCAGCCCGCAATGGCTGGCGCAGAGGCCGCTGCAGGCGGTCGGCGATCGTAACCGCCTCGAGCACTCCACCCACGCTCTCGCACAGCACCGTGAACTCGTCGCCGCCGAAACGAGCCACGGTGTCCTCGGGGCGCACGACGGCGGCGAGCCGCTCGGCGACCTCGCGCAGGACCTCGTCGCCGGCGCCGTGGCCGAGCGAGTCGTTGATGCGCTTGAAGCGGTCGAGGTCGAGGAAGTACACCGCCGTGGCCGAATCGCGGTCGCGCCTCGCGAGCACGTGGCGCAGGCGGTCGCCGAACAGCGCGCGGTTGGGCAGTCCGGTCAAGGGGTCGTAGAGGGCAAGCCGCTCGAGCTCGACCTCCATGCGCTTGCGATCGGAGACGTCGAGGAAGACGCCGAAGAAGAGCGGGTCCGCTCCCGTCTGACGGTCGAACACGACCGTCATCTCGTCCCGGATCCACACGTCACTGCCGTCGGCCGCCCGCAGGCGGTACTCCTGGACGAGCTTCTCGCCCGACAGGGCGCAAGCGGCCTCGTTCGAAACGACCCGCGCTTCGTCGTCCGCATGCAGCAGGCGATCCCAGAGTCCGCGGTCCTCGAGCCACTGCCGGCGCGGGTAGCCGAGCACCTCCTCGACCGAGGGACTGATGTAGAGGCAGCGCCCCTCGATGCCCGGCTCGAAAATGTATGCAACGGACGGGACCCCTTCGGGGAGGGGTCCGTAGCGATTCTCGAGCGCGCGCAGCATCTGCTCGGAATATGGCCGCACGAGGCTCTTATCGGCTAATTGCGCCGCAAACCGAAGAACTGGCGCAGCAGCTCGGCGGCGTCCTCCGCCAGCAGGCCGCCGGCCACGTCGGGGCGATGGTTGAGCCGCGGCTCCCCGAGCACGTCCAGCACGCTCCCAGCGGCCCCCGCCTTGGGGTCCGACGCGGCGTAGACGACCCGTGGCACGCGCGCCAGCACGATCGCCCCCGCGCACATGGCGCACGGCTCCAGCGTGACGTAGAGGATCGTGTCGAGCAGCCGCCAGCCCTGAACGTGAGTGGCCGCCTCGCGCAGCGCGAGGATCTCCGCGTGGGCGGTTGGATCGCCGCGCAGCTCGCGCTCGTTGCGGGCCGCCGCGATCACCTCTCCTCCGTGCACGACCACGCAGCCGATCGGCACGTCGTCGTGCTCGGTGGCTCGCTCGGCCTCGCGCAGCGCCAGGCGCATGTAGTACTCGTCCCGCGGGAAGAAGCCGCTCACGGCCGCGCCACCAGCCGGCGCCCCACGTAGCGCCCCGCCAGCTCGAGCCCGCCCAGGAGCCCCGCCCGGCCCGCCACCCGTACACCGACCGCCGCCAGCGACAGCGGCGACGGCGGCCGTGCGCCGGCGGGCAGCTCCTGGCACCAGGCGATCGTGTCGAGCAGGGTACGGTCGAGCGACCGTGCCCGGTAGCCGAGCTCGCGGCGCGCCTTGGCCGACGAGTAGCGCCAGTTCTGCGCCATCAACGCGATCCCCTCCCCAGCCATGGGCCACGGCAGCCCGGCCGCCTCGGGCGGCAGCACCACCAGCGGGTGGTGCACGCCGGACAGCTCGCCCACCCGCGTCAGCAGCTCGACCCACCCCAAGTCGTGTCCGCCGAGCACGTAGCGCTCGCCCGGCCGCCCCCGCTCGGCGGCGAGCAGGTGCCCCTTCGCAACGTCGCGGACGTCCACGACGTTGGTCTCGGCGTCCACCACCGCCGGGAGCCGCCCGCGCAGGTAGTTGCCGATCATCCGGGTGGAGGTCTCGCCCGGCTGCGAGCGGTCGACGGGGGCGCCGAAGACATACGACGGGTTGACCACGACCACCTCGACGCCCAGCCGGGCGCCGGCCGCCAGGGCCTCAGACTCGCCTTCGTGCTTGGCGTCGGGGTAGGTCAGCCCAAGGCCCCAGCCGCCGTAGACGTCCTCTTCGGTGCCGGGCCGGTCACGGGGCGCCGGGCCGATGCCGGCCACGCTCGACGTGACGACCACCCGCCGCACCTGCTCGGCCGCGGCCGCCTCCACGGCGACCCGCGGCGCCAGGGCGTTGACCTGCCAGACCCGCTCCGGCGGGCGCGAGCCGACCAGCCCGGCGGCGTGGAAGACGGTCTCGCAGCCGCGGAACGCGCGCCGCAGCGCCGCGCGATCCAGCACGTCGGCCTTGATCGGCTCGACCTCGAGACCGCCGAGCCGCGCCAGCCGCTGCTCGTCCCGGTAGGTCACGCGTGGCGGCCCGTGGGCGTCGGCCGCAAGTTTCGCCACGTGCGCGCCGATGAACCCGGTGGAGCCGGTGATGCAGACCGTCACAACTTCGTGGGCTGGGCGTTGTTCGAGCGTTCGTACACTGCGCAGGGCACCGTAACCCAATGCCGACTCGCCTCCTCCTCCTTCTGGTTGCCCTGCTGGGCCTGCTTGCGCTCAGCGCGTCGACCGCGGCTGCCGAGTACGTCCCCGGCGAGGTGGTGGTGGGCTACAAGAACGGCGCCGTCGCGAAGGTCGAGACTCGTCCCGGTCAGTCCGTGCCCGAGCGCGCCAGTGAGCTGCGTCGCCACCCCAAGGTCTCCTACGCCGTGCCGAACCACGTGGCGCACGCCGCGCAGCTCGTCCCCAACGACCCCTATCTGAACCGCCAGTGGAACTTCATCGGCCCCTACGGCATCGGGATGCCCGAGGCGTGGGCACTCGCGGAGACAGCCGGCGCGCCCGGCGGGCAGGGCGCCACCGTGGCTGTGATCGACAGTGGGGTGGCCTACGAACGCTACGGCCGCTTTCGCCGTGCACCCGACCTGAATCGCTCTACGTTCGTGCATCCCTGGGATTTCGTCGACCGAGACGCCCACCCGAACGACCGCGAGGGCCACGGCACGCACGTCACGGGCACGCTGGCCCAGGCGACCAACAACGGGGTCGGCGTGGCCGGCGCGGCCTATGGGGTCAAGATCATGCCGCTCAGGGTCCTCGACGACTTCGGCGAAGGCGATGCGCTGGCGATCGCCAAGGCGATCCGTTACGCGAGCCGCAAGGGCGCGAACGTGATCAACCTCTCGATCGAGTTCGGCCCCTGGGTCGTCGCGGCCGACATCCCCGAGATCCTGTCCGCGATCCGCTACGCCCACCGGCGCGGCGCGGTGATCGTCGCCGCCGCGGGCAATTACGACCCGGGGCATCGCCACCTGGTCGTCTATCCGGCGCGCGCCGGCGGCGTGATCGCCGTCGGTGCGACCACGCGCTGGGGGTGTCGCTCGAGCTACTCGAGCTACGGCTCCGACCTCGACGTCGTGGCGCCCGGCGGCGGTATGCCCGCGAAGCCCACCACCCCGCAGGAGGCGGGCCTCTGCATTCGGCGGTGGGGCGGCTCGATCTTTCAGGAGACCTTCCTGAACGACAGCGTGCGGACCTTCGGGCTGCCGCGCGACTACCGCGGGACGTCGATGGCGAGCCCGCACGTCGCCGCGATCGCCGCGCTGATCATCGCCTCGCGCAAGCTCGGCGACAACCCGGACCCGGAGCTGGTCCAGGCGCACATCCAGGCAACCGCACGCGACCTCGGCCGCCCTGGCTTCGACTCGCGCTACGGCTGGGGCCTGGTCGACGCCGCCCGCGCCCTGCGCTGCCCGCCGCTGACGGCCTGCTAGGCGACCTGGACCTAGGTCGTCCGGATGATCATCACGCTGCAGGGAGCGTGATGGGAGACCTTGTTGGGCACGCTGCCCAGCAGAAAGCGCTTCGCTCCGGTCATGCCCTTGTTGCCGACCACGATCAGGTCGGCGCCCTGCTCCTCGGCCACGTCGAGGATCGCGTCGGCCGGGTCGCCCTCACGCGCGTGCGTCTCCACGCGCACGCCGTCCTCCTCGAGGGCCTTCGCGGCCTCGGCGAGCGTGGCGCTCACGTCCTCGCGCGGGTTGACCATCCACTGCAGGTCGTCCGGGACCTGCTGGCGCTCCTCGCGCAGGCGCCCCTCGGGCACCGGCTCGTAGGCGCTGACCAGGTGGACCTTCGCGTCGAGGCGCTTGGCGAGGTCGCTCGCCTGCTTCACCGCCTCCTGAGCGGTCTCAGATCCATCCGTCCCGACGACCATTGAGTCGAACATCGGGCGCATCATACGGTTAGGGTGGTTGCGATGACGGCGACCACCAGGTGCCTGGCCGTGGACGACCATCCCGCGGTGCGGCAGGGCCTCGGCCTGATGTTCGGGGACACCCCCGATCTCGAGCTGGTCGGCCACGTGGAGAGCGGCGAGGAAGTCATCGAGGCCGTCGAGCGGCTGCGACCGGAAGTCGTGATCATGGACGTGCGACTGCCCGGCATCGACGGCATCTCCGCGGTCAAGCGGCTGGCCCAGCTCAACGGGGACGTGAAGACCGTCATGTTCTCCGCCTACGGGGACAAGCGGCTGCTGTCCGACGCGATCGCGGCGGGGGCTCGTGGGTACGTGATGAAGGGCTCGCCGCCCGAGGACCTGCTGCGGGCGATCCGCACCGTCGTCGCGGGCAAGCCGTTCGTGGACCCCTCGCTGTCGCCTGCGCTGCTGATGTCGCAGGTCGGTCCCGACGCCCCGCTCTCAGAGCGCGAGCGCGAGATCCTCCAGCTGCTGGCCGAGGGGCTGCACACCGACGAGGTGGCGCGCCGGATCGGCCTCTCGACCGAAACGGTCAAGTCCGACACCAAGCGCGCCATCCTCAAGCTGGAGGCGGACACGCGCGTGCACGCGGTCGCCATCGCACTGCGTCAAGCGATCATCGAGTAGGGGCGCCGCGGTGGAGCTTCCCCGCTTCTGGCTCGTCGTCCAGATCCTGATCTTGATCTTCGTCCTGATCGGGATGGCGATCGCGATCGTCAAGCTGTCCTGACCCGGGTAGCGCGATCGGGCTGACCCGGCGTTTGCGATCGGTCGCCTCGATCTCCTTGACCCAGAACTCCTCGGTGGCGATCACGATCAGCGACAGGATCGGAACGGCCACGAACAGCCCCACGAAGCCGAACAGCTGGCCGACCACCACCACGCCGATCGCGATCATGGCCGGGTGCATGCGCGTGCGCTGCGACATCACGATCGGGATCGTCACGTTGCTCTCGATCTGCTGGACGAGCACGTAGACGCCGAGCGCCAGCAGGGCCTTGCCGGGTGAGTCGGTGAGCGCGAACAGGACCGGCGGGATGGCGCCGGCGATCGCGCCGAAGTAGGGCACGACGACCAGGAACGCCGACAGCACCGCGAAGAAGATCGCGAAGTCGAGGCCGATCAGCGACAGGCCGACGAACGTGAGGACGAAGGTGGCGAACATGTCCACCATCACCCCCTCCATCCAGCCGATCCAGGAGCGGCGGACGCGGTCGAGCACGTGGCGGACGTGCTCGCGCCGCGGCGGCGGGAACAGGTTCACGAGCGCGTCCACGAGCGGCGCGGGTCTGATCGCCATGTAGTAGGCGGTGATCAGGATCAGGACCAGAGCGCCGAGGATGCCGGCCACGTTCAAGCCGATCGAGGTGATCGGGCCGATCAGCTTCTCGGGGTCGTCGGTCCACTTCTCCACGAACTCCTGCACGCGGTCGCCCACGTCGCTCGCGTCCTCGCCGGTCACGTCCGCGTAGGTGCCCTCCAGGTCGTTGACAATGCCGGGGACGGCGTCGACGAACTCCTCGGTCTGATCGATGAACGTCGGGACCAGCAGCGTGATCAGCAGCGCCACCACCGCGATCCCGCTCAGCAGGGCGAGCAGCGCGCCGACCGGGCGCGGCAGTCCGCGCCGCTCGAAGCGGGTGGCGGCGGCGGCCAGCGGGATCGCGAAGACGATCGTGATCAGGATCGCCAGCAGCAGCGTGACGAGCTGGCGGAAGAGCAGCCCGAACAGCAGCAATCCCGCCGCCAGCAGAACGGCTCGGTACGCGACGTGAGGAGAGTGGTCCTCGCTCACTACATGGTCAACGGTACCCGCGGGTCCCGCGGGCAAGGTTGGTCAGGTGCGGCGCTCGAGGTCGGCGACATCCTGCGCCTTCTCCTCGACCCGGTCCTGCGCCTCGGCGAGCTTGTCCTTCTCTTCGCCCTTGCGCTCCTCGCGCCGGCCCTCGGACCTCAGCGAGGAATCGCCCGCAATGTCGCCCGCGGCCTTCTTGGCCCGGCCCGTGATCTTGTCCAGAATGCTCATGTGACCCGCCTACCCCCGGTCGGTCGGCCGGAAACGCCTGTAATTTCCGCGACGTGACCAACGAGGAGGCGCACCGCCTCGCGCGCGAGAAGGGCGTGTCGCGGCCGCTCTACGCGTTCGTCCGGGGGCTGTTGGCGCCGTTCCTGCGGATCTGGTTCCGCATGCACGTGTCCGGTGCCGAGCACCTCCCCCGTG
>Ga0209574_10000203_pt1 | contig 16515 bp, 14 predicted proteins | sample AgamicMgMarz_FD_187168 | JGI IMG/M metagenome (GOLD analysis project Ga0209574, IMG submission 187168) | Agave microbial communities from Guanajuato, Mexico - Mg.Ma.rz (SPAdes) (version 2) | ecosystem: Host-associated > Plants > Phyllosphere > Phylloplane/Leaf | place: Guanajuato, Mexico... | reverse complement strand
TTACAGAATATGGATGCAAATTTAGACTCACTTAAAATTTAGGAAATGCTCGTGAAGGGGGATTTCTATGAAGCAGTATTGGCAGTTTAGAAGTATGATGCGCCCCGCTCTCCTCGCGGTTCGAGAGGAGCACCATACTGTGATTAATCATGCCCTGCTTGTCTCCTTGGGAATGACGCCGGATGAGGCCCATCGGTGGAGCGCGAAGACCCTCGAGTTGCAACAAAGCTGCGGCTGCAAGACAGGTGCGATGTTCATGATGGCGACGCTCCTTCTGTACCCGCTGGTCTGGCACTGGACGTTAACTGAACGCCTCCATACGCCATGGCTACACATTCTGATCTGGCTCAGCGCCGCCTTCGTCGCTGGCGGCATCGGAAAATTGACCGGTCTACTCGGAGCGCAGATCAGAATTCGCATTCGTCTTCGCGACATCCGAAGCCGCGTGAAGGAGAGTTCCCGACATGGTTGATTGTTGTTACTACATCCGAGTCCGAATAGCCACCCTTGACGTTGTATCTACGTTGAGCTGTGCCAAGTACCAGGATCAAGGCCACGAAGCGTGTAACGACTGGCGCGACGAGGGCATCGACAAGTGTAATAAATGGGCGAACCAGAGCTACCAACAATGCAGCGGCTGGAACAAGTGGTACTCATGGCTGTGCATTGCCTGGACTTGGGTTGTCCAAAGCGTTTGCGTAGGCTGGTACTGGGCTGCGAGCTGGGTCTGTCATCTCTGGGTATGGATCGCTAACTGGGTATGTATCGGGTGGCATTGGGTGCCATACCTCGTCGTGGTTGGTTTCCTCTGGATGGCGTATCTCGTCTGCACGGTTGTGTTGTCGCCTTGCTTCTGGGGCTCGTGGCTTAGTTGTTTGAGGCGGAAGGACACTCCGCGAAACGAAGTCGAGAAGCCGGGGTGGGTTCTCACATTCGAGGACGATTTCATGACCGGCCCGTTCGACCCCACCAAGTGGCAGAACGTTCCTTGGCCCGGAGAGCCATACCTTCATGACTGGGCGACAGCAGGCACTACGCCGCCGTTCTACCTCGACCCCGCTGGCTTCTCATACGGGTCTGGTACGGTGAAACTGATTTCGAACGACCAACCGGTGTTTGGCCAGACCAGTCCGAACTGGCTCGACGCACAGTCCCAACAGAAGCTGCCCTTCGATGTTCCGTATCGGGGCGCTTGGCTCATGTGGCCAAACCCGGGAACTTTAGATCAGCAGTATGGCTATTTCGAGATTCGCTGCAAGACCACCTTGTCGCCTGAGGCGTGGCCCTCTTTCTGGCTGATAAGTCGTAAAAAAGAGCCTAACGAGATTGACATCTTCGAGTTCAACGTGAAAGACATGCCCGGGACTTTCACTACCACGGTACACTGGGGGCCTGATAAATATCACAAGCAGATGCAGGTGAAGACTCATCAAGTGTGCAGGCCGTGGGAGTTATTTCATATCTACGCATGCGAATGGTCGTCGAAAGAGATTCGATGGTACTGCGACAACCAGTTAATAAGAGTAACCACTGATGAGAAAATCCTATCCGAGTTAACATACCCCCTAGGGGTGGTCTTGAGCACGTGGCCGGACACACGACCCGGCCACCATCCAGAAACCGGCGTCTACCCGAATTACTTTGAAGTGGACTATGTGCGGGTCTATCAGCGTCCATGAAAGGAAGGGCGGGGGATCCGCCGCTCCCCCGCTCGCACCAGCTAGCGGTCAGAGGCGAACTAGGCAGTGAATAGCACAGAGCTTAGTAACAGCGCGCCTAACAACTCATTCAACCCGACCGCCCTCAGCTTGCCTCTCATCAACATCTATTGGCTTCGAGTAGGTTGAATGGTCGCGTCGGGCGTCGGGTTAATTCGGGCGTTATGCTGCTACCTTGAATGAGAATTCTAAATCCACTATGACTTTCAAATTCATATTTTGTGTATTTGCTCTCTGGTTTTGTTTTGCCGGTGTCGCCAAATCTCAAGACTTAATCTTTCCACGTTTTGAAGATTATCGTGTATCTGAAAAGTTCAAAGGCATCCCTGTCCCTGTCAAGTTGCGTAGCGCGCGTGGAGCATCTATGTTCAGAACAAAGTTGCGCGAAGGTGCGAAGAAAGGGCCAAACTTTGCCGGACATTATACGGTCATAACTTGGGGCTGTGGCACGGATTGTCGTCTTGTCGCTATCGTTGATGCGAGAACCGGCAGGGTTTATTTCGCTCCTTTCACTGTCTCGATTCCAGCAGATGCAGATTACCGCCTTGACAGTCGTTTGCTAATTGCTAATCCTCCTGAACGGACGGGCTGGTATGAAAACGGTGAGCAGATGCGTGAAGTTTACAAGCCTAGTTGGTGGGTCTGGAGGAATGGCCGCTTGATAGAGATATTTCCGAAGAGCATGAAGGGTAAGGTAAGGGGTAGTGTGCAGCGACGGGCGCAACATAACAACTCATTGAACCGGAGCGCGAGTTAGCTTGGCTTTCATCGTTGTCTTTATAGATAAGCCCGCAGCTTACGTCGCAAGAGTGCCTTCCCGCGACAGATGCGAGATTTCACCGCCCCCACTTTGGTCTGTATAACCTTCGCTATCTGCTGATAGCTGTCCCCTTTAATGAACAGCAGCAGCAGAGGCGTGCGGAAGTGTTCCGGCAATCGTTCGATTGCGAGCATGATGGCATCCTCCCGCTCGCGCACAAGAAGCTGAGCGTCCGGCAACGGGCGAGCATCACGATTCTGAGGCTGCCACTTAACGCCCCTAGAGTAGAGGTGCATAGCATGTCTATGCCTGATGGTATGTCGGATTGCGCTGTAGGCCGCGTTTCTTGCAGAGCGATAAATGTAACTCTTCTCAAAACTGGCGCGTGCTTTGTAGATGCTGGTAAACACATCTTGTGCGAGGTCGGCTGCGTTGGCATAGTCTTCCGTGATGCGAGCGATGAGATACCTGACAGGCCGGAAGTAAAGCCGCATAGTAATAGTAAACTGCTCGTCATATTCTGCATCGGTGAGAAATTCCAGCTCACTGACGCATGGCTCAAAAGGCGGCTGCTCAAGGATAACGGCGAGCTGAGCGAACGATAGAGCGGCTTCCGGTGCGGGGTCATCGCAGCACATGATTGGCTCTCTTAAAAGATTAGACTGTAGATTGCAGATGTAGTATATCAGCGCAAGTTGTCTAAATGGTTTTCAACAGGGAGGCCCAATGAGCGAAGGCAAAGTGAAATTTCTATCAGAGAGCCTTGATAAGCAGATAAGCAATTTTGATAGATGGGCTAAAAACGATAAAAGAAGAGCTTTCTGGATTAAAATGGCTGTGACTACCTTTGGCGCAGCCGTTACAGTTCTTTTAGGTCTACAGGGGATTAAAGCAGAATCTCTTAATATGGTGAAGAATATCGCATTGATATTAAGTGCCCTTGTGACTCTCTTTGGTGCATGGGACGCTTTCTTTAGTCACAGAGAAATGTGGCTCAAGTACGTCAACACATCAAACCAGTTAAAGGGCATTAGAGCAGAATTAAAATACTTAATGTCAGAAGGAACTGAGAACATTAAAGAAGAGGATATAGAGCGTCTTTTTGTGAGAAACAAAGCGGTTTTAGATGAATTGAACCTTGAATATATAAGGGTACGCGGTGACAGTAGCTTAAAGAAGAAGGAGTAGAGCAGGGTTGACCGTCCTTGCTCTACTCATCTAGATACGTCAAGCCGCGCTCACATGCTCAAACATCAAAGCCCTTGCCACACTCTGATGCGGACACTCGGCCATGCGCCCCTTCGCGTTATTGCACCCCAAACATAAAATCGCAAGTGACCGTGCTTTCTTGAAGCCGCTTATTCAGGTGGCACTTTTAACCGGACTCAGGCAATGCGAATTGATTGCGCTTAAAAAGCAGAGCGTGGACTTCTCGTGCGGTCGCCTTTACGTGGCTAATCCGAAGTGGAAGAAAGACCCGCGACGGACTCAAGGGAATCCGATGAGTCAGGACACGCGCGAGATATTATTGAGGCTCGCCAGAGAAGTCGAGGGAGAATATTTTTTCACGCATGACCAAACGGGCGCGAGGCTTACAAGAGGCGTGATAGATACTGCTTTCCGGCGCGTCTGTTTGAAAGCAAAGGTTTTTAATTTTCGCTTCCATGACTTGCGCCACAGCTTCGGCACTCGTCTGGGTGATGCCGATGTGAGTCTGGAAAAGATAGCCCGCTTGATGGGACACTCTAACATCAGAATGACGCTGAGATATGTGCATCCGACTGATGAAGCGTTGCAGCGAGCCGTCGAGCATGCGAAAAGTTCCAGAATCGTACCGGGCGCACTCTCACCAGGAAAAGAGCAGGAACGTAAAGCGTTACAAGCAACGGGTTAAGTGGTAAAATCGCACTCTCACGCGCGGGTTGTTATACAACAGCCGAAGGGGTCTGCGCCAGAGGGAAGAGGCAGGCGGCAACTAACATGTGCGATAAATCTCAGCCACCCGAATTGCTGTTTTTAAGATGATATACTAATCTCTAGGCGTACTTTAATTAGTCCGGCTAGCTGGCACGCAGCTTCCGGTCGAGATGAATGCACTAGCCCTTTTCTAACTGTTAATCCCCCTGCTTACAACTTAAGAGGTATATATCAAATGAAAATCTCAAGGCATCACTATGACTTTTCAAGTCTGAGGATATTTGTTTCTCCCCGTGCACAGCGCGCGATGAAGGGAGGGCGGCGTTGGCTCGTCCTGCCCGTGCTGCTGGCTATGCTCATGGTTCTCGCTCAACTGCCTGTGAAGGTCTTGGCTGCGGATGCGATTTTGGATGTCACGTTCGGCGTGGGCGGTATCGTGAGGACTGATGTGAGCGGGGGGCCGGAGGCAATAGCCGAATTGGTTTTCCAAGCGGACGGTAAAATCATCGCCGCAGGATATGTTCAAGGCCCAGGCTTAGGGCTTGCGCGCTACAACAGCAATGGCACGCTCGATGCCAGCTTTGGTAGCGGCGGAGTTGTGGTTTCTAATCTGATTCCACACGGGGCGAAGGCTGTGGCAGTTCAACCGGACGGTAAAATCGTGGTTGCGGGAGATGTTTACACGACAGCGACCTTATTTGACTTTGCGGTGGCGCGTTTCAACAGTAACGGCAGCCCCGATACCAACTTCGGCACGGGAGGCGTCGTGTCACTCGATTACGGAGTTCACCATATCGACTCTTTAGCTGATGTACTCATCCAGCCGGACGGCAAGATTATCGCGGTCGGAAGCTCTTATGCGATTAACAATCAGGCTTACAATGATATAACGCTGGCGCGCTTCAATAGCAACGGCACTGTGGACACAGACTTCGGGACGGGCGGATGGGCGCGAGCGGATTTCGGTTACGGTGATAACGCGTATAGCGCCCTGCTGCTTTCTGACGGCAAGATACTGGTCGGAGGTCTGACGCGCAGCGTCGGGTCGCTGGATGATATGACGCTTGTTCGCTTCAACGCGGATGGCAGCCTTGATACTAGCTTCGCAACTGCTGGCAGGGCTGTGGCCGATATTGTCGCCCAGGACGCAATACTCGATATGGCCCTCCAACCGGACGGCAAGATTGTCGGCGCAGGATACGCTAACAGGGATAGCAATATGGACATCGCTGTCGTCAGATTCAATGCCGATGGGAGTTTGGATTCCGGCTTCGGCGTGAATGGTAAACGGACGACCGCTTTTGCCTCCGACTCGGAGGAGAGAGCTAACGCCGTTGCCATTCAAGCAGACGGCAAGATTGTTGTCTGCGGCTACGCCAGAATTCTCGGTCAAGGCATAGATTTTGTTGTGGTGCGATATAACCCGAATGGCAGTCCCGATATCAGCTTTGATGGAGACGGCAAAGCCGTTATCGTCTCCTCGGAGTTTGACAACGCCACTTCGCTGCTCCTTCAGCCGGACGGAAAAATCATTCTCAGCACAACCGCCGACACCGCACCGTTTCCTTCTATGGGAGCAGATTTCACGTTGGTGCGCCTGCAAACAAGAGCGCCTGCCAAGCCATACGATTTTGACGGCGACGGAAGGGCAGACCTCGCAGTCTTTCGTCCATCGAACGGTGGCTGGTACATTCGCCAGAGTTCCAACGGCAGCCTCTTCGGCTCTCAGTGGGGGCAGAGCGGCGACCTGCCTGAGCCTGCCGACTTCAATGGCGATGGTCGAAACGATTTAGTCATCTATCGCAACGGCATCTGGTACATCTCTTATGTCGGCAACTCCAATACTCTGGCCTTTCAGTTCGGAACGACGGGCGACATTCCCGTCGCAGCCGATTATGACGGAGATGATAAAGCAGACTTTGCCATCTTCCGTCCATCAAATAGCATCTGGTACATCCTGAGAAGCTCGGACAGCGCTGTGCAGGCGATTCAGTTTGGCACAAGCGGAGACAAGCCTGTGCCGGGAGATTACAACGGAGATGGCCGTACGGATGTAGCTGTCTGGCGACCTTCAAACGGGACGTGGTACACCTCGCAGAATCCGGCGACTAATTATGACGCCTTCGCGTGGGGACAAAATGGAGACACGCCCGTGCCCGGAGATTACGATGGCGATGGCAAGCACGACCGCGCTATCTTTCGCCCCTCGACGGCGACGTGGTGGGTCTTCAATAGCTCCAACGGCGGCTATCTTGAACAGCCCTTCGGGGTTGGAACTGATATCCCCGTGCCCGCAGATTATGATGGCGACGGGCGAACGAACATCGCAGTTTTCAGGCCGAGCACAGGTGTGTGGTACACCTCTCTGGATGCCTCAACCAACTATGGAGCGCAACTCTGGGGACAGACGGGCGATATTCCCGTGGAGTCCTCTAACGTTCCGTAAATGAAACTTGAGTCAGAATTGCTGTAACCATTCGGGCGCACACGGTGTCTTATCTATTAGAACAAACTCTCCCGTGAAACATAGAAACCGGCCCGGCCAACCGGCCCGGCCTAAAATCGGGAAAGGGGAACATCGTGAAGAAATTATTGTCCATAGTGTTGTCACTGGCTGCCATAGGCTTCGTCGCTTCGTCCGCAGAGGCGAAAGCCAATGAATCAATGACATCCGCGACAAACGTTACAGCAAGCTCTGCCTTGCTCCAAAGACGAGGTCAGGGGAGATGGGATGACCGCCGTTATAACCGCCGTGTACGAGTCACTACACAATCTCGTTTAGTGCGCGTCGGCAGGCGAGTTTACCGCGAGACTTATCAGGTCAGATACTTGCCGAACGGCAGGACTCAGACACGACTCATCAGCCGCGTCAGAGTCCGCTAAGCGGGAAAGTAAAGACACGTCTCCCGCAAAAGTGCTGGTGGCGCAGAGAAAGAGTTGCAACTCTTTCTCTGCGCCACCAGCACTTTTGCGGGAGATTATTTTGTAACTACTGAACCACTGCCCAAATATCAAAGTCTTGCACGCTTTGTTATACTATAGGCGCAACCGAAAAAGGTTTGAGCGAAGAAGCGCGAGATTGCTTAAAAATTCTCCCGCCACCTAAATTCCGAAGGAGCATTTAAAACCCGTATGGCAAAAGAAACTCTGCACAGGGAAGTGGTCATCATCGGCACCGGGCCAGCCGGATTGACGGCGGCGATTTACACTGCGCGCGCCAGTCTCAAACCGCTCGTCATAGACGCGCCAGCCGATACGGAAAGACAGACGACTCCCGGCGGCCAGTTGATGATTACAACCGAAGTCGAAAATTATCCAGGCTTTGCCAAAGGCATAGATGGGCCGGCACTGATGCAGGAGTTTCGTGAGCAGGCTTTGCGCTTCGGCACAGAGATTCTCGAAACATGGATTACAAAGGTTGACTTACAACACAGACCTTTCACGCTCTATACGGACGAGCACGAAATCAAGGCCGAGACTTTAATCATCGCTTCCGGCGCGTCTGCCAAATGGCTCGGCATTCCGGGCGAAGCCAAAGTGCCGGACGGACTTGGCGGCAACGGAGTCTCCGCCTGCGCGACCTGCGACGGGCCGCTTCCAGCCTTTCGCAATAAGCGTTTGATAGTCGTCGGCGGCGGCGATACCGCTATGGAAGAGGCCACTTTCCTGACGCGCTATGCCTCGCATGTCTACGTCGTTCACAGGCGCGACAGCCTGCGCGCCTCGAAAATTATGCAGGACAAAGCCTTTGCTAATCCGAAGATAGAATTTATCTGGAACACTGCTGTCAAAGAGATTTTGGGGACGATGCAGGAAGGCGTCACTGGCGTGCGGCTGCACAATTTAGTGACTGATGAAGAGACTGTCTTCCCCTGTGAAGGAGTCTTCGTCGCCATCGGGCACAAACCGAATACGGAGCTCTTCAAAGGCCAGCTTGAGATGGACGAGGTCGGCTATCTCAAGACCAATGGGCATTCGATGGCGACAAACATTCCGGGCGTCTTTGCCTGCGGAGATGTGCAGGACTCTTTTTACAGGCAAGCCATCACGGCTGCCGGGACAGGCTGCATGGCTGCCATTGATGCCGAAAGATATTTAGACAACCTGCCCGTCCCCATGCCGACGGGCGAAGAAATCACTATCGAAGGCGAGATAGTGACCGCCGACCACGAGCAAATCATCATGCCCGACGGCGAAGTCATCTCCAACAAAGCGGACGAGGGCGGCGCGGCGCACGGCGATTAAAGTTCAATGGCGCGTGGAAGCGATAGCGCGGCAAAGGCTAAAGCATCTCTACGCTATGGAACGACCAGAACCGTCTGAGTGCTTGAGCTTCCACGTTTCGCCAGCGCCGTCACCGTGAGAAGATATTGACCGGGCGGCGTCTCCGTCGTGGTAAAGATTCGTAAAGTCGAACTGCAATTATTGGGTCGGCAATGCCTGTCGGGCAAAGTATAAGTTGCGCCTGCGGGCAATCCTGTGACCTTGAATTGCACGAACTCCAGTTGATAACGAGTTCCGGTTACATAGACAGGAATTTGCATAGGTTGAATGCCTTCAAATGGACGTGTCAGCGAATATGTCCAGACGGCGAAGCCGCCCGTCTCCAGTTCGCTTCGCAGCATCCCATATATTGCTAATATCCTCTCCCACTGACCGTCCGTGAACCTGTTGGAAGTGGGAGAGACACAACCCATCACATTTCTGTAGCCCATATAGTTATCAATCAAATCAGTCCCCGGCAGCGAAGGGCAAGTATCCTGATTGCAGGCGCTCGGTGATAGCTCTGCCGGAGTGTCCGTTACATAGTCATTGAGGAACGAGCATCCGCCTTGAAAGGTATGAAGCAGCCCGAGCCAGTGACCGACTTCGTGCGGTGTCACGGCAGGGCGACCGATAGGATGCGAAAAATTGTTGTATTTGAGCGTCACGCCGTCTATCGCCGCCATACCGCGCGGGAATATCTCCCACGGAAAATATCCATAACCTCCGTACGCGAAATCCGATAAATTCACGGAATAGATATTTAAGGTTGACCTTCCTCCGACATGCAAGACCCGTTTCATCTCAAGCTCTATGTCCGGCGTCGTCAAAGAGGATGAAAACCACCGGCTATTATTGACGTAATGAAGATTCATTAAGGTAAAAGTAAATCTGTTGAGATAGGCAGCATTTAAGACCTGAATTGTGGCTTCGACATCTGAAAGCTCTACATTGCCCTGCGCGCCGTCATCGCTTCTGATGATGTGTACATAGACTGGAATATTTATCGGAGTGGTGCGCGACGCAAGCTCTCTGAATCGCACGCTCTTTTTATATTCGTTCAAGAGAAGTTCGACGGCCTGCGCTTCTTCTTGTCCGGGAGATTGAGTCCCACAAAATTGTTCGACGCTTTGCCTGTCTCCAACTGTTTGCGAAAAAGCATTGGCTGCGCAGAGCAGAATCAAAAGCATGAGAGTCATCAGTTTCATCGCCTTAAAACCTTTTCATTTAAAGAGGCTGCCTTGAGCTTCTACGGGCTTTGCGGAGCAACGTGCGCGCGCCTGGCTTTTCGGTTGAATCAGAGCAGAACTATTGAATCATCGCGCTCGCGGCGTCTGATTGAAGGTCGCGCCTGCGTCTGCTCTTGGCCGCGACGCGGGCAGGCTTCGCAGTAATCGCCGCGCTGCGCTCTGCGGTCTTCGCACTCGTTGCAGTCTAATGTCTCGCCCAATTTTTTGAGCGCGTCGAGGAAGGGCAGCAGGAGGCGTCCGCGTGTCGTCAAAACGTATTCGACGTGCGGCGGGTTGCCGCCGTAATCCCTGCGCTCTATGAATTGGTCGCGCTCCATGTCTCTGAGGCGGGCCACGAGCGTGCGGCTGCTGATGGGATGGAGCATCGACAGCAGTTCGGTCGTGCGTTTGGGGCCGCACGCGAGGTCGCGCACGACTAACATCGTCCACTTGTCGCCAATCACTTGCAGCGCGCCTGCCACAGGACACCCATCGCCTTCACGTCGTCTCACTGTAAAGCTCGCCTCCCTCTAATTCAATCTGTGAGTCCGAGAGCACGAAACCACACCTTCAAGCGAGCAGAGCTTATCACAAAAAATGTAGATGCAAGGCGGAGAATCCAGACTGCGGACGCAAGACTCTCGGACTCCAGACTTTTCAAGCATTGCGGCGACAAATGAAATTGTTTTAAGATGCCTTGCCCCGCGTGAGGCTTGCGCCTCGACAGTCCTCACCATGCCCGTGTGATAATTGAGCCACTTGCCGGGGCGCAGGCGTGCAAAAGTCTGACGCAGCCGTCGGCCAGAGCTTTCTTTTATATGACCCAACCCGACACAGATTCGCGCGCCATACACAAGCCTGCTTCTCACAGCGCGGCTGAATCCTTACAGACCCTGGCTGCGCTCTCGCACCAACTCAACATGACCGTCTCTGCGCCGGAGGCTTACAGGATAGCTATGCAAGGCTTCTGTAAACTGCTGCCGTGCGACGACGTGCGCGCGACCGTCTCCGCCGGAAAAGGCGGGCAACAGCTGTGGGCCACACTTTCCGGCGAAGAGTTTTCCGTCATCAGCGGCGGAGAGATTGAACCCGTCGCGCACACTATGTTAGAGCGCGCAATGGAAACTGGCGAGCCAGCGATTTTCAATCAAGCGCAGACGGAGTTGGCGAGCGGCGCGCTCCTGCTCTCGCTCGTCAAGGCGGACGCGCAATCCATCCTGTGTGCCCCTTTAAGTCTGGGCCAGACGCATCTCGGCGTCATTGTCGCCAGCCACTCTCGCGCCAACTCTTATACGGAATCGGACGCCTCTCTTGCGGGCATCATCGCGGGGCTGCTGGCCTCTGCGTTGTCGCGGCTCAAATTGTCAGAGCATGTGACGGGCGCGCAAGAGCGCGAGAGCGTGCGCCTGCGCGAAGAGGCTCTAGTCCAGCGTCTGGGCTCGGCTGCGCGCTCGTCTTTCGATTTAGACCAGATTATTCAGCACGCGATTGATGCTCTGGCGCGCGCTCTGCCCGCGAGCTTCGTAGTCCTCCGCACAGTCTCTTTCGGGAGGCCAGCGCAGACCTTGCGCGCCTGGACGCCGGGCGACGACCGACCGCCGCTCGAACTGCACGCGCCCGCTTCCAAAGAGGAGCGGCCCGTCTATACAGAGCAGCGCGCGGTGTTTATAGAGGACGCGCGCGCGCAGCGTAGCATGAGCAACGAGCTGCGCCCGCTCGTCGAGCGATTGGGCGCGCGCTCGATACGCTTTGCGCCTGTGATTTACGGCGGGCAGACGTTGGCCGCGCTCGGGCTTATCGAATCGGATAAACAGCGAAACTGGACACAGGACGAGCAACTCCTGCTGGCGCGCGTGGCGGAGACGATTGCGCCGCTCATCCTCAACGCGCAGCTACACGCGCGCTCGCGCACCTTTATCGAAGACCTCTTGACGCTGATGCGTCTCGCAGGAGATGTCATGAGCGAGGAAGACCTCGACCATGCTTTGCGCGCAGTCCTTGCATCGTGGGCCAAGATTGCGGGGACGGATTCCAACGCCATCCTGCGCTGGGACGCGGATGCCAAGCTGTTCCGGCTGGCGATTGCAGAGCATCTGCCGACAGGACTTCTGGAAAGATACACGCACGGCGTCAGCATGGATGACCCTGTGTTCAGCATCGCAGCCGGGCGGCGCACGGGCGTCGTCGCAGACCTTGCGGGCGATGCGCGTTTTGAATCGCTTTATACAGCCGTGCGCTGGTCTGGCCTGCGCGGCGTGTGGGCCACGCCGATTACCGGCAGGGCGAATCAGGTCTTGGGAATGCTCATCTCTTTTTCGCGGATGGCGGTGGAAGTCATGCCGGACGAGCAGCGTCTCGCGGAACTCTTTGCCAAGCCCGCCGCGCTCGCCATGCAGTACCTTGAATCCAGCCACAAGCAGCGCAAGCTCGGCCTGCAAGTGAACCAGTTGGAAGAGAGCCTGCGCCGCGCAGAGCAGTACAAGACAGAGTTCATGGCAATCATCTCGCACGAATTGCGCACGCCGCTCAACGCCATTATAGGCTACGCGCAGATGTTGATGGACGGCTTCTCAGGCCCGCTCACGGAAGAGCAGCGCGAGGATGTGCAGACCATCACGGACTCTGCGGACAAGCTTTTGCTGATGGTCGAGGACGCGCTCGACCTCGCGCGTATGGACGAGCATCGCTTCCCGATTTTTATGGACACAGTAGCCTTTGATGATGTGGTGCGCCGCGCGGTCGGCAGCGTCACATCCGAAGCCGAGAAGAAAGGGCTGCACATCAAGTCGCGTATTTCGGAGGACGTGCCGCTCGTCCGCACAGACCCGGAGCGCGTGCGGCAGATTCTCTCGAACCTGCTCTCCAACGCTGTCAAGTTTACGGAGAAAGGTTCGATTCATGTGAGCGTCGAGCGCGACGAGACGGGCGGCGCGCGCTTTAACGTGACCGACACGGGCATCGGCTTTGATGCCACAGCCTTTCCGCACATCTTTGATGATTTTCGTCAACTCGATGCCTCGACGACGCGCATACACGGCGGCACAGGTTTAGGTCTTGCCGTCTCGAAAAGATTGGTCCAGAGATTGGGCGGGCAAATCGGGGTTAATTCGACGCCCGGCGAAGGCTCTACCTTCTGGTTTCGCCTGCCTCTGGAAATCCCCGGAGCGGAGACATGAGTGATGATTGATGAGATGAAAGACATGCCTTTGAGCATCTCTCTTCTCACTCATCACGCATCACACGACACTTGATTATGGTTGAACTAAAAGGGCAAGGACATCTTCCGACGATTCTGGTGGCGGACGACGAGCCGATTAATCGCTCGCTCATTCAGCGACGGCTTGAGCGTGCGGGTTACAGGGTTTTGACGGCTGAGAATGGCAGCGAGGCTGTCGAGAAGACTCTCAACGCGCTGCCAGACTTAGTTATCCTCGATGTCATGATGCCCGTCATGGACGGGCTCGAAGCCTGCCGCCGCATCAAGGAGGACGAGGCGACGCGCGACATTCCGGTCATCTTTCTCTCCGCGCGCGACGAGACGGAAGTTAAGGTCAACGGCCTCTCCTTAGGCGCGAACGATTACATCAGCAAACCCTTCAAGGCTGAAGAACTGCTCGCGCGCGTGGATGTCGCAATGCGTCTCAAGCACGAGCGCGACCGCCTGCGCGAGTCTGCGGAAGAAGCGCGCGCGCATGCGGAGTTGGCCCAGGAACGCGCCGTGACGGATGCCTTGACGGGCCTCTTGAATCGCTACGGGTTGCAACGCTCGCTCGCGCGCGAGCACGCGGAGGCGCGTCGTTACGAACGCCCGCTCGCGTGCCTCATGATTGACCTCGACAATTTCAAAAGAGTGAACGACACGCACGGTCACAACGCTGGCGACACGGCGCTGCAACAGGTCGCAACCATCTTGATAGAAGCCGTGCGCCGCTCCGACATGGTCTTTCGCTACGGCGGCGAAGAGTTTCTCGCGCTCTTGCCCGAGACAGACCTGCAAGGCGCGGTCGCGCTCGCGGAGAAGATACGCGAGGCTGCTTCGTCTCGTCTCTTCGGAGACGGCGAGCATGTCTTCTCGCTGACCTTGAGCGTCGGCGCGGCCAATCTCACGGACAATGAATCCGGCAACGACATGATTGCGCGCGCAGACCTCGCGCTCTATCACGCCAAAGAGCAGGGCCGCAACCGCGTCGCACGCGCCGAAGTCAAAGCTTAGGCAGGTTGGATTTCAAATCTCGAATCTCAAATCTGAAATCTCAAATCACTTATGAGCGCGGGTCTATATTGTAGGTCTTGATTTTGGAATTAAGCGTCGTCGCGTTCATCCCCAGAAGTCTTGCGGCTCTGGATTGATGTCCGCTTGTTTGTTCGAGCGCGCGGCGGATGATGTCTATCTCGAAGCGGCGCACCTCGTCGTAAAAGTTGATGCCGCGTCCAATCTCCGGCACTGAAAGAGAGCTTGTGCCTTCGCGTGCGGCGGCGTGCGCCGATTGCGGGTCGCTGATTTCGGAGCGCAGGCACTCGCGCGTGATTTCGTTGGCGGGCGCGATGACGACTGCGCGCTCAATCGCGTTCTCCAGTTCGCGCACATTGCCCGGCCAAGTGTATGCCTCCATGAGAGCCAAGACATCCGGCGCAATCTGCTCTGAGACTTGACGACTATTTTCCTCGTTATACTTGCGTATGAAATGCTGGGCCAGAGGCAGTATGTCTTCGCGCCTGTCTCGCAGCGGCGGCAACTCAATCGGCACGACGGAGAGCCTGTAGTAGAGGTCTTCACGGAACGCGCCCTGCTTGACCGCTTCCCTTAAATCTATATTTGTCGCGGCGACGATGCGCACGTCAACTCTGCGCGGGCTCGTGTCGCCGAGCGGCGTGAACTCTCTTTCCTGTATGACGCGCAAAAGTCGGACTTGCGTTTCGGGCGGGATGTCTCCGATTTCATCCAGAAAGATTGAGCCGCCGTCCGCGACTTCAAACAAGCCCTTCTTGGCTGCGACTGCGCCTGTGAACGCGCCGCGCGTGTGGCCAAAGAGTTCCGACTCTAAAAGCTCGGTCGGAATGTTTGAAGAGTTGACCGTCACAAAAGGCATCTGCGCGCGCGGGCTCGATTCGTGAATGGCTTTGGCGATGAGTTCCTTGCCCGTGCCGCTCTCGCCTGTGATGAGGACTGTCGAGCGCGCGGGCGCGACCTGGTCGACCATGCGAAAGACCTGCTGCATGACATCGGAGCGTCCGACGATTCCGCCGCGGTCAACTGCGCGGCTCATCGCGCGGCGCAGAGTCTGTCGCTCTTCTTCCTTGCGGCGACGCTTGATGCCGCTGGCGACTGTGGCCGTAATCTGCTCGTTCTGAAAAGGCTTGCGGATGCAGCCGAGCGCGCCCTTCTCCCAGGCGGAGATGGCCGTGTCATAGGTCGCGTAAGCCGTAATCATGATGACGGCTGCGTCCGCGTCCATCTTCAAAAACTCTTCGAGCGCGCGAAGCCCGCCCATGCCGGGCATAGAGACATCGAGCAGCACCACATCATAAGAGCGACGCCCGTACGCCTCCAGACCTTCCTCGCCCGTCTTCGCCAAATCGACGCGATAGCCTTCGGCAGAGAGCAGCGTCTCCAGGACATCGCGCATAATCTCCTCGTCGTCAACGACGAGCACTGAACCCTTCTTCGCCATTCTTTCTTCCGTTCTTAAATCTGTTATTTAAAACGCTGTGAGAAAATTTCTACGCGCTCTGTATGATGTCAATAATGTATCGGGGGTTTATTCGATGAGGAGTTTAAGCAATTCTCCGGCGGCGCGGACGACGCTCTTGTGGTCTGTGTTGTAATCCATCGTGCCGAGCGTTCTCGCTTCATTGCGGCTGTGGGCCAACTGCTCCTGCCGCAGTCGCTGCCACTCTTCCGCGAGTTGCAGCTTCTCTTTGGTGCGCGCAGCCTCCATGCCGCCGCCGCGTATGAACTCGATTATCTGTTGCAACTCGTCGCGGTCGAACCATGTGCCGTGTCCCTTGCAGACATCCACGACGATGCCTGAGCAGCGCGCGAAGTTGACGCGATTCATCAGTTGCGCGCAGACGGGACAGGGGACATAACGCACGCGCTTGCCGCCGTCAAATCCCGCCTGCGTTTGCGGCACGGGCTTGGCCGCGCCGAGCAGCACGATTGATTGCTGCTCGCGGTCTGCGCAGATTTGCTCGAACGCGGCGACATCGACCCACAACCCGCTGCAACGCGCACACTCGCGGACAGAACTTTCGCCAACCCGTATGCTCGCCATCTCTGCACGGCAGCGCGGACAACTGCGCTTCACGGCTTGCGCAGCATCTTCCGCGCGCGCACTCTTCGCGCCGCACTTGGGGCAATGCTGGCTGCCCAGGAACATCATGCCGAAGCAGGACGGACACGAGACGGTCGCCAGCCGCGCGCTGCAAAACAAGCACTGCGCCGCGTCGCTCGAAACGGCTGCCCCGCACATTGGACAATTAAGAGATTCAGGATTCATACTCAAGGCCATCCGCCTTTTCTTATGAAGAAAATACGGCATCAGGCGCAAATGTCAAACGGATTTGCCCGCCGCGCTTGATGCGCGGTTGTTCGCTCTACGGCAATGCGGTAATGTAATAAGAGAGC
>Ga0209574_10000201_pt1 | contig 16633 bp, 20 predicted proteins | sample AgamicMgMarz_FD_187168 | JGI IMG/M metagenome (GOLD analysis project Ga0209574, IMG submission 187168) | Agave microbial communities from Guanajuato, Mexico - Mg.Ma.rz (SPAdes) (version 2) | ecosystem: Host-associated > Plants > Phyllosphere > Phylloplane/Leaf | place: Guanajuato, Mexico... | reverse complement strand
TTTCCCGACGTCCCGCTGAGCGTGCTCTCGCACGGGCTGCCGTTCACGCTGCCCGAAGGCCTGCCGGCCGGCTTCACCTCGGCGGTCATCGAGCGGGCCTGGACGGACGCACAGGAGAGGCTGGCGAAGCTGCCCCCCGACGCCCGCCACGTCTTCGCCAAGCGCAGCTCGCACTACATCTTGTTCACCCAACCCAAGCTGGTCATCGATCAGGTGCGCCGGGTGGTGCGTGAAGCCCGCGGGCGTTGAGGCACCTCGAACCGACGAGCGGCGACCTGGAGCTCTGCGCCACATCGGCCACAAGCGTCAGGAACTCGTCGCTGACGACATCCGACATCCGCAACCGGTCGCTTCTGGCGACGGACTTCAAGTCGGGACAGCTGCCTCAAGGTCCGAAGGGGGACAAGGGCGACCCAGGGGTGCCGGGCAGCGCGCTGGGTTACGCGACGGTCAGCGATAGCCACACCGTGGATCCGGCTCTGTCGTTGAACGTCACCACGGCAAACGTGACGCAGGTCGGGACCGTGGTCTGCTTCAACGGGCTTCCCTTCACTCCCCGGGTGGCAGTGGCCAACGTCTCGGCGGGCGCAGGCACGGCTGGCGCGCAGACCATCCGCACCTACACCGAGGACCACGGCGGATGCCCGGGGCGCGAACAGGCGGCGGTGACTGCGGTAAGCAGCGCCACATTCACTGAGGTCGACCCGCAGGCGTTCGTGATCGCCTTCTACTAGCCACACGGACTCGTGGCCGGAGTCGTCGGTGTAACGGTCGGCCTACGGCTGCCACGATCCAATGATCCACGCCACTCACGGACCCGAGTGGCGTCTGGATCGCTGGGCGAACGCGCTGGCATCCGATCGGCTGCGGGCCTGTCTCGTCGAGATCCCGCCACCGCCCGGCCTACGATCCGCGAATGAGTCCGACCGTCTTCCGCGAGGGAGCGTTCAGGTTCTTCTTCTTCTTCTCGCGCGAGGAGGAGCGCATGCGCATCCATGTGCAGTCGCCGGACGGCGAGGCCAAGTTCTGGATCGAGCCAAAGATTGAGTTGGCGCGGAACTACGAGCTCAATGCTCAGGACCTCCGCCGAGTCGAGCAAGAGATCCGAGATGCCTGGCACCGCCACTTTCGAAGCTGAGGTGACGAACATCTCTCAGCACGGGTTCTGGCTGCTGCTTGATGGGCGCGAGCTCTTCGCACCATTCGAGGAGTTCCCGTGGTTCAAGCAGGCGCCGGTCCACGCGATCCTCAAACTCGAGCGTCCCAACGCCGGCCACCTGTACTGGCCCGACCTCGACGTCGACCTCTCCGTCGACTCGATCGAGCATCCCGAGCGCTACCCGCTGAAGGCAAAGGGCTGACGCCGCCGGCGGCGTTGGCGCGCCGGATCTCATTCGCGCACGGGACGTCTCGGAGTGCGAGCGGGAGGAGTGCCTGCGGTCGCGCCGCCCGGGACGGGATCGGCTCGCTGGACCCGATCGGGATGACCTCATCGCAGCAGGGGTAGCAGGACATAGCGCCGGTCCGCGGCTATCCGCCGAATTGGTGAGCGGGCAGGTGATCGGCGGTCATGCTGACGCTCGCTCGCGGGACGAGCGGTCGTCGCGTCCTCCTTTCCGCGCTTTGGCGGGCGTTCGTCCGGGACGACCGCGTGCACGTGTTGTGAGCAACGCAGAGGCGCGGTGCGCTCACTTCGCGCGTGCGTGTGCTGATGAGCGTGAGCGCTCGGTTGCGCTTCTGGGTTGGCGGGGCGGACCGGGAGTGGGCTGGCCTGCCGCCTGGACTGTCGCCGTCATGAGGGTGATTGCCTCGTCGACGCTCAGTTGCTGCTCGCGCACGAGGGAGCGCCAGGTGTGGAAGTTGATCGCGTGGCCGATCGCGCCGGCGACACGCAGTCGTGTGCGGCCGCGCTGGCGACGGCCGACCATCAGCGCCGCGTGGACGGTCTGGAAGTATCCGAGGAATGCCTCGCGTGATCCAGCGGGCACGTGTTCGATGTCGCGGATCCCGGTGGCAAGCATCTCCTCTGTCTCTCCATACCATGTGTACAGCTCGGCGAGCGCCGTGCGCAGACGTTCGTCACGATCTGCGATCGCGATCCAGCGGCCGGGGTCGGGCATCGGATGCCGCGCGTAGTAGTGGCTCGTGCAGGCGTTGAAGAGTGCTTGCTCGTCGGGGAAGTGCCGGTACACGGTCGCGCGATCGACCCGCGCCCGCTCGGCGATCGCCTTCACGCTGGTGCGCGCGGGGCCGACGGTCTGATGTAGCGCGACAGCCGCCTCGGTGATCCGCTGGCGGGTCTCCAGCTCCGACACCGCTCGTTTGCTTTTGCGATACGGGCGGGCAGCCATCTGCCGTGGTTGAGTCGTCATTGGTGTGCGCGAATCTTGACAGACCAGGCTGGCACCGCTAAATTCACGCACATCACTGTTGCATCATTTTAAAAAAGAGGGGTGCCATGTCAGCAGTCTTGGAATCGTCGACCGATCAGCGCTTCGATGGCTCGGGAGGCCCTCGGAAGATCGGTCCGGCCGACGGCAGGCTTGTCGACATTCAATCGGCTGGGGTGCGGTTTATGGCCTGGAGCGAAGAGACGGGTGGTGGCTTCTCGCTCGTCGAGCACCCCCTTCCCCCGCACGGCTTGGTCGCACCGCTGCACAAGCACTCGCGCGAGGACGAGTACAGCTATGTCCTAGAAGGGCGGATGGGCGCGCTGCTCGGCGACGACGTCGTGCACGCAGAGGTGGGCGATCTGGTCTTCAAGCCACGCAACCAATGGCACACGTTCTGGAACGCAGGCGATGGGCCCTGCCGGATCCTCGAGATCATCTCCCCGGGCGGGTTCGAGCACTGTTTCGATCAGATGGCGGCGGCGATGGCCTCGCCCGCCTTCGACCCACAACAGATGGCAGAGCTCGCCGGCCACTACGGGCTCGAAATCCGGCTCGACAGCATCCCGGAGCTGTGCGCCGCGCACGGACTCACGCACCCGATGCTCAAGGCCGGCCACTAACTCGGCGTCTCGCCAAGTGCGCGCCTGAGCACCGCGCTGTCATCGATGTAGGTGTCCGGCTCGACCGGCGCCGGCACCTCGTTTGGGATCGGCCCGCGGCTCCTGGCGAGCTCGGCCAAGCGCCGACGAGCGTTGCGCGGCGATCAGCCGAGGTCTGGTTCAGTTGCACGCCGGGGCGGTCGCGCCCGCCTGGCACAGCACTACCCGCTTGACCTGGCGGTTGTCCGCCGCGAACGGCTCGAAGGTGCTCGCGCCACGCGGGTAGGCGGTGACCTCGATCACCATCTCGCCCGCGCCGCCAGCGAAGAAGCCGGTGTTCGCCTGCGTTCCGGCGAGGAAGCTGAAGCTCGCCGACTGGCCCGCGCGCAGGTCGCGGTACTCGCATTTCAGGACCCCTGGAGCGTGCGGCACGTACTCGCAGGCGTGGAACGGCGGGCCGGGCAGCGGGAGCTGCACCAGCGCCGACGAGCCGTCGCCGCGGACGCTGAGCTGGATATCGCCGCGCAGCGCGGTCGAGGGACCGGCGTTCGTGATCTGGATGACCCCCCCGACCGGGATCGACTGACCGTTCGTCACGTTGCGGATCAGCTCGTGCTGGAGCTGTGGCGGCGCGAGCTTCACGTCGCCCTGGAAGTCGAGCGTCAGGTCGCCGAGCACCCCGACGTAGCGCGGCAGCTTGCGGTCGTTGCAGCGCTGGACCGCCTGCAGCTTGGCCTTGGTGGCGCGGATCTCGACGGTGTTGGACCCGTGCCTGAATGCGTCGAGGACCCTGCGGGGCAGATTGCCCGTGCGGTAGCCGGGGAACCGAGCCGCCTTCTTCCCGTAACCGCGCGGCAGCCGGACGACCGTCTCACCGTTGACTCCCATCGACGCGCTCTCGAACGGCTGTCCGCCCAGGGCGGGGCCGTAGCCGAGGTTGAACGTGCCGCTGCTCGGGCGGCCCGGCACGAGAATGGTCTTCGTGAAGCGCCGCCGCTCCACCGACCGACCGCAGCTTGGACCCCAGATGTAGCGACGCTTGAAGCTCCGGGTGAGCCCGAACGTCGCGTCGGCCGGCGTGAAGCGGCCCACGTTCACGACCTTCGCGCCCGACCACGTCGCGTCGGTCCCCAGGATCAGCTTCGGCTGGGTGTCGACGAAGTACGAGAGTCGCGACCAGTCGACCTGCGCGGCGGCGGCCGCCGGCGCGAGGAGCGAGCCCGCGAGCGCTGCGAGAACGATCCGCCTGGTCATCTCCAGACGCTACCTCGCCTGCCCCGCGCCCGCCACCGCCCCGCCGCGTGGCGACCGAGATCACGCGCGCGGATTGGGGTCAGCGCGGGCAGCGTCAGCGACGACCTCGGAGTGCTTCCACGCGCGGGTCGCGAGGCGGCGCGACCGGCGGCAGGTGATCTACTCGCGCACCACGAGCGGCGATGCCATGTGCCCCGCCCAAGCCTGGCCGGACACCTGAGCGATCAACTCACGAGCGGCAGCGTCCGCATCGCGTAGCGCCCGGCGATCGTGCGTCCGAGCACGGGGTCCTCGAGCTCGTAGCGGAAGGCGGCCGCGGGGCGAATGCCCCCTTGAGCGGGAAACGTTCCGCAGAACATCAGCGTCCCGTTCGTCAGCGGCGGGTCCACGCCGGTCAGCAGGTCGTCCGCCGACAGCAGCTGGGCGAGCGTGCCGGTCTGATACGGGACCTCCGAGCCGTCCTCGGTGATCCACGAGCGCAGCGTCAGCCGATCCCAATGCGACTCGACGTCGGCGTACCGCCACAGCTCCGGCGCGAGTGGCTTGTCGCAGAGCTGCTTCGAGACCGCGACGCTGTAGGACTCGACCTCGCGATCGGTGTGATCCGATCCGGCACCGACCCAGAGCTCGTCGTCGTGGCGCAGCAGGACCGCTTCCACCTCTCCGCTCGACGCCGCCGTCGACTCGATCTCGGTGGCCGTCGTCAGGCGCGAGGCTCCCACCCGGTAGAAGACCGGCACCTGTGACGGTGGGGTCACTCCGAGCGCCTCGAGCTCCGCCACGTGCGTCATGACGGCGTCCCGGTCGCGACCGGTCCACCCGGCGACGATCGCGGTGTGGAGGGGGACGGCGAGCCGGCGGTCGCCAAGCATCAATTCCAGTTCGGTCACAGGCGCTCCTCGATCCATGCCGCGATGCGCAGCAGCTCGGCGTCGGCACCTGCCGGTGCCGCGACCATCAGGCCGGCCGGCGGCTCGCCGGGCTCGTGCATCGGGACAGAGATGGCGCAGCCGTCGACCAGGTTCACCACCGTCGGGTTGCGCAGCAGCAGCAGGTTCAGGCGCCCGTATTCGTCCTCCTCGGCCACGGCCTCAAGCGTAGGCGCCAGGATCGGAACGGTCGGGCAGATGAACCCATCGAAGCCGGCGAGGCCGGCGCGCACGTCCTCGATCAGCTGTGCGCGGCGCTCCTGCAGGACGATCAGGTCGCGCGCGCTCTGCTGCTCGCCGCGCCGTATCCGGGCCAGGATGCGCGGGTCGTAGTCGCTTGCGCGCGCCGCGATCAGGTCGCTGTGCCAGGCGAACGCCTCGGCCGCGGCGAAGCCACCGCCGGCATTCATCTCGGGGATCCGGTCGAGCGCCGGCAGGTCGATGGTGGTCAGCTCGGCGCCGGCCGCCGCCAACCGCGTGGCGGCGCGGTCGAATGTCGCTCCCACGCTCTCGTCGACCTCGCCCAGCAGGTAGTTCCGCGGCAGCGCGAGCCGCGGCGAGCGCGGCAGCGGCGCCAGCGGTCCGGGGCCGTGACCTGCCAGGACGCCATCCAGCGCCGCGCAGCAGCCGACGCTCCGCCCCAGGACGCCAACCGCGTCGAGCGTCGGCGACAGCGGAACGAGGCCGTCCCGCGGGACCCGCGCCTGGGTCGGCTTGAACCCGACGAGGCCGCACAACGCCGCCGGAATCCGGCAGGAGCCACCCGTGTCCGTCCCGAGACCGGCGTGAGCCATGCCGTCGCTGACCGAGACCGCGGCGCCGGACGAGGATCCCCCGGGGATGCGCCCCCGCTCGCGGTCCCACGGGTTCGCCGGTGTCCCGTGGTGAGCGTTCACTCCGAGCCCGCTGAACGCGAACTCGGTCATGTTCGTCCGTCCCAGCACGACCATCCCGGCCTGCCTCAACCGGGCCACGGCGGTCGCGTCGGATCGGGCCGGCGCGCCCTCGAGCGCGTGCGATCCCGCCCGCGTCACCTGTCCCCGTACATCGAACAGATCCTTCACCGAAACCGGAATCCCGGCGTATGGCGACGGCTCGGCGCGCGCACGCCTGAGCGCATCGCTGGCTCGTGCGGCGTCACGGGCGGCGTCGGCATCGACCTCGAGGTAGGTGCGCGCCCCCTCGCCGCCCGGGTCCGCGATCCGTGCAAGACACTCCTCGATCAGCTGCTCGGACGTCGTCCGTTCGGCCGCGAGATCGGCCGCCAGCTCCTCGAGGGTCGGCATCAAACGGGGTCGAAGTAGTGGACCTCGAGCAGCAGGCAGCCGTCCTCGGACTTGAACGGGCCGTGCTCGGCGCCAGGCGGACGGCACGCGTAGGTGTGCGCGGCGAACGCCTCGCCCCCGCGCCCCTCGGCGTCGTTTCCGACGGTCAGATCGCCCGACACCAGGTAGACCTCTTCCCAGTACTCGTGCACGAACGGCGCGGTGGTGAACGTGCCCGCGTCGAAGCGCAGCAGCCGTGTGCGCGTGCCGCGGCGCCCCTCCTCGTCGAGGGCGCCCGACAGGATCTTCTGCTTGATGCCCTCGGGGTAGCCGGGCGGCGTCTCCCAGCCCTCCGACAGATCCAGGCTGTGAAACTCGTCGTGTCGCTTGTTCACCGGCATGCGCTCTCAGCTCCTGTCTATGTCCATCGCGACGACCTGCTCATAGGCCGCCTCCCCGTCGAGTAGCCCGCGGGCGCGCGCGAAGCGAGCCATGCCCGTGATCGCGCGCTCGGGGATCTCGGCGTCGTAGAAGGGGACGTCGCGCCGCACCAGTTCGGCGATCAGCGCGGCCTGGTCGGGCGGGAAGACCCGCTCGCCCACGGCGGTTGCCCGCTCGGGATCCTCGGCAAGCGCCGCCTGCGCGCGCCGCAGCGCGCGCACCAGCGCTTGGGCGCGGGCGGGGTCCGATGCGACGTAGCCCTCGGTCGCGGCCAGCGACGCGAACGTGTAGTCGAAGCATCCTTCCGGGCCGTCGCCGCGGCGCACGTCCAGTACGACGTTGCCGGTGCCCGCGCGCACGGCGACCTCGGCCGCCATTCCATTGGCCCAGAACCCGTCGATCTGCCCGGACTCGAGCGCGCGCGCGGCCGTCAGACCGAAGTTGGTCCCGGCCCCGGCCGCACCCGGCACAGGCCCGATGTCCACCTCCGAGAGCTCGATCCCGGCGTCCACGAGGAGCTGCTGAAGACCCAGGTCGACCCACGGCGCGGCGCCGATCCGATGTCCACGCACCGCTCCGACGTCTCCGCGTTGCACGGCAAGGTCGGCGCGCATGACGAGGAACCAGTACATGCCCTGAGCCTGGGCCGCCAGCAGCGTCACACCCTCCCACGCCGGGAACGCGGCCAGCGCCGAATGGGCCGAGCCGGCGACGACGTCGACCTCGCCCGCCGCAAGCGCCCGGTAGGTGGCGTCCACCGGGAACAGCAGCTCGACGCTCGCATTGATGCCCTCATCGCTCAGACAGCCAAGCTCCACGGCCGCCACGGCGGGGAAGTACGAGTTGGAGATCAGGTCTGGAACGGCGATCTTCATTCGGCTGCCGGCGTGCCAGGCGGCCGCGCGCTACCTGACGCCGAACGCCGGCGCGAGGGCGTCCCAGGTGAGGCGCTGGAAGTGGCGGATGTTGGTCTCGCTCTCCGCGACGGTCTTGCCGACCCGGACCATTCCGCTGGCCAGGCCCTCTTGGATGCGCTCGCAGAGCGCGACGTCCTCGTCGAAGGTCTGCTGCAGGATCTCACTCGTACCGGGCGGGCCCATCGGGTCGGTCGACTCGGCGCCCTTGCGCTTGTAGGACATGAACTGGTAGAGGCAGCGGTCGTGTGCGAGCGGGATGACGTGCGCGACGAAGGTCTGCGTGGCGTCGGCGCTCCCCTCGGCCAGCACACCCTGCAAGGTGGGCCAGGCGAACCAGATCCGCAGGTCGGCGGTCTCGACCGTCGGGTGCTTGTCGCGCACGTCGAGGGATTGGCTCTTGGCGAACTCCGCGGTGTAGTTGGCCAGGTGGTACATGCCGCGGTCGAAGTTGTGGAAGGTGTAGCCCTCGGGGTCGACGTTGAACAATTCGGCGAACGAGTGCGTGTGCGCGGTGGGGCAGTGGTAGCACTCGAGCGCGTTCTCCATCACGATCTTCCAGTTCGCCCGGAACTCCTCGTGAATCAGGTCGCCGTCCGGGACCCAATCGTCATACAGCTCGAACACGGGCAGGTAGCCGGCGGCCTTGTGGAGGGCCGGCAGCTCGCCGAGCGACTCGGCCAGCGACTCGCGCGGATTGACGCTGACGAACACCATCCCCGCCCACGTGTCGACGTGGGCCGGCACCAACCCGAACTCCGCGAAGTCGTCGACCTCGGCCGCGCGCGGCACCGACCGCAGGCAGCCGTTGAGGTCATAGACCCAGCCGTGGTACCTGCACTGAATCGACTTGCGGTTACCGCTCCCCTCCGCCGGCGTGAACCCACGGTGGCGACAGACGTTGACGAACGCCCGCAACTCGCCTTCCTTGTTGCAGACCGCCACCACCGGCACCGACCCGACCTTGGTCGTCAGGTAGTCGCCCGGCTCCCTGAGGTCCTGCACCAGACCCGCGAACGTCCACGTGCGCTGCCAGATCCAGCGATCCTCCAGCTTGGCCACCCGCGGATCGGTGTACAGCTCGGCCGGCAACGTGTACCCAGCCGACAACAGCTCATCGACCTCCACAGGATCGATTCCAAGCTCCCGCGCCACCGGATCCACAGCCAGTTCGTCAGCCGCTGCCAACATCGCATCGGCCATCTATCCAAGCCTCCAGGTCAAGACCAAAGCCACGCTAGCACAGGGATTCGAGCCGACCCGGCCGTTGCGGCGCATTGCGATCAGCCGCGTCCAGCCAGGTAGGTGCTGAGCGCCGCCTCGACCGCTTCCTTGCCGCCAGCGCTCCAGGCGGCGTTGATCTCGATGAACGGAAGCCCCTCGGGCGGCAGCTGCTCCTCAGGCAAGATCGCCTCGACCGGACACTCCGGCACACACGCACCGCAATCGATGCACTCATCGGGAGCGATCACCAGCATCCGCTCCGCCTCGAAGATGCAATCGACCGGACAAACCTCGATGCACGACTGATCCTTCGACCCAAGACAAGCCTCGCCAATCACATACGCCATCCGCTCAGCCCCCCCGATCCAACGAAGCGGCGCCCTTCTCGAGGACCGCCGCGACCCTGCTGTTGACCTCGGACCGGAAGCGCTCCTGGCTGTCGTCGTGTGGCTCGTAGCCGAGCGTCCGGCGTGCGCTGACAAGGCTCCAGAAGCGGTGCGAGTTTCCGCTGATCCCGTAGACGATCTGGAATGGAGTGCCGTTCTCGTCGCGGATGTCGTCCGCTTCGATGGCTCTCAGGAAGAGCTCCGTCTGGTCCCTGACGCTCAGGTAGGCGGCCAGCGCACGGCGGAGGCAGACGAGGTCGCCGTCTGCGCAGTCTTCGACGTCCGTCTCCCGAGGCGACCCGATCCGGATGTTGACGGTCTCGACGGCTCGGCTCGACTCCTGGCCGCAGGCCCACAGGAACCCAAGCAGTTCGACCGTGGCCTTGGACCATCCGTAGAAGTTGTCCGATCGCGGGACCATCCCCGGATCGATGTGATCGCAGTCCCCGCGGAGCACCAGCGGCTCGTAGTAGTCGGCGGCATGGTTCGAGCCGGCAACGACCACCCGTGGTGGAGCGCTGCGACCGCTCTCCGCCGCACACAGGTACACGGTGGAGGCCATCCGGATGTTCCGCAGCTCGATCTCCAACTTCTCCGCGGCCGGGGCGTCCTCGCGTGGCCAGACATGTCCACAGTGGAGTACGGCGTCGACGTCGAAGGCGTCCGCGTACGACTCGGGCGAATCTCCGAGCAGGTCCGCCTCGACGCAGCGCGGCCCGTCGCCCCCGGCGGCGAGGCCGAGCGCCGCGGGCTGTGGCATCGTGACGTCGAGCAGCGTCAGGTCGTGGCGCTCCGCCAGACCGGCCAGCATGCGGCCGGCCACGTAGCCGTTGGCGCCCGTGACCAGCACGCGCCTGCGGCGCCCACGCCCTCTCTCGGTTGACACGGCGACTCCTTTCTCGCATACGGCCGTCGAAGGCGGGTGACCCTAACGCGAATCGCGCTGTTGTGGGACCCGCGCGGGTTCACGCACGCGCTCGACAACCCCTCCGGTGAGCTCCGAGCCGAGTCTCTCGAAGTTCCAGCCGCGGGCCTTGTACCGGTTGGTGACCCAGAACACCATCACCCGGTCGTCCAAGAGGCGCGTGAGCTCGCCGTAGGACCAGCCGTTGCCGCCGTTGTGCCACCCGGCCCTGCCGTACTTGGTCTCCAGGATCACCCACCCGTACCCGTAGTAGGTGTCGCCGCCTGGCTCCTCGAGCACCCGGGGTTTGAACAGCTGCCGCTTGGCGCGCCGGTCGAGCACCTTGTCACCCTCGAGTGCGCGGTGCCAGCGGAACATGTCGCGCGCGGTCGAGAGCAGCCCGCCGTTTCCGCGCAGGTTCCAGTACGGCCCGTCCTTCGCCCAGGGGTGATCGAACGGCCTCCCGTGGGACCTGCCCCGAGCGTCGTACTCGACCGCGACCCGGTCGCGCTGCCAATCGGGCAACACGTATCCGGTGCGAGTCATCCCGGCCGGCGCGAACAGGCGCTGGGCGAGGAACTCCTCGTACCCCATCCCAGAGGCCCTCTCGACGATCGCGGCCAGCAGGCTGTAGCCGAGGTTCGAGTAGTGGTACGCGGCGCCCGGAGGCGTGCGCAGCTTGGACTCGAGCGCGCCGGTCACGAGGCCGCGCCGCGACAGTCGGTCGTAGTCGTCGCCGAGCCCCTCGATCAGCCCGGATGTGTGCGTCAGCAGCTGCTGCACCGTGATCGGCCCCTTGTCGGCGGGCACCGACCCGAGGTACCTGTCGATCGGGTCGGTCACGCTGAGCTTCCCCATCATCTGCAGCTTCAGGATCGCCGCCGCGGTGAACTGCTTCGTCAGCGACATGACGTCGTAGGCGGTGTCGCAGCCAGCCGGGATCCGCCGCTTTCGGTCGGCCATGCCGAAGCCCCTGCAATACACCCGGTCGCCGTGGCGGGCCGCGACCAGCGTCCCGCTGGCTCGCCCGGGCAGGATGCGGTCGAGGAACCGCTGGATCGAGGCTGCGGACCGAGCATTGTCGGCCGGGCGGATCGGCGCCTCACCGGTCCGCCCCCACGCCGCGAGCGTGAGTGCCGCGAGCCAGCAGATCCCGAACCAGGCGGCGCGTCGCATGACGCCCACACTAGGTAGCGTCGCTCCCGGATGGCCCCGGCCGATCCAGGTTGAGCTGCTCCCGCCCACGGCACATGCCGACCTGGCGCTGATGGAGCGGGTCAGCGAGCTGACCAACGAGGTCTACGCGGGCGCCGAGGCTGGCCTGTGGACGGACTGCGCGACCCGCACCTCGCTCGTCACGATCGACGAGCTCTATCCCGAGCTGGCGCCGCTGCTGGCGACGCCGTGCGACCTCGTGATCTATCGCAAGGCGCTGACCCCAGGGTGACCGTGATCTTCGACGCCAGGATGTCGCTGGACGGCTAGCCGTCGAGGACCCGGTGGGCGAAGCGGACGGCGAGCGCGCCGTCGCCGACGGCTCCCGCGACGCGCTGGGTCGAGTCCGAGCGAACGTCGCCGGCGACGAAGACGCCGGGCCTGACGGTCTCGAGCAGGTACGGCTCGCGCGAGGCCTCGCTCCAGCCGTGCTCGCGGGCGGCCGAGCCGCACAGCACGAAGCCCGCCTTGTCGACCGCCAGCATCGAGCCCACGAAGTCCGTGCACGGCTCGGCGCCGACCATCACGAAGACTGATGCCGTCTCGATCCGCTGCACGCTGCCCTTGTCGCACTCCCGCAGGCTGACCGCCTCGAGCTGCCCGTTGCCGTGCACGGCCGCGAGCTCGGTGTTGGGGACGATCTCGACGTTCGGCGCCCGCTCGATGCGGTCGAGCAGGTAGCGGGACATCGTCGGCGCCAGGCTGTCGCGCCGCACGACCATGCGGACGCTCCGCGCTTGCCTTGCCAGGTGGACCGCGGCCTGGCCGGCGGAGTTCCCGCCGCCCACGACGATCACGTCCTCGCCCTGGCAGCGGTTCGCGCCGGCGGCGGTCGCGACGTGGTAGACGCCTGCGCCGGTGAAGCGCTCCATTCCATCCACCTCGAGCGTGCGCCACTGCGCCCCGGTTGCCACCAGCAGCGTCCGGGCCACGACGTGCTGACCGTCGTCGAGGTCGACGCGCACCGTCCCGTCCGGCCCGTCCACGAGCTCGATGGCGCGGTGGAAGCTCGACAGCATGGCATCGAACCGCCGGGCCTGGAGCGTCGCCTTGCGGGTCAGCTCCGTGCCCGAAATGCCCGAGGGAAAGCCGAGGTAGTTCTCGATCCTGGTGCTGGTGCCGGCCTGTCCGCCCGGCGCCCACGCCTCGGCCACGAACGTGCGCAGTCCCTCCGAGGCGCCGTAGACCGCGGCCGCCAGGCCCGCGGGACCGGCGCCCAGCACGACGAGGTCGAACGTCTCGCCGTCGACCTCGCAGCGCAGGCCGAGCGTGCGCGCCACCTGGGCGGCCGAGGGGTTGCGCAGCACACCGTCGATTCGAATCAGGACGGGCGTCTCTGAGCGCGGGATGCCGAGCGTCTCGAGCAGCGCCGCGCTCTCGGCGTCGGTATCGACGTCGTACCACCGCACCGGCAGCAGGTTCCGCTCGAGCAGGTCGCGGACCTCGAAGGCGCGACCCGAGCTGCTCGACGCGATCAGGCGCAGCACGCCCACCTCGTTTCCCTCGAGCCAGGCCCGCCTCGCCGTCAGCGTTTGGAGGATGAGCTCGCCGATCTCGGGCAGCTCGACGAGCATCTCGCGCAGCTGGGGCCGTTCGAACACGATGGCGGTGGTCGGCTCGACGGCCACGCCGGCCGCGAGCGTCGGCTCGCCCGTGAACATGGAGACATCCCCGATGAACGTGCCGCCGTCCATTCGCGCGAACCACACGTCTTGCTCGACGCGGTGTTCGACGATGTCGACGAGGCCGTCCTCGATGACGAAGAACGGCGCGTCGCGCATGCCGTGTTCGAAGAGCAGCTCGTCGGGCTCGAAGGTCCGCCGCTCGCCGCGCTCGGCCAGTTGCTCGATCTCGGCTTCCGACAGTCTCGGGAACAGGACCAGATCGCTCAGCTCGGCGAACGGCTCCGCTTTGACGCGCCTACGCACGCCCGAGAGCGTAGCCCGCGCTCAGAAATTCTCCGGCCGCGTGATTGGAGGGTCCTCATGAGGCGTTGAGCGTTGCCGCATAATCGCCGCCGCAGGTCAGGACCAACGGAAATGGGAGGAGCGAAAGGCGTATGACCGAGCATGCTGTGGTGATCGCCGGGGGCGGTCCCACGGGGATGATGCTGGCGGCTGAGTTGGCGCTGGCGAGGGTCGACGTCGCGGTCGTCGAGCGGCGTCCCGATCACACGCTCGCGGGCTCGCGGGCCGGCGGCCTTCTCACACGCACGATCGAGGAGCTCGATCAGCGCGGCGTCGCCGATCGGTTTCTCGCGGAGGGTCAGACGCATCAGGCGATGCCGTTCGGCACGGTCATGCTCGACATGAGCGACCTGCCGACGCGTCATCCGTATTTCCTCGGGATCTTTCAGAACCAGATCGAGCGGATCATGGCCGCCTGGATCGCCGAGCTGCCGGTGCGCATCTACTACGGGAGTGAGGTGAAGGGCTTCGCGCAGGACGGCGCCGGCGTCGACGTCGAGCTGTCGGACGACCGGTCGCTGCGAGCGGGATATCTCGTCGGGTGCGACGGAGGAGGCAGCCTGATCCGCAAGGCGGCCGGCATCGAGTTCCCGGGGTGGGATCCGACAAGAAGCAACCTGATCGCCGAGGTCGAGATGACCGAGGAGCCCCCGCAGGGCGTTCGTCACGACGCGAGCGGCATCCACGCCCTCAGCAAGATGGAGGATGGGAGGACGATCCGGGTCGTCGTGACCGAGCGGCAGATCGGGCCGAGCGGCGAGCCCACCCTGCGCGATCTCGGCGAAGCGCTCATCACCGTCTACGGCACCGACTTCGGAATCCACAACCCCACCTGGATCTCCAGGTTCACCGACATGACGCGGCAGGCCGCGACCTACCGCGAGGGACGAGTGCTGCTGGCGGGCGACTCGGCGCACGTGCACTACCCGGCGGGTGGACAGGGCCTCAGCCTCGGTGTGCAGGATGCGGTGAATCTGGGCTGGAAGCTCGCGCAGGTCGTCAACGGGACCTCCCCTGAGAGCCTCCTCGACACCTACCAGGACGAGCGTCACCCGGTCGTGGCGCGCGTCCTCCAGCACACGATGGCGCTGGGCACGCTGCAACGCCAGGACGAGCGCATGAAAGCCCTGGTCGAAATGACGTCGGAGCTGGCGAGCATGGACGAGCCTCGCCGGCGGCTCGTCGGGATCAGGTCCGGGCTGGACATTCACCACGACTTCGGCGAGGGACATCCGCTGCTGGGCCGGCGCATGCCCGACCTGGACCTGGTGACCGCCGACGGCCCGCTCCGCGTCTTCGAGCTGCTGCACGACGCACGGCCGCTGCTGCTCAACCTCGGTCAGCCAGGCGACCTCGACATCACTCCATGGGCTGACCGGGTCCGGCTGGTCGACGCGAGCTACGAAGGGGACTGGGAGCTTCCCGTGCTCGGCGTGGTCAGCGCCCCCATCGCCGCGCTGATCCGCCCCGACGGCTACGTCGCCTGGGTGGGAGACGGCACGCCCGTTGGGCTGCTCGGCGCGCTGGCCACCTGGTTCGGGCCGGCCAGTGCGTCGTAGCGGCGCTTGCTAGGCCTCGCCCGGTGCCGGCACGATCAGCCGGATGTGGCGACGCGCCAGCATCAGCACCGGCGACTTCCAATCTCGTCCGGAGCCGTCCAGAGAGGTCAGCTCGCAGTCGACCATCGTGAAGAACTCCTGGTCGCGCCGGTTCACGTGGTCGGACACGCGTGAGCGATAGCCCTCGCGCGGCAGCGTCATCATGCCCTCCACGCGGTAGCGGTCCGTCTCGACGACCACGCGTTCCGTGCGCATCTCCACGGGTGCGCAATGTAGGGCAAAGGGTCCGCGGGTGTACCGTTGCTCGGGTGGAACTGGTGTCCGCTCCGGAGCGCACACCGGCGCTGGAGGCCGTCTTCCAGCCGGTGCAGCCGCCGAGCACGTTCGAGGAGACCGTCGAGCGGCTGGGCACCGCGATCCGGCTCGGGCTCCTGCAGCCCGGCAGCCGCCTGCCGCCGGAGCGCACCCTCGCCGACCGGCTGCGGATCTCCCGCTCGACGCTGCGCCAGGCGCTCACCACCCTGGTGCAGAGCGGCCATCTGGTCTCGGTCCGCGGCCGCGCGGGCGGAACGTTCGTGGCCGAACGACCGCCGATGGGGCAGGACGTGGCGGCGGAGGTGCTCGGCGACGGCGCCCGCGCGGTGCTCGACTACCGCGTGGCGGTCGAGACCGGCGCGGCCGTGCTGGCGGCCGAGCGGGCCCAAACGATCGAGCTGGACCGGCTCGAGCCGTTCATGGAGCAGATGGACTCGGCCGCCGACTTCGAGGACTACCGGCGCGCCGACGTGCGCTTCCACATCGGCATCGCGGAGGCGACCCATTCGGCCCGCCTGGTCGCCGCCATGACCGAGGTCCAGGGCCAGATGAGCGACCTGATCGCGCGCATCGCGCATCCGGACGAGGTCCTGAGGAGCTCCAACGCCCAGCACCGCCAGCTCATCGCGGCCCTGCGCCTGGGCGACGGCACGCGCGCAGTTGGAATCGTGCGCCAGCACATCGAGGGCACCGAGCACATCCTTGCCGGCCTGCTGCCCGAGCCACCGCGCTAGCCTGCGGCAGCATGAAACGCTTCGCGGCCGCGCCGCTGACGCTGATCGTGCTCGGAATCGTCGCCTGCGGGGGCGGTGACGGCGACGCGCCCTCGAAGGCGGACTTCGCGGCTGACGCGACCGAGGTCTGCAAGGACGCGGAGAAGAACCTCCAAGGCCTCGAGAAGGCGACGTCCCCGGACGAGGCCGCTGCCCAGATCGACAAGGTGGTCGCCCAGATGAAGACCAGCATGGACGAGCTGAAGGGCCTCGATCAGCCGGACGGCAACGCCGGCGAGGCAGCCAAGAAGGCTGTCGACGCGATCTCATCCGACATCGAGGACAAGGGCATCCCGGCGCTCGAGGATCTGGGCGACGCGATCAAGGACGAGGATCAGCAGGCTGCTCAGCAGGCCTTCCAACGCCTTCAGGACGTGGATACGGCGAACACCAACGAGCTGGCCCGCGCGGCAGGCATCAAGGGGTGTGCTGACTGAGGACCCAGGTGCCCTTGGCGCCCCCGCCGCTCTCTTCGTAGGCCTCGTCGTACGGCGG
>Ga0209574_10000198_pt1 | contig 16820 bp, 17 predicted proteins | sample AgamicMgMarz_FD_187168 | JGI IMG/M metagenome (GOLD analysis project Ga0209574, IMG submission 187168) | Agave microbial communities from Guanajuato, Mexico - Mg.Ma.rz (SPAdes) (version 2) | ecosystem: Host-associated > Plants > Phyllosphere > Phylloplane/Leaf | place: Guanajuato, Mexico... | reverse complement strand
GAAAGTTTTTTCATTTTTATGTATTGTATACCCTACTTCTAATAAATCATTAAATGTTATTATGTTTGTTTTCTTCTCTCTTATTATAGTAACAATAATCGGGAAAAATTTAGCGTTTTTATTGAATTAAGAACGTATGTTCGTATATAATACAGAGAACATACGTTCTTTTATTTGAGGAGTTCTTTTAATGGATTATGGGCAGCTACCAAACAGGTGGAGGCTTCTCCAGACGAAACAAAATGGGGCGAGCTTCGAACTTAAGCCAAGATATTTTCCCTTATTGTTTAACCATTTTACATAATTTTGATAATGGAATGCCGATTCGATCCATTGGGATTTCGTTATCCAATACTAGCATTGAAGAAGAGGAGCAAATGAGCTTATTTGAGGACATCGATCAGCGTGAAAGAGCCTATGCTCTTGCCAAAACGATTGATGAGATTCGGATGCGTTATGGAAAGAATAGTGTACTACGTGCGTCTAGTCACCTTCCTTATTCAACGGCTCGTTATCGAAACGGCCTTATAAGTGGCCATAAATCTTAAGGAGGAAAAAGATATGGAACATAGAGGAATGAAAAAATGGCGCCCTTTTGCTACCATGCCAGAGCAATACATAGGGTTAAAGGAAATGATAGATAAGCAAATAGAAGTAGCTCAACCTGTTTTAACAGAAGAGCAAATGGAACAAATCAATTTCACCTTGATTGAAGCCTTACATACAAATAAACCAGTGTACCTTACATATTATAAGCAAGGCCAATGCCTAACAGAGACAGGATTCATTCAGTTTGTTGATTCTTTAGGAGAACTATTTGTCTTCATTGATGACGTATTTGAGTTAAAGAATAAAATGAGGTTAAGCGATTTAATTGATGTTCACTTTGTATAGTAGTTGAAAACAAAAAAATAGCGAATGTAAAAAGCCACTTGTATAAAACAAGTGGCTCTTTGCTACGTTGAATACATTATATCATTCACGTATCATTCCCATCACTATTATAGCATAATTGGTCTATCTGTTTAGTATATCGTTTTCTTAATCCGACTATTTCTACAAACTTCTTTTTTGATAGTGGTTTTAATTCTTTTTGTTCAGCTCTTATTCTTTTTTCATTCATACTCAATACTTCTGCTCTTATAGCCTTCGTATCTCCTTAATTTACTAGGATATTTTTATCTTTTATCTCTGTCATTGATAAAAATCCAATTTATTTAATAGTGATTCCGAGGATAAAGGTTGTAGTATCTTGAAATTCTGTAGTCATTCAAGCTGATATATTGAAAAATATCTTAAGTTGGCATAAATATTGCAGATTAAATAAATCAATCAACCTGAATTTTGAAGGAGGTAATACGAAAATAAGATTGATTGACTGTTTATTTAATTCAATTTTGAAGACAAGGAGACGAAAAGACTATGATCATGAAAGTACCAGTAGAGAATTTTGTGGAATTAAATGTTTCTCATCAATTCTTGCAGTCATTTCCATTTTTGAATCATATCTATAAGGATATAACATTAGACACATGTTTAGATTTTATAAGCACTAAACAAAAACAAGGGTATCAATTTTTTGCCCTTTATCATGATACACACATTGTAGCTTTGGCAAGTATTAACTGGTGTATGAAAAGGAAAAACGTCTATGTACAGGGACTAATTACTGAACCATGTAGTGTTTTTTCAGATCAATATATAAAAAAGGTTGTTCTTGATTCTTTATATGAATGGATAACAAACAAGGGAGCTGACTCCATGCAAGTAGAATGCTTAGTTTAAAGATTTAATCATCTCTTTAAGAAAGAGAAATTAATGCTTATATAAGGACTATATTGGCATAAAACATAGCAGCTCCTAAGAGGCTGCTCTTTTTTTATGCCAATATGTAAATTTTGTATATAAAACCTATTGATAATTATGTAATAGAGCATAAGTTATGCAAATATGGGTAAGATCAGGAAAGCCATATACAGATAATCAGTAAATTAGATGTGGAATTATCTTGTAGATACAACTCTTGCAAGGTGGTATAAAAATTGCATTGTTCTTAATTGAGTCAGAAAATTTAAAATAGAAAGAAATATACCATTTTTATACATATTATCTGCTTAAGCTATTGGTATTAGTATTTAGAGTGGATAAAGAACGTATATATGGGCTTATCTATTTTTTTCTATTAATAGGAGGAATGATAAGTGAAACAGGTAGAGTTGAAACGTTCATTAAAGTTATGGTCAATTGTATTTTTAGGAATAGGATATATGACACCGATGGTGGTATTCGATACCTTTGGCATTGTAGCTGAAAAAACAAATGGACATGTACCAACAGCTTATATATTGGCCTTAGTGGCTATGCTTTTCACAGCGATGAGTTACGGGAAAATGGTTAAAGTTTATCCGGTAGCAGGATCAGCTTATACATATACTCAGAAAACTATCAATTCAAACCTGGGTTTTCTTGTTGGATGGTCATCTCTGTTAGACTATTTGTTTTTACCCATGATCAATGCTGTTTTAACAAAGATATATCTTTCTGCACTTTTCCCCAGTATCCCATCTTGGTTATTTATTGTGGGGTTTGTAGGTGTAGTGACGTTTATAAATTTATTTAGTGTTAATGCTACTGCAAACTTTAATAATGTCTTAGTCACCTTCCAAATATTAGTTATAATTATTTTCATTATTTTGGTTGTTACAGGATTATCTCGTGGAGAAGGAACAGGCAGTTTTTTTTCCATTCAACCCTTTTTTCAATCAGATATGCAGCTATCAAGTTTAATATCCGGAGCTACGATTCTTTGCTTTTCATTTTTAGGATTTGATGCAGTAACGACAATGGCTGAAGAAACAGCTAATCCAACAGGCACAATCCCGCGGGCGATATTCCTAACAGCTCTTGTAGGAGGGGTATTATTTATAGGGGCTTCCTATTTTACACAGTCCTATTTTCCAGATATATCGCGCTTTAGTGATCCTGAAGCAACTTCCCCGGAAATCGCTTTATATGTAGGGGGGAAATTATTTCAAGCTTTCTTTTTAGCAGGAACTGTAACAGGAACTCTCGCCTCAGGGCTATCTTCACATGCGAGTGTATCCCGACTATTGTATGTAATGGGACGTGACAATGTACTGCCAAAAAGGTTTTTTGGCTATATACATCCCCGTTGGAATACACCTTTTCTAAATGTTCTATTTGTAGGAGCTATTTCATTATCGGCAATATCTTTTAATCTGATAACAGCTACTTCTCTAATTAACTTTGGGGCCTTAATTGCCTTTACTTTTGTAAATGTATGTGTAGTTGTACATTATGTAATAAGAAAGAAGCAACATAAGACAATTTTGGGTTTTATAAACTATCTCGTGTTACCAGGGATAGGAGCAGGAACAGTGGTTGTTCTATGGATTAACCTAAGTGCAGACTCCCTCATATTAGGTCTTATCTGGGCAGGAGTCGGTCTCATTTACCTGACTTATTTAACAAAATTATTTACTTGTAAGCCTCCTCAATTTCAGTTTGAAGAGGCAAAAGAATTGTGAACGCTTACCGAAAGGATAATGTAAACTCTAATATGTAATTTAATGTTGGAGATTAATTTGCCTTATGAGGAATTCATATATGGGGCAATATTCAATTCTTGGGAAAATAAATTTTAAGAAAGGAATTCTTATAAAACAATGGAAATTTTGCTGGAGGAGAAAGAAACACCAATTGTTTATTATTATTGCATCGCAACAAATGATTGTCGATATGACTTTTCAATTATTTACTCAAATATGTTTTGTGGAAAAGCCATGGTCATTTCTATTCAAACAGGAAATATGGTGCTATTATGTAGCGATGATATGGAAGATGAGGAACTATGGATAGAAAAGCTAGGGATTAAGATGTTAGATATTGTTAAGTGCAAGGCGTTTTTACAGCTAGTTTTGCAGCAGATATAAATTTTTACCTCCTATTAGAGCGTCCGGAGGTAAAAAGAAAGGGGATTTATAATATGATTAGTCATGAGTTTATTATGAGTTCGTGTTATGGAATTATCGAAGATATACTCATTCAAATTCACTCACAAATATGTGCAGGAGAGCCTTTATTTACGATAAGGAATAGGGAAGGAAATATTGAAACTGTAAGGGTCGAACTAAGTGGAAAAATACATTCTCTAGAGGTACAAAAAGGAGATCGTGTAATACCTGGCATGGTACTTGCTTTTGTTAAAGAGGATTCCCTTTTAATTGAAAATTAGTAAAGAGGAAAGCTGCCAGAGAGGAGATGAATAACCATCTCCTCTTTTCCCAGTGAGAGGAAATACTACAGTTGTGATAGGTTCAATAGAAAAAAATATTTTCATATAATCAGATTTTTTCAAATGATAAAATAAGGAGATAGAAGGAGGAACATCTATGTTTTTACTAGCTAAGGAGAAAATAAGACCAATTATTTCAATATCAATTGATTGCCCTGAAGAGGGGTGGCAACATCAACTAAAAGATTACTCTGATCCGTTTCTTTTCCTCATGAAAGACAGTCAACTATTTTCTTATATTCGTTTGAAAGATTTTTTATTAACTAATCAAATAGAGAAAGATACTACGCTTACAGACTTAGTAGAAAATTCTGTTCCATTAGAAAACGTATGTAAATTAAACGAAACAATTTCGTTACCTCTCCTTTTTCAAATCATTGGAGAACCTATTGCTCTTGTTAAAGATAAACAAGAAGAAATCATAGGTTATATAAGAAGGGAAGACGTACTAGTTGAACTTTTTAAGCAGGAAAATAGACATAGTTTTGATTTATTAAAAATCATTCTTACTTCTATTCCTATGGGAATCTTTGTAGTGGATCAAGAAAGAAAAATTGTTAATTGTAATGATTCAGGAATAAAAATGATGAAAACGATCCGTGAGGATGTAATAAATAAGTCTGCTAAAACCCTTTTTAATGGTGAGCATATAGATACGGTATTTTCCTCAAATGAGACCATTTTAAATGAACTTGAAATTACTGATAAAACAAGTGTTCTAGTTGATTATAGTCCGATTACAAACTTTAATCAGAAAGTAGAAGGGGTTCTTATCATTGTTCAAGATTTACCAATGGTTGAGAAAATGGCTATGGAAATTGAACATATAAAAAATTTAAATAAAGATTTAAATGCCATTCTTTCTACCATATATGATGAGATCCTTGTGGTAAACAATAAGGGCGAACTCATTCGTTATAGCGATAGCTTTATTTCAGAGTTCTGGCGTAGAGACTTAAAAGATTTTATTGGAAAAAATTTAATAGATTTAGAGGATAAAGGGTTGTTCAGTCCATCCGTAACTCGTTTAGTCATTGAACACAAAAAGAAAGTTTCAATCGTGCAAGAAACAGACAATGGTAAGAAAATCCTTGCAGTGGGAAACCCTATTTTTGATGAAAAAGGAAAAATTGAACGAATTATTATCGCATCAAGAGATATCACGGAAACTACTAAGTTAAAAACTGAACTAAGGGAAATTAAAAAGATTACAAATCAATATAAACAGGAACTGGATACATTTAAGAGTAAAAATAAGGTTTTTGAAAAGTTGATCTATTGTAGTTCAAAAATGGAACGGGTCGTAGAGCAAATAAATAAAATTTCTAATTTTTCTTCTACAGTTTTAATCTCTGGCGAGTCAGGGGTAGGGAAGGAAGTTATTGCTCAAGCTATTCATCAATTGGGAAGCCGATCAAATCAGCCATTTCTAAAATTAAACTGTGGTGCTATTCCGGAAAATTTACTAGAAAGTGAATTATTTGGTTACACCCAAGGATCTTTTACTGGGGCTGATAAAAATGGAAAAGTAGGTTATTTTAAGAAGGCAGATCAAGGTATCCTGTTTTTAGATGAAATTGGTGAAATGCCTCTGAGCTTACAGGTAAAATTACTCCGGGTTCTGCAGGAGCAGGAGATCATTCCCATTGGAAGCACAACGCCTATACCTATTAATGTACAAATTGTTGCAGCAACGAATAAACGTTTGGAGAAAATGGTTGAGGAAGGAACATTTCGCGAAGATTTATTTTATCGTTTAAATGTTATTCCCATTTATATTCCTCCTTTACGTGAGCGATCAGAGGATATTCCCTTATTAGCCTTTCATTTTTTACAACAATTAAATAAAAAGTACAATAAAAATTATCATTTGTCACCGGATGCGCTTAACTTATTGGAGGTGTATCCATGGCCAGGTAACATACGTGAGCTTCAAAACATGATTGAAAGGTTAGCTGTGTCTGCTGATGATTCCACTATTGACGGTGACTTTGTAAATGAATTTTTATCTGCTAGTCATCATTTTAGAAAAGCAAAACCAACATTTACTCAAATTATGCCCCTTCACGAAGCACAGAATTATGTAGAAGAACAATTAATTTTGTTAGCAATGAAGAGATATAAGACCACCACCAAAGCAGCAAAGGCTCTCGGTATAAGCCAGTCTTCTGTCAGTCGAAAATATCAGAAGATTTTAATTGAACAACAGGAAAATAATTCTTTATAGTTTTATAATTTCGTAGTAAATAAGCGATACAGATGTAAATCTGTATCGCTTATTTGTTTTTTATACATCTGTACATAAAGTATGCATCTATGCATACCTAGAAACAAATTTCTGATGAAAAATTAAAAGAAACCCTACTTCTTTTGCCTGGCATAGTTCTTGCAATGTTCATAATTAAAGGGGGAATTAAACATATCAATACATAATAGAGAAAATTATGAAATAAGAAAATTGAATTTTATTAACTTATATAGAAGGAGCAAATAAAATGCAGAAGCATATCACGTTAAATACGGCAATCCCAGGACCGAAATCCCAGAATCTATTAGACAGAAGAAAGAAAGTAGTTCCACGAGGAATTAGCAATGGATGTACAGCCTTTGTTAAACAGGCAAATGGTGCTCTTGTTGAGGATATAGACGGTAATAAATTTATTGATTTTGCCGGAGCAATCGGCACAGTAAATGTTGGGCACTCACATCCTCAGGTGGTAGAGGCCCTCCAAAAACAGCTAGAAAATTTTATTCATACAGGTTTTAATGTCATAATGTATGGATCCTATATTGAATTAGCAGAAAAATTGACAGAACTGGCACCCGGAAATTTTCTAAAACAAGCAGCTTTTTTTAACAGTGGTGCGGAAGCAGTAGAAAATGCAGTGAAAATAGCTAGGAAATATACAAAAAGACAAGGAGTTATTTCGTTTACACGGGGATTTCATGGTCGTACATTAATGACAATGACGATGACAAGTAAAGTTAAACCATATAAATATGAATTCGGTCCCTTTGCCCCTGAAGTATATAAGGCTCCTTATCCATATGAGTATCGTAGACCCAAGGAAATGACTGAACAGCAATATAATGAATTTATAATTGAACAATTTGAACAATTTTTAGTAACAGAGGTTTCTCCCCAAACAGTGGCTGCTGTTGTTATGGAGCCAGTACAAGGGGAAGGTGGCTTTATTATTCCGAACAAAGCATTTGTACAACGAGTATATGAAATTTGTAAAGAAAACAGCATTGTATTTGTTGCCGATGAAATTCAAACTGGTTTTGCAAGAACAGGAAAATATTTTGCTATTGAGCATTTTGATATTGCCCCTGATCTTATTACAATCTCAAAATCAATGGGAGCCGGGGTACCAATCAGTGGGGTTATTGGTAGAAAAGAAATTATGGATGTATCAGAACCCGGCGAATTGGGTGGAACTTATTCAGGAAGTCCACTAGGTTGTCGTGCAGCATTGGAAGTCTTGGACATTATTGAAAAAGAGAAACTAAATAATCGGGCAAAAGGATTAGGAAAAGAGGTGTTGAATAAATTTGAATATTTATCTAATCGTTTTGAGCAGGTTGACGGGGTTCGAGGTCTCGGGGCAATGTGTGCGCTAGAAATTGTAACAGATAAGCATACAAAAAAACCAGATAAAGAAATGACTCAGAAAATCGTAAAGGAAGCAATAAATAGAGGGCTACTCTTATTAAGCGCAGGGATATTTGGAAATGTGATTCGTATTCTAATGCCCCTCACAATAACAGATGAACAGCTTGAAGAAGGGTTAGCAATTTTAGAAGAATCAATAGAATCTGCAGTAACAGTTCAACATATCTAAGAGAGGAGAAATAAAAATGAAGACTGGTAGCACAGAAGCAAAAAATCAGCTATTTAGCATGTATATTGATGGAAATTGGATAGGTAGTGAATGCAAAGAATTAAAGAAAGTAGTAAATCCAGCAACACATGAAGTTGTTGGGCTTATTCCTCAAGGAGGATTTTATGAGGCCAAACAAGCTGTAGATGCTGCTTATCAAGCTTTAAAGAAATGGGGAAACAGAACAGCTGAAGAGCGTAGTCAAGTATTGATGAATTGGTTTCATTTAATTGATGAATGTAAAGAAGAGATTGGAAAAATAATGACAAAAGAACAAGGAAAGCCAATAAAAGAAGCTATTGGTGAAGTCATGTATGCTAATAGTTTTATTTCTTGGTACGCTGAGGAAGGAAAGCGAATCTATGGAGAGACAATTCCAGCTTCACATCCTGATAAACGGATCCTCATCCGCAAAGAACCAGTGGGAGTTATTGCAGCCATTACCCCCTGGAACTTTCCAGCAGCCATGATTACACGAAAAGTTGCACCTGCGCTCGCAGCAGGCTGCACAGCAGTTGTAAAGCCGGCAAATGAAACTCCATTAACGGCTTTAAAATTAGCTGAATTGGCCGAAAAAGCCGGGGTTCCAAAGGGAGTGTTAAATGTTGTAACTGGCAAGTCCCAAGAGATTGGTAAGGCGTGGCTGAATGACCACCGGGTTAGAAAAATAACTTTTACAGGGTCTACAGAGGTAGGAAAAGTACTAATGAAGGGCGCTGCTGAAAATGTAAAAAAAGTCTCCCTTGAATTAGGCGGGAATGCACCTTTTATTGTAATGGAAGATGCCAACTTATCGAAGGCAGCAAAAGGATTAATTAGCTCTAAGTTTCGAAATGCCGGCCAAACTTGCATATGTACAAATAGAATATATGTACATGAATCTATTGAAAATGAGTTTATTGAAATCTTTAAGAATGAATTAGAAAAGCTAAAGGTAGGAAACGGATATGAAGAGGGAACGGATATTGGACCATTAATTGATCAGGCAGCAGTAGACAAAGTAAAATCGTTTATTGAAGATGCATTGTTGCAAGGTGGAGAGACTGTCTATGTCGGCACTAATCCTGAATCAAATGATGGATTTTATTATCCACCTACTATTATTAGGAATGTACACGATCAGATGTTATGTGTAAAAGAAGAGATATTTGGGCCCTTAGCTCCTATTACCACATTTAAAACCGAGGAAGAAGTGATTCAACGAGCTAATAACACTAATTATGGGTTAGCAGCTTATGTTTTTACTCAAAATCTTAGCCGTGCTTTTCATATTAGTGAAGAACTTGAATATGGAATCATTGGTCTAAATGATGGATTACCTTCGGTAGCACAAGCACCTTTTGGAGGATATAAAGAAAGTGGTTTAGGACGTGAAGGCGGCCATCATGGAATTGATGAGTACCTTGAATTGAAATATATATCAATCGAGTTAAATAATGAAAGGTAGAAAGGGGAAATTTACAATAAGCAATAAGGGAATAAATCAAGTGAAATGGGCGTTCAATTGTAGAAGTAACGACTCATTATAAAGATTGTGAATTAATTACTGACCTTTCAAAAGAATTGGTAACAGTAATGAAAGGCATTGAAATATCTACTATTTTACCTGAGCATAGAATGCAAGAGCATGGATGGCAAATGCATTTATTTTACTCTATTTGATGAAATCTACTATATTTATCACCTGTATAGTGAATGATAATCAGTCATTTTAGATTGTGAATAACAACTATTAAATGAAAAAGAGGGGTCCATATGAAAAAAGAACTTATAAAAATGACGAACACTGCAAATCATGGGGAATCAGTAGAGTTAAATAATCCTCTAGAGGAATTTCAAGAAACGTTAAAAGAAGCCATTAGCTATCTAAATTATCCGAAAGAAGTATTTGAATTTTTGAAGAAGCCCATGAGGTTTTTAGAGGTAAGTATTCCTGTTAAAATGGATGATGGCACTACTCAGATATTTCAAGGATATCGTGCCCAACATAACGATGCAACTGGTCCTACAAAAGGTGGAATAAGATTTCACCCAGATGTTACAGCTGAAGAAGTTAAAGCACTAGCAGGGTGGATGAGCTTAAAATGTGGTATTACTGATCTTCCATATGGAGGAGCAAAAGGCGGAATTGTATGTGAGCCAAGAAACATGAGTTTATCGGAACTGCAAAGGTTAAGCAGAGGGTATGTAAGAGCCGTCAGTCAAATTGTAGGACCAACGAAAGATATACCTGCGCCGGATATGTATACAAATTCTCAAATTATGGCGTGGATGCTTGATGAATATGATCACATTCGTGAGTTTGATTCACCAGGATTTATCACAGGTAAACCTTTAGTGCTTGGCGGATCAGAAGGACGAGAGACAGCAACTTCTAAAGGGGTCTTATATACAATTCAATTAGTAAGCGAAATAAAAAATATTCCTATTACAGGCATGCGTGTTATTATCCAAGGGTTTGGAAATGTAGGGAGTTATTTAGCTGAATATTTACATGAATTAGGCGCAAAAGTAGTAGGAGTTTCAGATGCATTGGGAGCATTATACGATCCACAAGGATTAGATATCCCTTATTTAATGGAAAATAGAGATTCTTTTGGTGTTGTAACTACCCTTTATAATGACACAATTTCAAATCAAGAACTATTAGAGAAGGAATGTGATATATTAATTCCTGCTGCAATCGGTGGAGTTATTACAAGAGAAAATGCAGAACGCCTTCAATGCCAAATTGTTATTGAAGCTGCCAATGGTCCTACTTCTAAGGAAGCCATTCAAATATTAGATGAAAAAGGAATAATGGTAGTTCCGGATATTCTCGCTAACTCTGGAGGCGTTATTGTTTCATATTTTGAATGGTGTCAAAACAATCAAGGTTATTACTGGCCAGCAGCGCTTGTTGATGAACGTTTAAAAGAGAAAATGACAGAAAGCTTTTTAAACATTGTCCATACAACCGATAAGTTCGGAACAAACCTAAAAGTTGCAGCCTATATACAAGGAATTCGAAAAATAGTAGAGGCTTCTCGTCTTCGAGGATGGTTTGAATTTTAAGGGATCAGAGAAAAATAAAATTATTTTATTGCAAATAGTGATAGCTCTTTAGACAGATCGTCGATAATTAATATGTAATTATAATTAATAGCAATACTCGGGAAAAATTAAAAGTTTTTATTCAACAAAGAACGTTCGTTCTTTTAAATTGTACCATACATGCCCTCTTCTCCTGAAATAAATTAGTTCCTAGAACCAAACTTATGTCAATTCGAAAAGAAAAAGCTTGTATCTAAGAAGATACAAGCTTTTTCCCATGCTGTTTAGAAATTTGTTTGCCCTTGTGAGGCCCTTTCGTTACGTATATCGGTTCATAACCAAAGTGCCTTGTGTAAGATAAGAATATCTACTTCCAATTTGAGGTAATACGTTCGTTGAAGTCGCTGTTAAGCCTTTCAAAACTAATCAGTCCCTTCATAGACTAAGTACTTACCTTTTTACAACAAGCAATAATAATATTGGTGTTGTACTACATGTGTACCACATACATTAAAGTTAAAACATTAATCATACAAATTTAATTTATAAGCTTGTTTTTTAAATCCCTATGAGTGATAGATACATGTTTTACAATGAGTTAGGTTTATTTATCTCCATCTCAATATGAGGAATGCCATCTTCTAAATAGACTTCTGACACTGGAATGAAGCCGAATGAACCATAAAATTCTTTTAAATAATCTTGAGCCTGAATGGTAATTTTATTTTCTGTTAGCTCTGTCTCAAGAAATTCTAATCCTCGTTGTAACAATTGTTGAGCAAGTTGTTGTCCCCTATATTCTCTTTTCACAAGTACTCTGCCCATTGAAGCAGCGTCTTCGTAAGAGACTCCTGAAGGAATAATACGCAAATATGCAACAATCTCTCCTTTGTCTTCTTTAAATAAATGATAACAAAGAGGGTCTTTTCCATCTACCTCTGGGTAAGCACATTGTTGTTCAACAATGAATACAGAAACACGCTCTTTCATAATTTCATAAAGTTCATTAATTGATAATTCATCAAATTTTTTCAAATGCCAGCTCATTCTTGCTTACCTCCATATGTACACTTAAATATATAGCGTTGACACATAATTATATGTTAAGACGTTTGATAATTTAAGCTTAAAAGACAGATTATAAAACTTTTTATTATACAAAATAAAAGCAATCAACCTATGCATCCTTAGTTGATTGCCAAAATGAACACAAGATAGAGATAAACAGTCAGTGACTTTCACCGTCTATCTAAATTAGGAAAGCTTTGCTGCTAAATAAAGAAATGAACTTGCAGTCCAAGCAAATGAGCGATCTCTTAAAGGTTCGCCTGTATGTGCATTAAAATTTTCTGCAAAGCCATTTTCAGATGTTAATCGACAGTATTTATCAGCGATTTCTTCGGCCAGATTTATCTCTTCGCATTCCTCTAAAGCACCTACTAAAAGAAGAGTGGTTGGTCCCCAAATAGCCCCACGCCAATATGCATCGTCTTCATAAAGGGGACTGTCAATAGCCTCAGTTGCCACTCCCCATTCAGTAAGATAACGCTTGCTACTTAAAGTGCTCACTAAATTATTTTTGATATCCTCAGGAATGTATGTAGTAAGTTTTGGGTCACCTAACATCACCCTAAATTCCTTTTGTCTAGTATATCATTAAAACCTTAACCATTACTTTTCTTAAGTAATGGTTAAGGTTTTAATGGACAAGAACGGACTATTGTACCCTTCTTTTCTTAAGCTTAATGGCGTTTTTAAATTCTCTATACCTAAGATACCTTATTCATCTTCATTAATTAGTACAGAGATATTTGCCCAACCATAAGCAACATCGTCTACTAGCATTCCGCCGAACTCACTTTTTCTATGAAGATATTCCTTACCACCCATACGTTCATAAAAACCAAGTCCTGATTTATTTTGCTCCATCACCCAAACCATCATTGACTCAACGCCTTTTTCTTTAAACTGCTTAGCAATAGCCGAAACCAGTTGTCTTCCTGCACCTAATCCCCTAGTTTCTTTTAAAAGATAAAGTGAGTATAATTCTCCCGCAAAGTTTTCATCATCATTATTTTTCCCTGCTGCAAAGCCTATAACTTTTTCTGCATCATTAATGGCAATATAAATGAAAGACTCATTTTCATTATGTAAAAAGTGAAGCCATTTTTGTTCTGCTTCTTCATACGACAATTTTTCCAAATAATCGTCTGGTACTAAACCCTGATAAGTAGTCTTCCAACCATCAACATAAACTCTTGCTATGTCCTTTATATCTTCTTTATTTGCTTTTCTTATTCTCAAACAAATCACCTCTAACACTTATATTGAGAATATTATAGCATTCTTAAAAGTTAAATTTTATCGTTTGTTATATATGAAAAGGATCAAATGAGCTTCTTTGAAGGTATTGATTAATGTAAAAGAGCCTATGCTCTCGTCAAAACGTTTGATGAAATCCAAATGAATTGTATTGCATTCCAATAGGATAGCAATAATCGGGAAAAGGTATGATATTCCATTAGATAAAGAACGTTTGTTCGTATATAATAAAAGGATCAAATGTTCTTTTATTTGAGGAGTATTTTTAATGGAGGATGAGCAGCTACCAAACCGAATCATTATATGTATTGACATGAAGGCGTTCTATGCGTCGGTTTCTTCTGTCATAAGAGGGTTAAATCCGTTGAAAACAAAGCTTGCGGTGGTAGGAGATATCAAACGATCGGGATCCGTTGTATTAGCTGCCACACCCTTATTAAAGAAAGAAGGGGTCAAAACAGGAAGTCGTCTTTTCGACATTCCTAAAAGGAAAGATATCCATGTGGTCAATCCATCTATGGAGCGATATATCAAGGCTTCGAACTATATTTCGAGTTTGGTGTTACAGTATGTGGCGCCTGAGGACTTTCATGCCTATAGTATTGATGAGCTGTTTATTGATGCGACAGCTTCGTTGCATTTATTCGCTCGTACACCAGAAGAATTAGCCCATAAGATTATCAACGAGATTTATCGTAAGACACGCCTGACAGCTACGGCAGGCATAGGCCCTAACCTCTTACTGGCGAAAGTAAGCTTAGACCACGAGGCAAAGAATAGCCCAACAGGAGTGGCTTATTGGCGATATGAGGATATTCCCTTTAAGTTATGGTCCATTCATCCGATGAAGGATTTCTGGGGAATCTCATCTGCTACGGAAAGACGCTTGAATCGTTTAGGTATTCACTCCATCAAAGAACTGGCTCTTTCTTCTGTAGAGATGTTACGGAAAGAATTCGGTGTCCTAGGGGAAGAAATCCATCAACATGCCAATGGCATTGATTACAGTCGCATTTCGGATGTGTATATTCCTAGCTCTCGTTCGTTCGGAAAGAGTCAGATTCTCTCTCGCCATTACACGAAGCGAAAAGAAGTGGAGTTGTTGCTGTTGGAGCTGTTAGACGATATTTGTTTTCGTTTACGCATGCATCAAGTGGTGGCTCAAACCATCCAGTTATCGATTAGCTACAGTAATCAAACAGGTGGAGGCTTCTCCAGACAAAAGAAAATGGGGAGAGCTTCGAACTTAAGCCAAGATATCTTTCCGTATTGTTTATCCATTTTACATACCTATGATAGTGGAATGCCGATTCGCTCTATTGGCATTTCCTTATCTAATACCAGCATTCAAGAAGAGGAGCAAATGGAACAAATCAATTTCACCTTAATTGAAGCCTTACATACCAATAAACAAGTGCATCTTGCATATTATAAACAAGGCCAAATCGTAACAGAGACAGGATTTATTCAGTTTGTTGATTCTCTTGGGAATTTATTTATTTTCATTGATGACGTATTTGAGTTAAAGAATAAAATGAGGTTAAGCGAGCTAATCGATGTTCGCTTGGCTTAGTTCTTGAAGAAATCGTGTACAGGAATCATTTATTTGGGTGGAGGTACGTTCATGTACAATTTTAGAGTATATACGTTACGTGACGGTTCAAAAAGAAGCATCAAACTAAAAGAAGGAGAATCATTTAAAGAGGAACTCCAAAGAGCAGGTATTCAAGAAACGCAAATTTTCCAGATGCAACTAGTGGAAAAACCACAGTGATCCACATTTCACCATGAGGTACTGGAAGGCTTAAAATATGGATTATGATAGTGGAGAATGTATGAAGTATAAACTCTGAAAATAAGAAAGAGAGCTGACGGATAGAACAGCTTCCTTTCTTTATATTAATAATACAAAAGAGTAAAAAGAGGTTCCAGTTAGTTTACTAAAACCTCTTTTAGTTTAAGTAAATTCTTTTTATAATCCATGTTGAAACGAACAACTACCTATAATTACACGTTCCTTTCTAAAATTCCTCCTACTTTTTAGGCCATTTCCTTTGGAGAATAAGGCATTTCATTTTTTATCCACTAACCCTTTCTTTTAAAAAACCTAGAAATCCATTTTGGACTTTGATTATATGATCACCTAACCAAATATTATTGACCCTGAAGTAATAGCAATTCCCATCTTTTCTTAAAAACTTACTAACACTGTAACCCTCTTTAATTAAATAGGCCTGAATTTCTTCTTCATGATCATTAAACATGACATTCCCTCCTATTCAAAATTATTAAAACTTTCTTTTTACTAATTCCCATATTATTCAAGAAGAAAACCGTATTCCTTATTATTCAAATATGCTAGTGTTATCTACGCTATATAAGCTGTATAAAAGTAGATAAACTATAAAACCACACTAAAAAAACGTTCAAAGTTTGAACGTTTTTGGTTATTATGCGTTTGAGCCGTCCAATCAGATTTCTGCTACTTTTCCACCTTCTGCTAACCAAAATTCAAGTGTCACATGGAGTTTTTAATCAACATATCCAATAATATCTGTACCTTGTTCTAATCGATTATAATAAGTTGAATTATAAAGAAAGAATATGTCTTTTTTCGTGTTACCAATAGCTCTTCCTTTTGAAATCAGGGAATTAGATTGAATCTCGATGAGATGGTTCTTTTTACATTGTAACTTCTCTAGAGAAGTTACAATGTAAAAAGAACCTGTGAAATTATTTCTATATCTGAAAATAGTGTCTATATTTAGAATATTATGTTAAGATGAAAGTGATTTTAAACCGGGAGATGATTTTATGACTAAAACCATTGGTCTTATTTGTGGAAGTTTACGAAAAAACTCGTATAATCGAGCTGTTGCTCAATCATTAATTGACTTGGATAATTCGGCTCAATTTCGTTGGATTGAAATAGACAGTCTTCCTTTTTTTAACGAAGATTTAGAAATCGCCGGAGCACCAGAATCAGTAACGTCCTTTAGAGATGAGATACAAGACGTTGACGGTGTCATCATTGTAAGTCCAGAGTACAATTCCGGAATTCCAGGGGTATTAAAAAATGCATTGGACTGGGCATCCAGACCAAGGACCTCTTCTGTTTTAAACAGAAAACCGGTTGGTCTAATTGGAGCAACCCCTGGAGGGTTCGGTACTGCCTTTGCTCAAATGCAAATTAGAGAAGTACTCGAAGCTATGCAAGTTAATGTTCTGCCATTTCAAAAAATGCTAATTTCGCAAGTTCATGAAAA
>Ga0209574_10000195_pt1 | contig 16893 bp, 14 predicted proteins | sample AgamicMgMarz_FD_187168 | JGI IMG/M metagenome (GOLD analysis project Ga0209574, IMG submission 187168) | Agave microbial communities from Guanajuato, Mexico - Mg.Ma.rz (SPAdes) (version 2) | ecosystem: Host-associated > Plants > Phyllosphere > Phylloplane/Leaf | place: Guanajuato, Mexico... | reverse complement strand
CCGAGCGGCGTCGCGTCCTTGGCCTCCGGGAACCCGCCGATCTCGCGCGGGACGCCGTTGATGGCGAACTGCGGGCGCTCGGCGTTGGCCACGTCGGGCTGGGTGGCGCGGTAGCCCAGGCCCTTGACGGTGACCGCCACGTTCGGGACGGTCGCGTCGCCCGAGTTGCGGACGGTGATCGCGAGGTCGGAGCTTTGCGCCAACTTCTGCTTCCGCGGGAAGCTCGATTCGACCACCTCGACCGCAAAATCGCCTTCGGGCTCGTCCGCGTCCTGGCGCTCGCCGCCGCCGCAGCCTACGGCCGCGATCAGGCAGCAAAGCGGGACAATCCTCCTCGCCTCCAAGTCGGGCGAACATAGCACCGATACTGCTGGCGGGCGCACGGTACATGCCATAGGCTTCCACTCCCGAGGGAGGAGTATTGCTTAGTGGTTAGAGCCGCAGCCGATCGGATCTTCCTGCCGACGAAAAGCCTGCTGGAGCAGGTCGGCGACATGATGATCCTGACCGGCAAGACGCTGGTCTCGGCGCTGCGGCCGCCCTACCCCTACGGCACTGAGTTCGTCCAGCAGTTCCTGTTCATGCTGCGCCTCTGCTGGCTGCCGCTGACGATCTCGACGATCGCGTTCGGCTACGGCGCGCCGGGCCTTCAGGCCGGCAACTTCCTCGTCCTGTTCGGCGCCATCGACAGGCTCGGGGGCTTCTTCGTGCTCTCGTCGATCCGCGAGTTCGCCCCGTTCGTCACGGCGATCATCATGGCCGGCGTCGGCGGCACGGCGATCACCGCCGACCTCGGCGCGCGCAAGATCCGCGAGGAGCTGGACGCGCTCCAGGTGCTCGGCGTGGACCCGATCAAGAACCTGGTCGTGCCGCGCTTCCTGGCGCTGATGGTCGTCACCGGCCTGTTCAACATCTACGCGCTGATCTTCGGCATCTTCGGCGGCGTGCTGGCCACGCTCACCTTCGATGCGCCGTTAGGCCCGTTCTTCGCGACCCTGCTCAGCAACGCCTCCATCCCCGACTTATGGGGCTCGGTGCTGAAGACGACCCTGTACGGGGCGATCATCGCGGTCGTCTCCTGTTACAAGGGGATGACGGCCTCGGGAGGCGCCGAGGGGGTGGGTAGAGCCGTGAACCAGGGCGTGGTGATCGAGTTCCTCGGCATCTTCGCGTTCAACTACGTCTTCACCCAAACGCTGCTCGCGACCCATCCCGAGATCTCGGTGATCAAGTGAGGCCGAGCGCCTGATGGGAAAGACCTGGCTGAGCGTCCCCAAGGACTGGATCGCCTCGTTCGGCGACATCGCCAAGTTCTCCGCGCGCGTGGTGGCGGACGTGTTCAACGGGCGCGTGCTGCACTTCATCGGCGAGACCCTGCGCCAGGCCGGCATCCTGATCCTGGGCTCGGCGATCGTGATCTGGGGGCTGGCGTTCATCATCGGCCTCCAGTGCGGCATCGAGGGCGCGTACCTCAACCGCTCGATCGGCGCGCCCGCCTACTCGGGCGTGTTCTCGGCGTGGTGCGACCTGCGCGAGCTGATGCCCTACGCGTTCGGCTACATGATGTCCGCGAAGGTCGGCACCGGTCTGGTCGCCGAGATCGGCGCGATGCGCATCTCGGACGAGATCGACGCGCTCGAGGTGATGGGGATCAACTCGCTGGTGTTCCTGTGCGCCACCCGTCTGCTGGCGGCCTGGCTGGTGCTGCCGTTCGTGTACATCGCGGCGGTGGGCGCCGGCTTCTTCGCCAGCTACTTAGCCGTGGTGCAGCAGATCGGGGAGGTCAGCTCGGGCGGGTATTTCCTGATCTTCTGGATGTTCCAGAACCCACCCGACTTGTTTTATTCCCTGATCAAGGGAATGGCCATGGCGACCGTGATCGTGCTGGTTGGGTGCTATTACGGGTATACGGCCAGCGGCGGCCCGGTCGGGGTGGGCACCGCGACCGCGAAGTCCATGGTGCTGAACACGGTGATGGTGCACCTGGTCGGGATGGTGGGCACGCAGATCTTCTGGGGCTCGAATCCAAGAGCTCCCATCGGCGGTTAGACGGAGGGGCATCGATGGAAGGGCAAAGGGGAGAGGGACCAGGCAGACCGCTCGACCCGCGCGACTGGGAGGCCACGCGCGGGGAGCAGCAGGCGGAGACACGCCCGGCCGCGCCGCAGCCAACCGAGCCGCCGCCGGCGGCGCCCACGCAGCCGGCCGAGGACGTGCCGGAGAACATCCTGGCGCAGACTCGCGAGGGCGAGGACCCCTACCTCTGGCACAGCGGGCGCACGCGCGAGCACGGCGCCGAGGACGCAGTCGAGTTCATCGACGTGCGCAAGGCGTTCGGCCGCAACACGATCCTGAACGGCCTCAACCTGGGCCTGCCCGACGGCCAGATCTCGATGATCCTGGGCCCGTCGGGCACGGGCAAGTCCGTGTGCATCAAGCACATGGTCGGGCTGCTCTACCCCGACGAGGGGGACGTGCTCGTGCACGGCGAGTCGGTGCCCGACATGGCCGACGACGAGCTGTTCGAGATGCGCAAGAAGTTCGGCGTCCTGTTCCAGGACGGCGCCCTGTTCGGGTCGATGAACGTGTTCGACAACACGGCCTTCCCGTTGCGCCAGCACACCGACAAGGCCGAGGAGGAGATCAGCGAGATCTGCCTGCGCCGGCTCGGCGAGGTGGGGCTCAGCGGGGCGCTCGACAAGATGCCGAACGAGCTCTCGGGTGGAATGCGCAAGCGCGCGGGGTTCGCCCGGGCGCTCGTCCTGGACCCGGACATCGTGCTCTTCGACGAGCCCGATTCCGGTCTGGACCCGGTGCGCACGGCGCTGCTGTGCGAGCTGATCATGGAGGTCCACGAGGAGAACGGCGGCGCCTACTGCGTGATCACGCACGACATCATGTCGGCGCGGCGCGTGGCGGACTACATCGCGATCCTCTGGAAAGGCCGCATCGTCGAGTCGGGACCGGCGAGCGAGCTGTTCAACTCCGACAACCAGTTCGTGAGGCAGTTCCTGTCCGGGGAGGCCCAGGGGCCCCTCGGAATGGAGTAGCGAAGCAATGCGAATGGCGTGCAGGGGATGCTGCGCGCGCTGTGAGGTTCAGTCCTAGACTGGCCTCGTAGGGAGGCGTCGAGCGATCGACCGCGCTTGGACTCAAGGGAAACGAGAGAGGGACGGATCCGTGAACCGCTCCATGACGAGCGGGGATCGACGGTCGCCCGCGTCCTAGCGGTCGCGGCGATCGTCGTGGCTGTCGCCCTCGCGGCGCTCGCGATGTTCGGCAACGGCGGGGGCTACAAGGTCCACGCCGTCTTCCAGACCGCCGGCCAGCTGGTCAAGGGCAACGAGGTGCGCGTCGGCGGATCGCCGGTCGGCACGATCACCGACATCGATCTCGACGAACGGGCCCAGGCCGTCGTGACGATGAGGATCGACGACGACGACCTCTCGCCGCTGCACACGGGCACGACCGCCACGATCCGGGCCACCTCGCTGTCCGGCATCGCCAACCGCTACGTGTCGCTCAAGCCGGGGCCGAACAGCAACGAGCAGATCGCCGACGGCGGCCAGATCGGAGCGGACGACACCAGCGCCCCGGTCGATCTCGACACGCTCTTCAACACCCTCGACCCGAAGACCCGCAAGGGCCTCCAGAACGTGATCGAGGGGTCCGGCACCTGGTACGAGGGCAGGGGCGAGGAGGCCAACGCGAGCACGAAGTACTTCGCGCCGTTCCTGAACAGCACCACTCGGCTGACCAGCGAGCTGGCGCTGGACGAGGCGATCCTCAAGCGCTTCGTGAGCGACACGGCGGCCACCGTCTCCGCGATCGCCGAGCGCCGCGACGACCTGGCCGGCCTGGTCGCCAGCACCAACACCGCGTTCCGGGCGATCGGCGACGAGAGCGCCTCGCTGGATCGCGCGCTCGAGCTGCTGCCGAGCACGCTGCGCAAGGCCAACACCACGTTCGTCAACCTGCGCTCGACGCTCGACGACCTCGACCAGCTGGTCGAGGAGTCGAAGCCGGCCACGAAGGATCTGGCGCGCTTCCTGCGCGAGCTGCGGCCGCTCGTGCGCGACGCCCGGCCGACGGTCGCCGACCTGCGCGAGCTGATCCGCTCACCGGGAGCCGACAACGACCTGATCGAGCTGACCTCCAAGCAGCCGCGCCTGGCGCGCCTGACCGCGTCCGTGTTCCCGCGCGCGATCCAGACGCTCGACCAGGCCCAGCCGGTGTTCGAGTACTTCCGCGGCTACACGCCGGACTTCACCGCCTGGATCGCCAACTTCGGCCAGGTGGCCTCCAACTACGACGCCAACGGCCACTACGCGCGCGTCCAGCCGATGTTCCTGCCCGCCAACTACTCGGGCGGGACCCTCACCGCGGTCGATCCGTCGCAGAAGTTCAACGGATTCGAGACGAACGTCAAGAACCGCTGCCCGGGCGGTGTGACCCAGGCCAGCCCCGACGGCTCGTCGCCGTTTGCCTTCGGCGGCTGCGATCCGGGAGCGAGCCCATGAGGAGGCTGATCTACATCTGCCTGTTCGTGGCGATCGTGCCCTGGATCGTGATCGGCATCGTGCGCGAGGCGCGCGACAACGACACGCTCGAGCACTACTACGTCCGGGCGATCTTCGACAACGCCGCCAACCTCGTCGACGGCGAGGACGTGAAGATCGCCGGCGTGCCCGTGGGCGTGGTGTCGAGCCTCGAGGTGACCGACGACAAGAAGGCCGCGGTCACCCTGCGGATCGACAACGAGGACTTCATCCCCTTCAAGGCGGACGCCAGGTGCGTGATCCGGCCACAGGGCCTGATCGGCGAGAAATTCGTCGAATGCGAGCCCGGGTCGGCGTCGGCCCAGTCGCTCGAGCAGATCGACAGCGGAGCGGGGGAGGGCGAGCGGCTGCTGCCGCTGGCCAACACCAGCTCGCCGGTCGACATCGACCTGCTCAACGACATCCTCCGCCTGCCCTACCGGCAGCGCCTCTCGCTCCTGCTCAGCGAGTTCGGCACCGGCCTGGCCGGGCGCGGCGACGAGCTGAACGAGGTCATCCACCGCGCCAACCCGGCTCTGCGCGAGACCGACAAGCTGCTCGCGGTTCTGGCCAAGCAGAACCGCACGCTCGCCAACCTCGCGCGCGACTCCGACGAGGCGCTCGGACCATTGGCGCGCGAGCGCCGCAAGGTGTCCGATTGGATCGTGCAGGCCAACGCCACCGGCGAGGCCTCGGCCGAGCGCCGCGCGGACATCAGCCGCGGGATCAACCGGCTGCCGGAGTTCCTGCGCAGGCTGAAGCCGCTGATGGTCGACCTCGACGAGCTGGCCGTTCAGGGCACGCCGCTGCTGCGCGACTTGGGTACGGCCGCCCCGCAGATGGACGACCTGATCAAGGGGCTCGGCACGGTCTCGGAGGCCGGCAACGAGAGCTTCCCGAGCCTCGGCGACGCGCTCGAGCGCGGCCGGCCGGCGCTGATCCGCGCGCGCCCGCTGATCCAGGACCTGCGCAAGCTCGGCCGCCAAGCCGCGCCGGCCACCAAGGACCTCGACCTGCTGACGGCGAGCCTCCAGAAGACCGGCGGGGTGGAGCGCATCAACGACTTCCTCTATTACCTCACGCTCTCGACGAACGGCTTCGACGCGATCGGGCACTACCTGCGCGCCGGGCTTGTGACCAACGGCTGCTCGAACTACCTCACGCAGCCCAGCGGCGGCTGCAGGGCCACCTTCTTCGACCCGTTCTCGACCGCGTCGGCGTCGACCGAGGCGCGCAACGCGAAGTTCGACGCGGACGCGCAGGGCGGCGGCAGCGTGAGCCCCCAGGGGACCTTGCTGCAGGGCCTGATCGGCGCCGGTGACGACGCTGCCACGACGGAGAAGCGCGACCAGGGCCTCAAGCGCCTGCGCGAGGGCGCCAAGGGCCAGTCGGACGCCCTGCGGGGCGAGGAGCCGATGCTCGACTACCTGCTCGGGGGCAGCGGATGAGGACGCGCGGCACAGCCAGCCTGGCGGCCAGCCCCGTGCTCGTCGGCGCCGTGACCGTGCTGGTCACGATCGTCGCGGTCTTCCTCTCCTACAACGCGAACACGGGCCTGCCGTTCGTGCCGACCTACGACCTGAAGGCCAATCTGCCGAACGGGGCGCAGCTGGTGAAGGGCTTCGAGGTGCGCATCGGCGGCGCGCGCGTGGGCCAGGTGTCCAGGATCGAGCCCAAGCGGCGCGCGGACGGCTCCACCTACGCGCAGATCACGATGAAGCTCGACAAGGAGATCGAGCCGCTCAAGGCCAACACGACGCTGCTGGTGCGCCCGCGCTCGGCGATCGGCCTCAAGTACGTCGAGCTGAGTCCCGGGCGCGGCCGCAAGGACCTCGCCTCCGGCGCGGTGATCCCGGTGAGGCAGGCGCGGCCCGCCGTAGTCGAGTTGGACGACCTCTTCAACATGTTCGACGACAAGGCCCGCGTCGGATCGCGCAACTCGCTCGACGGCTACGGCGGCGGCCTGGCCGGCCGCGGTGGCGACCTGAACCGCGCGATCGTCGCGCTCGGCCCGCTGCTCCGCGACCTGGAGCCGGTGGCGGCCAACCTGGCGGCCAGCGAGACGCGGCTCGGGCGCCTATTCCGAGCACTCGGGAAGGCGGCCGCGGAGGCAGCGCCGGTGGCAGAGACGCAGGCCGAGCTGTTCGTGAACCTGGACACGACGTTCACCGCGCTCGCGTCGATCGCCAGGCCATATCTGCAGGAGTCGATCTCGGAGGGGCCGCCGAGCGAGGAGCTCGCCATCCGCGAGTTCCCGTTCCAGGGCAAGTTCCTGGCCAACAACGCGGCCTTCTTCCGTGAGCTGCGCCCGGGCATCGCGACGCTGCCGCACTCGGCGCCGATCCTGGCCGACGCGTTCGAGGCGGGCACCCGGACGCTGCCCAAGACGATCCCGATGAACGCGCAGCTGGCCGACGTGTTCGAGAGCCTGGCCGACTTCTCCGAGGACCCGCTCGTGCGCACCGGCGTCCAGCAGCTGACGCGGCTGTCGTCGTCGCTGCGGCCGACGCTCGCCTTCCTCGCGCCGGTCCAGACGACCTGCAACTACGCGACCCTGTTCTTCCGCAACGCCGCCAGCGTGCTCTCCGACGGTGACGCCAACGGAACCTGGCAGCGCTTCATCATCGTGCCCAGCCCGAGCGAGGCGGGCGGCGCGGTCGGCCTCAACAACGAGCTGGGCCCGTCGTCGGGGCCCGCCAACGGGCCGGAGCAGTCGAACCACCTCCACACCAACCCGTACCCGAACACGGCCTCCCCGGGCCAGTCGCCGCGCGAGTGCGAGGCCGGCAACGAGCGCTACACGGCGACGGTCGGGAAGACCGTGATCGGCAACCAGCCCGGCAACCAGGGCCTCACGACCGAAGACCAGCCGAAGGGCACGGCGAGCACGCCATGAGGAAGGTGCACGGTCGCCAGATGACCCCGTTCCGCGCCGGCCTGATCGGCATCGTGCTGATCCTCATCGGCGCTTACCTCGGCTTCTCGAAGGACATCCCGTTCACCCGGCCCTTCGAGCTGAAGGCGGTGTTCCAGAACGCGCCGCCGATCCAGACCAACACCGCCGTGCGGATCGCCGGCGTGGACGTTGGCAAGGTCTCGAAGGTCGAGCCGCTGGGCGGCGACTCGCCGGGCGTGCGCGTGACGATGAAGCTGGAGGACAACGCGCTGCCGATCCACAAGGACGCGCAGGTCGAGATCCGCGAGCGCATCTTCCTCGAGGGCAACCTGTTCCTGAACGTCAAGCCGGGCACGCCCGACTCGCCGGACCTCGACGACGGGGACACGATCCCGGTCACCCAGACCTCGGCGCCGGTCCAGCTCGACCAGGTGCTGGGCACGCTCCAGGCCGACACGCGCAAGGACCTGCGGGACCTGCTGGTGGGCTACGGCGAGGCGCTCAACGGGCAGCCGCGGCCCGGCGAGGACGACGACCAGGACCCGGACGTCAAGGGCGAGACCGGCGGCGAGGCGCTCAACGACTCGCTGCAGTACTCCGCCGACGCCCTGCGCCAGTCGGCGATCCTCAACCAGGCGACGCTCGGCACCGAGCTGCAGGACATCTCGAAGCTGATCTCCGGCCAGCAGAAGGTCACAGCGGCGCTCTCGAGCAGCGAGGGCACCCTCAAGGACCTGATCACGAACTGGAACATCACCACGACCGCGCTGGCCGCTCAGGAGAGCGACCTGTCGGCCACGGTGCGCGAGCTGCCCAAGGTGCTCGAGGCAGCGCGGCCCGCGCTCGACAACCTCAACGCCGCCTTCCCCGCCACGCGCGCGTGGGCGCTCGAGATGATCCCGGGCGTTCGGGAGACGCCGGCGACGCTCAACGCCGGCTTCCCCTGGGTGCGCCAGACCAAGGCGCTGCTGGGACCGAGCGAGCTGCAGGGCCTCGTGGCCGACCTGCAGCCGGCCGTCGACGACTTCGCCAGGTTCGTCAACGGCCAGGTCGAGCTGCTGCCGGTGTTCGACCTGTTCAACCGCTGCCAGTCGGATGTGGTGCTCCCGAGCGGTGAGACGGTGATCGCCGACGGCGCGCTCTCGACCGGTCTGAAGAACTACCAGGAGTTCCTGCAGGCCCTCCAGGGCTTCGTCGGCGCGGGGCAGAACTTCACCGGCAACGGCATCTACACCCGCTACCAGCCGGGTGGCGGCGCGTTCCCGGTCCAGACGGGAAGCGTCGGCGCGCTCGGCCCGCGCTACGGCAACGCCACCTCGCCGCCGCTGGGCACGCGCCCCGCACGCGGGCCCAAGCCGCCCTACAAGCCCAAGGCGCCGTGCCACAAGCAGGGCGTCCCCGACCTGAACGCCGCGCAGATCGGTGGCGGCCCGTGATCCGCCAGATCAAGAAGCAGCTCCCGGTGTTCGTCGCGCTGATCGTGCTGCTCGTCGGCGCGCTCGGTGTGACGGCCTACCTGCTGTCCCACCAGCGCTTCTACCTGCCCGCGTGGGTGCCTGGGATCGGCACCGACTTCTACGAGGTCGAGGCAGAGCTGCCGACGGCCCAGGCCGTCGTGCCCGGCCAGGGCCAGACGGTGAACGTGGCCGGCGTCAAGGTCGGCGAGGTCGGCGAGGTCAACCTCGAGAACGGCCGCGCCGTCGTCAGCCTCCAGATCAAGGACAAGTACAAGCCGATCTACAAGGACGCGACGATCCTGCTGCGCCCCAAGACCGGCCTCAAGGACATGATCCTCGCGCTCGACCCCGGGACCAAGTCGGCCGGCGAGCTCGCGGAGGGAGGGCGCGTCACCGTCGCCAACACGCTGCCGGACGTGAACGCGGACGAGGTGCTGTCCTCGCTCGACGCCGACACGCGCGCCTACCTCGAGATCCTGATCGACGCCGGCGGGACGGCGCTGCGCGACGACTCCACGGCCAACCAGCAGGGCGCGCCGGCCGACCTGCGCGAGGTGTTCAAGCGCTTCGAGCCGACGGCGCGCGACGCCGACAAGTTCACCAAGCTGCTCGCGCAGCGGCGCACGAACATCAAGCGGGCGATCCACTCGTTCTCGGCGATCTCAACCGAGCTCGGGTCGAAGGACGACCAGCTGGCGCGCCTGGTCCAGTCCGCCAACGCGAACTTCCAGGCCTTCGCGCAGGAGGAGTCGGCCCTGCGTGAGGCCCTGCGCCTGTTCCCGAGCACGCTCTCCCAGACGACCACGACGTTGACCGACGTGAGCGAGCTCGCCTCGGAGCTCGGCCCGACGCTGCAGCAGCTGCGGCCGTTCGCCCGCGAGCTGGCGCCGTCCCTGCGAGCCCAGCGCCCCTTCCTGCGCGACACGACCCCGATCATTCGCGACCAGGTGCGCCCGTTCGCGCGCGACGTGCAGCCGACCGTGCGCGACCTGAGGGCCGCCACCGCCGACCTGGCGCCGGTGGCGCCGCGCCTCACGCGCAGCTTCAAGGTGCTGAACAGGTTCTTCAACGAGCTCGCCTACGACCCGCCCAACGGAGAGTCGTATCTGTTCTGGAGCGCTTGGGCCGCGCACAACGGGGCGCTGCTCGCGACCACCCAGGACGCGCACGGCCCGATGACGCGCGGCATCGTCCTGCTGACCTGCAACGACTACGACATCCTGCGCTCGATCGTCGCGGGGAGCGCCCAGCTGGGCATGCTGGCCAGGCTGGCGAACTTCCCGGATGAGGTCACGCGCTGCCCCAACAACCAGCCGGGCACGGTCAACGACGTGACGCCTCCGCCGATCCCGGGGACCACGCCATGATCAAGCAGGCGCCCAGCCTCGGCCGCATCCTCACGATGGTCGCGTTCAGCCTGTCGTGCTTCGGGATCGTGCTGTTCCTGTGGCTCTCGTTCGGCGGCTCGGTGCCGCTGCGCCCGCAGGGCTACCAGGTGGAGGTCGCCTTCCCGGAGGCCACCCAGCTGGCGCAGAGCGCCGAGGTGCGCATCTCCGGGGTCAAGGTCGGCCGCGTGCGCAGCGTGGAGCCGAACAAGCGGACCGGCCTGACCGACGCGGTGCTCGAGATCGACTCTCGCTTCGCGCCGATCCCGAGGGACACGCGCGCGATCCTGCGCCAGAAGACGCTGCTCGGTGAGACCTACGTGGAGATCTCCCCGGGGTCGCCGCGGGGGCCGCAGCTCGCCGACGGCGGAACGCTGCCCGAGGGACAGGTCGCCGAGACGGTCGAGCTCGACGAGATCCTGCGCGGCTTCCCGCCCGAGACGCGGCGGCAGTTCTCCGTCTGGCTCGACCAGCAGGGCCTGGCCGTGGGCGACAACGCCGAGGCGATCAACGACGCACTCGGCCTGCTGACGCCGTTCGCCGAGCAGACCGACGAGGTGCTCAAGGTGCTCAACCACCAGAGCGCCGAGACACGCGCGCTCGTGCGCGACACCGGCGAGGTCTTCGACGCGCTGACCCAGCGCCAGGGCCAGCTGCGCGAGCTGATCGTTAACTCGAACCGGGTCTGGGCGGTCACGGCCCGGCGCGACGCCGAGCTGGCCGACACGTTCAGGGTGCTGCCGACATTCCTGCGCGAGGGCCGCACGACGACCCGCCGCCTGACCGAGTTCGCGCGGGACACCAACCCGCTGATCGATCAGCTGCGGCCGGCGGCGCGCCAGCTGTCGCCGGCGCTCGTGGACCTCGACGAGCTCGCACCCGACCTGCGCGGCCTGTTCACGGACCTCGACCCGCTCGTGCGCGTTTCGCGGCGCGGCCTGCCGGCCACCGAGCAGGTGCTCGACAACACGCGGCCGCTGCTGCGCCGGCTCGACCCGTTCCTGCGCAACTTCACGCCGATCGTGGACTACCTCGGCCTCTACCGGCGCGAGATCGCCGCGCTGTTCGCGAACGACGCGGCCGTGACCCAGGCGAGCGGCGAGGGGCAGGGCACGTCGGGTCGGCTCCACTACCTGCGCACCCAGAACCCGAGCAACCCCGAGATCATGGCGGGCTACCCGAGCCGGCTCGCGACGAACCGCTCCAACCCCTACATAGCGCCGGGCGGGTACGACAAGCTGCGCACGGAGGGGCACCTGGAGGTGTTCAACGCGGCGTCCTGCGGGACAACCCCGGTGCCGGCCGAGCCAGCCCCACTCGACCCCTGGTTGCCGGCCAACCTGGCCTCGCTGGTGGGCTACTTCACCTTCGGCGGCACGCAGAACCGCAACCTGGCGCCGCCGTGCGACCCGCAGACGCCGCTCGGACAGCTGGTCGGGCAGAGCGGGACGTTCCCGCACCTCGAGCCGCTGCCGTAGCACTACCCTGAGCCGAGTGAGGGGGAACGCGTTCGCGCGCATCGTGGCGGCCTGCACGCGCCGCCCGCTGGCGGTGCTGGCTGTGACCGCGCTGCTGGCGCTGGGCGGCGCCGCGCTGGCGCTGCGGCTGGAGCCGAGCGCCGCGACCGACACGCTCGTCGACGCCGATTCGGACAGCTTCCAGGCGACAGAGCGCTTCAAGCAGAGCTTCGGCGACGACGCGGTCGTGGTGCTGGTGCGCGGCGAGCTGTCGAGGACCGTGCTGACCGAGGACCTCGGCCGCGTGCTGCGCCTGGAGGGCTGTCTGTCGGGCAACGTCCCGGACAACGCACAGGGGCTCGGCAGCCTGCCACCGGTATGCCGCGAGATTGCCGCGGCCAAGCCGGCCAAGGTCGTGTTCGGGCCGGCGACGTTCATCAACACCGCGGTCAACGGGATCCTCGACGAGCTCGCCAAACGCCAGGCCACCGCGCAGCGACAGGCCGGCAAGGCGGCCAAGGCGGCTCGCAGGCTGTCCCAGCGGCGCGGCGACCCGCCGGCGCAGCAGGAGCGCCTGGCGCGCGCGGCCTCCGAGGCCGTCTCCGCGCAGTTCACGCAGTACGTGCTCCAGCTGGCGCTGCGCTACGGGATCACCGGCAGACCGCGGATCGACGACCCCAACTTCGTCTCCGCGCTCGTCTTCGACAGCAGCGCAGGCGAAGCCGGCGTGCCCAAGTCGCGCTTCGCCTACCTGTTCCCCTCGCCCGACGCGGCGATGATCACGATCCGGTTGAAGCCCAACCTGAGCGACGCCGAGCGCCGTCACGCGATCGACCTGTTCGAGACCGCCACCCGGGAGGCGCAGTTCCGGCCCCAGCGAGGCGCCAAGTACCTGGTCACCGGCGTTCCGGTGGTCAGCGAGGGGCTGGCCGACGCCGTGCGGAACTCGATCCTCGTGCTGCTCGGCGCGGCGCTGCTGGTGATGGCGGCCACGCTGGCGCTCGTGTTCCGCACGCGGTTGCGCCTGCTGCCCCTGGCGCTCGCCCTCGCCGCGGCGGCGCTCACGTTCGGGGCGCTGTCGCTGGCGGGCGGCAACCTCACGATGGGGTCGATCGCGGTGCTGCCCGTGCTGATCGGCCTGGCCGTGGACTACGGGATCCAGTTCCAAGCTCGCTTCGACGAGCAGCGGGCGCGGGCCGGCGACGCGCAAGCCGCGGCCGCGGCCGCCGCCGCGGCCGGCGGGCCGACGATCCTGACCGCGGGGGTTGCCACCGCGGTCGGCTTCCTCGTGCTGCTGCTGTCGCCCGTTCCGATGGTGCGCGAGTTCGGGGTGCTGCTCGTGCTCGGCATCGCGCTGGCGCTCGCGTGCGCGGTCTGCGCCGGGTTCGCCGCGCTGGTCCGCTTCGGCGCCGGCGCGGGAGAGCCGCCACCCCCGGCGCTCCCACGGCTGCGCGCGCGCGTGGCGGCGCTGACCGCCGGGCCGCGCGAGTGGCTCGCCGACCACGCTTGGCGGACGCTCGGCGTGGCGCTGGCGCGCCCGCGCCGGGTGCTCGCGATCGCACTGGCGGTCGCGCTGGCCGGGCTCGCGCTCGACACCCAGAGCGAAGTGGTCTCCGACGTGCGCGAGCTCGTCCCCGCGGACCTCCAGGCGCTGAAGGACGTGAATGTGCTCCAGGACGAGACCGGCGTGTCGGGCGAGATCGACGTGATGGTGCGCGCGGACGACATCACCGACCCGGAGATCGTGGCCTGGATGAGCCGCTTCCAGGCGGACGTGCTGCGCGCCCACGGCTACCGGGCCGGCAAGCGCTGCACCCAGACCCGCAACGCGCCCGAGCTGTGCCCGGCGCTCTCCCTGCCCGACCTGTTCCGTGCCTCGGGCGCCCAGCAGGGTCAGGTGCGCCGCCTGCTCGAGGCGGTGCCGCCGTACTTCTCCCAGGGCGTGGTCACCGCCGACCGCAAGACCGCCAACCTCGCCTTCGGGATCCGCCTGATGCCGCTCGAACGCCAGCAGCAGGTGGTCGACGACATCGAGCGCCGGCTCGACCCGCCGGCCGGCGTTGAGGCGAGCGTCGTCGGGCTGCCGGTGCTGGCGGCGGAGGCGAACGCCACGCTGTCGTCGCCGTGGCGCCGAGGGCTGACCCTGCTGGCCGCGCTGGCGGGCGTTTTCCTCGTACTGCTGCTGGTGCGCCGCTCGCTGCGTGAGGCCGCCATCCCGCTGATCCCGATCGCGCTCGCCACCGGCTGGTCGGGCGGTGTGCTGTTCGTGCTCGGCCTGCTGCCCGGGGGACTCGAGGTCGACCTCAACCCGATGTCGGTCACGCTCGGCGCTCTCGTGATCGCGATCTCGACCGAGTTCAGCGTCCTGCTCTCGTCGCGCTATCGCCAGGAGCGCGCAGCCGGCGCGGGCCCGGCCCGCGCGATCGAGTTGACCTACGCCTCCACGGGCGCGGCGGTGCTGGCGTCGGGCGCCACGGCGATCGCCGGGTTCGCGGCGCTGATCGCCTCCGACATCCGCATGCTGCGCGACTTCGGCATCGTGACGGTGGTGGACCTGACCGTGTCGCTAGTGGGGGTGCTGGTGGTGCTGCCGGCCGCGCTGATCTGGGCCGAGCAGCGCGGCACCCTGCGCGTCCGCAACCTCGTCCCGCGGCGGCGCCGCGTCCACGCCGACACGCCGTGAGCGACGACCGCTTCGAGGATCTCGGCAACGAGCGGCGCCGCCCCGAGATCGGCGACGAGCTGGCCGAGCGCGACCGCACGCATCCCGAGCAGCCGACCCGGCCGGAGGTGCCGCGGGCGGGCAACAAGTACGCCTGGGCCGTGGGGATCGTCGCGCTGATGGGGCTCGGCATCCTGCTCTTCTTCCAGACGCTGCCGAACGAGGGCAAGGGGTTCGAGGGCCCGCGGCGCGGCTCGATCGTGAAGGCGTTTGCCGCCCCGTCGGCGCTCGGCAACCTGGAGGGGGACGCCAACATCTGCCAGAGGGCGGCCAACTGCAACGAACAGGCGGGTACGAAGCCCGCCTGCAGCGTGGTCGTGGACGGGGTGGTGAACGTCTGCGAGCTGCGCCGCAAGCCGCTCGTGTTGACGTTCATCTTCGACCGCGCCGCCGACTGCTACCCGCAGGTCGACCGCACCGAGCGGGTCATGGCCGACCTGCCGGGCGTGAACTTCGCCACCGTCTTCTTCACGCACAAGGAGCGCGACCAGGTGCGCAGGCTGGTGCAGGAGCGCGGCTGGCGCCAGCCCGTGGCGATCGACCCGGACGGGCAGGTCGCCAACCTCTACGGCGTGGGCGGCTGCCCCACCACGATCTTCGCGCGCGCGGGCGGGCGGGTCGCCACGACCAAGCTCGGCAACCTGACCGAGGAGCAGCTGCGTCGGCTGGCGACCCGAATCGAGCGCTGATGGAGCTGGAGCTCGAGCTCACCGAGGGGTGGGTCGAGGCCGAGCTGGCCGAGGACTTCCCCGAGCTCGGGCTCGTACACGCGCCGCTCGAGGCGCGCCCGCGCAAGAGCCCGGGCGACGTGAGGGAGCGGCTGCGCAGCCTCGCCGACCGCTACACCGGCGGCAAGGTCATCCATATGCGCCAGGACGCCGTGCCGTGGGCCTACCGGGTCTTCTCGCGCCAGGTGGGTATCGACCCCGACACCGAGCGCACGCCGGTGGAGCGGATCGCGGTGGAGCGTCTGCGCCACGGGGGCCTGCGCAGCGAGAACCTGGTGGACGACGCGCTCACGATCGCGATCGCCGAGACAGGGGTGCCCGTGTTCGCCCTCGACGCCGACAAGGTCTCCGGCGAGCTGGGCCTGCGGCTGGCGCGCGCCGGCGAGCAGCTCGAGGGCGTGCGGCCGCTGTCGGCGCGCCAGCTGGTGGTGGCCGACGACGCCCGTCCGGTGGCGCTGGTGCTCGGCGAGGTGGCTCACGATGCCGGTGTCACCTGGGACACGCGGCGCATGATGCTGTGCGCCCTCAGGGTCAAGGGAGTGCCGCCGATCGCGGTCGAGGAAGCCTTGTGGACGGCCGCGGGGACGCTTTACACTTGATCCGTGCTGCTTCAGCAAGCGCCGCCGGTCGCACCGCGGACGCTTCCCGACGAGCGCGCCGCCCGCAGGTCGCTGCTCGAGCAGGTCGCACGGCTCGAGGACGAGCTGGCGGGGCTGTTCTGCTCGATCTGGCCGCGCAAGGGGTTCACGCTCGGGGTTTCGGGCCGCGGCGGGCCGCGGCTGCTGTCCCTGGGAGAGCTCGAGGAGCTGCGCGACGACCTCGCCGGCTGCGTGCAGCACGCCCGCCGGGCGCTGTCGGATCGCACCTACGGCGAGGAGCAGCACCGCCGCCTGATCGAGGAGATGCTGCTCGACCCCGCCGCTCACAAGTGGGTGCGCGTTGCGAACGAGGACATCGGAGAGCCCGGCTGCAGGCACTGGCACGTGCGCCCGCGCTGGAGCTTCATCGGCATGCTGATGGGCTGGTGGCGCGTGGTCATCAGCTCCGGCTGCCCGTTAGTCACCTGACATGGGACGCAGGACCCGCAAGCGCGGCGGTCTGACGACGCGGGCCGAGCGCGACGCCGCCCGGCGCACGTCCGCGGTCCGCCGGCCGGCCGGCTCGGAGCGCCCACCGGCGCTCTGGGGCAGCTTCCCGCTGTCCGAGCTCGTGATCCTGCTCGGCATCGCCGTGATGGTCTGGGGCTTCCTCAGCGGCGCGGACCGCGGCGAGGAGCGCGTGGCCGGCGGCCTGCTGCTGGCTTCGCTCGGCGGCGGCGAGCTGGCGCTGCGCGAGCACCTCGGCGGCTTCCGCTCGCACTCGGCGCTGCTGGCGGGGGTGGCCGCGTTCGCACTCGACACTGCCGTCGCGCTGGCGCTCGGGCCGGTCAAGGTGTGGCTCCTGCTGCTGATCGGCGCGGCTGTCTTCGGCGTCGTCTTCTACGCGATGCGCGAGCTGTTCAAGCGCCGCTCGGGCGGGTTGGCCTTCCGGTGAACGACGGCCGGCCGCGCCTCGGCGGCCTCCACCACGTAACCGTGATCTGCGCGGACGTCGAGCGCGCCGTCGAGTTCTATGGCGACCTGCTCGGCATGCGACTGGTCGAGCGGACCGTCAACGAGGACGACCGCGCCGCGAGCCACCTGCTGTTCGGCGACGAGCGGGGCCGGGCGG
>Ga0209574_10000194_pt1 | contig 16955 bp, 17 predicted proteins | sample AgamicMgMarz_FD_187168 | JGI IMG/M metagenome (GOLD analysis project Ga0209574, IMG submission 187168) | Agave microbial communities from Guanajuato, Mexico - Mg.Ma.rz (SPAdes) (version 2) | ecosystem: Host-associated > Plants > Phyllosphere > Phylloplane/Leaf | place: Guanajuato, Mexico... | reverse complement strand
ACCGCGCTCGTGTTCGACTTCACGAACGGCTTCCACGACACCGCGAACGTGGTGGCCACCTCGATCTCCACGCGCGCGATGGCCCCACGCTTGGCGGTCGGCTACGCGGCGATCCTCAACTTCGTCGGGGCGTTCATCTCGCTCAAGGTCGCGGCCACGGTGGCGAGCGACGTGGTCAACCCGGACGACATCACGCTGCTCGTCGTCTTCGGCGGCCTGGTGGGGGCGATCGCGTGGAACCTGACCACCTGGTACTTCGGCCTCCCTTCGAGCTCTTCGCATGCGCTGATCGGCGGCATCGTGGGCGCGATGCTGGTGGCGAAGGGCCCCGACGCGATCTTCTTCGACCACGGCATCATCGGCAAGGTGATGCTCCCCGCGCTGATCGCGCCCACGCTGGCGTTCGTCGTGGGCGGCGCCTCGATCCTCGTCCTCTACCGGATCACGGGCGGCTTGCGTCCGCGACCCGTGACGACCGGCTTCCGCGGTGGTCAGGTCATCTCGGGCGGGCTGCTGGCACTCGCCCACGGCACCAACGACGCGCAGAAGACGATGGGCGTGATCGCGCTGGCGCTGGTTGCGTACGGATCGCTGCCGGCGAGCGACCCGACGCCGCCGACGTGGGTCGTGGTGAGCGCTGCCGCGGCGATCGCGATCGGCACCTACGCCGGCGGCTGGCGCATCATCAAGACGATGGGCAGCCGCATCCACAAGATGGATTCGGCTCAGGGCTTCGCGGCCCAGGGCGCCGGCGCGGCGGTGATCCTGGCGTCCACCCACGGTGGCTTTCCCCTGTCCACCACGCACACGATCTCAGGCGCAGTGATCGGCTCGGGCGCCGCCAAGCGCCTGTCCGCGGTGCGCTGGGGGGTGGCGGGCAACATCGTCGCTGCGTGGATCGTGACGCTGCCGGCCGCAGCGGCCATCGGCGCGGTCACCTACGCCGTCACACGCCTGTTCGGGACCGGCGCCGCCGGGCCGCTCGTCATCTCGGTGCTGATGATCGTCGGATCGGCACTGCTGTTCACCCGACGCGCGCGGCACGGACCCTCGCCCGCGCCGGCGCCCGCGGAGGCCTGATGGTCGCAGTGGTCGACTGGGACGCGCTGCTCGAGGTGATCTGGTCCGCGATGGTCGCCGGAATCGGGGTGACCGCCGCATACGGGTTGGTGATCCTTGGCTTCAATCGAGCGCTCGACCTCGGACGGCGGGGCCGAGCGGGCGAGGCGGCGGTGTACGGGTTGATAGGCGCGTTCGGCACGGCCACCGTCGTGGCGGCACTGGTGTTCGGGATCGTGGTGCTCAGCTCGAAGTGAGCTCGGCCAGCCTGGCGAGCGCCGCTTCGCTCGACCAGGCGCCGACCGACGCCCGCACCGTTCCCGTGCCCGGCAGGTCGCGAATCGCGAAGCCCTCGCCGGCGAGCCGCGCCACCTCGGCCTCGGGATCCTCGACCTCCCAGGTCACGAGCGTCGAGCGCCCGCGCGGCTTCACGCGTGAGCCGAGCCGCTCGGCCAGGCCGTCGGCGAGGTCTGCGGCGCGCGCCTGCAGCTCCCGCACGCCGGCGCCCTCCAGCAGGTCCAGGGCGGCGAGCGCCCACTCCACATGGTGCGGTGGCGGAAAGCCGACCGAGAGGCGCCGGGCGTCGGGGTGGAGGTCGAACTCGAGACCGCGCGTGGCATCGGCGAGGTTGCCGTAGCCGGGCCAGGGCGCGGGCAGGTCGCCGAGCAGCTGCTCGCGCGCGTAGAGGTAGCCGAGGCCGTTTGGGCCACACAGCCACTTCTGGCCGGATGCCGCGTAGAAGTCGCAGCCCAGCGTCCGCACGTCGACGGGCACGGCACCGAGGCCCTGGGCTCCGTCGAGCAGGACCAGCGCGTTCGTGGCGGCCAGCGCTGCCGAGTCGACCACCTGGCCCGTCTTCCAGGAGACGTGCGAGCACGCGACGACACGGGTCTCGGGGCCCACCGCGGCGGCCAGCTCGGCGAACGGCGCCACCCGCACGCTCACGCCGAGGCGCTCGCGCACCCGCCCCAGCGGGGCGAGCACGCCGGGGTGCTCCTCGTCGCTGGTGAGCACCTCGTCCCCGGGGCCCAGCTCGAGCGCGCCGAGGACCACGTTCACGCCGTCGGTGGTCGACCCGGTGAGCGCGATCTCGCCGAGTTCCGCTCCCATCAGCGCGGCCATTCGGGTGCGCAGCAGGTCGCCCCGCTCGACGCAGCCCTCGAAGAACTCGTGCCCGCTGCGGCCCTCGTCGAGCTGGCGGCGCAGCGACTCGACCGCGGCCTCGTAACCGCGCCGGGGCACCGGTCCGGTGGTGCCGGCGTTGAGGTACTCGATTCGATCGAGCACGGGGAGCTGGGCGCGCAGGTCGTCCACGGCCGCCGGATACTAGGCTTCGCCGCCGTGATCATCGAGCGCTCCATGAACGACGCCTGGCTGTCGAACACCTACCTCGTGGCCGACGAGGAGGGCGGCACCGGAGTCGTGATCGACGCCGGCGGACCGTGCGCCCCGCTGCTGGCCGCCGCCGAGCGCCTCAGCCTGGACGTGACCACGCTGCTGCTCACGCACCATCATCACGACCACGTGGCCGAGGCCGGCGCCTGGCAGGACGTGGAGGTGCTCGCCCATCCGATCGAGGCGGATCAGCTCGAGCGGGTGGACCGTACGATCGAGCCGGGCGAGACGCTGGAGCTCGGCGGACTGCGCGTGGAGTCGCTGCTCACGCCCGGCCATACCGCCGGGATGCTCAACTTCGTGATCGACGGGGCCGAGGTGTTCACCGGCGACACGCTCTTCAAGGGCTCGGTGGGCGGCGTGCGCGCGCCTGGGTCCACGTCATTCGGGGACCTGCGGCACTCGATCATGGACGTGCTGATGGAGCTGCCGCACGAGACGCGCGTGCACCCCGGCCACACGGATCCGACCACGATCGGCGACGAGTGGGAGAGCAACGCGTTCGTCCGGCTCTGGCGCGGCGTCGACGAGGAGGGCGCTGAGCCCTGCAAGGTCTGGGACCAGGAGGCGACGCTCGTGCTCTGGGCCCCGGACTACGACGGTGGGCACAAGGCCTGGGTGCGCTGGCCGGACGGCAGCGACGACATCGTCCCGGGCAGCCAGGTCGTCCGCGACTGACCGTGGCGCCCGCCTACGGCCTGCTGGCGGGCGGCGGGCTGTGCGCTCGGGCCGGGGGGCGCGTGCTGGACCTCGGCGGTGTGGCCGGGTCGCTCGACGAGCTGATGGCGCGCGGGCGGGGCGGGTGGGCGCCGCCGCTCGAAGGTCCCGAGCTCGACGCTCCGGAGCTGGCCATGCCGTTCACGGTGGCGGACTACGTCGACTTCTACTCGTCGGTCCACCACGCGCGCAACGTCGGCCTGATGTTCCGGCCCGACGACGAGCCGCTGCTGCCGAACTGGCGCCAGATGCCGATCGGCTACCACGGGCGCGCGGGGACCGTGGTGCCGAGCGGGACGCCGGTACGGCGGCCGAACGGCCAGCTGGGGGAGGGCGAGTTCGGCCCGACCCGCGCGCTCGACGTCGAGCTGGAGCTCGGCTTCGTGATCGGAGTCGCGAGCGACGGCCCGGTGGCGGTAGAGCGGGCGCTCGACCACGTCTTCGGAGCGGTCCTGCTGAACGACTGGTCAGCCCGCGACATCCAGGGCTGGGAGTACCGGCCGCTCGGCCCGTTCCTGGGCAAGTCGTTCGCCACGTCGATCTCGCGGTGGGTGGTCCCGCTGGCCGAGCTGGAGCGCTTCCGCGTGGAGCTGGAGCCGCAGGACCCCGAGCCGCTTCCGTACCTGCGTGAGACGGCATGGGCGTACGACATCCCGCTCGAGATCGAGCTCAACGGCGCGGTGGTCGCGCGCTCGAACGCCAGGCATCTGTACTGGTCGATCGCGCAGCAGATTGCGCACCTGACCTCGAACGGGGCGTCGCTGCGAGTTGGCGACCTGCTCGGCACGGGCACGATCTCGGGACCAGAGCGCGATCAGCGCGGCTGCCTGCTGGAGCTGAGCTGGGCCGGCCGGGAGCCGATCGAGCTCCCGGACGGCTCCACCCGCACGTTCCTCGAGGACGGCGACGAGGTCGTCCTGCGCGGCGAACCGCTGGGCGAGGTTCGCACGAAGGTTTTTCGGTCAGACCTTTTTTAGTTGGCGCGAGTACTCAGGTTTTGTCCCGTGCAGCCGAAAGGGGTCATTGACACCTTCGTTACAAGCCAAGGGCATGAGGCCCGGGAGGGACGAAGAATCATGGACCGCACCAGGAAGGTCGCCCGCACCCTGGTCGTGCTGGCGGCGGTTGGCGGGCTCGCCACGCTGGGAGCCTTCTCGGCCTTCACGAGCCAGGCCAACAACCCCAACAACCGGGTCAGCTCGGGCACGGTGACGCTCGCCGACAACGACGGCGGCACCGCGCTCTACGACTTCACCAACGCCAAGCCCGGCGACAGCCAGGTGTCGTGCATCCGCGTGAACTACACGGGATCGCTCAACGCGAACGTGAGGCTGTACACACCCGACACGATCGGCGCGCTCGGCCCGCAGGTGAACCTGAAGATCGAGCCCGGCAGCCAGGCCTCGCCGAGCTTCCCGAGCTGCACCGACTTCACCGCCGATGGAGCAGCGATCTTCGACGCCGCGCTGTCCACGTTTCCCGCGACCTATGCCGGTGGCGTCGTGGACTTCCCAGGGGCGACCTCGGCGTGGCAGAACGGCAACGCCGTGGTCTACCGCGTGACGGCGACGCTGTCCGCCAGCGCGCCGGACAGCGCGCAGGGCGCGACCACCGGGCTCCACACGATCCGCTGGGAAGCGCAGAACCAGTAGCCGGCGACCCTGATCTGGGAGCTGAACGTGTCGGCTTCGAGCGACACCTGGGCGAGGCGTGCCGGCTTGGCGATCGGCCTCCTGCTCGCGCTGGGCGCGGTGCTGTCGTGGCGGGTCGCGGCCGAAGGCGCGACGGTGGGGGCGCAGGCGCGCTTCCTGGCCGTCCCGCCGGGCGAGCTGACGGTGGCGCCCGCGGCGGCGTTCGTGTCGGCGCGCCGGCTGCGGGCGGGCGGGGCGCCCGCCCATGGGGAGCTGCGGCTGCGCAACATCACCGGCACTTCGGTCTCGGTGCGGCTGCGCGGGCTGCCCTCGGGCCGCGACCTGGATCGGTTGCTGCGAGTTGAGATCGGGACCGTGTACCACGGGCGGCTGGGTGGGTTGCGCTCGTGGACCCGGTCGTTCGTCGTCGGGCGAGGCGAACGGCGCGCCCTGCCGGCGCGCGTCTGGCTGCCGGCGTCCGCGGACGGTGCGGCCGCGGGCGCGGCAGTCGACGTCACGGTCGAGCTGAGGGTGGAGCCGCGCCGTGGCTAAGGCGGCGCGCACGCTCACCCTGTACGTGGTGCTCGGCTTCGCCGGCGGAGTGCTGCTCTCGATCGCGCTGCCGCTGGCCTTCGGCGGGCGGCCGTTGGTGGTCCTCTCGGGCAGCATGGAGCCGACCCTCACCACGGGCGACGTGGTCGTCGTGAAGCGGGTGCGCCCCGAGGATGCCCACGCCGGCGACGTGGTCACCTACCGCAATCCGGAGGGCAGCCTCGTGACCCACCGGGTGCGCGCGGTGCGGCGGCGCGGGGCGCGCTTCGAGCTCGTGACCAAGGGCGACGCCAACAACGCGTCGGAGCGCTGGACGATGCACGCCGACGGCGAGCTCAGCCGCGCGGTCTACCGCGTGCCGCTGGCGGGGCGGCTGCTGGCGCGGACGAGCTCGCGGGAGGGCAAGCTGGCGCTGATCGTCGCGCCGCTGCTGCTGCTCGGCGTGTGGGAGATCACGCGCATCTGGAGGCCGCGTGAATCGCCGGCGTAGCGCGCTCCGCGGCGCCGTTCTCGCCGTCTGCCTGGGTGCGCTGTCGCTGGCGGGCGACGGTTTCACGCTGGCCGCGTTCACGGCGCCGACCGACAGCCCCGGCAATCGGGTCACCGCCGCGTCCGACTTCCTGGCGCCGGTCGTGGCCGCGAGCGCGATCGCGAAGTCCGCCGGGGGCACGCCCGGATTCGTCAAGCAGGGCGGCACCTACCACGTCTACGCGAACGTGACCGACGACGGCAACCCGGCGAGCGGGGTCGGCACTGTGACGGCGGACGTCTCGAACGTGACCACCGGCCAGAGCGCGGTCGCGCTTTCGGCCGGGTCGTTCAGCGTCGGCGGGGTCTCCTACGGCTTTCGCAGCGCCCAGCTGACGGCGAACGCGTCGCTGTCGGCGGGCTCGAAGTCCTACAGCGTGTCGGCAAGCGACAACGCCTCGAACGGGCCGACCACCGGCAACTTCTCGGTGACCGTGGACAACACCGTGCCGAGCGGATCCGACGTGCAGGCCGTGAACGGCGCGGCCGCAGCGGGCACCGCGGAGCCGGGCGACACGATCACCTACACCTTCAGCGAGCCGATCGACGCGAACTCGGTGCTCTCGGGCTGGACCGGCACCGCGACGAGCGTGGTGGTGCGCCTGATCAACGGCGGCGCGCTGCCGGTCTCCGTCGACACGGTGCAGATCTGGAACGCGGCCAACAACGCTCAACTGCCGCTCGGCGTGATCTCGCTGCCGACGGGGACCTACGTGGGCGGTCTCAGCGGCACTGACAGCGCGGTGTTCGGGGCCACCGGGACGGCTTCCACGATGGTGATGAGCGGCTCGACGATCGCGATCACGCTCGGCACGGCGTCCGGCAGTCAGGGTGCCGGCCCGGGCTTGCTCCCGGGGGCGATGTCGTGGGTGCCGTCGGCGACGGCGACCGACCGCGCCGGCAACGCGAGCGCGACGACCACCGTCAACGAGGCAGCTCCGAGCGACACGGAGTTCTGAGCGATGCGCTGGACGCTCCTCGCGATCGCCGCCGTCGCCGGGCTCGCGGCGCTCTTCGGCGCGGCGCCGCGCGGCGCGGAGGAGCCCCGCGTGGAGTTGGTGGACGGCACCCTCGCGCTGCAGAACTCGCTCGAGGGGCAGGCGGTGTTCGAGGTCGAGGGGCTCGCCCCGGGTCACTCGGGCAGCGGCACGGTCACGCTCTCGAACGCCGGCACGCTGGCGGGCGACCTGAGCCTGGCGGCGAGCGACGTGAGCGACACTCCCGGGCCGGTGGGCGGGCCGCTGTCGGCTCAGCTGCGGCTGTCCGTGCGGGACGTGAGCGCCGGGGCGACGGTCTACAGCGGCTCGCTGACGGGTATGGGCACGCTCGGGCTCGGGTCGCTCGCCCCCGGGGTGGCGAAGGTGTACGAGCTCACGGCGTCGCTGCCGGCGAGCGCCGACGAGTCGGTGGCCGGGGCGTCGATGAGCGTCTCGTACACGTGGACGGCCGAGCAGTCGGTAGTGGAGCCGCCACCGCCGCCGGTGGAGCCCCCGCCGGGCGGCGGCAGCACGGATCTGCGGACGCCGCTGCGGCTGCGCGTGCGGGTCCCGGCGCGCCAGCGGCTGGTGCCCCGAGGCAAGCTGGTGGTGTACGTGCGCTGCGACCAGCCCTGCTGGGTGAACGGGCGGGCGCGGCTGGCGGCGGGCCGCGCCCGCGCGCTGCGAACGCCTGTGGCGCGGTCGGGCCGGGTGCGAGCTGGACGCGAGAAGCGGCTGGTGTTGCGGGTGCCCAAGCGCAGGCTGAAGGCGGTGGTGCGCGAGCTCGGCAAGCGCGGTCGCGGGCGGGTGAGCGTGACGATCACGGGCCGCACGGGCGAGGGCACGAGCCGGACGGTGCGCAAGCGGGCGCGGGTTGCGCTGGCGCGGCGGCGGTAGGGGCGGCACGGAGCGCCACGGCCCCACGCGCGCCGCGGGCGGAAGTACGCTGCGCCCGTGCCCGTCGATCTGCAGCCCATGGCCGTTGCCGCGCGGGCTCCGGGCGACTATGCGCCGCTTGCCGGCGGTCGGGCTGTGGAGGCGCTTCAGGATGCCGCGGCGCCCCTGCGGGGCGTTCGCGTTCTCCACGTCAGCGCCGCCGGGGCGCCCGGGCCGGTGCCCGAGCTGCTCGGTGGCGTGCTGCCGCTTGCGGCCGGGGCCGGGTTGGCGGTCGAGTGGCGGGTCCTGTTCGCCGATCCCGAGTTGCGGCGCGTGGGTATGGCGCTCGAGCACGGCCTGCGCGGCGGCGAGAGCGCCGTCGCGCCCGAGGACTGGGAGGCCTGGACGGACGCGACCGAGCGCATCGGCCGCAGCCTCAACGGCACCGCCGACCTCGTGGTGCTCCACGACCCGGGCACGCTCGGCCTGGCCGCCGGGCTCGACGTGCCCGTCACCTGGCGCTGCCACCTCGACGCCTCGCGCGCCGAGAGCCACGCGCTCGACCTCGTCACGAGCCTGCTCGAGCACTGCCGGCTCACGCTCGTGGCGCACCAGTCCTTCGCCCCCGACGCGCTCAGGGACGATCGCCTCCAGGCCGCGCCGCCTGGCATCGACCCGCTCGACTCGCGCAACCTGGACCTCGAGCCGCGCCTGCCGGGCCGTGTGGTGCGGCCGCTCGGCGTGGACCTGGATCGGCCGTTCGTCCTGCAGGTGGTGCAGCTCGACCGCTGGGACGACCCGCACGCCGCCATCGAGGCCTTCCGCCTCGCCAAGGCCGAGGAGCCTGAGCTGCAGCTCGTGCTGGCCGGCCTGCTCGACGCGGGTGCCGCCGAGGACTGGCGCGCGGCCAAGGAGGTGTCGGACTACGCGGCGGGCGAGACCGACCTGCTGCTGCTGACCAGCTACGAGGGCCTCGGCAGCCTCGAGGTCGGGGCCCTCCAGCGGCTCGCGCGCGCCGCCCTCGAGCTGTCGCTGCGAGAGGGCTTCGACCTCGCCCCGTGCGAGACGCTCTGGAAGCGCACCCCGGTCGTGGGGCGCGCCGACGGTGGCCTGCGCTTCACGATCAGGGACAGCGTCGACGGCTTCCTCGCCGCCGAGCCCGACCAGCTCGCCGCGCGCCTGGTCGAGCTGGTGCGCGACCCGGGGCTCGCCGTGGAGATGGGTCGGGCCGGCCGCGAGCGCGTCAGGGAGCGCTTCCTCGTCACCGCCGCGCTCGAGCGCGAGCTGCGCGCGCTGGCGTCGCTGCCGGAGGCCAAGGCCGTTCCCGCGCCCGATAGCGTGGAAGGCGCATGAAGGTCACGCTCCCCGACGGCTCCCCGCTCGAGCTCCCCGACGGCGCCACCGGCGGCGACGCCGCCCGCGCGATCGGCGCGGGCCTGGCCCGCGCCGCGCTCGGCGTGCGCCAGAACGGCGACCTGCGCGACCTCGACGCGCCGCTCGCCGAAGGCCCGGTCGAGATCGTCACCGCCAAGGACCCGGACGCGCTCTGGCTGATCCGCCACGACGCGGCCCACGTGCTCGCCACGGCCGTGATGGAGCTCTACCCCGACGTCAAGATCTCGATCGGCCCGCCGATCGACGACGGCTTCTACTACGACTTCGACTTCCCGGAGGGCGTGAAGGTCTCGGAAGAGGACCTCGAGCGCATCGAGGCCAGGATGCGCGAGCACATCGCCGCCGACGAGCACTTCGAGCGCACCGACCTGCCCGTCGCCGACGCGATCGCGCGCTTCAGGGACGAGGGGCAGGACTACAAGGTCGAGCTGATCGAGGACCTGGTGAAGAACGAGGGCGTCGAAAGCGTCTCGCTCTACCGCAACGGCCCCTTCACCGACCTCTGCCGCGGCCCGCACGGCCCCGGCACCAAGCGCATCAAGGCGTTCAAGCTGACCAGCGTGGCCGGCGCCTACTGGCGCGGCGACGCCGACCGCCAGATGCTCACCCGCATCTACGGCACGGCCTTCCTCTCGAAGGAGGACCTCGAGGCCCACCTGCGCAGGATGGAGGAGGCCCGCGCGCGCGACCACCGCAAGCTGGGCCGCGAGCTGGGCCTGTTCACGTTCTCCGACGTGGCTCCGGGCTCCGCGTTCTGGCTGCCGCCGGGAACCGCGCTCTACAACGAGATCGTGGCCCTCAACCGGCGGATGCAAGAGGAGCGCGGCTACATCGAGGTCAAGACCCCGCTGCTGTACGAGTCGCACCTCTGGGAGACCTCGGGTCACTGGGGCAAGTACAAGGAGAACATCTTCGTCGCCGAGTACGAGGACCGCGAGTTCGGAGTCAAGCCGATGAACTGCCCCGGCCACGCGCACCTGTTCGGGCTGCAGCGCTGGTCCTACCGCGATCTGCCCTATCGCTGCGCCGAGCCTGGTCACCTGCACCGGCGCGAGCCGAGCGGCACGCTCCACGGCCTGCTGCGCGTGCGGCATTTCATCCAGGACGACGCTCACATCTTCTGCACCGAGGAACAGATCCAGGACGAGGTCGCGCGCTGCCTGGCCTTCGCGTTCGACGTCTACGGCATGTTCGACTTCCCGGTACATGTGGAGCTCTCGACGCGCCCGGACGAACGGCTCGGGAGCGACGAGCTCTGGGATCACGCCGAGGGCGCGCTCGTTGAGGCGCTCGACGGCCAGGGACTCGAGTACAGACTCAACGAAGGCGACGGCGCCTTCTACGGCCCCAAGATCGACCTCCACATGACGGACTCACTCGGTCGCCCGTGGCAGCTCGGCACGGTGCAGCTGGACTACAACCTGCCCGAGCGCTTCGACCTCAAGTACACGGGGGCGGACAACACCGAGCACCGCCCGGTGATGATCCACCGCGCGCTGTTCGGCTCCTTCGAGCGCTTCATCGGCATCCTGATCGAGCACTACGCCGGCGAGTTCCCGCTCTGGCTGGCGCCCGTGCAGGCGATCGTGCTGCCGATCGCGGACCGCCATCTCGACTACGCCCGCGGCGCCGCGGAGCAGCTGCGCGCGGGCGGGCTGCGCGTGGAGATCGATGAGCGCTCGGAGTCGATCGGCAAGAAGATCCGCGAGGCCGAGGTGCTCAAGGTGCCCTACATGCTGGTCGTGGGGGACAAGGAGCAGGAGGCCGACTCGGTGGCGGTGCGGCGCCACAAGGAGGGCGACCTCGGCGTTCAGCCGCTGGACGGGTTCGCCGAGCGCGCCCTCCACGAGATCGCTGATAGACGCTAACCTTCCAGCGGAATGACGTACCGATACATCTGCGCGCTTTGACAGCAGGGCAAAGCCTCACATAGTGCCGATCCCGCGGAAGTTCGATCGGCGCCCCCCCGAGCGCGACGAAACACGGATCAACGAGCGGATCCGCGTGCCCCAGGTTCGCCTGGTCGGCGAGGACGGCAACCAGATCGGCGTCGTCGACACGCCGCAGGCGCTTCGCTACGCCCAGGAACGCGATCTCGACCTCGTCGAGGTGGCGCCCGAGGCACGCCCGCCGGTCTGCCGTGTGCTCGACTACTCGAAGTACAAGTACGAGCAGGAGCAGAAGGCCAAGGCCGCGCGCCGCCACCAGAAGCAGGTCAACGTGCGCGAGATCAAGCTGCGGCCGAAGATCGCGACCAACGACTACGAGACCAAGAAGAACCACGTGGTCCGCTTCCTCAAGGGCGACGACCGCGTGAAGGTCACGATCATGTTCCGCGGCCGCGAGCAGACCCACCCGGAGCGCGGCGAGCGGCTGCTGATGCGGCTGGCGGAGGACGTCGCGGAGCTCGGCACGATCGAGCAGCACCCCCAGCAGGACGGCCGCAACATGACCATGCTGCTGGCGCCGAACAAGAAGAAGCCGGCGGCCGAGGCCGCTGCCGTCTCGTAGGCGTCTGCTTCAATAAGGCGTCCATGCCCAAGATGAAGACCCACTCGGGGGCGAAGAAGCGGTTCCGCAAGACGGGGACCGGCAAGCTGCGCGCGCGGCACTCCTTCACGAGCCACAACCTCGGCAAGAAGAGCGCCAAGCGCAAGCTTCACCTGGGGCGGCCGGTCGAGGTGGCCAAGCCCGACCAGAAACGGGTCGAGAGGCTGCTGCACAAGTGAGCCGGGTCAAGCGATCGGTACACGGGTGCAAGTTGCGCCGCGAGACGCTCGAGCGCGCCAAGGGCTATCGGGGCCAGGCCTCGAAGAGCTACAAGCGGGCCAAGGAGGCCCTGCTCAAGGCCGATTCGTACGCGTACCGCGACCGGCGCAACCGCAAGCGCGACTTCCGGCGCCTCTGGATCGTGCGCATCAACGCCGCGGCCCGCCAGGAGGGCATGTCCTACAGCCAGTTCATGCACGGCCTCAAAGAGGCCGGCATCGAGGTCGATCGCAAGGTGCTCGCCGACATCGCCGTGCGCGACCCAGAGACGTTCCGACGTTTTGCCGAGAAGGCCCGGGAGGCCGTGGCCGCCTAGCGCGACCACGGAACCGAACTCTCCCGGGCGCCCTGCGAGGCGCCCTTTTTCGTTCCATGATCCGATCTCCCGACAACGACAAGCTCAAGACAATCCGCAAGCTCGCCACCAAGAGCTGGCGCGAGAAGCTGAACCTGTTCGTCGCCGAGGGTGAGGACCTCGTGGCCGCCGCCGAGCGGGCCGGCTGGGAACCGCGATTCGTGCTGCGCGCGGGCGAGGACGTGGAGCCGGAGCTGCTGCACGCGGTCAGCGCGCTCGGCTCGGGCAGCCGCGTGATCGGCGTGTACGAGCAGCGCTGGGCGCCTTTGGGCGGCGACCTGAGCGTCTGGCTGCACGCCGTCGAGGACCCCGGCAACGTCGGGACGATCATCCGCTCGGCGCACGGGCTCGCCGACGGTCCAGTGATCCTCGGGCCGGGCTGCGCTGACCCGTTCTCGCCGAAGGCCGTTCGAGCCACGATGGGATCGCTGTTCGCGCGGCCCCCGGCGCGGGCCGCCTTCGAGGAGCTGGCAGGCGTGCGCGTGGCGCTCGACGCGGCAGCCGCGGACCCGCTCGGCGAGCTGTCCGCGCCGGTCGTGCTGTGCCTCGGCGCCGAGCGGGAGGGGCTGGCGTCGGCGCTGCTCGAGGCGGCCGACGCGACCGCGCGGATCCCGCTTCGGGCCGGCGGACCGGAGTCGCTCAACGTCGCGATGACCGCGGCCATCGCACTCTACGAGGCCGCCAATAGGATGGCCGGCCATGGCTGACCTGGCCCAGCTGCGCACCGACGCCGAGGCCTTGATCGATGCCGCGGGCTCGGCGGCCGAGCTCGAGGAGCTGCGAGTCCGCTTTCTCGGCCGCAAGTCGGAGCTGACCCAGGCGCTGCGGTCGATCGGCGAGCTGCCGCCTGAGCAGCGCGGCCCGGTCGGCAAGCAGGCCAACGAGGTGCGCGAAGCGCTCGAGGCGCTGCTCGGCAGCCGGACCGCGGAGCTGGAGGCCGCCGAGCTCGACCGCCGTCTGGTCGAGGACCGCGTGGACGTGACCCTGCCCGGCGACCCGCCCGCGCCGGTCGGCCACCTCCACCTCGTCTCCCAGATCCGGCGCCGGATGGAGGACGTGTGCATCGGGCTCGGCTTCTCGGTCGTCGAGGGGCCCGAGATCGAGTACGACTACTACAACTTCACGGCGCTCAACCACCCGCCCGAGCACCCCGCCAGGCTGCCGCAGGACACGTTCTACCTGGCTGAGCAGGTGCTGCTGCGCACGCACACGTCGCCGATGCAGGTGCGGGCGATGGAGCTGCAGGAGCCGCCGATCTACATCGTGGTTCCGGGCCGCGTGTACCGCCCCGACACCGCCGACGCCACGCACGTGCCGATGTTCCACCAGCTCGAGGGCCTGGCGATCGACGAGGACCTCACGCTCGCGGACCTGCAGGGCACGCTGCTCGCCTTCGCGCGGCAGATGTTCGGCGAGCACACCGAGGTGCGGCTGCGGCCCGGCTACTTCCCGTTCACGGAGCCGAGCGTGGAGGTGGACGTGTCGTGCTTCCGCTGCGGCGGCACGGGAATAGCCCCTGCGGGCATCCAGCCCGCAGATCTGAAGAGGAAAGGCGCCATCCCGGCGCCGATAGGAGGGCCCGAGCGCTGCCCGACCTGCAAGGGCGAGGGCTGGATCGAGATCCTCGGCTCGGGGATGGTCGACCCGAACGTGCTCGACCACGTGCTCGCCAGGGGGTACGACAAGGAGCGCGTGCAGGGCTTCGCGTGGGGGATGGGCATCGAGCGCATCGCGATGCTGGTCTACCAGGTGCCGGACCTGCGCATGCTGTTCGACAACGACCTGCGCGTGCTCGACCAGTTCGGAGCCGGAGCATGAGGGTCCCGTTCGCCTGGCTGCGCTCCTACTGCGACCCGGAGCTCGGCGCCGCGCAGGTGGCCGACCGGCTGACGCTGGCGGGCGACAAGCTCGAGCGGCTGCACCGGGTCGGGGTGGGGGACGTGTCCGCCTTCGTCACCGGCCGCGTGCTCGAGGCCGAGCAGCACCCCGACGCCGACCGGCTCACGGTCTGCCAGGTCGACGTGGGCCGCGGCGACCCCCAGACGATCGTCTGCGGCGCCCCCAACGTGGGCGCCGGGCAGACCGTGGCGGTCGCGCTCCCGGGCGCGGTCATGCCGGACGGCTCGACGCTGGGCGAGGCGAAGCTGCGCGGCGTCAAGTCGAGCGGGATGATCCTGGCCGAGGACGAGGTCGGCATCGGCGAGGACCACGACGGGATCATGGTGCTAGACGGCGACCTGCCCGTGGGCGAGCCGCTGTCCGAGCACCTGCCGATCGCCGACGAGGTGCTCGAGCTGGAGATCACCCCCAACCGGCCCGACCTGATGGGCGTCTACGGCGTGGCGCGCGACCTGCACGCCGTGACCGGTGCGGCCCTGGCCGAGGACCCCACCAACGCCGACGCCGAGCCGCGCGGCGAGGATTCCGCGGACGACCACATCTCGATCGAGATCGACCCCGAGGTATGCCTGCGCTTCACGGCGCGCGTGTTCGAGGACGTGACGATCGGGCCGTCGCCGCTGTGGCTCAAGCAGCGCCTGATGGCCGCCGGCCAGCGGCCGATCTCCAACGTCGTCGACATCACGAACTACGTCATGCTCACGACGGCGCAGCCACTGCACGCCTTCGACCTCGACAAGGTGCGCGGCGGGCGCATCGAGGTGCGTCGCGCGACCGATGGCGAGCGCATGGTGACGCTGGATGACGTCGAGCGGGTGTTCACGTCGGAGATGGGGCTGGTGTGCGACGGAGAGGGTCCGAGCGGGATCGCCGGGATCATGGGCGGGCAGGTGTCGGAGGTCTCCGATCAGACCACGCGCGTGCTGATGGAGGCCGCCACCTGGGTCGGGCCGAACATCATGCGGACCTCGAAGGCCCTGGGGCTGCGCACGGAGGCTTCGGCGCGCTTCGAGAAGCAGCTGCACCCCGAGCAGGCGATCGCCGCTCAGCGGCTGGCGGCGCGGCTGATGGTCGACCTGTGCGGGGCGCGGATGGTGCCGGGGACGGTCGACGTCCACCCGCAGCCGGCGCAGCCGCGCGTGGCTCCGCTGCGCCACGAGCGGATCGCGAAGCTGCTGGGGGCGAGCGTCGAACCCGACGTCGTGAACGGGATCCTCGAGCGGCTCGGGTTCGAGCAAGCGGACGGCGGCTGGCTCGTCCCGCCCTGGCGCGACAGCGACGTGCAGCGCGAGGCCGACCTGATCGAGGAGATCGCGCGCATCCACGGCCTCGACAGGCTGCCCACCACGCTGCCAGCGCGCCGGTCGGCGGTCGGGCGGCTCACCCCGAGCCAGCGTCTGCGCCGGCGGCTGGAGGACCTCCTGCGCGATCGCGGCCTCGACGAGTGCATCTCGTACTCGTTCACGTCGCCGCGGGCGCTGGAGCGGCTGCGGCTCGGCGAGGAGCCGGCTTTGACGCTGGAGAACCCGCTCAGCGAGGAGCAGAGCGTGATGCGTCCCCTGCTGCTGCCGGGGCTGCTAGACGCCGCTCGCCACAACGCGGCGCACGGGCGGCCTGCGCTCGCGCTGTTCGAGTCCGCGCACGTCTACGCCCCGGCCGGGCCGCTCGAGGAAGCTCCGGCGGGCTCGCCGGCCGGCGCCACGCCGGCGCTCGAGCGCCACCACCTGGCCGTGCTGCAGACCCAGGCGCTGCCGGGCGGGTGGCGCAGCGAACCGCGGCCGGCGGACTTCTTCGGCGCGCGCGCCGTGCTCGAAGCGGTGCTGGAGGTCGCAGAGGTCGCCTGGCATGCCCAGCCAGAGGCGCAGTCGTTCCTGCACCCCGGCCGCTGCGCGGCGGTGATCGCCGGCGGGCGCAACGTCGGCTGGGTGGGGGAGCTGCACCCCCTCGTCAGCGCCGAGTGGGAGCTCGCGGGGCCGGCGGCGGGCTTCGAGATCGACCTCGACGCCGTGGAGCAGCTCGGCGAGCCGCGGCCCTACCGCGACGTTTCCGGCTTCCCGGCGGTGCTGCAGGACATCGCCGTGGTGGTCGGCGAGGACGTGAGCGCGGCCACCGTGATCGACACCGTCCGCTCCGCCGGTGAGCCGCTGCTCGCGACGGTCGAGCTGTTCGACGTGTTCCGCGGGGCGCAGGTGGGCGAGGGGGACAAGTCGCTGGCCCTGCGCCTCTCCTTCCAGGCGCCCGACCGTACGCTCACAGACGCCGAGGTGGCGGAGCCGCGCCGGGCGATCGAGGCGGCGCTGGGCGAGATCGGGGGGAAACTGCGTGCCTGAGCACCGCGTTGCCGTGGTGGGCGCCGGCGGGTTCGGCGGCGCGCTCTGCGCGCACATCGTCCACCACCATCCGTCGCTCGAGCTCACGGCGCTTACGGCGCGCTCCGATGCGGGTCGGCGCCACGACGAGGTCTATGCGCGCTACCGGGTGCCGCTGGCGATGGAGGAGTTCGATCCGGACGCGATCGCCGAACGGGCCGACTCCGCGCTGGTCGCCTATCCGCACAGGGCCGCGGCTCTGGCGGTGAAGGCGCTGCGCGAGCGGGGCCTGAAGGTCGTGGACCTGTCCGCCGACTTCCGGCTCGACCAGGCCGCCTACGAGCGCTGGTACCAGCCGCACGAGGCGCCCGAGCTGCTCGACGAGGCGGTCTACGGGCTGCCCGAGGTCCACCGGGCCGAGATCGAGGAGGCCGACCTGGTCGCCGGCCCCGGCTGCAACTCCACCGCCGGGCTGCTCGCGCTGCTGCCGCTC
>Ga0209574_10000192_pt1 | contig 16997 bp, 18 predicted proteins | sample AgamicMgMarz_FD_187168 | JGI IMG/M metagenome (GOLD analysis project Ga0209574, IMG submission 187168) | Agave microbial communities from Guanajuato, Mexico - Mg.Ma.rz (SPAdes) (version 2) | ecosystem: Host-associated > Plants > Phyllosphere > Phylloplane/Leaf | place: Guanajuato, Mexico... | reverse complement strand
CGATACCCTCCATTAGCTATTGCAGAAGTATATTGAACAAGCTGCAGCGGCGTGTACGTATCATACTGACCAATTCCTAAATCAAGCGCCGTACCTGGAACATCGCTTCCGCCTTGGACACCTGTTGATTCGTTATCAAGGTCTATGCCTGTTGATACGCCTAAGCCGAACTGACTGTAGTAAGAACGCAGTTCGCTGAATGTATCAGGTTTAATCGGTAAAGTCATGTTTTTATGATACTGTAACCCAGCCATAGCCATTACCGTTTTAAACATAAATACGTTGGATGAATATTTTAACGCAGATGAATACGTTAAGGGTCCTAACCCTTCAGCCTCAGCTGATTTTTTAACCGGTGTTCCTTTAATTTTTAACGGTTCATCAACGAACACTGTGTTTGGCTTAATAGCTCCTGAATCTAAGCCGGCTAAAACCGTTGCTCCTTTTACAACAGAGCCCATTGTATAAGATGTTGAAATATTTCCTAATGCAAAATCTTCTATTTTAGGCGCTCCAGTCTTCTTATCAATGGTGTATTTTTTACCTGCCATTGTTAAAATTTCTCCTGTGTGAGGATCCATCATAATAACAAAAGCACGGTCTAAAAATTGCGTTCCTTTCATTTGCTTTTTGGCTAAAAGCTGGTCCGTAATTTGTTTTTCTACTGCTTTTTGAAGCTCCATATCAATAGTTAAAACCAAATCACTGCCGCGTTCACCTTTAGACACTTGAATGGTATCAAGGAGATTTCCTTTTTTATCTGTTACATATTGGACTTTTTCTTTTTGACCGCTGAGCTGAGCTTCGTATTGCTTCTCTAAATAGCTCGTCCCAACTTGGTCATTTCGGCTATAGCCTCTTGACAAGTAATACTGTACTTTATCTTTAGGCAGTCCTTCGTTGGCAGATGATACCTTTCCAAGCAAAGTACGGAGAGTACTGTTTTCTGGGTATGAGCGATCCCAATACGTTGTTGTATCAACACCTGGAAGTTCATCTAAGTGCTCACTTACAACGGCATACTCTTCATTTGTCACACCGCTCTTAACAATTTGCGGGGTGTTAGAGTAACCTGCCTCCATTTGGCGCTTAATAGCGAGAACTTCTAAATCACTCTTTAGACTTTCTAAATCTTTTTTAGAGATGCGGTCTAACTGACGTTGATACAGTTCGTCATCAGTCATTTCACCATCTTGAACTTTTTTGCGATCAGCTTGCGTAATTTTCTGTTCCGCTTCTTTAGGGTGAAGCATAATCCAATAATCCTTCATATCGCGTTCTGTAATTTTTACCACATTTTTAGCATCTTTATTCTTTTTATTTTCTGGAATATCAATCACATTTGTGGTGTAAGGAACATCGATCATAGTGGCTAACTTTTTAGCGATGCGCAGCCTTTCTTCAGCTGTATTTCCTTGAAAACGAGTATATGTAATCGTATTTAAAGAGGTATTATCTACAATTACGCGGTTATAACGATCGTACATTTTCCCTCGAGGAACAGGCGTACTGACCGTAACGTCCTGTGTTTTTTCGACTTCTCGTTCGTAATTCTCACCGTACACAATTTGAACAAGTCCCAACCGCAAAATTAATACGGAAAATAGGGCAAATACGGTCAAGAAAAGTAAGTTCACACGAAAAGGCACGTGACTTTTTCTTCTTTTTTTCTTTTTCATACCAACACCTACACTTTATAAAACATATATACCATAACACCATAAAATCAGACATTTAGCAAATAAATAGACACCTGGCAGGTGCCTATTTACACAACGTATTTATTCTAAAAGAAAAGCGAAGCATTTTCCATAGTACAAATGAAGGAGCTGACAACACTCTAAGCTGGAGACTCTCCGTCTCCTTCATTTAATACCGGAGGAGTAACAGTCGTTTCTTTTTTGTGCAGAGGCTGTGAGATATGTCTCACACAAAAATAAATGATCGTATGCCCTGCTCCAACAATAGCTAATAAAATGGGAATACTTTTTGCTTCATCAAAAAATAGTACAGCTATTAAAAATAAAGATATGGAAACGACGCGCCCGATATTCAGAAATACTTCTCTGACAACAATGTATTCAATTCTTTTTGAAACAACGTCTTTTGCTCGTCCAATCACATCGTACGTTAGAGAAATGAATGGAACCAACAAAATAGGATAGGCAATGGCAATACAAACAGCATATATAATTAACTTTGGATACGATAAGTTAAAGATAAGCAAAAAGACTGCTCCATAGAGAAGGAGGCCCCCTGTGAAGATAAACCGAAGGCGATTTTTTTGCTTAATAAACCTTGAGGCAACATAGTATCCTACAAATGCAACCGCTGAATTCACCAGTCCATATGTTCCTAAAGCTAATTCACTTCCCGTCGTAATAAATACCATGACGGATACAACAAAAATGAACGTACCTTCACGCAACCCTTGAAAGAAATGAGCCTGCAATATTCGATTCCAGTCTTTATTGACTTTTCGTTCAGCCCATACTTCTTTAAATTTGTATACTCCTTCCGCTGCGCGTCTTGTAATAAAAAAACTAAGCACAACGGCACCGATAAACAATAGCAGCGATACACCAAACACAATTTTATACCCAAGTGATTCATACAAAGCGGAAATAACAAAGCCCGCTCCTAAAGGACCAATCATCCCTGCAAAAGAGTTTAAGATCCCTAAAAATCCGTTAAAAAAGTCTCTTGTATCAGGTTCTGTAATTTCAAAAGTTAGCACATTAAAAGCTAGCCAATAAAAGCCGTATCCTATACCCAGCAGTCCACCAAGCAATACTAAATACTCGGCTGCGTTAGCTCCACTGACTAATACAGCGATATAAAAAACGGCTAAAAAAGATACACCTAACCTTAAAACCACAACCCGGTCAATTCGTTTGGCCCATTTACCTGCTAAAATAAACGTAAGCGGCTGAAGCACCACTACCGCTAAATTATAAATAGCGAGATCCGAAAATTCGCCTGATTGTTTCCACAGATAAATGTTAACAAACGAATTGGAAATTGAAATAGCCAAGGCATAAAGACCGCCTATAATTAAAAGCAAAAGTAAATCTTTACTAACTTCTACATCTCCAACTACTTTTTTTAATAAAGGCATATCAAAAAACTCCTTTTCTCTTCTACACCTAGTGTGTGAAAAAGAAAAGGAGATATGTAAAAGAATTGGAAAACAAAAAAGCCAGTAAAGGTAATAATTACTTTACTGGCTCTTAAATACGTCTTCAGCTTATTTTGCAGCGTCGTAACGCTTAGCAACTTCGTCCCATTTTACAACATTAAAGAATGCTGAAATGTAATCTGGACGGCGGTTTTGGTAATTTAAGTAGTAAGCGTGCTCCCAAACGTCTAGACCAAGAATTGGCGTTTTGCCTTCCATTAATGGGCTATCTTGGTTTGGTGTGCTTGTTACTTCTAATTCGCCGTTGTTTACAACTAACCAAGCCCAGCCAGAACCGAAGCGAGTTTTAGCTGCATTTGCAAATTCTTCTTTGAATTGATCAAAGCTGCCGAATTTGCTAGCGATAGCGTCTGCTAATTCACCAGTTGGAGCACCGCCGCCGTTAGGGCAAAGGATTGTCCAAAATAATGAGTGGTTCGCATGACCGCCACCGTTATTGCGTACTGCTGTACGGATATCTTCAGGAACAGCATCTAAGTTTGAAATTAAGTCTTCAATACTTTTGCTTTCTAAATCCGCTTTGCCTTCAACAGCAGCGTTTAGATTTGTAACATATGTGTTGTGATGTTTTGTGTGGTGAATATTCATTGTTTCTTTGTCGATATGTGGTTCCAGTGCATCGTATGCATAAGGTAGTTCTGGTAATTTGTAAGCCATGAATAATTCCTCCTTCAAAATATGTAAGCATTTTGGCGCAAAAGCACCATATACGTTTAGATTAGCAAATTTACCCTACTGTTTCAAATAAAAAGTTCCTAATCCATGATTTATATTTACCTAATTCCCATTCGCTATTCTTTTAAACATAAAAAAAGCTTCTTTTTCTCAAAAGAAGCTTTGAATAGACAATAGTATGGCGGAGGAAGAGGGATTCGAACCCCCGCGGGCTTTAACACCCCTGTCGGTTTTCAAGACCGATCCCTTCAGCCGGACTTGGGTATTCCTCCAACCCTATAAATGGTGGACCCTGCAGGACTCGAACCTGCGACCGGACGGTTATGAGCCGTCTGCTCTAACCAGCTGAGCTAAGGGTCCACATGGCTCCACAGGTAGGACTCGAACCTACGACCGATCGGTTAACAGCCGATAGCTCTACCACTGAGCTACTGTGGAACAATATAAATTATGTATGTCACAAACGCAAATTGGAAAATAGCGGCGGAGGGGATCGAACCCCCGACCTCACGGGTATGAACCGTACGCTCTAGCCAGCTGAGCTACACCGCCATGGCTCCACAGGTAGGACTCGAACCTACGACCGATCGGTTAACAGCCGATAGCTCTACCACTGAGCTACTGTGGAACAATATAACATTTACTAGCGACATTAAAAATTTAACATGTTTCTAGCCTAAAGTCAATATATTATTTTAAAACAGCGTATAAAAAATAGGCAATCATCAGCAGTTGAATAAATCCTTTTGAAATAGCGCCACTAAAAAAGCCAATAACCGAACCTACTCCAATTTTTACTGCGTTGCTAATTGTGGTCCGATGAACAATCAGTTCTCCTACAATCGCTCCGATAAACGGCCCTAAAATAATTCCAAATCCCGGAATGACAAACGGACCCACAAGCAGCCCAACTGTACTTCCCCAAACACCTGCTTTAGTGCCTCCGAATTTTTTCACACCAATAATATTAGCTATATAGTCTGCTAAAAAAAGTGCGACAACTAACAATCCTTGTATCACCCAAAATAACCAGCTATAGGAGCTAAAATCATAAAATAAACCGTATATAACAAATCCTAGAGCTACAAATAGCACGCTTGGGATGATGGGATAAACCAACCCAACAAACGATACAACAAAGCTAATGATAATTAATGCCCAACATAAAATAGCCATGCCCGCACCTATCCTTTTTATTATTACTATTTATCATACAATAATCACTCCTATAAAGAAAGACCTTGCACGACGAGTCCTTCCTTTATTTTACTTTCAAATACCTCTTCAAATAATGATTTTCGAGTGTACCTTTGCAATATTAACAGCACGGTCCTCAAGCTGCCCGTAATATCCCCAAAAACAATGACGGCAAAACCTGTACATATACGCATAAGATGTGCTTGTGACAAAACGCTCCACCGCATCATTGTAATTGGTAACGGTTTCTAAAATCTATTGTAAACCTTAAATTTTCGCTATAAAATAAGGTATAATCAGAATCTTCAATAAGAGGAGGCTTTACAATGAGCATGCTGAAAAAGATGGCATGGAGTTTTACTTCCTTCAAAAAAATAAGATCGCTTCGCTTTGAGCATACGAATAAAACAATTGGCTTTGTGCTGTTTTTAACATTTATTTCTTTGCTGCCTACATTTTTCTTTATGACTTTGACGATTGTAAACGGCTATCATATCGCTACTACAGATCTTCCGAAATCTGTTTCTTCTTTTTCTATTTCAAACTCACAGCTTACGTCAAGTCAACCTTTCACAAAAAAAGTAAACGGTACCGCTTTTATCTTAAACCCCTCACAGTCTATTGAACGGTTTCATTCCCCTGCTCATGCAATTGGTTTTTTAAAGGATGGAATTTACATCACGACTAATTCACAAACACAAACGTATTCATATAAGTTGCTAAACTGGCACCATAAAGATAAAAATGAACTGTTAAACTTGCTGCACGAACAAAAATTTTCTTTATACATACTTGTCCCTATCGCTATGCTTTTACTGTACGTATTAACATCTGGACTAAACTTCCTTTCTATTACCTGCCTTGCTTATCTTGGAAAACTGATTGGACTCATTACTAAAAAGCAGCTTCCTTTCAAGCAGCTATGGGCACTGAGCGCTTATAGTACGGTAGCCTTCACGCTGCTTTATACGCTTTTTGAAGCTTTTTCTTTGTCTCTAGCAACACATAGCTCTCTTTACTGGATAGGAACATTCTTCATTTACTTGTTGCTCGTCACAAGGGTTCCTATAAGAAAAAAGGTAAAACCTAATAAAGATGCTGGGACAAACGTATTTTAGTTGAAGGAAAATCCAAACGAGGAATCTAGATTCTTGATAGAGAATCCAACTCGTTCGGATTTTTTTATTGATATGGTGAACGCAGGTTTCATGTATGTGGCTGCTTCTAGCTGGTGATTGGAGTGATTTAGTTAAGTCTCAGCCTCTTTATTTCGGTACAACTTTTCTTCTTCCCATTGCAGAAGAAAGAATTTTCAACTGATACAAAACCCACAAACCTCCTGCTGCGAGCAGAATAAAGCTATAAACAAACATCAGCCTTTCAGCATGCATCCACACTTCAAAAACAACAGGTCCCAACGCTACTCCTAAAAATCTCACCGTTCCATAAATGGATACAATAAACCCTCTTTCTTCGCCTGAAGCCGCTGAAGTAATCATCATATTAATACACGGAAGAACAAATCCTAAGCCGCCAAAGGCGACTGTCAAACAAAACATCAGCACAGGAAGCGTATAAATAATCGTTAATACTCCAAACATCAGGAATAAAAGAGTTATCCCTACTATCATTAATTTTTTCATGAGCTCTACATCTGTTTTGATGCGTTGACCGGTCCAATAAGAAACGAGCGTCATCGCACCAAGAGGAAATAAAAAAGCGGTTCCTTTAAAAAAACCGTCTATATGATACGTTTCCTCTATTAGAAAAGATAAGTAATATAAAATGCCAAATAATAAAAACAACCCCAATCCCCCGACAAAGAATAAAGGAAAAAGCGATTTTCTTTTATCATAGACAATCCCAATGGCCCTCTTTAAATATTCTTGAACAGATACTGAATCCGAACCTGTTTTCCCTTCTCTCACATACATCACTATACCTACTAAAGCAGCACCTGCAGCTAAAGGATAGACAAAAAACGCGGCATACCATACGACGAGTGCTGCCGATGCTCCAATTATCGGTGCAACCACTTTTCCAACTCCGTTATACACTTCTAAAATCCCGAGGACTTTTGCTCTTTTTTCCCCTGTAAATACATCTCCAGTTAATGCCATTGCCAACGTTGTAGTACCTGCAGCTCCAATCCCTTGAATGACTCTGCCTGCCATCAACACAGCAAAGCTTCCAGAAGAGAATGAAGCACTACTAGCAGCGATGACACTGCCTATTATCATCATGACGAGTGAATATATGATTAACTTTTTACGCCCATACCGGTCTGATAAAATCCCTACTGCAGGGATACACAATGCGGCTGGAATCGAAAATGCACTCAGTATCAAACTGGTTTGAACTCCGCTTAAATGAAGTGACTTTTGAATGCTTGGCAGCAGAGGAATGAGCATGGAATTTCCCAGCACCATGATTAAAGGCAATAAGCCTAATGAAACAATCATTAATTTTTCTTTCAATTTTCGTTCTCCAATCATATTTAAGTAAGACAAGCATAGGCTTTACACATAAGCAAAAGAATGAAGGAGGAGCATAATGAAAAAGCTATGTGCATTAGCCGCTTTCGCTTTTATCGGATATATTTGTCACTACGACATTAAATACGGGACCATTCCCACTGCTACTGAAGCAGTTCAAGTCAGCAAAGCGCAGCCTGCAGAAACAAAAGCCGCCAGCTCTTCTTCCACCTATACAAAAATAAAAATTAAGCCAGGCGATACAGTTTTGTCCGTCATTGAGGAGCTTACAAAAAAATCGATACCGGTTTCTATGAACCAAATGATTACAGACTTCAAAAAGTTAAATAACGGTACAGCGCCTGAGGATATTCAAATTGGAAAAACGTATAAGTTCCCTATTTACAAGTAATGACAGCATTCTTCTTGTCAAGATAGGATAGTCATTGTTAAAATAGCTAAGGTAGTACTTTCTACTAGTTATTTTGTTCATAAAGAGTTATTCTATTAATGAATTCAAATTCTTGATTTCATTTTGAAGGAGAGATTATCACGTGAGTGAAATTATACATCGTACAAAAACACGCCCGGTTAAAGTTGGAGATTTAACAATCGGAGGCAGCAACGAGTTAGTTATTCAAAGTATGACAACCACTAAGACACATGATGTTGAAGCAACGGTTGCAGAAATTAAACGTTTAGAAGAAGCAGGATGCCAAGTTGTTCGTGTTGCTTGTCCAGACGAGCGCGCAGCAGATGCAATCCCTGAAATTAAAAAACGCATTAACATTCCATTAGTTGTGGATATTCATTTTGACTACCGCTTAGCATTAAAAGCAATTGAAGGCGGAGCGGATAAAATCCGTATCAACCCTGGTAATATCGGTCGCCGTGAAAAAGTGGAAGCTGTTGTAAATGCTGCAAAAGCTAAAAATATTCCAATTCGTATTGGAGTTAACGCCGGTTCACTTGAAAAACGTATTTTAGATAAATACGGCTATCCGACAGCAGATGGCATGGTAGAAAGTGCACTTCATCACATTAAAATTTTAGAAGACCTTGATTTCCATGACATCATCGTTTCAATGAAAGCATCGGATGTTAACTTGGCAATTGAAGCTTATGAAAAAGCTGCTCAAGCATTTGACTACCCTCTTCACTTAGGAATTACAGAATCGGGTACATTATTTGCAGGAACTGTAAAAAGTGCAGCAGGTCTTGGCGCTATTTTATCTAAAGGAATCGGAAATACATTACGTATTTCTTTAAGTGCGGATCCTGTAGAAGAAGTAAAAGTTGCGCGCGAATTGCTAAAATCATTCGGTTTAGCTTCCAATGCTGCAACTCTTATTTCTTGCCCAACTTGCGGACGTATTGAAATTGATTTAATTAGCATTGCTAATGAAGTTGAAGAGTACATTTCAACTGTAAAAGCACCGATTAAAGTAGCGGTACTTGGCTGCGCTGTAAACGGTCCTGGTGAAGCTCGTGAAGCTGATATCGGGATTGCAGGAGCACGCGGTGAAGGTCTACTATTCCGCAAAGGCGAAATCGTACGCAAAGTTCCTGAAGAAACAATGGTTGAGGAACTAAAAAAAGAAATTGATAAAATTGCTGCTGAATATCACGCAAAGCAAGAAGCTGAAAAAGCTGCCGCTAAATCATAACCAAAAAAAAAGCGAGGCGCATATGCGCCTCGCTTTTTTTATGAAAAGAACGGTAATATAAACGTACCGACAATAATCGATACAACTCCGATCCCTATTGCCCATGCTCCTAGCGTAAGTGCTCCTTTTCTGCGTGCGATAAACCCTAGAATAATCCCAGCGGCACCAAGAATAATTGGTAAAAAGAATAGTGAAAGAATCGAAAGTACGAGTGCGAAACGACCGTATCCCGTTCCTTCTCCTCGTCCAGCGACTTCATGATTGCGATTGCGATCAATATCTATAACTTCACGCTCTGCATGAGGCTCTCCTACTCGGTAAGGAACGCCCACTTCAGCTGCAGTTTCTTCCATGAAATCAGCTTCATATACATCTTTTCTACGCCTTTGTTCTTCATTCTCCATGCTTAATCCCTCGCTTTCGTAAATAAGGAGCATTTATAGTATCTGAATGCGAGGAAAAATTATAAGTGTCAATCTTATACAGCCGCTCACTCTCTTACAAGAAATAGGTACAGACGCAATCACCAGGCCATGCAGTGATCATTACGTTTTGCCAAAGGCGTATAAAAAGTATTACTGTTTCTCTTTGGGCTTTATGTTACACTAGACAAGAATAATCAAGCATCTAAGTAGAATAAACGTATTAAAGGAGTGCACGTAGTTGACGAAAAAGTTTGGAATTGACATTGATGGAACTGTTACTTCTCCTGAAACTTTTGTTCCTCATTTAAATAAAGCCTTTAACTTAAATTTAACACTTGAAGACATTACAGAATATGATTTCAGTCCTTTTGTAAATGTATCACCTGCTGAACTCGGGAAATGGTTTAAAGCAAATGAACGCTCTATTTATGAAACCTCTCCACTTGCAGACGATGCAAAAGCGGTTTTGCAAAAATGGCATCAAAAGCACGAATTATTCTTTATTAGTGCAAGGCACGATAAGCTATTGGACGTCACGGAAGAATGGTTTCAAAAAAATGAACTATCGTTTCATCACATTGAGTTAGTCGGCTCTCATTTTAAAGTTGAGACAGCAAAACGATATGATGTTGATATCTTTTTTGAAGACAAACATGATAATGCTTGTGAAATCAGTGAAGAATGCAATATCCCCGTTATCTTATTTGATACTCCTTATAATCGCTTACCTGTTCCAAAAGGAGTAGTTCGCGTATACAATTGGCTAGAAGCAGATCAGTGGGTAGCCGGCTGGTTAAAAGAACAGCAAAAATAAAAAAGAGAGGTGCATAACGCCCTCTCTTTTTTATTGATTACATTCTATACATTGACCGTAAATTTCAAATTTATGGCCTGTAATATTGTACCCTCGCAAATCCTCGTCTACATACTCCATCGGACAAGCTTCAATTTCTTTTGTTTTTCCACAATCTAAACAAATGAAGTGGTGGTGATGATGGGCGGTTGCACATTTAAACCGAAAGTGCTTTTCGCTCGAAAGCTCCGTCATTTCAAGGACGCCTAACTCCACAAACAATGATAAATTACGGTAGATTGTATCAAAACTCAGACCAGGATAATCAGGCTTCATGTACTCTAATACATCTTTTGCCGTTAAGTACTTATTTGATTTTGAAAACAGGGCAAGCATTTCTTCACGTTTTCCTGTATGTTTATATCCTTGATCTTTTAATAAATGAATGGCTTCAGTTAAATTCATTTTTGTTTCCCCTTCCGTCCTTTATTAATCATAATAGATATGATTAAAATAACAACAGCAATGACAACAATTGTACCGCCTGGTGCTAAATCCAAGTAGTACGCTGAAAATAATCCGCCTAAAACAGATATTTCACCAAAAATCACCGAAAGCAGAATCGTTTGTTTAAAGCCTCTAGCTAAGCGAATGCTTGCTGCTACAGGAAGAGTCATAAGAGATGACACTAATAAGATACCGACGATACGCATCGATACAGCAATGACAAGAGCAACCATCACAATAAATAAAAAGTGCATCCACTTCGATTTAATCCCAGAAGCAGAAGCGTGCTCCTCGTCAAAAGATAAAATAAACAATTCTTTATATAAGAAAAAGACAATAGCTATAACAAATACGGCTATAACAACAACTGTCCAAAGATCCGAACGACTCACCGCACTTACGCTTCCAAACAAATAGTTCATTAAATCATTATTAAAACCGTCCGCTAGCGAGATACAAATTGCACTAATACCAATTCCGCCCGATAAAATAATCGGAATGGCCAGCTCTTGGTAATGCTTGTAGACGCTTCGAAGTTTTTCAATAAAAAGAGCGCCTGTAACGGAAGATACCATCCCTAAATAGACGGGGTTCACTCCTTGCATAAACCCTATTTTCTGACTAAGAAGCAAGCTCGCAGAAATCCCCGCCAGCGTCACGTGACTTAACGCATCTGCAATTAAAGAAAGACGTCTTACTACGATGAACGTGCCCAATAAAGGAGCTAAGACGCCAATAATCATACCGGTTAAAAATGCATTTCGTAAAAACTCAAATTGAAATAAACTGCTTATCATACGTGCTGCCCTCCATGATGATGATCATGGGTTAACACATGAACATTATGACCATAAAACATAGATACGTCATGTTCACAAAGCTGTTCGAATTCTTTGGCATTCCCATGAAAGTGTAGAAATTTATTTAAACAAGCAACGTGGGTTACTTTTTCTGAGACAGTGCCAATATCGTGAGTAACAAGCACAAGCGTAATTCCTTTTTCTTTGTTTAACTTTTCAAGAAGCTCATAAAAAGTGTACACATTTTGTGCATCCACTCCGACTGTTGGCTCATCTAAAATTAACAGCTCGGGTTCACTTACAAGCGCGCGCGCAATAAAAATTCGCTGCTGCTGGCCACCGGATAGTTCTCCTATGTTTCGATTTAAAAATTCGCTCATCCCCACTGCTTCTACCGCTTCTTTCACTTTTTGTTTATGAGAAGCATTCATAAAGCGAAACAAACCTAATTTTGAAGTAAGACCCGTGGAAACCACTTCAAAAACGGTAGCAGGAAAGCCGCTGTTGAAACTATTCGCTTTTTGCGATACATATCCAATTTTACTTCGTTCTTTAAACCTTCTCTGATCTTTTCCAAATAAACGAATTGCACCTTGAGATGGTTTTTGCAAACCAAGCAAACATTTGATTAGCGTTGATTTCCCAGAGCCATTTGGACCAACGAGACCCAAAAAAGCTCCCTTTGGAATTGAAAAACTTATATCTTCTAATACATTCACTCCATCATATTGAAATGATAAATGATCAATTTCAATGATATCAGGTGTATTCATATGCGCCTCACCATTCTTTTTTTATATTTCTCCATACAAAAGAGGGCACGGTTTCTATCGTATACTCCGTTACCCATTTACTTTCTCAGAATCATTACGATTTAGTCATTAATGTAGTATACAGGATTGTCTTTTATTTGTAAACTAAGCCGTTTCACTCCTTCGCTTTCTTGCCTCCGTAAGTTCATCCGACTCAAAATGTTGTTTTATTACACAATATAGTCACATCTTTCTTTTTTATTCATAAACTGTATATGACGAGGAGGTAATCATATGAAAATTGTACAGCAGATTGTCAATAAGAAAGTAAATAACATTACCCCGAAAGAGCTTTTAAAGTATAGCAAACAATACAACATCCCCATTACAGATCAGCAGGCACACACCCTTGTATCCGTCATTAGACAGCAGCCCGTAAATATTTATAACCTTGAAGAGCGCCGAAATTTAATCAAACAAATTGCTCAAGTAACAGATCGTGAAACTGCCAGACGAGTGAACGAATTATTTCAGCAGTTGATGTAAAAGAAGAGGTCATGTCTATAGACATGACCTCTTTCAATCACATATGAAATTACATAAGCTTTTGTTTTAGCTCTGAATCAAAGCTTTGTGCACGAATCATATCAATTTCCAACTGATATGGCGCTTTTTTATTTTTCTTATCTTCTCCTACATAAGGAGTTTCTAGAATTTTAGGAACTTCTTTAAACGCTGGGTGATGAACAATATAATTCAGTGCATCAAATCCGATTTCACCAAATCCAATGTTTTCATGGCGGTCTTTTCGAGCACCGCGTACATTTTTACTATCATTGATGTGAAGCACTTTAATCCGCTGTATTCCTACGGTTTTGTCAAATTCATTTAATACACCGTCAAAGTCTTGAACGATATCATAACCAGCGTCATGAACGTGACATGTGTCAAAACAAACAGAGAGCTTTTCATTGTGCGTCACGCCATCAATAATTTGGGCAATTTCTTCAAAGCTTCTTCCACACTCTGTTCCTTTTCCAGCCATTGTCTCAAGCGCAATTTGAACTTCTTGATCAGCTGCCAACACTTCGTTTAGACCTTTGATAATTTGCTGAATACCGGCATCTGCTCCAGCGCCCACGTGAGCCCCTGGATGAAGAACAATTTGCTTTGCACCAAGAGCATGAGTGCGCTGAATTTCAGACGTTAAGAAATCTACTCCAAGCTCAAATGTTTCGGGCTTTGTTGTATTTCCTAAATTAATGATATAGGGAGCATGTACAACAATATCTTTCATTCCATGCTCTTTCATATGCAAAAGACCAGCTTCAATATTAAGCTCTTCAATCTTTTTGCGACGAGTATTTTGTGGAGCGCCTGTATAGATCATAAACGTATTTGCTCCGTAAGAAGCTGCCTCTTCACTTGCTCCTAAAAGCATCTTTTTGCCGCTCATTGATACGTGAGAACCAATTTTCAACATTACTTTTTACACCTCTAACCTATTGCGATTAACGATTGTTGCGTCTTTCACTACGCTTTTTCTTTTGCACATACTTTGTAATTTCACGAGCACGTTTTTTCTTGTAGCCAGGCTTTACTTTCTTCGGCTTTTGAATAAAGCGATGTGCCTCTTCTCCCACTTCATCCGCTTTCTTCACACGCTTTTTACGGCGGTTACGGTCATCGATGGAAACCCATTCTTGCTTTTGAAGATCTTTGTTTACAAACTCGATTCCCATTTTCTCCAGCTTATTTACTGCATCTTCATCTTCCACATCGAAGATTGTAGCAGCAATTCCAGAATGACCGGCACGAGCTGTACGTCCTACGCGGTGAATGTAGAAATCTAGATCTGAAGGAAGCTCAAAGTTAATGACGTGTGAAATTCCTTCAATATCAATACCGCGAGCTGCTAAATCTGTCGCTACTACGTATTGAAATTCTAAATTATTAATTTGCTTCATCATTTTCTTACGGTCACGAGGAGATAAGTCTCCGTGAATTCTTCCTACCTTTAAGCCTTTAGACAGCAGGTCATCTGCTACTTCGTCCGCCATTTTCTTTGTATTTGTAAAGACGATAGCTAAATAAGGATTATACGAAATAAGCATATCATGCAGCAGCTTAAACTTGTTACGGTGACGCAGTGGAACTAATACATGCTCTAATTTAGCTGCTGCTGCTTGCTTCGGCGAAACATGCGTAAATTTTGGATTTTCCATGTATTTTTTTAAGAATGGCTTTAATTTTTCAGGAATAGTTGCTGAAAAAACAAGCATCTGTAATTTTTCAGGCATATTGCTTGCCAAACGGTCCACATCTTCTAAAAATCCCATATCAAGCATTAAATCAGCTTCGTCTACTACTAACGCCTTTGTTGTATACACAACTAACGCTTTTTCATTTACTAAATCAAACAAACGAGCCGGTGTTCCTACAACAACTTGAGGCTGCTTCTTTAATTTGTCGATTGTACGCTGCTTATCTGTACCGCCGATAAAACATTTTGCTGAAATTTCTTCTCCTTCAGCACTGTGTTTTGTTAGCTTTAATACTTCTTGATAAATTTGAGAAGCAAGCTCACGAGTTGGAGCGGTAATCACAACTTGTACTTCTTCTTTTTTAGGGTCTACCTTTTCAAGTAAAGGCAATAAATAAGCGTGTGTTTTGCCCGTCCCTGTTTGCGACTGACCAATTACACTTTCCCCTTTTAAAACGGAAGGAATTAAGCGCTCCTGAATCTCTGTAGGCTGATAAAAACCTAATTGTTTAATTGCTTCTATTAAAAATGGTTGAAACTCAAAACGTTCAAAGTTTGTTTTTTCCATAATAGTCTCCTTTTTTACATTCACGTTCATCTTTTAAGGCACAATATATGATTATAATCGATTTTTCCTTCTGTGACTACTTCTCATTCATATTACTAAAACTTATTACCTGTTTCAAAAACATTTTATCGCGAGTTGCATACGATAGTAAAAGAAAATCTACTTTACTAAAGGAGGTGCGTCCTTTGCTACAGCGAAGACCACCATTTCCACCCGGTATGCAAAGAAGAATGATGCCAGGAATGCCACCACAAAACGGCTTTGGGCAACAACCTGGTAACTTTGGCCAATTTAATCCATTACAGCAGTTTCGCAACTTTGCCCAGCAAACAAATGCTCAACAATCATTTTACCCGAATCAGCAAGGCCTGAACCGTGGAGGAGGTAACTTCTTAACTCGCCTATTCCGAAGAGGCGGAAATAGAAACATACCATTTCAACAAGCGGCTGCAGCTGCTCCTCGAGGTTCTTTGTTTTCTGGACTTTCAGGAGCCCAAGGTGCTGCAGGAGCGACTAACTCTTCTTCCCTGCTTGGAGGTTTGCAAGGATTAACGAACCCTGCTAACTTGAGCTCCATGATGGGGAATGTTCAGCGAGTACTAAAAGCAGCGGAAACGATGGGACCTATGATTCAACAATACGGACCTCTTGTCAAAAATGCTCCTTCTCTGTGGAAAATCTATCAGGCCTTGCGCTCAAGTGATGACACAGATGAAATACTCGAAGCAGAAGGAACAGAGGTTTCTGAAACTGATGAAAGTAAAGACAGTAAGGTTTTATCAGCAGGCGCAGAAAGCACGGATTCATCCGATGATGAGCTGGATTTCTTTGAAGAAGAAATTGAACATTCATCCAGAGATCGGGTGTCTAAACCAAAACTTTATATTTGATAAATCTGCTGATTCCTTAAGAAAATACAGTGAGCAAAAAAAGAATATCTTTGTATTCTTCCTTCCTCTTTTATATAATAGAAGCGAGTTGAATTGCTCGTCAGGATTATGATGAGGAGGAAATTGAAATGAAAGTTATTAAAATTGCACCGCGCGGCTATTGTTATGGTGTAGTAGACGCAATGGTCATTGCACGAAACGCCGCTTTAGATAAATCATTGCCTCGACCAATCTATATCTTAGGAATGATTGTTCATAATAAACACGTTACAGATGCGTTTGAAGAGGACGGCATTATCACACTGGACGGTGCTAATCGCCTGGAAATCTTAGACCAAATAAATGAAGGAACCGTTATTTTTACTGCGCACGGAGTATCTCCAGAAGTAAAAGAACGAGCAAAAGAAAAAGGCTTAACAACAATCGATGCTACATGTCCGGATGTTACAAAAACCCATGACCTTATTCGCCAAAAAGAAAAAGAAGGTTATGACGTTATTTATATCGGAAAACGAAATCATCCTGAGCCAGAAGGTGCACTTGGTATCGCGCCAGATATCGTTCATTTAATTGAAAAAGCAGAAGACGTAGCCCATTTAAATATTCAACGTGAAAAAATCATTGTAACAAATCAGACAACAATGAGTCAGTGGGACGTTGCAGAAGTAATGGAAAAGGTAAAAGAAAAATATCCGCACGCTGAAGTTCACAAGGAAATTTGTTTAGCTACACAAGTTCGCCAAGAAGCTGTAGCCGAGCAAGCAGGTGAAGCAGATGTTACAATTGT
>Ga0209574_10000190_pt1 | contig 17123 bp, 12 predicted proteins | sample AgamicMgMarz_FD_187168 | JGI IMG/M metagenome (GOLD analysis project Ga0209574, IMG submission 187168) | Agave microbial communities from Guanajuato, Mexico - Mg.Ma.rz (SPAdes) (version 2) | ecosystem: Host-associated > Plants > Phyllosphere > Phylloplane/Leaf | place: Guanajuato, Mexico... | reverse complement strand
TAGGGTTTAGATTGTCCATTGAAGATAGAGGAGGATTGAGTGCAAACTTATGACAAAAGTAATTAAAAAAGATTCGGTTAAAGCGATCGCGAGTTCCGGAGCCGATCGACCGGTTAATATCGAACTGGTCGATCCGGAAATTGTTGCTGCCTACGCGCAGGTCTTACCCAGCGCGCCCGAAAGAATTCTCAAGATGACCGAAAATCAGCTTTGTCATCAACACTGGAACGAAAAAGCCAGAACCATCGCCAAATATCTTCGCCCTTTGCTGGGGATTATTTTCGCAATGACAATCACGCTGCTTTGTTTTGTTGCCAGCATCGTTTCGGTTTTTTTAGGTCAGGGTATCGCTGCGACCGTTTTCTTCGGCTTTACGCTGCTTGGTATAATTAGTAGGTTTATTAACGGCACCGACAATAAATAAAGGCAAAATAGCTCAAAATAAAACCTTTTCGACGGCAGCGCGGTCGCTTTCATTTTTTTCTTTAATAACTAAACCGATATAAGAGTCCCTCGGAGGCATTTAGTGAAAGCTTCAATTAACGCCATCATATAACTCTAAAAAATTATCTGCGAAAATTTTCTGTTCATGGAAACCTCTTAAATTTTAAGGTCTGAAAAACGGTCCTTTTTAAGACGGTTTGAACAAAATAGTAGATAACAACAGCATTATTAAATATTGGCTTCTACTAATTGTTCTACTCGCACCATTGGTAGCCAAACCTGATCTCAAAGCGCCTCCAAAATCTTATGCTCAACCCTCAGCCGACAATAAATTCGTTTTTGTGATGATTGCTCCCCATTGATATAAATCTAGACGGAGTCACTTCTAGCAAAGAGGGTAAAAAAGAGGTGTGCCGTGTTCGAGAAACTTATCCATCAAGCGGCAGGGACTTGAATGACGATTCAAATAACCCTTTATGGACGGTTGATTGGCATTCCAGCCGCGTGCTTGTTTCTTCAGATGGCAATCACTTCGGCAGAATGAACGGGTACGCAACTGAACTTCCCGACAAAGCTTTGACCTTTTTCAAACGAAACCAAGTTCTGTGTTCGTAGACGATCAGTGACCTTACTGACTTGCAAAAGTTTTCGCCGCTTATTCAACATCCACGAGCCTGCACGATTTCAGCGCGGTTGACATATCGTCGTCGAAAATACCCCTGACAGTGACCATCTGGTCGCCTTTAACGCGCGAAAATTCGGCTTTGTCAGCCGCCGTAAACTGGCACGAAAGCATTTTCAACATATCGCCGCCTTTTTCCATAAGACCTAGAATTCCGGCATCGTCGGCACCCGTCGGCATCGTCGGCGCGATTAACGTGTAGCCTCTGACGATCAGAGTTTTGCCCGAGTATTTGGTTTTCGTCGCTTCTTTGGATTTTTCGTATTCGCTCATCAAAGCACCGACCGGCATCGGTTTTTCTGCGGCGGTGTTCGGCGAATTTGCGGAATTACCCGCGCTGCAAGACGTTAAAAAAATGAAAATCGCTGATATCAAAATATTTTTCCACATAAATTTTTTCTCCGTTTATTGTTTCCCGACGATGATGCCCATATTGTCAAAGTCATAAACTTTCATTGAGAGCTTTTCCGCATTTTTCCCTATATTTCATTTTGGCGAATTTGTTTTCGCTGCTTTTGAAATTTATGAAAGGGAGATAAAAGCTCTGATTGACGAATAATATTACGGCTTATAGTTCTTCATGTTCTATACCGAATAATACGTTGGAGTTGGGTGTTCCGTGCAAAAGCGTAACGGTCGGGATATCGAGAAAAACCAGGAAATGATCTTTTCCTTCGACCGCCACTTTTTGAGGCTTTTCCTTAAATGTAGCTTCGTCGCAGTACAGAGTCAGTGTATATCTAGTAGATTTTTTGTTGTATGCCCCGATAAACAAACTCATCGAAAGTTTTGTATTATTAAGAGCAATTTCGATTAACTCGCTGCTTGAAAACTTGCCGTCCGGCGGCAGATAAAGCTTCAAATTAGAAAGCTTCCGCGCCTGTTCGAATTCGGACATCAGGCTCATATCGTCGGTCGATTTCAAATCGATCAGCCTTTTTGCGCCGCCTCTGACACCAAAATACGAAACCGGAACAAAGGAATTAAAAACGTCGAGCGTCACCTCATTATTTTCTGCTCCTAAGACAATGGCTCGATACCCGAAACTGCCTCTCCAATTCATTTTCGCCATAGTTTTTCTCCTTTCATATTGATAAGACAATCGGAGAAAAACATTTCACATTTTTTTTCACAAATAAAAAAGAGGCTTTCTGTAAAAACCTCTTTTATTTATCGAATCCGACTTCGCCACAGTTTTCAAACCGTTTTTTTTCGCGCCTTGAAATATAAGATCGCCGAAACGATTGTTATTACCAGACCGATAAAAAACAGCGGCACGGTCGCAATCAGACCGAGCACCGCTTCTTCAAAATTGACGCGATTATTTGTCATCGAAGGCAGAAGAAGACAGATAATTGTCCCGACTGCCGCTATGATCGTCAGCAGAATTCCGATTATTAATCCTGTTATTTTCATACATTTTCCCTCCCGTTTTTTCTATATTTCGCCGACAGTCGTGAGCACGCCCGAAACGTTCGTCGTATTGCCGCGCACGCGATTATTGCCGTAACTTTCAAAAATGCTTATATTTAACTGCGCAAATCCAATCGCATTGTCGGTCGCCGTCGAATTTGAAACGCGGGCGGTGACCTGAGCGCCGCCGCCCGCGATTATTCCGGCGTTGCCGTTACCGGTCGCCGTACAATAATCGACGTTCAAAACCGCCGACAATCCGCCTTCGGACGCAAATCCGTTTTGCCCGTTATGCGCCGCGGTGCTGTGATTTATCGTCAAAACGCCGTTTTTGATGACGCTGAATCCGTTGAAATTATTATTCGACGCGTTGCTGTAAGTGATGAGAGCTTTCGTATTTGCGCCGATGCTGACGCCGAGGTTTCCGTTCTCGATAGATGTGCGGTTAATTTCGGCTTGAACATTTCCCGAAGCGGCATCGGTCAAAATTCCGACGAAATTATTTCGCAAACTCGTATTTTCGACAACCAGCTTCCCCGGCGCGTCGAATAAAATTCCTCTGAAAAAATTACTAATGACGCAGTTTTCGACAAAAAGTTCCGCGCCCGAATCGAAATTTATGCCCAAATTATTTGAGCCGCTGAGCGTTAGACCGCGCAGGACGACCGTATCGCCAACGCCGGCAGCGACGGAAATCGCATTACCGTTATTTTGCGTAATTGCCGCGTGAATACCTTCGGGCGCGGTAATTTGCACGGATTTTGTAATCGTCACCGCGCCGTAGCCGCCCGAATCCAAAACGACGACTTCGCCGCCCGTGTCAACCGCCGCAACTGCCGCCGTGAACGTGCGGCATGGCTGGTTGCGCCCGCACGAATTATTGTCATTTCCGCCCGTCGAAACAAACACGCGCGACGCTGCTGGAGCGAGCGCGGCGCAGGCAAACATCAAACAGACGACTGCCAATCCTTGAACAATAAATTTGTTTTTATACATTCTGAAAAGTTCTCCCTTGTAAATTTTCGGCTCATTTTTGAACCGTATTGTCTTATCACTTAAATTGATAAGACAATTTGAGGAAAATATTTCAGAATATTTTGGAAGGCGTTTGGCGGAAAGACAATCTCATTAAAAATCAGAAGAAATAAATCACAAAACCGCCATTTTTCCTGCTTTTTTGATTACCGTTTGCCGTCCAGGTTCGCCCATTCGCCCGATTGGATGAACGCCGCCCAGAAGAAAGGATGTTCTCTTCCCTTTTTCTTTAGCATTTCAAGCTTAACCTGCCTTAAGGAAGCGCCGCGCCCCAAGCCCTGTTTGAGATTTTTGTAATAATTCGTCATCAGCTCGCGCGTCACGTAATCGCTCACCGCCCACAAGCTCATGACCAGAGTTTCTGTTCCCGCTTGCGTCAAAGCGCGACGCAATCCGTAAACGCCTTCGCCGTTTTTTATTTCGCCGATGCCTGTGTCGCAGGCGGATAAAACAACCAGTTTGGTTCCCCAAAGATTTAAGCCCGAGGCTTCGAGCGCGGTTAAAATCCCATCGTCCTTCGCCGCCGCGTCGCGCCGATTTGCACCCGCGAGAGCGAGTCCCGAGCGCAGAAGCGGATTTTGAACTTCGCCTTTCGCAGTTTTTATTTCGTCTGAATTTTCGAGGAAAAATCCGTGCGTGGCGACGTGTAGAATACGCGGCGCGGTGACGGCTTGGAGCGCGGTTTCCGAAGCCTGCGCGCCGGTCAATGAAACGGCATCGGGAAAAAGCGCCTGAATCGAGCGCGCTTCGGAAAGCGTGCCGCCGAGCGGAGCGAAATAAGTATCGGATAAATTTCGCGTCGCGGTAATGCTCTGACGTTTCGCCGCACCAATCGTTTCTCCACCCGCATTGACCTTGACGGTTTGTTCCGCCGAATCGCTGAATTTCGGATCGGCGACAATCAGTGATTTGCTTTTGCTCGCACGCGCCGTCTGCATCCGCAGCAAATCGCGTCCGCCGGTCAGGTATGCGAACGAATAATTTTCAATTAAAAATTTTCCCTTTTCATCGACCAGCGCCTCAAACGGGATCAAATTCAGTTCGCCGTCAGGGGAAACGAGCAATTGCTTCGCGTTGCCAACGAGCGCGCGAATGGGCTGCATTATTTTCTCTTCGGCGGCGCGGGCGGTTTGACGAACGTTGCCGCTTTTGGGATCGCGAAGATCATTACGAAATTCATCAATCGAGGCATCGATCGTTTTCGCTTCGCCGAGGTCTTTCCAACGCACGTCGCCCGTGTTTCGCAGGACGTATGCGATATAACGCGGACTGCCGTAGCCTGAATCGTCGCCCAAACCGGCAGTCCATTTATACGGGCGATAAACGGCGAACTCGACGAACGCGGCATCCGCCGGAATCGCCGCCTGCACTGCCGCAAGCGTTACGGGCTGAGAAGATTCGTAAAAACCCGCACTGCGCTGATTGATTTCGCCTTCGAGTTTTTCGCGCTCGGTTTCGAGAGTTTTTATCTGTTTTTGCTGTTCTTCGACGGTAATTTTCTGCCGTCCGCTCGAAATCGCCTTCGAAAGGCGCGAGTTGACATCGCTTAAATCGTCGAACAATTTCTGGTCTTCGGCGCTGAATCTTTGACGCAGTGCCGAGAGGCTTTGCGAAACCGCGTCGAGTACGCGCCCTTTATGCTGCAAAATCGTCGTTACCGCGAGATCGCGCATTGTTTCATCGCTGCGGGCGAGTCCGGCGTGCATCGTGATTATTTTGTCGAAACGATTGACCAGTTTGTAATAAGCGATTTTTTGCTTTTCCGAACCCGTTCTCAAATTTAGCGGAATGACTTTGTCATGAATCGCCACCAGCCGTTTGAGATATTCGACGGCGCGGCGGACATCGTTTTTCGCCGCGTAAATTCCGACCAGAGCTTCGAGCGAGAGCATCGTGTACTGATTAAACTCACCGTAAACTTTTTCGTTGATTGCCTGCGCCCGCAGTGCAAACTGCTCGGCTCGTTCGTAATCGCCCAGCCGGCGGTAAAGAATCGCCAGACTGCTGACGACATTGGCGGTCGATTGATGATACTCGCCAAAATTCTTCTCGGTGATCGAAAGTGAACGCTTGTAGTATTCTTCGGCTTTCTGATAATTCCGGTCGTTTTCCTTGTAAATAATTCCGAGATTCCCGACGATTTTGGAAACGCCATCGCTGTTCGGACCGTTGGCGATTTCAAAAATACTCAAGCCGCGCAGAAAATAAGCTTTCGCTTTTTCATAATCGCCCTTTTTCCATTCGACCAGTCCAAGACCGTTGAGCGTGACGGCGATTTGCGAGTGATTAGGCGGAAAAATCCTTTCTTTTACCGCCAGCGCGCGGAGCAAAAGAGCGTTAGCTTTCTCAAAATCGCCCGCGCCGTAATAAAAAAGCCCAAAATTGTGCAGCGCCTGCGCCGTTTCAGATTGATTTTCGCCCGAAAACTTTTCGTAAATCGCAAGCGCCTTCGTAAAGTTTTGCTCGGCTTTCGCGTAATCGTTCATCGCCCGGTAAAGAACGCCGAGATTTTGCAGCGAATCGGCGACCGCAAGGCTTTCCGCACCTGCCTCTTTTTCGCGAATTTCGAGCACCTGCCGGTTGAGCGTTTCCGATTCGGTATAAACCGTCTGGATGAAACGAATTCGCGCCAGCGCGCTCAGCGCTTCGGCGTATTTCAAGCTCTCCGCGCCGTAAATTTTTGTCGCCGCCTCCAGTGCGCGACGGGCAAACGATTCAGCCTGCGTCTGATTATTTTTAGCCTGATACAAACGGCTTAAAGCGAGAACGCAGTCCAGAGTTTCAGCCGCGTTTGCGCCCAAAATCTTTTCGCGGATTTCGAGCGCGCGAGTCGCGGTTTCGAGCGCGCGATCGAAATTATTGTCTTCGCTGAGCCGTACGGCTTCAGAAAATTTCTGCCGCGCCTCTTCCAGTAATTTCTCGTCGTCGGACTTTATCGTCTGACTGTAGCTGAACTGGATTGCGAGAAAAATGAGAAAGATGCTTTTGAGGAGATTTTTTTTCTGAAACATCGCTTTGCTCCTTCGCCGAAATGTAGTGAAAATTTATTTTATCACAGCCCTGAAGGGGTAACTTGTCAAAATTTCCTCCTCGCTGCCCGTAACACCCGAGACGACAAGCGAATAGATTTGTGATTTTAAGATTTTGGCGGGAAACTGCACGCTTAGTGATTTGTTTTCGCCTTTGCCCTTTTCCTGCGCCCGCAGCACGCCGCTTGACCAGAGATTTCCGCTTCCAGATTCGTCTGCCAAGCGAACGCGGTAAGACGGATAATCGTTCGCTTCCAATTCGAGACGAACGGCGACCGAAACGGTTTCTCGGGAAATCGGAAAATTCGTGATTTGATTTGCGGCGCGCAAAGAGGGCGCAAGGACAAATGACGCGACGGTGATTTTCGGTGATTTCTGCGTAGGCGTATTTCGGTTTACGGAGACGTTTTTGTTTGCTTCCTTTTCGGTCTTTGGCGGCGAATCGTTTTCGGTCGTAGCAATTTCCTTTTCGACGTTTGCGATTTCCGGTTGCGGCGATTCAATTTGTCTCGGCGCGACCGGAACAGGCGTATCTTGTATTGCGATTTGCTGCTGCGTCGAGCGATTGCCGAAAAGCCATAAACCGCCGAAAATTAAAAATAAAAGCGCCGCTGCGGCAAATCCGAATTGCAGCAGTTTGTTTTTTGTCAAATTATTAAAAACAGAGAAAAAATCGGCGGACGATTTTTTAGTCTTTGCTTTTTCGACGGATTTTTCTTGATTCGTTTCGACAATTCTGCGTTCGGTAAACATCTGAAAGGCTTTTGCAAACTCGACCTTTTCGCGCCGCCGCGGCGAAGCGAGATAACGAGTTTCGAAGTTTTCGAGCGTCGCGCCCGAAAGCTCGCCGCGCGCGTATGCGTCAACCAAATCTTTTTCCGCCGCATCGAGCGCGACTGCAAAATCCGCGTCAGTAAAGCTCAATTCATCAAAACGCTCTGTCTCAGCCTCCGGCAAAGTGCCGAGCAGATACGCGGTCGTGGTTTGATTGTTATAATTTTCTTTACTCATTCGGTTGCCTGTGCGAAATCACTTCATATTGATAAGACAAATCTTAAAAAGTATTTCTCAACTTTGCCTCGTCGCCCGAAAAGATCTTAATTTTCGGCGGCGCATTTTCCGACGCAGGACTCCAGTTTGTTGCGGATACGGCAGGCGCGAATACTCAAAGCATTTATCGAAATGCCGAATTTCTGAGCCATTGAGCGACGGTTTTCGATTTTCACGCGCTCTTCTCCAAAATAATAGCCGATAATAAGCTCACGGCTTTCAGGCTCTAATTTACCGGTACATTTTTCGAGACAGTCGAGCATTTTCTCCTTTACTTCGTTTTCTTCGACAAATTCTGTCGCAATGAGCCGATTTTGCAAGCCATCCTCAAGCGAAACGCTCGCTTTATCCGTTCCGCGCAAATATTCCATAAATACGAACCGCGCCGTAATATAACAATACCTGGCAGGAGTTTCCGATTTAATCGAGCCTTCCTCTTCAATGCGGCGGGCAAGACGATTTAAGGTTTCATCCGCAAGTTCTTCAGGCGTCAGACAGTTCTTGCGGTCAAAATAAGCAACGAGTCGCTGCCGCATTTCCAGATAATTATGTCCGTCTGAATTTTTGCCTTCATCGAGCCAATCAAGAAGCCGTCGAAAAGCGTTCGAAGTAATCGACCAGTTTTTCTTCGGCTCCGTTTTTTGCATAAACCCTTAAATTTTCTTTCTTTTCCGCTAACTATAAAATGCGTCTGCCGAACTTTTTTGCAGATACAGCTTAGCTTACAGAGTAAGAGAAAAAAGGATATAAATTCAAGGAATAAACAGTAGAGAAATGGAGTTATAGAATTTTAGATAAGGCTTTTTAGGAAATGTAAAAATTTTTCTTTTACGCATGGAATTGACAGAAGGAAAGGCACAAATAGCGAAGATAGTACAAAACCAAATCAGGTTTCCTTTATTGAAGTACCCTTTGAGATAACTTTCAAGGTCGATTTTTCAAGTGCGCGAATCCCTTGAACAATTTTCGTAATCGAGCTTTCAGGCAAAGGGACACATTCAAAACGTATTTCTAAAAGCTTATTCGGCAATTTCCCCAAAATTTACCCGACAAAATTTTTTAATCATTTTCTGGTTTTATCACATCTACGCTTTCGGATGTGTTTGGTTTTTTAAAAATTCTCTGAAAAATTTAAGGTCCGTCAAACGAGCGTTTTTCAGACCTTAAAATTTGAGTGTTCTGCCATTAATCGGCTTTCAATTAAATATTGGCAGTTAGACTATTGCCCGCTCGGTTATCGGACGACGGCGCAGTTTGACTTCCTTGATCGCCGGAGGCGTGTACGCCGACCCTTCAAGCGGAGCGATATCTGCGCCCGGCGGGACGATCTGATCGATTTGATCTAGTATTTCATCGCTCAGAGTGACTTTTGCTCCGGCAAGCAAATCATCAAGTTGTTCCATCGTCCGTGGACCCAGAAGAGCGGATGTCACCGCCGGGTGAGATGTCACAAAGGAAAGTGCTATATGCGTTAACGAGATGCCTGCACTCTCGGCGAGAGGGATCAGTTCTTCGACAATTTGCAGGCTATGCTCATCGGACATCATCTTCGGAAAATACTTTGCCCGCAGCGAATCGGGTTCTTTCTTCCCCTTGCGATGTTTGCCGGTCAGCAAGCCCTTCGCCAACGGGCTCCAGGCTGACACTTCCATTCCATAGCGTTGGCAAACGGGAAGAACTTCGCGTTCGATTTGACGATTGAGAATCGAATACGGCTGTTGTTCGACTATTTTTTTAATCGGCTAACGCCGGCACTCGAAGCTCTTCTCAATGACGCAAAAAACGCGGGCGCTATCCGCAGAGGCGTGGATGCCGCCGAACTCTTACTTGCAATGACGCGAGTCGCGACCCCGGCGAGCGAAGGCGATATTGCCCAAGCTCGACGAATGGTTGCGTTGCTCGTCGATGGTCTGCATTACGGAGCCGATGACCTTTCAAAAAATGATCGTTTCTGATACTACTTCCAATTGGGTAAAGTATTAATCTTCGCTGCGGGATAAGAATTGGCTAAAAGCTATTGACTAAGAACGAGTTGCTGCCTGCCGGGCTATTTCAGGATAAAAACCATAACTTCGGCACACTTCCGGAACGTGATCGTTGAGCGTCTCGGAACGCTGACGGTAATTGACAATGAATCCCTCGTTCTTAAATTCTTCAAGGGAGGATTTGGAATTCAGATTTTGTCTTCTTTGGGCAAGACTAAGACCAATTCGTCCCTGACAACTGTATTTGCTTGCTCAAAACGGGTTGGCTTAAGTTAAGAAGCTCGGCGGTTTGTCCGAAATGAAGCCGCTCTGCCAGTCGCATAAAAGACCTTACTCTTTCAATATCCACAAGCCGCTACCCAACTTATCGTAAAAAACTCACTTTGAAAGAAAGGTTTTTGCCTTGCGTTTTTAAAATCTTCCCAAACTCGGGTTTCTCATGCTATTATTTGAGCGATTACCTAATTCGATCAAAATCTTTTTTAAGAATGGAAATGTCCATGCTTATTCTACGATCGATTCGACCACAAACGTCCATTACAACTAACCAAGAGGAGATATATGAAATTTCGTCGAAATGAATTTCTGCCCTACATTATAGGGATAGTGATTGCAGTTTGCGCTCTTAACGGAGCGTCGTATGCCCAATTTACCGTGACTGTCAGCAGTCCGGATGCTAATTTGTCAGCCCCGACCGGTTCGTTTAACGTAACCGCTACGATTACCAGTTATACGACACTACCGGCATCAATTGTTTTCTATCGAAACGATTTGCCCGTCCAAACCACAACTAATCCGAGCAGTGCCTCGGTAACGCTTGGTCAGAACGAATTGGGTGAAGATACTTACACCTATCGTGCCCGCGCTTATGATGCTTCAGGCAATTATAAGGATTCGAACGACTTTAAACTAACTGTCGAAACCAGATATATCATGAGAATGGGAGTCCCTGGAGTTGTGCCGTCGCCGTCGCCGTCGCCATCACCTGTCCCGACACCTCCGTCAACGACCGGACCAAACCGTTTTTACGATCATACCGTAGAGATTCAGGCTGCCGTCACTTATCTGAGCAATCTGGGCGGCGGAACGCTCTATTTTCCCTGCACCGGAGGTCCGGCTACTACCCCGACCCGTCCAGGCGGCGACGATACCAGCATCTACAACATCAGCAATACCATAACTATCCCGTCAAACGTTACACTTCAAGGCGAAAGCGCGGAAGGCGGGGTCGGAAACTGCCGGATCTATTGGAGAGATAAAAACGCAGATGTGGAGCCGGAAACCAGTTATCCCGGTACAGGTAATCCATGCCTTACGGATTCGATCAGCAGCCTTGTTAATAAGCCGATGTTTTTAATTGAGGGAAGCTCCGGCGGCACCAAAAGAATACGTTTCCGGGATATGTGGCTTTACTCGCGCAGTACGGGGTGGGCTTGTACCACGCCCAACTGGCAGGTGATCGATGACGAAAACAGCGTCGCGTTTGCGATGTACGGAGGTGCCGGTAATATCAGTGACGTAATTTTTGAAAACGTATCTGTTTATAATTTCACGTACGGCATCAAGGCAACGACCTGCACCAATGCGCAGGCGGTCGGCTCTCATCTCGCCGGTACAGGTGTTTCCGCCGGCGCCAGCTGCAGCACCCCCGAAACCGATTACGAAATATCCGATGTTAAAATGCGCGGCGTCCGCCCGTATGGAAACTTCAGGCAGCTTTACGTCAATGGAAAGTATATTTATGACTGGGACGTTCAGAACTTTAACCTGTCCGGCATGCTGGAAAATCAGGGAGCGGTCGAGATCGTTAAATCGGGCGCCCCTTCTTCAACTCCCGGCGAGCACAAAAAGCTCAAATTTTTGGAGCTTAACTGCAATGGAAACGCAGCTGTGGCAGATGCCGACAAACCGTTTTGCCTGGATATTACCAGACACGGCGGGCTGTATTTCAAAATGATGCACGCCGAAGGAGTTAAGAAGTCGATCATTGTCAATGACATCGGAACGGCTGTCAACAGTGAGTCGATCATTTTGGAGGGCAGCGTGACGGACGGTGAATTTAAGGACGACAGCATGAACCTCTATCTGATCGGCAACGGCATTCTCGCGGCACCGGATCCGATAACGGCACAGACGGAGCCTCATCCGGATAGATCCCGGATGATCTTTTCCGGCGATGGTCGGCAGTCGACAGTGTTCGATTGCGGCGATGTCCATTGGGATCGCACGGACGTTAACGGCGGTTCGGTGACACTATACGAGGATTGGAAAATGATGTTTACCCATAGTGAAAGAAACCGGAGCAGCTTTTTCGGCGATGGCTACGGTTATTCGTATGTCAAAAGTCATACCGTCTGTCCGGAGACGATCGACGAGGTCGGCGGCGAATATTTCAATACGGGTACGATGCCTAATCTGCCGGAAACCAGTCAAACGGCAACAAATCTCGCCGCCGCCTACTCCAGACCGTTTGCCGCATGCACCTCTGATGCGACAACCTGCGCCAACAATCTTCAAGCGCTGATTAATCAAACATTAAACCGCGGAACCGTTTACATCAAAGGAGATGTCGTTGTCAATAAAACGATCAATATTCCACGCGGCACACAGATCGTCGGCGCGCCGAATGCTGAAATTCGATTGACCGATCCGACCTGTTCGCCATCGCCGTGTTCAGACCTTCCGCAGCAACTCTTTCACATCGAAGCGGGAGTGTCCCGAACTTCAGGCATTGTCATCAGGAATCTCAAGCTAAAGTCCATTAAGCCAAACAAAACCGCGAGCGGGATTGCCATCCTCGGCGCCCCGGGCGCAGCGATCGGACAAGCCTCCGATCTGTATTTCAGCGGACTGACGATCGAGGGCTTCGACAAGGGAATCGAGGTTTCTTTTAGCGGCGAACAACCGATGATTGACGGAGCAAGTTGGAAAAACATCAAATTCGTCAACAATAAAACGGCGGCAAGTCTCTTCTCTTCGAGAATCTCCAACTGGAGCGTCATGGCTCTAAGTATGGAATCGACGGACGCCAACGCTGTCGGCTGGGATCAAACACTGTCAGGCGCTTCGATGCAAAATGTTTCGTGCAAGGCAACGAGCAATCCGATGCTAGACTGCATTCGGTTATATTTAGCCGGCGGACACCTGACGGGTCTCCGGAAGCCGGAAAATGTGACGAATGCCCTGACAATCTGGCAAAACTATGGAATGCCTTTCGGAGACCCTTACGTTTCCACGCAATACTCCAGCGTAATTCTACGGAACAACGACTTCAGACCCTCAGGCAGCGGCGCAAGTAATCTGAATATCACCGGAAAATATTTTATCCTGAGTATGAACAACGAGTATCAGGACATTTTAGCCAGCATTTACTCCGAAGCCAAATCAAGCCGCGTGACCTACTGCGGCGATAATTTCCACGGCACCGGCGGCAACTTTTCCGTGCTTGACCTTAATCATTCCAACAACTATGTCGGAGTGCCGACCCCGACCAGAACCAACTGCGAGGATGACCGTCCCGTTCCCTGGGAAGATGCCATCAACTGGGGCGGAGAGGATGTAAACGCCGAATATCAACCGCTCGCCGGAAGATTCTTCGATAACAATGACGATTATATCGCCTACAAGAAGGGCTCAAGCGGTGAATTTCGCATTCGAAAGTCAGGCGCTGCAACGATCCCCGATTCGAGCAATACCAAAGTTATCCCGTGGGGTACGACCGGCGATCGTCCGATGGTCGGACGGCTGCTTCCCGGACAGGGCAGTCAGGTCATTGTTTGGCGTCCTTCAAGCGGTGTCTGGTATGTCAAAGATCCGGAGGATGCCCCGTCAACCTATTACGCGTACTACTGGGGATATACGTGTAGCTACACGCCCGGTCAATCCGGATATGCAGACTGCGACGTTCCATTTATCGGTAACTTCATTCAGGACCCGAACAGCTCCGAGGATCTGGACGAGATTGCCATTTATCGCCCGACCAATCACACGATCTATATTCTCGATCCGCGGACTTACACAGCTTATACATTTGCGAGAGGTAGTGACTACGGATCGCAGATTCAGGTCGGAGATTTCTGGGGCGCGGGGTACGATCAGATCGCACAGGTCAAGAACGGAGACTGGAGCTTCTTAAATGCGCGCACCTATGCGACTGCTTCCAAAACGGTCAATTATGCTGCGGGCGATGTGCCGGTCGCCGGAAATTATCTTTCCGACGCTTGTACGGAAATTGCGGTCTGGCGTCCGAGCGCTCAGAAGTTTCTCATTGATGGTTCTCCGGTCTCGGGCTGCAGCTCGTCTCAGTATAAGGATGATTTTTACTGGGGATCGAACAACGATTTCACAGCGACGGTTTCTCCCTACTCCACGACCGATTATCCGAACGATATTCCGCTCCGGATGAGAACCGTTAAAGGAAGCAGCATCGTAGATCGACCGGCGGTCTATCGCCCGACAAACGGCGTTTACACCGCAAGTACCTCAAGAGGACGATGGTGGATTCATGATTCATTCTGATTCCGAAGTTAAACGAGCGGTTTAATCTTCTAACTTCTGACGGTTTTGAGCCATCTTTTCCTTTGGCTCAAAACCGTCAGTTAAACCAAACAACAAATGTGACGATCGGGGAATAATTTCTTCAGACTTTATACATCGATAGCACTTTCCGAAAAAGTTCTAAAATTTTAAGGTCTGAAAAACATTGATTTTTCAGACCTTAAAGAAATTAAATGATTCAAATGAAGTGAAAACTTTCAGAAAATCAAATTACACCAAATAGCTGACTGTCCCGGAATAAATCAACTCGAAAATCACTTTGTTCCGGTCTTTCCGAGTTTCTTCATATCGTCCAGCAAAAGTTCCGGATTCCGCAAACTTGAAGTTGTCTCCCAAGCCCCGGTTTTTTCATCGAACAAAATAAGTAAAGATGTATGCAGCCCGCGCTGCGGTCCGCTTCCGGTTAAGGCGATCAGCAAATCTTTCAGTTTTTTCTCTTCGCCTGTAACCAGCGTCCAACCGTCGTGCCGACCAAATTTTTCGCCCCACTTCTTCAGGATTTCCGGAGTATCGAATGCCGGGTCGGTGCTGACCGAGATCAAAACTAGATCTTCTCCGACCTTTTCGATGTGTTTCTGAAGATTTGAAAAATTACGACCCGCCATCGGACAAGTAAGATTGCAGGAGGTATAGATAAAATTAATCAATACCTTTTTGCCTTTAATCAGGTCCTTAAAAAAAGCGACTTGCTTGCCGTCCTGAGTCAAAACCTCGACCTCCGGGATGGTGAGTTTCGGTTTTGCCGGGTTGTTGTTTGGCTCTGCCTTACTTTCTTCATGACAATGCATGGGCTGGTCGGATTCTTTTTTTACCTGAGTTTCCTCGATTTTTTGAGCGATAGAAATTCCGGTTAAACAGATGACCAGTAAATTTATAGACAGAAACCTACGCAAATTCGGGTAAATCCGGGCAAACTTTATTGCAGGTTTTCTTTGACGAAAAGTTGTAAATTTTATCGCGTTCATAATTGATTTGACTAAAAACTAATGTGCATCATAACCGGCAATCGGATAATCGCCGTAAAGACCGAATTGGACGACAACCACCGCGTTATCCGAGCTTCGCAAAACGTAAAACTTCTTATCCGTTTCGCGCCACACGGCAGGATCGGTCTTGCCGTCGCCGTCGTAGTCTCCCTGCGCGGTGTGGTCGGATCCGGTCAAACCGAAGGAAACGGTCTTATAACCGCCGCCGCTCAGCATCACATACCAGACGATATTCGTAGGCGCATTCGAAGGCGAGGCGACGCCGTCGCGAACGACCGCATAATCAGTTTTCCCGTCGCCGTCATAATCGCCGGGTACGACGACATCTGTTTTCAGACTAAAGTTCGTGGCTTGTAAAACGCTGTCGCTGCTGCGGTAAACGTAGAATGTGGATTGTGTGGTCAGAGTTGCCCCCGCACGCTGAACGGCATAATCGAATTTTCCATCTCCGTCGTAATCACCCGGCGCGGGCGCATCGGTGTCATATCCGAATTGAAAAGCAACAAAAGCCCCGTCAGAACTTCGCAAAATATACCAGACCATCATTCCGAGTGCAGGACTGTTCGGCGGAATGCGGCGAACAACCGCCAGGTCGGTTTTACCGTCACCGTCATAGTCTCTGCCGACCGGTTCATCGCCGGGAATTCCGAACTGAGAGGCGTGAAATGAATTATCCGAACTGTAATACTGATACCAAACTCCGTTCGAATCCCTCCAAACCGACAAATCCGCCTTGTTGTCCCCATCGTAATCGCCGGGTGTCAAAAAGTCGCGCGTAGTAAAATTAGACCCGTAATTGCCATAGTTAAATCCGCCGCCCGATTGCTGGATATACCAGATGCTGTCACTCGGGCGATAGAGCAGGTAGTCGGCTTTATTATCGCCATCGAAATCAAGTGCCTCGCGCAAGCTGACTTGCGCGGAAACCGCCGCCGCCAAAAGCAAAAGACCGGCTAAAATTAAACTAAATTTGCCTGAATTGATAAGTGTTCTTTTCATTTCCTTGTTCCCTTTGTTTTTATGATCCTCACGGATAATCCCGGTTAAAGTTAAAAAATATACCGCTTTCGAGCAATTGCGCTTACAAAACCTGAATGATTTTTGCGACCGATGGAACACCGCTGCCATTTACGACAAACATCATATAATGCCCCGGCGGACATTCGTTGCGGTTCGAAGGCATCGTCACGGTAAAGTTTTGTCCGCTGATCGTCAGCGCCAGATTACTAATTCCTTGATTTTGGTTAAAGGAATGGGTCACCGAGGGAAGCCTGATTAAGACCACTTTGGAACCTTCGCCGGCTCCGGTAACGGTAAACTGAAGAGTTTGCTCGTAATTAACCTGCGCGGGAACGGTTCCGATCTGCGGACGCGTGGCTTCCGTCCCGTTGGAATTAAATAAATAAGGCGGCGAGAAAATTTCTAATTTGGGATTGTCCGAATGATCCTTGCAATCACCATTTTGGACTTTATCATCATAAGCAGTTGTTCCTCCGGTCAAAACTCGACCGTCCGGAAGCAGCACCGCGGTTGAATGATAAAGCCTTCTTTGCCGGGCATCTGCCAGTTGAGTCCAGGCTGAGCCGAACGGATCGGAATCAACGCCCCGATTATTCGGATCCCACATTTCCGCCCGGTAAACGAAATTTTCGGGACAATTGTTATTAAAACCCGGTCCTTGATTTCCGCCGTTCACCAATACTTTCCCGGTCGGCAGCAACGTAGCGCTGGCGTGTCGGCGACCGAACAGCATCCTTCCCGTTCTGTCCCATATATAGGTATTGGCTAAATCTATTGTTTCGGCATTTCGCTTCGGGTAATCGCCGCCTCCAATAACGAATATTTTGTCTTTATCATAAATGACCGAATTGCCGGCATCGTGATAATCAGTCACATATCCTTCGCCGCCGATCGGATATGAGGGATTTACCGGCGGATATAA
>Ga0209574_10000188_pt1 | contig 17202 bp, 14 predicted proteins | sample AgamicMgMarz_FD_187168 | JGI IMG/M metagenome (GOLD analysis project Ga0209574, IMG submission 187168) | Agave microbial communities from Guanajuato, Mexico - Mg.Ma.rz (SPAdes) (version 2) | ecosystem: Host-associated > Plants > Phyllosphere > Phylloplane/Leaf | place: Guanajuato, Mexico... | reverse complement strand
TTTCATTATGTCTCAATCTCTTTTTTTCATTTACCCATACGCCGCTGGGAATTTCTTTTCGAAGAACAGGTGCAATATCACTTGCAAAATGCTCTAGCTGTTCGCGCTGTTCTGCTTCGCTTAGACCATCTACGCTGATGCTCAGCACTTCGTTTCCATAAGCGCTGTGATAGTCCATTATTTTTTCAATGATTTGCTCAGGGCTTCCTACTAAGGCAGGACCGTGTTGAACGATATCTTCGAGTGACGTAAACGGCGATTGGTTATGTTTGGCTGCCTCTGTATTGCTAAACGCGTTATAGTAGGGGCGATAGCGGCGAATTGCTTCTTCCGCTGTATCAGAAATATATAGGCTGCTGGTTCCTGAACCGACAATGGCCTTGCTTGGGTCATGGCCATAATAAGCAAAACGTTCACGATAATGGTCAATCAGCGCTTTATATTTAGCCTGAGGGTGAAAAGAATTGGATGAAAATAGCGGTTCTCCGTATTTAGCCGCAAGTTCTGTAGACAGCGGGCTTGACGCGCTTCCATGCCAAACGGGAATAAAAGGCTGAAACGGGCGGGGCTGAGTCGTGACGTTTGTTAAAGGCGGACGATAACGGCCGCTCCACGTGACATTTTCCTCTGTCCAAAGCTGTTTCAAAAGAGCATATCTTTCAGCAAGAGACTCCCATTGCTCTTCTTCCGTAATGCCAAAAAGCGGATAATGACGCGGGTCATTGCCTTTTCCGATAATCAGTTCAAGGCGTCCACCCGATAGATGATCAAGCGTTGCATAATCTTCAGCTACTCGTACAGGATCTAAAATACTTAGAACGGTAACGGTAGTAAGAAGACGAATACGAGACGTTTTAGCAGCAATTGCACTTAAAACTACGGGAGGAGAAGAAGACAAAAAAGGAGCACCGTGTCTTTCGCCAACTCCGTAAGCGTCAAAACCTAATTTTTCTGCCAGCACTGCTTGATTTAACACATGTTGAAACTTTTCTTGAGCAGTCAATGTTTCTCCAGTAACAGGGTTCGCGATGTTTTGAATAAGGCTAAATAAAGCAAATTTCATACGTTTTACCTCCAAAAGATAAAATGGTGGACGACAATAAAAAAAGCAAACGTACACTCATTATCGTGTCCATTTGCCTCCAGTTGACTGGTAGATATGTAGTTTCATTGTTTTATTAGTTGTATCTTAAGCGGTAGACACTGAGCTGTCAAGATAATCTTTTCTTAAAACCTACTTGATTTATCGGTTAACTAGTATTATGATGTGAATAATCTTACACGAAGTAAGCCCACTGGTTAACCAGAGGCTCTTGATGAAGCAGATACTTTATCAAGAGCCTCTTTTTATTACAAACATATAGATTCAGGGGAGGAACGTATGAAAAAATATTGGCTGTTTTTACTTTCGATTGTAGTAGCCGTGAGCGTGGCAGGCTGCGGAACAACCGCATCTTCAAGTGCAGGAGAAAAGAAAGAAAAAGACGTTCAAACGATTGTCGTTGGGACCGGCACTCAGTTTCCTAACATTTGCTTCATTGATGATAAAGGTAAACTGACTGGATATGATGTAGAAGTAGTAAGAGCGATTGACAAAGAGTTAAAAAATTATAAGTTTAAATTTAAAACAATGGAATTTTCAAATCTGCTTCTCAGCTTAGAAAGTAATAAAATTGATATGATCGCTCATAACATGGCTCAGAACGCTGAGCGAAAGAAAAAGTTTTTATTTAATGATGAAACGTATAATTATTCTCCGCTTTATGTAACGGTTCCTAAAAATCGAAATGATATTCATTCATTAAAAGATTTAGAAGGGAAAAAAATGATTGTAGGAGCTACAAGCAACGCGGCTGTCTATCTAGACAAATACAATAAAAAAAATGGCAATAAAATCGATGTAGTATACGCCGGTCAAGGTGCTGATGATGCCACAACTCAATTAAAAACAAGCCGAGCAGATGCTACTCTTGCCACACCATTTTCCATCGACTTTAGCAATCAAGCGCTGAAATTTCAGCAAAAAACGGTTGGAGATATTGTGATTAATTCAAAAGTTTATTTTATGTTTAACAAAAAAGACGAAAAGTTAAAGTCGGAAGTCGACCAAGCGATTAAAAAGCTGAAAAAAGACGGTACGTTAAAAAAACTCAGCACCAAATGGTTGGGAGAAGACTACACGGTGCAAAATTGACTATGGTAAAAAAGCAGCTGCTCATACAGCTGCTTTTTTACATGATATAAATTCAATAAATAGAGGAAACGATCTGCAAAGAAAACAAAAATTAGTGTATAGTAGAGCTATAAGTACTATAAAAGCAGGACCGCAGTAGGAGGCAATTCATTGATTACGGATTTACAGGGCGGAGATTTCTTCCAAACAGGACAACGTTATCGCAGAAAACAAATTCATAAGCTTTATAAAGGACAAGAACAAAGCGAAATATCAACGCCAAAAGCGTATCCATATATTTTTATTTTCACAAAAGAAAGCGGAAGTGAATACGGAACAGGACACGGATGGAATAAAGATAAAACCTCTTTTTTCTATACTGGAGAAGGTCAAAGAGGATCCATGCAGCTCATTAAAGGCAATAAAGCGCTTCGTGAACATTTTCAGTCGGGAAAAGCCGTTTATTTGTTTCACTACGTGGAGCCTGGAGTGGTCGAGTTTATTGATGAAGTGACGTATATCAATCATCAATTAGAAATTATGTGGGACTCAGATGGAGAGCTGCGTGAAGCGATTATTTTTGAACTTGAACGAAATCCTGTAATCGAGGAAAAAGCCGCAAAGGTGGATGTTTCAGCTTATTCAACTGAACAACTTCGTCATATAGCGTTAGGGAAAGAAAAAAAGACAAGTGTTTATGAACAAACGGCAGCTCTTAAACAATATGTTCACAAACGTGCAGGAGGTATCTGTGAAGCCTGCGGAGAAAGCGCGCCGTTTATCGCAAGAGATGGCAGCTCATTTTTGCAAATGTACTATATATCAAAGCTTTCAGAAAGCGGACTGGCTTGGACAAAAGACGCTGCAGCTCTCTGTCCAAACTGTCATAGTCGTCTACGTTACGGAAAATATAGTGAAGTATATGAAGAAGAGCTCATTACTAAAATTAACAAAAAAGAAGCAGGAGAGAAAAATGAGTAGCATCATTTTTTCTTGTGTTACACAAAGTCGTCGTCTCTAGGCAGTGCAGCTGCTGGGGCGGCTTTTTTCGTGTTTAGAATAACTTCAAAAAAAATAAAGACAATTAAGCGTATAAAAATAATAGAAAAACAGATAATGAAAAACTGAAGCTTTCGTTTAAAAAATAGTAAGAGCTGAGGTGATGGGCTGTGACAAACAAGTATGATTGCGTCATTATAGGTGGAGGAATTGCAGGACTTCAAGCTGCTATTCAGCTTGGAAGATATAAGCGCAATGTATTGGTTATTGATTCAAACGATGGACGTTCCAATCTCTGCAAAAATTATCAAAATATATTGGGATGGCCTGCGGGAATAAGCGGGCAAACTTTAAGAGAAACGGGAAGACAGCAAGCCAAAAGCTATGGTATTCAATTTGTAGAAGATCGTGTTATTCAATGTCAAAAAGAATTAGCCGGATTTCATGTTGTTACAAACTCTTGTACCTACGAAGCAACTACATTACTGCTCGCGACCGGAGTTGTGGACCGGGTTCCGCTTGAACTTCAGCAAGAGCTATATCCCTGCATGGGAAAAACGGTATATGTATGTCCCGACTGCGACGGGTACGAAGTAAATAATAGAAGAGTATTAGTAATAGGGTCGGGAAAAGCAGGAGCCAACTTATCTCTTGTATTAACATATTGGACAAATGATATTACGTATATTAATCACGACAAAAAAGAGATTGGATCTTTAGAGAACACCTTGAGGCAAAAAGAAATTACCTATAAAGAAGAAGCAATAAAAAAGGTCATAGCCGAGGCTGGAATGTTAAAAGGAGTAGTTCTTCAAAATGATGAAGTCGTCTATGCAGAAAGAGGGTTTTTAGCATTTGGAGGAAATAAAGTGCGAACAGAATTAGGGCATGATCTCGGAGCAGAACTTCTGGAAAATCAGCATATTGCCGTAAATCCCCGTACAAAGGAAACGAATGTTTCAAACGTATGGGCAGCAGGAGACATTGTGGCGCACTCTGAACAAGTTACAGTAGCGATGGGAGAAGGGTTACAAGCCGCTATTTGGATACATAAACGACTGTTAGAGCTAGATGAAAAAAATTTTTGATAAAAAATAAAAATAGCATGTTTCATTTACTTTTATTGGGGAAATGGAAGAAATAGATAAACATATTTATTGAAATTTATGAAGAGAAGGAGTGGCAAAAAAGTGGTATATAGTCAAGCAGTAAGAAAGCCTGAGTTTCAACAAGCGGAATCGGAAGAGTTAAATGAAGCCATTCACGAGTACATAACTCGTCGTACACGTCACAATGCACCGGTTGTGGATGCGCTTCGATATATTATGACCATTGAACATAAACACGAACGCATGCAGGTAGCGGCAGAGCTATTCGGATCAGCTATTCAGCGTGTAAAAGATCAAGATATTATTCAATATCTCAAAAAATGCGGAAGCTACAGAATAATTTCTGATACGATGGAATAAAAACGTTTTCTTCAAAAAAGCGCCTTTAATAAAAAGGGGCTTTTTTTGTTTCCTTTATTTAAAAGTGAAGGAAAGTACATAGAATTATTCCAGTTTGTGCATAATAAATGAAGCCGAATTAGATGGAGGAACCGACAGAGTTTTGTATTTAACTACGTGGAGAAATGGTAAGGTCTAGAATAACGTCTTCATTACAAATACCCACTCTTGAATAAATAGCGCTCTACGTATGTAGCCCTAGCAGGAGGTTTAGTGTATGAGTCAAGAAATACCGTTAAGTTCAAGTGAAATTGCCACTCTTTGGATGACTTATCAGCAAAAAACAATGATTCGAAGGATGTTGGAATATTTTATTACACAGGCAGAAGATGACAGAGCGAAAGAAATTATGCAAGATACGCACATGCAAGTGGTGAACTATATTGAAGACATCAAAACAATTTTACAAAGTGAAGGGGCTGCCATACCGGTTGGATATACAGAAAAAGACGTAAATGTCGGTGTTCCTAAGCTCTATGATAAGATGTTTGATATTATGTTTCTTCGTCTTTTAAACGAAATTAGTATGGGGCTGCATACGCTGCATTTAACCATGTCCTATAGAAAAGACATGATCCTTTTATATAAAGAGCTTACCGCTTTCACGCAAGGCGTATATGACAAATGTGTAGATTATCTTCAAGAAAAAGAGGTGCTTCCAAGACCTCCTGCTGTCTCAGTACCTAAAACAGCTAAGTTTGCTGAAGGCACAGATTATATGAATGGAATCCATTTATTTTCGAGTAAACGTGCATTAAATACTGTAGAAGTAGCACATATTTATTACGCTATAGAAACCAACCTTCTTGGCATGCAAATGATCACAGGGTTTGCTCAAGTAGCAGTGAGCCTGAAGTAAAGAAGTATTTTGTGAAAGGTAAAGAGTTAGCTAAGAAAATTGTAAGTGATTATAGCAAAATTCTTTTGCAAAGCGACATTCAGACGCCTGCTACTTGGGGAGCCAAAGCGACGGAGTCAAAAGTAGCACCTTTTTCAGATAAACTAATGATGTACTGCGTAAGTTTGTTCTGCAGCTTTGGGCTAGGAAGCAATGCTCTAGGCACTGCGTTTAGCTTGCGGGGAGATCTTCCTTTGACGCTCGTCAGTACGGCCAAAAACATTTTAACATACGGGCAAGACGGGGGGGAAATCATGGCCAAAAACGGATGGCTTGAGGAGCCGCCCAGTATGGAAGACCGCAATGATTTGATTAAATAGAAAAAAGCATGATGTATGAAGAAAAGCTTCTTTTTTAAAAGGAGTTTTTTCTTTTGTGTAAAAAACGTCGTTATTTATTCCTTTCACGGTTTGTTTTTTGAATGAAAAAGATACATAAACTATAAATTTGCAATTTGGCTAATTGTTTTATTCTGCCAGCCTAGTAACCTTAATGAGAATCGTTTTGGTACAACGGACTAACCGCATAAATAGAACTCCCCCTTGTGTAAGGGGGAGTTTTTTAGTGCAGAGGTTCTACGATAGCACCATCATAAGCCGATTGATAAATGGCTCGTATGTCTTTTTCATGAAGGGGCAAAGGACTGCGAGCGAGAATTCGTTTTTGCTGAATGCCATCTTCGGTCAGCTTTTGCAGTGCACTTTCTGGAATGTCAAATCCACGGAGCGTCTGAGGAATACCGACGTCTTTGACAAGGGATTGCAGCTGTTTTACACACTGATAAGAAGCTTCTTCTTTCGTTAAAGAGTTAGCGTTTCCGCCTAGTGCTTCAAAAATATCCCGCATTTTTGCAACGCAGCTGCTGCGTATGTAACCCATAACATATGGAAGCAATACGGCGTTTGATTCACCGTGAGAAATATGAAACTGCCCACCTAACGGATAAGCAAGCGCATGAACACCGGCAACACCCGCATTAAAAAAAGCGAGCCCTGCTAAGTAGCTTCCGTAGCTCATCTGAGTTCGCGCTTCTTTATCTTCACCATTTTCTACAGCTGTTCTTAAAGAAGAGCTGATCATGCGTATGGCCTGCAGCGCTAAGGCATCTGTCACTGGGTTTGCATTCACCGATACATAAGCTTCAACGGCATGAGTTAATGCATCAACCCCTGTAGCCGCCGTTACTTTAGGAGGTACGCTCAGCGTAAGCTCAGGATCTACAATCGCAGCGTCCGCAAGCAAATAGTCGTGGGTCACAACGTCTTTGGTGCTTTCAAGGGACAGCACAGAAATATTTGTTACTTCTGAGCCCGTGCCGGAAGTAGTAGGAATTAAAATTTTTGGAAGACCTTTTTTCGTAATTTGTTTCGTGCCAGTTAAGTTCAAGTATTCTTCGACAGCTCCGTCATGAACGGCTAAAACTGCCGTAAGTTTTGCTAAATCTAATGCGCTGCCGCCTCCTACTCCAATGACTAAATCAAACTTTCGGCTTTTTGCATAGGATACGAGTTTTTCACCAAGTGCTAAAGGCGGCTCTGGTGCCGTATCTGCATATACATCTACTTCGTATCCGTTTTTGATAAGGGGAGAACTCACTTTATCTACAAGTCCAATATCTTTTAAAACAGGATCTGTGACAATTAAAATATGAGCAGGGTGATATTTTTTTACTTCCGGAAGCAGTTGCTGAAGTGATCCCCATCCTGTATAGCTAAGAGGGGTAAAAACTAGTTTTGACACAGTCATTCTTTTATCCTCCTATAGGCACTGTTTTGGTGACGGTTTCAAAGATGTGGTTTTGCTTCTACGTATATTATAATGAAGTATCGCAAATTTTTCATTGAATGCAAATTAGCTGTCACAAAAAAATTGGGATTTTACTTCATAGAGACAAAGGGTGGGGAAATGTTGAGATACGTAACAAAAGAATTAGCTCAAAAAATTGTGTGCAGAACAATGGAGATTATCGATTGCAACATTAACGTGATGAACGAAAAAGGAGTCATTATTGGTTCGGGTGACAAAAAGCGAATCAATCATATTCATGAAGGAGCGTTAATGGTATTAAAAAGCGGCAGCCCGTATGAAATTACTCAGCAACAGGCTGACTCGCTGCGCGGAGCCAAACCGGGCGTGAATTTGCCTATTTTCTTCAACCAAGACATTGTTGGCGTTGTGGGATTAACAGGACTGCCAGAACAGATTCGTAATTACGGAGAGCTCGTGCGCATGGCGGCTGAAATGATTTTTCAAGAAATGATTTTAATAGAAGAAATTCAATGGGATGAACGATTAAAAGAAGAGCTGGTTCATCAGCTTCTTCAACAAGAAGAGCCGCTTGACTCTTTATTTTTTGACCGAGCCAATCGCTTTAATATTAACTTATACCTACCAAGAATGGCACTCATTATTACAGCGGAAAACCGCCATAAAGTTATGAAGTTCATAAAGAAATACATAGCTAATCATGACTTATACGCTATGCTTCCGGACGGAGTGGTTCTATTAAAATTTATAGAAGCTGGTGGCGCTAGCCGCTATGTCGAACAGCTGGAAAAACAGCTTCGTGCGTCGGATTTCCCTTATAAGCTATCTGCAGGATCTGTTCAAGCGGACTTTAAAGGTCTTCATGTATCGTATCAGCAGGCAAAAGATACGCTAGCCGTCGGTTCAAAGCTTCATCCACAAGCTACTTTCTACTGCTATTCTGATTATCAAATTCCTGTACTGTTACGTCAACGCGCCGATTTTCCAGAAAATCATGATCTTTTGCATCATTATGAAAAGCTTAAGGAATACGACAAGAAAAAAGAACTTATCGAAACGTTAACGATATACATAGAGGAAAATGGCGAAGGAAGTACGGCAGCTAAAAAACTTTTTATACATCGAAATACGCTTAGCTACCGCCTAGATAAAATTCAAAGCATTACGGGAAAAGATCCGAGAAAAGTAAAAGACCTTCTCGAACTGTATGTAGCGATGCTTCTATCAACCATTTCATAATTGTGCACGTGCATAAAAGATCTTGCGATAGTAAGGTCTTTTTCTGTTGAAATGACTAATGAAAGAATGGTAGATAGCGCTTACAATTAACGTTAAGGATAGGAGAAATAAGGAAGGGGATGCTTTATGGACGTTCAAGTAAGCGCATTAGGCGCTATGTGTGCATTAGTGATTGCCATTATATTAATCTTAAAGAAAGTCGCTCCCGCATACGGAATGATAGCAGGGGCTTTAATTGGAGGACTGATTGGCGGAGTCAGTATTGCCGATACGGTTAATTTAATGATTGAAGGAGCACAAGACATCATTCCAGCAGTGCTGCGAATTCTTGCAGCGGGGATATTGGCCGGGGTATTAATAGAATCAGGTGCTGCAGCGGTTATAGCAGAAACCATCGTAAAAAAACTAGGTGAAACAAAAGCTCTTTTAGCTCTAGCGCTAGCCACACTCATTCTTACGACAGTAGGCGTGTTTGTTGATGTGGCTGTTATCACAGTGGCGCCTATTGCTTTAGCCATTGCTAAACGTACGGGTATGTCAAAGCCCGCTATTTTATTAGCGATGATTGGAGGAGGAAAGGCAGGGAATTTAATGTCTCCTAATCCTAACGCTATTGCTGCTTCTGATGCATTTAATATTCCGCTTACATCTGTAATGGCTGCAGGAATTATTCCCGCTATATTTGGCGTAGCGGTCACTTATATAGCAGCCAAACGATTAGTGAAAAAAGGAACAATGGTTCAAGCTGAAGAAATAGATACAGTGGATGCAAGCAGCTTGCCGCTATTTTTAACGGCCATCATAGCACCGATTGTTACTATTGTGCTGCTGGCGCTACGACCGCTTTTTGATCTTAATATCGATCCGATGGTTGCCCTTCCTGCAGGAGGAATTGTTGGTGCCATTGTGATGAAAAAAGGAAAACAGCTTAATACATACGCTATTTCAGGGTTAGGGAAAATGTCAGGTGTAGCCATTATGCTTCTCGGAACGGGGACATTAGCAGGAATCATTGCTAACTCCCAGCTAAAAGGTGTTATTATTCACGGCTTGTCTGCCATCGGGCTGCCAGCTTACGTTAGCTCCGGTTTCAGGTATTTTTATGTCAGCTGCAACCGCGTCCACAACTGCAGGAACAGCAGTAGCAAGCCAGGTTTTTGGATCGACGATTTTAGAACTAGGCGTTTCTGCTTTAGCCGGAGCTGCTATGGTTCATGCCGGAGCGACCGTGCTTGATCACCTCCCGCACGGCAGCTTTTTTCACGCAACGGGCGGAAGTGTAAACATGAAAATGAAAGAACGTTTGAAATTAATACCTTACGAATCGCTTATTGGACTTATTATGGCGATTATATCCACGCTTATATTTGGTGTATTAAAGCTATACGGCTAAAAAGAAAAAGGAGTGTTTGTGCATGAAAATTGTTATTGCACCGGATTCATTTAAAGAAAGCTTAACGGCTCTGAACGTTTGTGAAGCCGTGGAAAAAGGAATAAAAACTCATTTTCCAGACGCGGAGATTAGTAAGGTACCTATGGCAGACGGAGGAGAAGGAACCGTTCAGTCGCTTGTAGACGCGACGGATGGAGAAGTAATACAAACGAGGGTAACTGGACCGTTAGGAGAAATAGTGGAAGCTTTTTACGGAATTCTTGGCGGGGGCAAAACGGCTGTTATTGAAATGGCAGCTGCTTCAGGTCTTCATCATGTCCCTATGGATAAACGCAATCCCCTTATAACAACAACGCGAGGAACCGGCGAGCTGATTCTTAAAGCGTTAGATCATAAAGTAGAGCATATTATTATTGGCATTGGAGGAAGTGCTACAAATGATGGAGGGGCCGGTATGGCAAAAGCTTTAGGCGCACAACTTCTTGATGCTAAAGGAGCGGAAATTAAAGAAGGAGGCGGCAGCTTAAATCAGTTAGCTTCTATTGATCTTATAAACTTAGATTCTCGGCTTGCTGAAGTCAAAGTAGAAGTGGCGTGCGACGTAGACAATCCGTTAACGGGTGAAACCGGAGCATCTGCGGTGTTTGGGCCTCAAAAAGGCGCAACTTCTGATATGGTTAAACAGCTTGACCGTAATCTAGCTCATTACGCAGCGGTTATTCAAAAAGAAATGGGTGTTCATATTGAGAACGTTCCCGGTGCTGGAGCTGCAGGAGGACTTGGCGGCGGCTTGCTGGCATTTTTATCCGCTGAATTAAAACCCGGTGTAGACATTGTTATTGAAGCAACTCAGCTAGAAAGCTATGTTAGGGATGCCGATCTTGTCATTACCGGTGAAGGAAGAATAGATGGACAAACCATTTACGGAAAAACACCTATCGGCGTAGCCAAAACAGCGAAAAAGCATAGCGTTCCCGTGATAGCAATAGCAGGGAGCATTGGAGCGGGAAGCGAAGCTGTGTATGAACACGGTATTTCTGCTTTATTCAGCGTCGTGCCCGGGGCAGTGGCTCTGTCAGAAGCGCTGGAAAAAGCCGATGAAAACATTGAAAGAACGGTTAAAAACGTAGCGTCAGTTATACGCTTAGCCATAAAATAAAGGATTTACAGTTTTTATTATTTTCTTTGAGTGCTGAAGTAAGCAGCTATCATTCTTTTAAAATTTTATAGAAGAAACAGAACTAAACATTTTTTAAAGCGTCATAGTAAGTAAGAAGTTCTAAAGGTTCATTAGTGTTCGCATCTGCTTGTTAGCGGCTGCTTACGGAGAGGAGAGGTAAAAGTGCAAAAAAAGTTTAAGTTCTTGAGAATTTTAAGAAACATGATAGTAGCTATGTTAGGGATATGCATTATTTGGGTTGTGACAAATCAAATTATGACGGCAGCGGAAAAGAAAAAGTACCCGCCCATTGGTCAATTAGTGGAGGTTGACGGCAGAGATATTCATGTATATACAAAAGGTAAAGGACAAAATACAATTGTACTAATGAGCGGCTTGGGAACGGCTGCGCCTGCACTGGATTTTGAACCTTTAGTAAATGAGCTGTCGAAGAACAATAAAGTTGTGGTAGTAGAGCCATTTGGATACGGATGGAGTGACGTTACGAGTAAAAGGCGTACCATAGAAAATATTGTAAGTGAAATGAGAGAAGCGTTGCAAAAATCGGATATAAAGGGTCCCTATATATTAATGACGCACTCGGTTTCTGGCGTTTACAGCATGTATTACGCTAACAAATATCGAGATGAAGTAAAAGCAATCATTGGAATAGATCCCACATTACCAAAAGCGCTGAAGTATTTTAAAGAAGACACGCCAAATATACCAAGTTTGATGAGTGCTTTAGCGCCAAGTGGACTTGCCCGTTTAGCACTGCTTACTAATCCTAATCAGTATTTATCCCTAGCCGAAAAAGGAACGTATACAGCAAAAAATTTAAAAATGACAAAAGCGATATCTAGCTGGAAAGGCTACAATAAAAACGTAATTGATGAAGCAAAAGAACTGAACAACAATATAAATAAAACCGTCGATATGTCATTTCCTTCAAAGATGCCTGTAATGATTTTTACTAGAAAAATAGATAAAGAAGCAAAAGAGGGAAAATCAAATGTCGCGTTTTATCAAAATCAATTAAGTCACGTATCGTCGCAAAAGCTAGTTGTTTTACAAGGTCATCATTATTTACATTGGACGAAGTACAGCGAAATGAGCAAATATGTAAATGATTTTATAGACATATCTATTAATTCAAGTATAAAGAAATAAAGACTATAAGAAAAAGGAGTCCGAACAATAGGTCTCTTTTTCTTATAGGGATAAAGATAGTTTATTAATTTTACAGCTGAAGATGTTATAATTAACCAATTGTTAAAATGGTTTATATATAAATGAGTTTTAAGAAAGTTGAGGGGAAAAGGAGAAACACGCTGAAAACTCAAATTCGTTTACTGACCGATGAAGAATTAAAAGAAGCGTATGTGTCTACCGAAAGAGGCCAACGCAAGCCAGCATGTTTCTTTGAAAAGAAGGGCTTTTTCGCTGCTAGTTTTAGTCGCTATTTTAATGGTTAGTATTCCGCTGATGATCATTATTGTCAAAACGGTTTGGCATCGAAAGCTTCCCCGTAATTATTACACGCCGTTTGACTATCTCGCTGCCCAAACAGAAGAAGAGTTCCATGAAGAACAAACTGAACGAGAAATAGAAGAAAGAGAAGGAGATGTTATAAACAGAAAGAGCTGAAGGTCGTTTTCAACTCTTTCTGTTTGCAGCCCACTTCTCTACAGTTTCCGTAAATTCATTCAGGTGTTCTTCAAATATTCGTTTTCGATGTCCGTTTGCTCCAGATGGATGAGGAAAGCCAAATAAATACGTATGGCGAGAAAGTGAAGGTTCACATGCAGGTTTTCTTAGGACCTGTTCCACCGCTTTTCCTAAGGGAACAATTAAACATGGATTCGTCACTTCTTTCAATTCTTGAGGGAACACTTCAAAAGCATAGCGAGAAAGAAGTGATGAGCGTTCAATTGGAGGCTGATGTCCGGTATAGTTTTTTCCTTTATAAAATACAGGATATTTTAAGACGGACGTTGTATGCAGCAAATCTCGCTGTGAAGCAAATAACTCAGCGGCACTATTAATGCCCATAGCTTTTGAAATGCCGCATTGATCTAACATTTCTATTAAATTTACTCTCATTGTTCCGCTAAAGCTAGCGGCTTTTTTTGTTTCATACAGTACTTCTTCAAGTGAATGATGCTGAGACAGACTGGAAGTGCATTGTTTAAAAGCGGTTTTCATTTGAAACCAGCCTGGTGTGATGCCGGCAATGACGATATGAGCGTCTGGATTTATGTAGTCGTTATGAGGCGAGTAGTACATGCTTAGTTCATTTTCTTGCCGGATTAAAAAGTCTTTTTGCAACAGCTGTTCTTTAGTGAAATTTGTATGGATATGCAATTGCTGAATGGCAGGCAGACATTGTTGAAAATAGGAATGTTGACTAATCATATGCGCTCTCTTTCTTTATCAGTATCAGTATTTCTTCTTTTATTTTCCCCAATAAACAGTTTTATATCAAAAACAAACAAATTCTTATGAAAATTAATATTTACTAAAAGTTTACTTTGATTTTATTGTGATAAGGTAAAATTAAAGTAATAATAGTAGTGTTTTTGTCATTTTATAGGGAGTATTAAAAAAAGAAATGAAGGATTTTGGAGAATATTTTAATTAATTTACTGAAATTTTAAAAATGTTTATTGAAAGCGTTTTATTAATATGCTATTCTTCCAATATAACAGATAAATATTTAGTAAAAATAGAAGATTGTAATAGAGAGGTAAAAAGATGGCAACTTTAAAAGATATAGCGGCGTACGCTAATGTTTCGAGTTCAACTGTGTCAAGAGTACTAAATAATGATCATACGCTTTCTGTATCTGAGGTTACTCGTGAACGCATTCTGCATGCAGCCAAGGAGCTACAATACACGCCAGTGAAGATACGAAAAGGAACGACAAACGGCAAGGACATAGAGGCTCCAAGAATAGGTATTATTTTTGCTCAATCTCTTGAAGAAGAGTTAGTAGACCCTTTTTTCTCCTCTATTCGCCATGGAATAGAAAGTGAATGCTCAGAAAAAGAAATTTTTACAGTAAAGTCATTTAGGCTAAAAGGCATGAAGCAGGAAGAGCTGCTACAGGATCTTGATGGAGTGATTGTAGTGGGAAGGGTTAGTCCAGAAACGGTTCAAGAAGTGAGCGATCATTTGGATAATATTGTTTTTATTAATCACAAAGCGGATGAGGATTTGTACGATTCAGTCATGATTGATTTTGAGAAAGCTACTAAACATGCATTAAATCATTTATTTGACCTCGGTTATAAAAGAATTGGCTATATCGGGGGGACAGAAAGAGAACATTATATTAATGGAAGCTCTATTATTGAAGATCAGCGTCAAACGGTTTTTGAACGCGTTATGCATGAAAAAGAACTGCTTGATTCTGAGAAAGTTTATATCGGCGAATATTCAATGACTGAGGGATATGAGCTGATGGGAAAAGCGATTAAGCAAGGAAATCTTCCACAGGCATTTTTTATCGCAAGTGATGCAATGGCGATAGGAGCGATGCGTGCCTTGCAGCAATCAGATATAAAGGTTCCTGAAGACGTAGCGATTGTAAGCTTTGATGATGTGGATATCGCAGCATTTGCGAGCACGCCGCTCACAACGGTTAAGGTATATACCGAAGAAATGGGAAGGCAGGCGGTTAAAATGCTAGTGGATCGGTTAAGCGGCAGATCAGTTCCTTTAAAAGTCATGGTGCCGACTAAACTAGTTTATCGTGAAAGCTGTGGAGCTTCACTCAAAAAACAATAACGGGAAATTTTTAAAAACGAGGATTGAAAGGGGGTGATAGAAAAGAAGAATTCATACATAAAGAGTGATAAGGGGGAAGAAAAATAGACAAAACCATAGAAGAAGCAGGTTAAAAAGCCCTAGAAACAATGTTACATACTTATTGGCAGATAAGTACGTAAATGAAAAGAAGTCTTCTCATCTCTAGGACTCTTTGAACCTGTGTAAAAGTATAGGATTAAATTATAAGTGACTTTATTTCTTTGTGCAATGAATTTGTCCACGGATAAAATACTGAATATTCAGTTATTTTTATTTTAATAGAGTATAAGGAGGAAAGAAGATAAATGAAAAAGCTTACGTATCTTTTCATTCTATTACTAGTTTTTTCTGCTGTGGCAGCGGGCTGCGGAAATAAAGAAGCGTCAACAGGCGGAAATGGGAAAACGACGTTAACGCTTTTTTCTACGATGAGTAATAAAGGTGAGAGAAAAGCACTTCAAGACGCGATTGCAGAGTTTGAAAAACAAAATCCAGATATTAAAATTGATGCAAATTTTCCGGGTAACGGCTATGAAGATATGCTCCGTGTGAAAATGGGCGCAAATGATATGCCAGATTTATTTGATACACACGGCTGGTCGCAGCTTCGCTACGGGGAGTATGTAGCGGATTTAAAAGATATGAATTGGGTTCAGCATTTAGATCCGGCGCTAAATCAAATTTTGAAAGATAAAAGCGGAAAAGTGTATGCGTATCCTTTAAATCAAGCGAAAGATGGAATCAGCTATAATGCAACGCTATTAGATAAATATGGAATAAAGCCTCCTAATACGATGGATGAATTTATCAAAGCCTTAGAAACAGTAAAAAAGAAAAGCAAAGGAGAAGTAGCGCCTCTATGGATTCCCGGAGGGGAAAACGGCAATATCGCTCAAGTTTTTGATCAGCTGGCTACACCTCAGCTTATTACAGCAAAAAACAATAACTACGCTAAGCAGTTGGAAAAGGGAACGTTTAATTGGTCAAACTACACGTCGCTAGCGAAAACGATGGCAGAAATGAAGAAAAAAGGGTTGCTGAATAAAGATGTATTAACCGCAAAAGTATCTCAAGCAACGGAATTAATGGCTCAAAATAAAATTGCTTTCACATTTGTTGGAGGATCTCTTGGACCGGATGCAACAGAATTAAATCCTGAAGTAAAAGTAGGAACGATACCGGTGCCGGCTATTCATAAAGGGGGTACGCAAAGCTGGATTGGCGGAGAGCGCTTTACCCTTGCTGCGTGGAAAGATTCTAAGCACCTTAAAGAAGCGAAGAAATTTATTGAGTTTGTGTCACAGCCGGAAGTTGCCAAAAAGATTGCAGAAGGAACGTCTTCAGCATCGGCTCTAACAAACAATAAAACACAAAACTACTACTCTGAATACTACGATAAGTATAACGATATTAAAGTAGAGCCATACTTCGATCGAAAGTATTTACCGAGCGGCATGTGGGCAGTGATGTCTTCTACAGGTCAAGAATTGCTAGCTGGAAGTTTAACGCCAAAGCAATTATCAAAGGAAATGGAAAAAGAGTACAAGCGTCTGAGTAAATAATAAAATAATGTGCAAAAGTTCCTTGTTCGCCAAGAAGCAGGGAGAGAGGCGTCTGCTTCTTTTCATCACAAGCTGAAATAGGAGTGAACACGATGAATGAATTAGTCAGGAAAGAGCGGGTTTCCGTAGTAAGAGATACGGAAAAACGAAAGAAAAAATTAAAAACACAATCCTCTTTATGGTGGATGTATCTTCCCGGCTTAGTAATTATCACCGTTTTTATTATCTATCCTTTTATTAACGGAATTAGACTTTCCTTTACTAATTGGAATGGTTTTTCACAAACATACGATTGGGTTGGACTCCAGCAGTATAAACGTTTGCTTGCAGATCCAACGACTTGGCTTGTGGTAAAAAATACGCTGCTCTACGGAATAGGCAGTACTATTTTTCAAAATATTATTGGCTTGTTATACGCTTTACTTCTGAATCAAAGCATTAAAATGAAAGCTGTAACGAGAACAATTGTCTACCTCCCGGTTATTATCAGCCCAATTATTATGGGGTATATCTGGTATTTCTTTTTTGCCTACCAAGGAGGCGCTTTAAATGACCTTCTTGTATTTTTAGGCTTTGAGAAGATTAATGCTTTGGGAACTCCGGAGCTTAACTCTTGGATTATCGTGTTCGTCAATACGTATCAATTTGTTGGAATTGCGATGATTATTTATTTAGCGGGGCTGCAAAGTATTTC
>Ga0209574_10000187_pt1 | contig 17202 bp, 9 predicted proteins | sample AgamicMgMarz_FD_187168 | JGI IMG/M metagenome (GOLD analysis project Ga0209574, IMG submission 187168) | Agave microbial communities from Guanajuato, Mexico - Mg.Ma.rz (SPAdes) (version 2) | ecosystem: Host-associated > Plants > Phyllosphere > Phylloplane/Leaf | place: Guanajuato, Mexico... | reverse complement strand
AACGGATTCGGCGCCCCATCTCCTCGACGCCGTAGCCTCCTAAAGCCTCGACGGCCGTTCGGAACGCCGGCTGCTCGAGGCGCTCCCAGAGCGGCGCTACCACCGGGTCGTCGAACGTCTCTGCCGCGACCACGAGGTCGTAGGGCTCACGTGTGACGGGCACGAAGCCCAGCCCGAAGGCCCGCGCAGCGGCCATCACCCCGAGGCCGGCATCGACGCGCCCCGCCGCCACCGCCGCCGCGACGGCGAGGTGCGTGTACTCCTCACGGGTGTATCCGGAGACGGCGTCCGCAGCAATCCCGAGCCGCCCGAGCTCGTGGTCGAGCAGCACCCGCGTGCCGGCCCCACGCTGGCGGTTCACGTACCGCAGGCCCGGCCGTATGAGGTCCTCGATGCCGGTCAGGCCGAGCGGGTTGCCCGGCGCGACGATCAGGCCCTGGTCGCGGTGCACGAGCCGGACGACCGCGACGTCGCGCCCGCCGAGCACCCGGTCGACGTACGGCAGCGTGTACTCCCCGGTCTCCGGGTCGAGCAGATGCGAGCCGGCGACGTGGCACAACCCGTCGCGCAGCGCCACGAGCCCGCCGAGGGACCCGACATTCGCGGAGGCGAGCGTCACCCGCGGGTCGGCTGCGCGCACCTCGGACGCCGCCAGGTCGAGGACGAGGTCGTGCGAGCCCACCGCGAGGATCGTGCGCTCGATCTCCCCCACCCCGCGCAAGAGCATCACGTCGACCTGCTCGCCCGCGTGGTGGCCCTCCAGCCCCGCGGGCACGACGAGCAGGCCGTCCGCGCGGACGAGCGAAGTCAACACCCCGGCGCCGCGCGGCAGCGGGGTCGCGACGAGCTCGCTGCCGACTCGGCCGAGGCGCACACGAACCCAGTCATCCATCCCCATCGGGGAGGCGAGCTTGCGAGCGACGCGCGCCCGCGCCCGCGGCGGCTCGGTCGCGACGGCGCCCTCCAGCGAGGCGAGCAGGGGCGCGGCGAAGATGTCAAACGTCAGCGCGGCGGACACCGGGTAGCCGGGCGCGCCGAGGACGGGCGTGGCGTCGACCGTCCCGAGCACCACGGGGTGGCCGGGACGTACCGCGACGCCGTGCACGGCGAGGGTTCCCAGCCGGTCGACGATCGCGGCGGTGTGGTCATCGCGCCCGGCGCTCGAACCCGCGATGACGATGACGAGGTCCGCCTTCGCGCAGGCGTCGCGCACAGCGGCGGCGATCGTGTCGGGATCGTCCGGCAGGATCTCCGTACGCAACGCCTCGCACCCGGCGGCCTCGGCTTGAGCGGCGAGCATGAGCGAGTTCGTGTCGAGGATGACACCGGGCGCCGGGTCCGTGCCAACCGGGCGGATCTCGTCACCGGTCGGGAGCACCGCGACCACTGGGCGGCGGCGGACGAGCACGTCCGTGGCGCCGGCGGCGGCCGCTGCGGCTATGTCGACGGGCCGCAGCCGATGGCCCTCGGGCAGCAGGAGCTCGGTGGCGCTGACGTCATCGCCGATCGTGCGCACGTGGCTGTAGGGCGCGACGGCCGAGCGCAGCTCCGCGCGGCCCGCTGCGTCGTAATGCACGTGCTCGCGCATGACGACGGCGTCGAAATCGTCGGGCAAGGGATCGCCCGTGTCGACCACGACGAAGTCGCCGGGCTCGATCTGCACGGGCGTGCTCTCGCTCGCGCCGACGCTCTGCGCCGCGCGGATCGCGATGCCGTCCATCGCGGAGGCATCGAAGCTCGGTGAGGAGCGCGTGGCCCAGACGGGCGCCGCGGTGACGCGGCCTACCGCCTCGTGGAGGCCGCTGCGCACGGCGTCGAGACGCTCGGGACAGCCCCCGGCCGCGCAGGCGGCCTGCCACGCGGCGAGCGCCTGCGCCGCGGGGATGTCGTGGATGAACGGCGTGGCGGTCACCTGTAGACCGTCACGTCAACCTCGGCACCCCCCGGCAGGCCGGTCGCGTCTTCGTGCACCAGGACGTAGCCGTCGGCCCGCGTGAGGATCGTGAGCAGCGCCGAGGAGCCGAACAGCGGCACGGCGACGCCGTCACGCAACGCGACCTGTACGACGTCGAGGCGCCCTGCCACGGAGGGGACGTCGCGGTCCAGCCGCGCCCGCACCGTCGGCTCCGCCACGTGTTGGGTCACGCCGCCCACGAGCCGGACCACCGGCATTCCGACGAGGCGAAACACGACGAGCGCGGACCGCGGGTTTCCGGGCAGGCCGATCACGGGGACGCCGCCGCTGTCGGCGAGCAGCGTCGGTTTCCCCGGGCGGATAGCGATGCCGTGGGTCCAGATCCCGGGAGCGCCGAGCTCAGCGACGACCGCCGCCGTCTCGTCGCGCGTACCAACCGACGAGCCCGCCGACACGACAACGACATCGCAGGTCGCCACCGCCTCGCCAAGCGCGGCGGTCAGCGCGACGCGGTCGTCGGGCACAATCCCGCGCAGGTCGGGCTCGCCACCCGCCTCGCAGACGAGCGTGGCGAGCGCCACCGCGGTCGCGTCGCGCACATGACCAAGCGCCAGCTGCTGCGTGGAGAACGGCACGACCTCGTCGCCCGTCGACAGGATGCCCACGCGCGGTCGGGCGTGGACACGGACCTCGGTCGCCCCGGCGGCGGCGAGCACCCCGACGTCCTGCGCGCGCAGCTGCCGGCCGGCCGGCAGCAGCTCGTCGCGGGCGCGCGCGTCCTCGTCGGCGCGGACGGTGCCATCGCCCGGCGCGACGGGCCGCACGACCTCGATCGCGCCCGGCATGGTCGACTGCGTGTGCTCGACCATGACGACCGCGTCGGCACCCTCGGGCATGACCGCGCCGGTCGGGATCGCGACCGCGCCTCCGGGGCGCAGCCCGATCTCCGGGGCCCGGCCCATCGCCACCTCGCCGATGACATCCAGATATCCGGGCAGCCCCTCCGACGCGCCGAAGGTGTCGCCGGCGCGCACGGCGAAGCCGTCGACCGTCGCCCGTGCGAACCCGGGCAGGTCGTGTGGCGCCCGCACCGGTTCGGACGGCACGCGTCCGGCCGCGAGCTCGAGCGCCACGGTCTCGGCGACCGTCCGGCGGGCCGGGCGGAAGCCCGCGAGGACCTCCCCCACGGTCTTGACGGCGAAGAACTCGCGGTGCGTCGCCGGGCGGGCCATCACCTGGGCCTTAGGTCTCGGTGTCCTGCGGGTCCTTCGGGTGCGCGCGCGCCTCGGTAGCGCCGCGATCCATCCCGAGCACGCTGAGCACCGGCCCGAGCGCCACCTGGCCGAGGCCGCAGATCGACGTCATCCGCAGCGTCTCCTCCAGCTCGGTGATCTTCTTCGGCACGTCGGCCACACCGCCGCCGTCGGCGATGAGGTCGCTCAGAATGGCGTGGGCCTTGGTCGATCCCACCCGACACGGGACGCACTTGCCGCAGGACTCGTTGCGGAAGAAGCGCAGCACGTTCGTCGCGGCGGCGAGGACGTCGGTACCCTCGGCCATGACGATCACGGCGCCCGAGCCGAGCATCGAGCCGGCGTCCTGCAGCGGCTTCCAGTCCAGTGGCACGTCAAGAGCCTCGGGGCCGAGGAAGTTCGAAGACGCGCCGCCCGGCTGGATGGCGCCGACCTCGCGCCCGCCGGTGACGCCGCCCGCGAGCTCGATCAAGTCGCGCGTGGTCGAACCGGCCGGCACGCAGTACACGTCCGGACGCTCGACATCGCCGGACACCGCGAAGAACTTCAGACCCGTCGCGCCGTTGACGCCCTGTGCCTTCCACCACTCCGCGCCGCGCGCGAGGATGATCGGCACCGCCGCGAACGTCTCGACCGAGTTCATCAGGGTCGGCTTGCCCCAGAGCCCGTAGAGCGCGGGGAAGGGCGGCTTGTTGCGCGGCTCGCCGCGGTGGCCCTCCATGCACTCGAGCAGCGCCGACTCCTCGCCGAGGATGTAGCCGCCCGGCGACGTGAAGATCTCGATCGACAGCCGCCGCCCGCTGCCGCCGGCGTCGTCGCCGAGCAGCCCCTGCTCGCGCATGGACTCGATCTCCGCGTGCAGCACCTTCTCCTCGGGCCCGTATTCGTGCCGGATGAAGATCCAGCCCTCCTCCGAGCCGCTGACGAGCATCCCGAGCAGCATCCCCTCGAGCACGAGGTGGGGCTGCTCGGCCAGGATCTGGCGGTCCTTGAACGTGCCCGGCTCTGACTCGTCAGCGTTGCAGATCGTGTACTTGGGCCCAGCCGGCTGCTGGGCGACGGTCTCCCACTTCACACCCGTCGGGAACCCGGCGCCGCCCATCCCTCGCAGCCCGGAGTCCTTGAGCGTCTCGATCATCCCCGCGTGGTCGAGCTCCCCGGCCAGGGCGCGGCGGAAGACGGCGTAGCGCTCCTCGTCCGGACCGTACGGGTCGTTCGGGCGGGGGCCCTCGCCGGTCCACGCGGATGTTTCGCCGCGCGATCCGCCGCGAGCCGCCTCGACGATCTCGGGCGCGTCCGCGAGCGCGATCGGCCGCTCGTCCACGGCAGCGGCGGGCGCCGTGTCGCAGCGCCCGAGGCACGACACCTCGACCAGCTCGATGTCGACGTCGTCGCCGTAGCGCTCCTTGGTCTCGCCGATGCGCTCGTCAGCGTCGTGCAACCAGCAGGCGAGGTCGTGGCAGACCGCGAGCTGGACCGTCTTCGGCGGTGTCGTGCGGAAGTGCGGATAGAACGAGATGATCCCGCCGATCTCATAAAGCGGGCGGCGCGTCTCGCGCGACAACGCGACGAGCTCCTCGCGCGGAAGCCAGCCGCAGCGGCGCTGGATCGCGGTGAGCGCCGGGATGAGGCTGGGTCCCGGGAACTTGCCGGCGCGCGCTTCCACGCCCGGGTGGCCCGGCTGGACCCGCTGGATCTCGACGGTCACCTCAGGCGCCCTCGCGCGCCGTGGCAGGCTCGTGCAGCGAATCGCCGCCGGTCCGCTCGATCTTCACGGCGCAGAACTTGAACTCGGGGATCTTGCCCATCGGATCGACCTCGTCGATCGTCAGCAGGTTCGCCGCGGCCTCGCGGAAGTGGAACGGCATGAAGCACGTGCCCGGAGTGTCGCGGTGGGACAGGCGCGCGCGGGTCTCGATCGTGCCGCGCCGCGAGGAGATCCGGACGAAGTCCCCGTCGCCGACGCCCATCGTCTGCGCGTCGTCCGGGTTGAGGAAGACGTACGGCTCGGGCTGGATCGCGTCGAGGGCGTAGGAGCGTCGCGTCATCGAGCCGGTGTGCCAGTGCTCGAGCAGGCGGCCCGTGTTCAGGATGAATGGGTACTCCTCGCTCGGCAGCTCCTTCGCCGGCAGCCATTCGGCGGGAACCAGGTGGGCGAGGCCGTCGCTGGTGCCGAACCGCTCGTCGAAGAGGACGACGGTCCCGTCGCTGTTCAGCGGATCCGGGTTGGGATAGAGCTTGCCGGTGAGCCCGAGGTTGTCGTAGTTCAGCCCCGCGTAGTTGGGCATGACGGAGACGAGCTCATCGAAGATCTCGCTCGGGTGCGAGTAGTCCATCGGCAGCCCGATCCGGTTGGACAGGTCCTGGATGATCTGCCAGTCGGCGCGGGCCTGGCCGCGCGGCTCGAGCACCTTGCGACCGAGCTGCACGCGGCGATCGGTGTTGGTGTACGTGCCGTCCTTCTCCATGAACGTCGTCGCCGGCAGGATCACGTCCGCGAACTCGGCCGTCTCGGTGAGGAAGATGTCCTGGACGACGAGGAAGTCCAGCGAGCTGAGCGCCTTGCGGACCTTGTTGATGTTGGGGTCCGAGAGGAACGGGTTCTCGCCCATCATGTACATGCCCCGGACGCTGCCGTGCAGCGCCGCGTGGACGATCTCGGTGACCGTCAGCCCGCGATTCGGGTCGAGCTCGCGTCCCCACGCTTCCTCGAAGCGCTCGCGCACGCCTTCGGCGTCGACCGGCTGGTAGTCGGGGTAGAACATCGGGATCAGGCCCGCGTCCGACGCGCCCTGCACGTTGTTCTGACCGCGTAGTGGGTGCAGGCCGGTGCCCTGCTTGCCCACGTTGCCCGTGATCGAGCACATGGCGATCAGGCACCGGGCGTTGTCCGTGCCGGTGGTGTGCTGCGAGATGCCCATGCCCCAGTAGATGACGCCGGCGCCGGCCTCACCCCAGAGCCGGGCCACGAGGCGGATGGTGTCCGCGTCGATGCCCGTGATCTGCTCGACGCGCTCGGGCGTGTATCCGTGCAGCAGCTTCGCCAGCTCAGCGTAGCCCGACGTCCGCTCCGCGATGAACTCGCGATCGACGAGCCCGAGCCGGATGACCTCGTGCATGACGCCGTTGTAGAAGGCGACGTCCGTGCCCGGCTTGATCTGGCAGTAGACATCGGCGTGGTCGGCGATCCGCTCGCGGCGCGGGTCGACGACGATCAGCTTCGTCCCGCGGCGGCGGGCTTGCTTGAAGAAGGACGAGGCGACCGGGTGGTTGGCCGTCGTGTTGGTGCCGGCGAGGATCGCGACGTCGGCGTTGATGATGTCGCCGTACGTCGTCGACACCGCGCCCGAGCCGACGCCTTCGAACAGCGCCGCGACGCTCGACGCGTGGCACAGGCGGGTGCAGTGGTCGATGTTGTTGGTCCCGAAGCCCGCGCGGATCAGCTTCTGGAAGAGGTAGGCCTCCTCGTTGGAGCACTTCGCCGAGCCGAAGCCCGCGATCGATCCCGCGCCACCGTCGGTGTGGATCTGCTTCAGCCGTGATGCCGCGAGGTCCAACGCCTCCTCCCACGTGGCCTCGCGGAAGTGCGGCATGACCTCGTCGTAGTCGACGAGGCCGCCCGGCTTGCCCTTCTTGCCGCCGCGCGCGCCGTTGTCGCCGCGCACGTCGGTGCTCAGCGGGCCTTTCGGGTAGCTGGATTCGCGTCGGATCAGCGGTACGGCCAGGCGCTGCGGAGAGAAGGAGTAGTCCCAGCCGTAGCGGCCCTTCACGCACAGGCGACTCTGCGAGCCGGGCTGCGAGCGGCCGTCGGCGTAGGCGATCGCCTCGCGCTCGTCGTCGACGTTGAAGGTCAGCGCGCAGCCGACGCCGCAGTAGGGGCAGACCGTGTCGACCTGGCGCAGCTCGGAGCGCGGCCGAATCGGCACGTCGTTGATCGGCTTGTTCGTGAGCGCGCCCGTCGGGCAGGCGGCGACGCATTCGCCGCAGGTGACGCACGACGACTCGCCCATCGGGTCGTTCAGATCGAACCCGATGCGCGTCTCATAGCCCTTGCCGAAGCGACCGATGACGTCGTTGCCCTGGATGTCGTCGCAGGCCCGGACGCAGCGATCGCACAGGATGCAGGCGTCGTGGTTGACGGAGATGACGGGGTTCGAGCGATCCTCCCCGCGGCCCGCGTCGCACGGCACGTCGAGCTCGTCCTGCGCGAGACCGTACTGGCGCACGAGCAGCAGCAGCTCGTTGTCGGCCGTCGTCGTCTCCTTCGGGTCCTCCTCGACGGGCGGCTGGTCGGCGAGCAGCAGCTCGGTGAGCTGCGCGCGGTTGCGGTCGAGCTCGGGCGTCGCCGTCCTGACCTCCATCCCGTCCTCGCACGGCCGGACGCATGAGGCCGCATATACGCGAGCGCCCACGTCGACGACGCACATGCGGCACACGCCCACCGGGTCGTAGCGCTCGTCGTGACAGAGGACGGGGATGTCGATCCCGGCGTCCTTCGCGGCCGTCCAGATCGTCGTGCCCTCCGACACCGTCACGGGCGTGCCGTCGATCGTCAGGCTGACGGTTCGGATCTCTGTCGGTGCAGGTGCGGAGATGGCCACGGTGCGGTTCGCGCCCCGCAGTCAGGGTCTGGGGCGCAGCGATCCATTCTACGGATCCCTCACACGAGAGCCTCGAGCCGCAGATCGTCCAGCTGATGCGACTGCAGCAATCCCGATGGTCGCAGTCCGCGGGCTTGGTAGTAGCTCTCGATCATCCGGTCGAGCCGCTCGGGCGTGAGTGCCGCCGTGCGCCCGCCGGCCATCTGGACCGGCTCTTCGAGCAGGCGCGCGGGGAGCCCGTCGTCGGCTCGCATCCAGCCCTCGCGGGCATTGAACGCGCGCTTTGCGAGCACGATGCGGCGGGCCGTCGCCTGCAGCTCCTCGGCGTCGACGTCCCAGCCGCTCACGCTCGACAGCAGCTCCGCCCACTCCGCCATCGGGTCGTCGAAGACACCGCGCAGGAACTTGCAGAGGATCAGCGAGTCCATGATCGCCGCGCGATCCTCCGTCTCGATCGCAGCGGCCACGTGCGGCTCGCCGCCGGCGATGCGGTCGACGCGGCCGGAGAGGTCGGCTTCGTAGGCGCCCGAGCGGTTGTGGTCGGCCCCCCGCGCGTTCACGGCAAGGCCGAGAGCCATCGCGTGCAGCGTCCGTGGTTCGTAGCCGGGCAGCTCCAGGCCCTTGACCTGGGCGGCGAAGGCCTCTGAGCCGTTTCCCACCTCGCGCGCCGCCGCCCGCGAGCCCTCCGCGAGCAGCGCCCCGAGACCCTGCCGGGCGCCGATCTCCTCGAGCGCCCGCAGCAGCGCGTCCCCGTCGCCGAAGCGCAGCCACGGCGCGTCGATGAGGCCGCGCTCCGCGCACTCCATTGCCCAGGCGATCGTTCCGCCGGCGGAGATCGTGTCGAGTCCGAGCTCGTCGCAGCGGTGGCTGGCGTCGAGCACCGCGTCGGGGTCGGACACGCCGCACATCGGACCCAGCGCGAAGACGTTCTCGTACTCGACGCGCACCTGCTTGCCGCCGGCGCCGCGGTAGATGTGCTCGCAGCCGATCGAGCAGGACGCGCAGGAGTCGCGCGCCACGCCGCGCGCCTCGGCGAGGTCCTCGGCGGCCAGGCGCGGCGCCTCGCTGAACGTCGCCGCCTGGAAGTTGCGCGTCGGGAGCGTCGCGATTGCGTTGAAGGCGAGCAGGTTCGCCAACGTGCCGAGCTCGCGGTACTTCGCCGTGGCGGGCCCGAACGAGCGGGCCCGCAGGTCGCGGGCCGCCGCGAGCACAGCCGCCGGGTCAGCCGGCGCGACCTTCGTGCACGGGCGCACCGCGACGGCCTTCAGCAGCTTGGATCCGAGCACCGCGCCCAGGCCGCCGCGACCGGCGTGACGGCCGTCGTGCGAGAGCGTCGCGTATTTCACGAGCCGCTCGCCCGCCGGCCCGATCGCGGCGACACGCCAAGCCTTGCCGAGCCGCTCGCGCAGGCGACGCCCGGCCTCGTCCGCCGGCAGGCCCCACAGGTCACCGGCGGGCTCCAGTCGCGTCCCGTCGCCGTCGACGAGCAGCACGGACGGCTCGGAGCACGCGCCGCGCACCACGATCGCGTCGTGGCCGGTGAGCTTGCCCGCGATTGCGAAGTGGCTAGACGCGAGCGCGTCGTTCAGCATCCCGGTCAAGGGCGACTTCGCCACTACGGCGAACTTCGCGCTCGTCGTCAACGGCGTCCCGACGAGCGGCGAGAAGCAGAACGCCAACGGCGCCTCCGGCGCGAGCGCAGCTACCCGCGCCGGCGCGAGCCGGTGCATGAGCCAGGCGCCCAGACCGGCGCCGCCGAGGTAGCCGCGCAGGACGTCGTCGGCCAGCGGGAGTACCTCTGCGCCCGCGTCCTCGACGTCGACGAGCAGCGCCCGCCCGAAGTAGCCACCAGGTGCCACAGACCCAGGGTAGGGGTCAGCCGCCGCCGTCGGCGGACAGGAACGCGACCGAATCGCCGGCGACGAGCGGCACGTCGCCGTCGCGCATGATCTGGTCGCCGTTGAGCGCCGCGACGATGTGCGCGTCGAGCTCGAGGCCGATCTCCCTCGCGGCCTCGGCGAGCGTCGCGGCGTGCACCTGCGCCGGATCCGGCGCGCTGCCGATCCGGCGCAGCACACCGAAGCGGCGGACGGTCACCTCGGGCGCCGGACGAGCGCGCGCGTCCTGGTAGTCGCCGGGCTCGTTGACGTTCAGCAGCGAATCGAGATTCGGATCCCAGTTGGCCAGGATCGGGTCAGCGAGCAGCTCAGCATCATCGAGGCGGCGCACGCGGGAGACCTCGAACAGGTGCGCGGGACGCAGGCGATCTTGCTTGATCAAGCCCTCGATCGTGTCGACGAGGTCGGTGCGATAGGCGGCAGCCAGCGGCTGCGGGTAGCCGCGCGCCTTCGGGAGTGCGACGTCGACGCCATCGAGCGCACCCGCCACGTGCCGGACGAACGCCGGGTGCAAGAACGGCATGTCCGTCGAGGACACGTACGCGCCCTCCGCGTGCCGGCGAGCGGCGGCCAGGCCCGCCGCCAGGCCCTGCAGCGGGCCACGGCCCTCGACGGGGTCCTCGATGATCTCGATGTCGTCTGACAGGCTGGGCAGAAGCTGCCCGGGCGCTCGCACCACGATCACCGGCCCGCGGACGCCGCGCGCGACGATCCCGACGACATGTCGCAACAGCGTTGAGCCGTGCCATTCCAGCGCGGCCTTCGGCGTGCCCATCCGGGACGAGCGCCCGCCGGCAAGAACGATCCCGGCCGCTTCGGTCACGTCGGTCGTTCAGCCGCCCCCCATAGGCATCGTGAGAAGGATGACCTCGGCGCCTGGCGGGAGCTCGTCCACGGGCTCGTTTCGCCCCTCTGTGCTCTCCACAGCCATGTAACCGGCCCCGACCTCACGGCGCAGCGCGTCGACGGCGGCCTGAACCGAATCTGCATCCTCGGGCGTCCACTCCGCGACAATCTCGTCTCCGTCGAGCGTCCTGCGCACGAGTATGCCCATGCTTCCCGGTCCTCCTCAGACCGCTATCGCGGGTGGCCGCATGTGGCCAACATACCGCGCACGACCGGCCCGGACAGCGACAGAGGTGGGATCACCACGTTCACCCGCGAGCCGCCCGAGCGTCGCCAGCACCCGCGCTCCACACGAACACGTCAGGCGACCCGTCGACCTCCAGCCGCAGCCCTCGGGCGAGCATCGGACTTAGTGCGCGCAGGATGTCCGTGTGCGCGACATCAGAAGAGCCCGACGGTCCTGCCCTCTCCGTCGATGTCGACGTTGAGCGCCGCCGGCGCCTTGCCGAGCCCCGGCATCTGCTGGATGTCTCCGCAGAGAGGCACGAGCCAGCCGGCCCCGGTGTATGCGCGCATGTCGCGCACCGGGAGCGTGAAGTTCTCCGGGGCATTGCGCAGGGCCGGGTCGGCCGAGAGCGACAGGTGCGTCTTCGCCATGCAGATCGGCAGCTTGTCCAATCCGTCCTCGGTGTACTGGCGGATCTTGCGCTCGGCGTCGAGGTAGAAGACCACGTCGGACGCGCCGTAGACCTTCTTGGCGACCTTCTCGATCTTCACCTGAATCGAGTCGTCGTCCTCGTAGGCGAGCTTGAACTCGGACGGCTGGTCGCAGGCGTCCACCACGGCCTGGGCGAGCTCGGCTGCGCCCTCGCCGCCGTGCACGAAGGCGTCGTTCACCTCAGCCGCAGTCGCCCCGCCCTCGAGCGCGAGCGAGCGCACCAGCTCGACCTCCTCGTCGGTGTCGCCCGGCCGCCGGTTTACGGCCACGACACAGGGCAGCCCGAAGGTGCGCACGATGTCGAGGTGGCGGCGCAGGTTGGCCGCGCCCGTGGTGATCGCCGCCGTGCCGTCCTCGTCCTCCGCGCTCGGGTCGTCCTCGATGCCGCCGTGGTGCTTGAGAGCGCGCACGGTGGCCACCAGCACCACCGCGTTCGGGCGCAGGCCGCCGCCGCGACAGACGATGTCGAAGAACTTCTCCATGCCCATGTCCGAGCCGAATCCGGACTCCGTGATCACGTAGTCCCCGAGCTTGAGTCCGATCAGGTCGGCCACAAGTGAAGAGTTTCCGTGCGCGATGTTTGCGAACGGGCCGGCGTGCATCAGGCAGGGCTGGCCCTCGAGCGTCTGGATCAGGTTGGGCTTGAGCGCGTCCTTGAGCAGCACGGTCATCGCGCCCGCCGCCCCGAGGTCCTCGGCGGTGACCGGCTTGCCGCCGTCGTAGGAGTGCGCGACCGTGATCGCGCCGAGCCGCGTGCGCAGGTCGTGCAGGTCGCGCGAAACCGCGAGGATCGCCATCACCTCGGAGGCGGCGGTGATGTCGAAGCCGGACTCGCGCGGGTAGCCGTTGGCGCGTCCGCCCTGGCCCAGCGTGATCGCCCGCAGGGCGCGGTCGTTCATGTCGAGCGCGCGCTTCCAGCCGACGCGCAGCGCGTCGATCTTGTGCGGGTTGCCGTGCAGGATCGAGGCGTCCAGCAATGCCGCGAGCAGGTTGTTGGCGGCGCCGATCGCGTGGATGTCGCCGGTGAAGTGGAGGTTGAGGTCCTCCATCGGCACGACCTGGGCCATGCCGCCGCCGGCGGCGCCGCCCTTGATTCCGAACACCGGCCCGAGCGACGGCTCGCGCAGGCACAGCAGCGGGTCCTTGCCGATGTGGCCGAGGCCCTGGGTGAGCGACACGGCGGTGGTGGTCTTGCCCTCCCCCGCCTTGGTGGGCGTCACGCCGGCGACGCAGACGAGCTTGCCGTCGGGCGTGTCCTTGAGCCGGGTCAGCGCGTCGAGCGAGATCTTCGCCTTGTAGCGCCCGTAGGGGTCGACTTCTTCCGGCAGCAGTCCAGCCTGCTCGGCGATCGCCTCGATCGGCTTGAGCTCCGCCTCCTGCGCGATCTCCAAGCTGCTCTTCATCTGTTTCCTCCTTAGTGGCTCACGGCTGCGGCCGCGAGCTCCGAGACGAGCTTGTCCTCGTAGAAGCGCTCGAGCGCGAACGGGGCGATCAGGTCGGGTGTCTTGCCGGTGGCGGTCAGCTCGGCGAGGGTCTTGCCGACGATCGGCGCCGCCTTGAAGCCGTAGGTGCCCCAGCCGGCGCTCACGTGGAAGCCGTCCACCTCGGTCTTGCCGAGGATCGGGCTGTAGTCGGGGCTCAGATCGCAGAGCCCGGCCCAGCTGCGCAGCAGCCGCGCGCGCTCGAGCTGCGGGAACAGCTCCAGCGTGTGGCGGGTGACCTCCTGGAGGAAGTTGAGCGTGCCCTGCATGCGGTACGTGGTCCAAGGCTCGATCTCGGCGCCCATCAGCACCTCGCCGCGATCGGTCTGCGAGACGTACACGTGCATCTGCGACGAGACGATCACCACGTCGAGGAACGGCTTCAGCGGCTCGGTCACGCACGCCTGCAGGATGTGCGTGGTGATCGGAAGCTGCACGCCCGCCATCCCGGAGATCAGCGAGCTCCAGCCGGCCGTGCAGTTGAGCACCGTGCCGGCCCTGATCGGCCCGCGGTTGGTCTGCACCCCGGTGACCTTCCCGTTCGAGCGATCGATGCCGGTGACCTCGGTGTAGGGGTGGATCTCGGCGCCGCCGCGGTCGGCCCCGCGCGCCAGGCCCCAGACCACCGCGTCGTGGCGGATCACGCCGCCGGGCGGGTGGTAGAGCGCTCCCTGGATCGGATAGACGGCATCCGGGTTGTCGACCTGCATCGCCGGCGCCAGCTTCTTGATCTCGTCGGGATAGATCAGGCGCGAGTCGATCCCGTTGATGCGGTTGACCTCGGCGCGGTTGGCCATCACGAACATCGCGCGATCCGAGTGCGCGAGCGTGAGGTGCCCGTTCTGCGAGAACAGCAGGTTGAAGTTGAGCTGCGCGCCGAGCCCCTCGTACAGCTTCAGCGACGCGTCGTAGAAGCGAGCGCCCTCGACGGTCTTGTAGTTCGAGCGCAGGATCGTCGTGTTGCGCCCCGCCGCGCCGGAGCCGATGTAGCTCTTCTCGAGCACGGCCACGTTGGTGATCCCATGCTCGCGCGCGAGGTAGTACGCAGCGGCGAGGCCGTGCGAACCGCCGCCGATGATCACCACGTCGTACGAGTCCTTCAGCTCGGCGCGCGGGCGCCACATGCGCCGGCGACGGAAGATGTCAAGCACCCACGTTCACCCCCGCCAATGCGTCGATCCCGACGGGGCCGCCGCCGAGGCCCGTCGCGGCATCCGCAACGACCGTCCACACGTAGCTGCCGAGCGCGGCGCCGAACACCATCAGCCAGCGGTCCTCCGCCTCGCGCAGGATCGCGCCGGGCGTGCGCGCCACCGAGCCCGGGCGGAACCCGTGCACCGGCGTCGCCTGCGGACGCAGGTCCAGCGCGGTGAAGCGCGCGAACGTCTCGGGGGCGAGCGGACCGGCGATCGTCAGCGCGCCCATCGCCGAGGTGAGGTCGACGACGTCGTCGCCAAGCTCGGCCCGCAGGGCCGCCGTTCGGTCGGGCTCGCACAGGATCAGCGCGCGATCGGGCGAGGTGGGACACCACCAGGCGTTGTCGCGTCGCGTGCCCACTCCGAGCTCCAAGCCGTGCTCGCGGGACAGCTCGAGCTTGCCCATCTGGGACCGGTCCGCGAAGGCGACCGTCGACAGGTGGCCTTGCTCGCCCTCGAAGCCGACGGCGACGTTCCAACCGTCGCGCTGCTCGAGCGTGGCGCCCGCCGCGAGCGCCTCGCGCTCCATCGGGGAGCGGGCGATCGCGCTCGGCGCCGGCGAGAGGAAGTCGAGGCTCACGACCGCAGCACCTCACCCTCGGGGTCGTAGAACGGCGCCGTCACGACCTCCGCCTGGTAGCGCTTGCCCGCGTCGGAGATCGTCACGCTGGAGCCGTCCTTGGCGAGCGAGGCCGGCACCCAGGCCATCCCGATCACCCCGCCGAGCTGCGGCGAGTAGCGCGCGCTCGTGACCTGGCCGACCGGGCCCTCGCCGTCCGGGAGCACCACCGCGCCCTCGGTCGGCACGTGGCCGTTGCTCAGCTTGATGCCGACCAGCGCGGTCTCCAGGTCCTCCCCGGCCGCGCGCTCCAGCGCCCACTTGCCGATGAAGTCCTGGTCCTTGTCGAGCTTGACGATCCACGGCATCGCGGCGCCGAAGGGCGTCGACTCCGAGTCCGTGTCCTGCCCGATCAAGATGTGCATCTTCTGCAGACGCAGCAGCCGCTGGGGCTCCAGCCCGAACGGCTTCATCCCGTACTCGGCGCCGGCCTCCATCAGCGCGTCCCAGAGGTGCTGGCCGTGCGCCGACGGGCAGTGGATCTCGTACCCCACCTCGCCCACGAACCCGATCCGCAGAATCAGGCAGGGCACCCCCGCCACGAGCGCCCGCTTGCCGTCGAGGTAGGTGAACGCCTCGGCGGAGCAGTCGAGCTCGGTCAGCTTGCTCATGATCTCCCGCGCGCGCGGGCCGGCGAGGTTGACCGCCGACAGGGCCTGCGTCACGTCGGTCATCCGCACGTCGAGCTGCCAGTCCGCGAGCCACCACGAGAACCACTCGTAGACCGCGCCGGCCCCGCTCGACGTGGTCGTCACGTAGAAGGTGTCGTCGTCGAGCCGGCAGATCGTGCCGTCGTCCATGATCCGCCCCGCGTCGGAGGCGATCACGCCGTAGCGGATCCGCTCGGGCTTCAGGTTCGAGAACCGGTTCGGATACAGCCGATCCAGGAAGTCGCCCGCGTCCGAGCCGCGCACGATCAGCTTGCCGAGCGTCGACACGTCGATCAGCCCGGCGGCCTCGTGCACGGCCAGCGCCTCCGCCTGCGGGTCGCCGTAGTCGTAGGCGCGCCGCCAGTCGCCCGCCCACAGCACGTTGGCGCCCAGCTCGCGGTGGCGGCCGTGGATCGCGGACCGCTTGGCCGGCTCGAACGGCCTCCCGGCCAGAGCGCCCATCGGCACGGCGTGCCACGGCGGCCGCGCTGTGGTGGTGCCGATCTGCTCGAGGCTCTGCCCGGTCTCCTCGGCCATCAGACGCACCGCCGGCAGCTGGCACATGCGGCCCTGGCACGGTCCCATCGTCGTGGTCGTGTACCGCTTCGAGAGCTCGATCGAGTCGTAGCCCTCCTCGACCGACAGGTGGATGTCCTTGGCGGTCACGTCCTCGCACAGGCACGCGAAGCACTTGCCCTTGCGGCGGCTCGTGACCGCGGGCGGCACCGCCACCTCGGGCGGCTGACCGACCTTCCGGCCCTGACCGTCGCCGGCGGCGGCCTCGCCGTCGCCGAACCCGAGCGCGCGCGCCGCCGCGGCTCCGGCGGCAGCGCCCGAGAGCTCGGCGTCCGGGAGGTGGCCGGCGCCGGCGACCTCGCCGGCGGCGTAGACCTCGTCGGGAAGCTCCTGGAGCACGAAGTGGCCGAACTGCCGGTCGTAGCCGGTGCGCCCGCCCGCCTGCGTGAGCAGCGAGGTGGCCGGCGCGCTGCCGCCCGACACCACGAGCAGGTCGCAGCCGAAGGCGTGCTCGCCCTCCCCCTCGCCAGAGCCCGGCGTGCCGAGCACGACCCCCTGCACATGGTCGCGCCCGCGCGCCTCGAGCACGGTCATCCCGCGCAGCGGGCGCACTCCGCGCCGCATCAGGGCGTTCAGGCCGGGCGTGCCGCCGTTGTTGCGCAGATCTGCGACCGCGACCAGCTCGACGCCGGCGTCGTGGAGCGCGGCCGCGGCCTCCAGCCCGCGGTCGCACACGGCCGCCACGACCGCGCGCTCGCCCGGCTTCACGCCATAGAGCGTGGCCAGTCGCAAGGCGCCGCCGGAGAGCATCACACCCGGGAGGTCATTGCCGGGGAACAGCAGCGGCTGCTCCACCGCGCCGGTGGCGTACACGACGCGGCCGGCCCGGATCTGGTGGAGCGTGTCGCCCTGCCACACCGGCAGGAGCCCATCGAACGCGCCCAGGGCGGGTGCACTGGTGAGCACCTCCACCCCGGCCGCGCGCGCCCGCTCGGTCAGCTCGCGGGCCTGCGCGTGGGCGCCCTCGGCCAGCAGCCGGCCGCCTGGCTCGGGGCCCTCGTCGCAAAGCACCACGTCAGCACCCTGCTCGGCCGCGGCGATCGCGGCGTGCAGTCCGGCCACACCGCCGCCGACTACCAGCACGTCCGCGTGACGGCGCCGGTACTCGGTCTGCCACTCGCGCTCGGGCTGGCTCTTGGCGATCCGACCGAGCCCGGCGGCGTGGCGCAGCACCTTCTCGTAGAGCGGCCAGAAGCGGCGCGGCCGGATGAACGTCTTGTAGTAGAAGCCGGGCGGCGTGAAGGGACCGCCGAACTTGTCGGTCGCGCGCATCACGTCGAACTCGAGCGAGGGCGACGCGTTCATGTGCTCGACCTTCATGCCCTCGCGCAGGGGCTCGGTGCAGGCGCGCACGCCCGGGGCCCCATCCACCTGCACGAGGCAGTTGGGGCACTGGCCGGCGCAGCACATCAGCCCGCGCGGGCGGTGGTACTTGAAGCTGCGGGAGAA